>Ga0222662_1000672_pt1 | contig 24407 bp, 24 predicted proteins | sample AntAcemetagen600_FD_179821 | JGI IMG/M metagenome (GOLD analysis project Ga0222662, IMG submission 179821) | Saline water microbial communities from Ace Lake, Antarctica - #600 | ecosystem: Environmental > Aquatic > Non-marine Saline and Alkaline > Saline | place: Antarctica: Ace Lake...
TCCACGAACGGTAACGCTTTCGTCCCATTCCCCAAGCAGATCACGGATCAGCTTCCGGGTCGATCCCCAGCACTCGCCTATGCGCTCCAGGCTCCTAGCTCGGTCGGAACGGGCTGTAGCAGGGCGAGACGTAGGGGCCGTAGTAGGCGACGAACTGGGCGGGGCGCTCGGGATCCATTCCGGTCTGGAAGAAGTCCGTGGACTTGAGCAGCACCCGGGCGATCTTGCCGCTCTTCTTTGGCATCGCGAAGGCGCGCCCCTTGATCGTCCGGTAGGCGAGCAGCCACGCGACCTGCGCCTCGGGCGCGATGGTGACGCCGGGGAGTTTGGCGACGAGACGGGTGATCGCTGCCCGCTCGTTGTTCGAGACCTGCGCCCAGGGATCCACGGCGGTGCGCTCTCCGCGGACAAAGACCCCGAGGGCCGCTGCGCCGCCGACGAGCCCGATCCCGGCGACCACCGTGCGGCGGGAGATCGTCTTGTTGGACTCTCCCATGCCTCAGAACCCGGGCACGGGCACGTCGAGCATGGTCACCATGCAGAAGTAGTGCAGGGTCGCGCCGCCGAGCACGAACAGGTGCCACACCTCGTGGTGGCCGAAGCGGTCGGGGAACGGGTCGGGCCAGCGCTTGCCGTAGACCACCGCGCCCGCCGTGTAGGTCAGGCCGCCGGCGATGAGCAGAGCCAGTGAGTCGTTGGCCATTCGGGGCAGCATCCACGCCGCGGGCACCAGCACGAGCCAGCCGAGCGACAGGTAGAGGCTCAGGCTCAGCCACGTCGGGCTGTCGATCCAGAACAGCTTGATGAGCACGCCCGCCACCGCCACCGCGCCGACGACGCACAGCATCGCGATGCGCATCGTACCGTCGAGGTAGTGGAACAACGGCGGCATGTAACTGCCCGCGATGAGCAGGAAGATCGCGCTGTGGTCGAGGCGCTTGAGCCAGCGGTTCCCGCGGTGCCCGAGATCGAAGAAGTGATACAGCGTCGATGCCAGGAACAACGCCACGAGGCTTCCGCCGTACAGCGCCATCGCCGTGACCTTGCTCGGGCTGTGGGCCGATGGCACCACCAGGTACACCAGCCCGACCACCGCGGCCAGAAAGCCGACGAGGTGGGTGGCGGCGCTCCAGGGATCTTTGTTCAGACTCATGCGCTCACCATAGGTTACTGACCGGTCAGTAACCAGCGATTCCCTCCCAACATTTCAACGCTTCGCGAAGTACGCCCTCACGGCCGGGTGGGTGTCCACCGCCGCGTACAGGGCGGTCACCCTCGGGAACGGGTCGAGCAGCGTGCCCGGCACGTAGTCGTAGACCCCACCCACGTAGGCGCGAAGGATGGTGTAGAGCTTCAGGTCCACGATGTTGAGCGCATCGCCCTGCACGAACGGACCGACGATGCGGTCGTTCACGGTGCGGGCCCACTGGGTCACGAAGCCCGCCGCGAACTCCTCGCGCGCGCTCTTCTTGTCCTCTTCCGACATCCCGCGACCCGGCATGTTGTGACGCAGGTCCTCCACGGACTCCATCAGCGCGTCGTGCTCGGCGGCGATCCAGGGATCTGACGGGTGCATGTCGTGGGTCTGGCCGATGTAGCGCAGGATCGCCGACGACTGCGCCAGCACCTTGCCGTCCACCTCGAGCACCGGGAGCGCGCCGAACGGCACGTTGGGCTTGAGCTCGGTCCAGTCACCGCGCTGCAAGCGCCGGTCCTCGAACTCCACCCCAGCGACGGTGAGGGCGAGGCGGCACTCCAGGCCCCGGGAGGCGTCAAAGTCGAAGTAGGTCAGGCTGGTCGGCATGGGAGAGCTCCTGCGGGTGTAGCCGGCACCGTAGCCCTCAGCGGGGAACTGGCTACCAGCCCGATAGATTCCCCTCTGCAAAGCCATACGACGCACCCAGGAGCGCGCGGGCGTCGAGCAGATCCGCCTGGTAGCCCGCCACATCATCGAGCCCCGGGGCCTGGCCCAGCAGCCCATGCAGCTCGGCAAACTGCGCCTCGCTCATGGGCGACAGCCGGTTGAACTGCAACGACAGCGCGAAGCCCTTCATCTCGGAGAAGTGCTTTGCCACGTCGTTGAAGTCCCCGGTCCCGGCCTCGTAGGCGTCCAGGTCCGCGATGGTGTCGTTGATGTAGTGCACCACCGTGGCGGCGATGGCCTCCTCCCAGGCATCCAGCGCCGCGTCGCGGAAGACTGCGAGCTCGCTGACCTCTTCATCCGACAGCGTCTCTGTCTTCCCCGCGATGTACGCGCGCCCCGCCACGAACGCATCCCAGGCCCGCTTCGTCCCATCCGTGGGCGCGGCGCAGTCACCGCAGTCGTCCCGCTTGCCCGCGTTCACCGCGTGGCCCCACACCGCTTCCTTGAGCAGGTCGATGGACCCGTCCACGTCCACCGTGTCCTTGCCGGGCAGGTCGGCGATCTCCGCGTCCGTCCACTGCCCGTAGTCTCGGCTCATGCCGAAGTAGCCGACGCCCTCGTCCCACGCGTGCTCCAACGCCGTGTAGTTGGCGCCGTCCTCGACGGCCGAGTGGTCGCTGCGCAGGCCCTTGCCGTCCGTGTCGTCGTCGAGGTAGTCGTCCGCACCCTGGCTGAACGCCACCGCGCCGAGCAGGAACTTCTGGATGAGCTGCTGCAGATCCGTGCCGTCGTCGGTTACGTAGACCGCAGCCACCGGCGCGCCGGCAGGGTCGAGCGGGTAGTCGCCGTTGGACCAGTCGATGGCCTGACTCTCGACCTGGGCGAACCAGGCGCGCACCAGGCTCTCGGGCGTCGTGACGCCGTCCGCCGTCCAGCCCACCATGTCGGTGCTCCAGTCGGCGTGCTGCCCCACCGCATCGTTGCCCGCGAGCTTGCCGACGAGGTCCTTGCCGGACGCGATGTCGTCGTAGGTGGTCTGCAGCGGAGCCGGGTCGGTGCTGATCCCATGGTCCAGCGAGCCCGCGCTGCTGCCGTCGAACGCGAAGTAGAAGTCGAGCTCCCCGACCACTTCGCCCGCCACCGGGAACCAGCCGGCGTCCAGTCGATCGGTCATCCCGCCGATGCGGCTCTTCATGTCGCTGATGAGCACGTGGCGAAAGACCTGCCCGGAGTTGGCGACGCTGTCGCTGCCGTCGCCGAGGCGACTGGCGAATCGGTAGGTCTCGGGGACCCCGTCGTCGTCGTCCGCGGTCGCGTCGTCGTCATTCGCGGAGTCGTCGTCGTCGCCGGTGGGGCAGCCGGACAGCGGGACGGCGAGGAGGAGCAGCAAGAGGAGCCTGTGATTCATTGGGTTCCCGGACGGTTTGATTGGAAGCAAGGCTCAATGAATATGATAATCATTCTCAAGACACAAGAGGGGATCGAGAAACGTGCATACTCCGCGCCGTCATGCGCGCCCCAACTCTCATCGTCCCGCTCCTCCTCGCCCTGCTGGGTGGATGCCCCTCCGCCAACGACGACGACAGCCCTGTGGCCAACGACGACGACCTCGCCAACGACGACGACAGCGCCGACGACGACGACAGCGCCGACGACGACGACAGCGCGGCCGGACCCACCCTGGACCCCTGCGCCTACGCCCTCGTCGATGCGTGCGCGGACCTCGTCATGGACGCCCCCGGCGCGGTGCCCGAGGCCCCCTTCCGCGATCCCGCCCGTGCGGTGAACGGCGTGCATGGCGCGGGAGCGACCGCGGGCGGCACCGATGTCTTCTCGCTCGACTGGCAGGACGGCGCCTCGCTCACCGTCTCCTGGTCCGGCCGCCGGGTGCTCAACGGTCCAGGCCCGGACTTCGCGGTGTTCGAGAACGGCTTCGAGAACCCCGACGCCACCTCGCTGTTCATGGACTTGATGCTCGTCGAGCTGTCCATCGATGGGATCGCCTGGGTGACCTTCCCCCACGACTACGTCGCCCCCGACGAGACCGTGTACTCCACCGACCCCGCCCACTGGCCCGGGTTCGCCGGCCGCGCCCCGGTGCTCCTGCACGACATCGACAACCCCGTGTCGCCGCTCAACCCCGAGCTGGCCGGCGGCGACGCATTCGATCTCGACGATCTCGGCGAGGGACCCCTGGCTGACACCATCCGCGAGGACGGCTTCCTCCTGCTCCGCCTCGTCGCCGCGCCGAGCCGCACCAACCCCGACACCGGCGCTCCCTACGTCGCCGACGCCATCGCCGACGGCGGCGACATCGACGGCATCTACGCCGCGACCCTCGCAGACGTAAGCGCTCCGTAAATCGGGGCACGCTTGGGGAACGTGAGCGCCTCGGTGCGGTCCTACCCCCCGATGCGCCCCCTCATCACCGTCCGACCACGCCGCTGGCTGTGTTGCCTCCTGCTCTTGCTGCCCGCCCTGGCACAGGCGCAGGTCACCGTGCACGGCGCACGCTGGGAGGCGCTGCAGCCCACCGACTCCGCCGAGCCCGCCTCGGATCCCCGCGCCCTCTCGATCGCCGAGCGGATCGTCCTTCTGCGCCCCACGAGCACCGCCGATGGCCTGCCCGAGCTCGCCGTGCGCGCCCGATGGACCGTGGGGCACGGACCCATCTCCTGGCTGGACCTGCGCCTCGCCGATGCCTCCGTGCTAGTGCGGCAGGTCACCATCGATGGTGAGCCCGCACCCATCTACCCCGCCGGCGACGGCGCCCACGTCGTCGCGCGCCTCGCTCCTGGCTCGGTGATCGAGCTGGTCGGCGCCCGCCCCGGTGACGTGCAGCGCGCCGCAGTGCCCCTGACCCTGCTCGCCGCGTCGTCGGGCCTGGCCAGCATCGCCAGCGACCTCTCCCCCCAGTGGACCGGCGGCGTCGTCGTGAGCGGCGAGCTGTGGGGAGGTGCGAGCCAGATCGGAGTGCAGCTCGTGCCGCCCTCGCCGCCCCGCAGCGACGCCGCCCTCGCCGTCGCCGAGGCCGCCATGGGCGTCACCGTCTCGGACGACGGGATGGCCGTGCGCGCCCACGTGCGCCACCTGCTGCGCCGGGGCAGCCTCGATCGCGTCCTGTTGACCGTGCCCGGAGCGGGCGCCGACCTCGCGGTCACCGGGCCCAACGTCGGCGCCGTGTCCCGCAGCGGCGACCGACTCGCCATCACGCTACGCGAGCCCACCACCGATCTCGTCGCGCTCAACGTCACCTGGACCGCGCCGGTGCCCAGCGAGCCCGAGGCGCAGCTCGCCCTGCCCACCATCCGCAGCGGCTCCGCGTCGCGCACCGCGGCCACCCTTCAGCTCGCTCGCGAGGGCGACGTCGAGGTCCTCCCGTCGCTGACCGGCTGGACTGCCACCGCGTCCACCGAGCTGCCCACCTGGGGCCGCGGCCTCGTCTCCGGCGCCGCCACCGCGACGTTCACCGGCACCGAGCGCTCCAGCGGGACCCTGTCGCTGCTGCGCTTCGTCCCGGTCCAAGGGCCCGAGGTGATGGTGGACATCGCCGATGTGCTGCTCGCCACGTCGTCGGACGGCCGGGTGCTGCTGCGCGCCCGCTATGAGGTCCTCAACGACCGCGCCGCCGTGCTGCCCATCCGCCTTCCGCCCAACTCCCGCCTGCTCTCTCTCACCGTCGCCGACCAGCCCGCCGGGGTCTCGTACGACGCCGACGGCACCTTGCGCGTGCCGCTGCGCCGCTCCATCGAGTCGCTCGGCGGTCTGCTCTCCTTCCCTGTCGAGCTGGCCGTCCTGGTGGACGCCGATCCCTGGGCGAGGCGCGAGCGGCGCGTGCTGCCGCTGCCCCAGGTGTACGCCCCGGTCGCGGTCCTGCGCACCACCGCCCACCTGCCGCCGGGCTTCACGCCGTGGGCCACCCGGCGCCTGCCGAACCGGGTGGATGGCTTCTCGCGGGGCGAGGGCATCACCTACGGGATCGAGATCCGCACCGCCGACGACCGGGCGAAGGTCACCCAGGCCGACGCGCTGTTCGGCGCGGCGGTGCGCGCGTGGGAGGGCAACGAGTTCGAAGAGGCGCAGGAGCTGCTGCTCGAGATCGACGAGCTCGGCGGCAAGAACTTCAACGTGGAGCGGCTGCAAGGCAACCTCAGCCTCATCCTGGACGACGACGAAGACAACGGCGACGGCGCGACTGCGGCGCCCCAGGGTCAGGCGGTCGTGCTGGCCCGGCGCGTGCGCGAACAAGCCAAGGCCAAGGCGAGCGAGGAAGAAGACGCCTGGGAGGACGCCCAGCGCGAGGCCGAGTTCAACTACCGGTCCGGCGACTACAAGAAGGCCGAGGAGGCCGCGGAGAAGGCGCTCGTGCTGGGCAAGAAGCTGCAGCGCTATGAGCAGAGCGAGTCCGCCGAGGTGTCCACCCGCAACGACAAGACCGCCGTCGTGCTCGCCGAGTCCCGCAAGCGGCGCAAGAGCAGACGGCCCAGCCCAGCCATGGACTCGACGCCTGACGCCCCCGTCGCCGCCGCGCCCGCTCCGGTCGACTCCCCCCCGCCGGCGCTGCTCGCCACCACCCGCTCCGTGCTCATCCCCGAGCTCGGCGCCCCCCTTCGCTTCCAATCGTTGCTGTTGCCGCCCGGCGCAGCGCCCACCGTGACCCTCGGCGCCCGCGCGCCCTCGCCCCTGGAGCCCCGATGACCCTCCGTGCCCCCCTCTTGACCCTGCTGGCCTTGCTCGTGGCGGCCCCAGCGTCCGCCGCCCAGGCGCCCGAGACCGTCGTGATGGACCTCGACGCGTTCCTCTCCCTGTACGACGCGAGCAAGCCCAAACCCACGGAACCCAAGACCCCAGTCTCGCCCCACCAGGTGACCCTGCCGTCCGCCGACTACTCCGGCACGGTGGTGTTCGACGGCGACGAACCAATCAGCGCCGTGGTCCGCGGCAGCATCGACGTGCAGGTGCTGCACAACCCCGGCTGGGTCTCCATCCCGCTGCTGCCCGACACCGTCGCGCTGCGCTCCGCCACCATCGCTGGCGCCCCCGCCGCCCTCGTCCGCGCCCCCGAGCACGGCAACTGGCTGACCCTGGTCACGCAGCGGACCGGCGCGTTCACCATCGAGGTGGAGTTCGCGGCCTCGGTGTTCTCGTCCGAGGGCCGCACGTCGTTCAGCTTCCCCGTCGCCCCGTCTGCGGCGACGTCGCTGAGCCTGGCCGTGCCGGTCGACGAAGACCTGGACTTCACGGTGGGCGGAGCGCGGCTCCAGTCGGACCGCGTGGTGGGCGCGACCCGCGTGGTCGAGGCGCTCATCCCGTCGAGCCACGGGGTGTCGGTGACCTGGCAGCGAGAGATCCCCGACGTGGTCGAGTCCGTCGATGCGCGCCTGTACGCCGAGGTCTTCTCGCTGGTGGGCATCGGTGACGGGCTGCTGTCTACCCGGGCGACCATCGCGTGGACCATCCAGCAGGCGGGCACCGAGTCCCTGCGCGTGCAGCTGCCCGACGACGTGGCGCTCGTGGACGTCTCCGGCACCGGCATCCGCAACTGGGCGGTCGAGGACGGCGTGCTGACGGTGACGCTCAACTTCGCCGCGGAAGGCAGCTACCGCCTGTCGATGGTGCTCGAGCGCCCACTCGGCGAGGGCAAGGTCGCGGCGAGCGCTCCGCTGGTGCAGCCCCTGGGCGTGGAGCGCAGCAAGGGTTGGGTCGGCGTGGAGGCGCGCGGCGCCCTCGAGATCTCGGCCGGCGATGCCAAGGGGGTCGTTCCGGTGGACGTGCGGGCCCTGCCGGGCGCCATCCTCGGGGCCACGAGCAACCCGGTCCTGCTCGGCTACAAGTACCTCGGCGGAGACGTTGCGCTGCCCCTGCAGATCACCGCCCACGAAGATGTCGCCGTGCTGGTGACCCTGCTGGACACCGCCCGCGCCACCACCATGTTCACGCCCGACGGACGCCGCCTCACCGCGGTGACGTGGCGGGTGCGCAACAACCGCAAGCAGTTCCTGCGCCTGACCATGCCGGCGAACGCCGAGCTGTGGAGCGCGTCGGTGGCGGGCCAGGCCGTGCAGCCGGCCCGCGCGGCGGACGGCCGCATCCTCATTCCCCTGGTGCGGTCCCAGGAGTCCGGCGGCGCGCTGGCGGGCTTCGATGTCGGCGTGGTGTACGTCGAGGAGGGCGCCGGGCCCGATGCGGCCGGCAAGGGCTCGTTCCGGGCAGCTCTGCCCACCGCGGATGTGCCGATCACCTGGGTCGGATGGACCGTCTACGCCCCGTCCCAGGCCAAGGTCCTGCGCAAGTCGCTGGACGGCAGCCTGCGCTCCACCGAAGGTCTGCGCGGTCCCTACGGGCAGGGCCAGGTGCAGAGCCTCGGCAACGTCAGCAACGCGCAGAGCCAGGCGGTGCATGGCGGCCGGGACGGGCAGATCGCCACGGGCGGGCTCGGTCAGGGCGCAACCCCAGTGACGGTCAGCGTGCCGGTGGAGGGGCAGCCCCTGCACTTCGAGAAGCTGCTCGCCCTGGGCGAGGAGCTGTGGGTGGGCTTCGAGTTCAAGGGGCTCAAGAAGTAGTCGCGAGCACCCGGCGCACGAACATGGAGCAGGGCACCACCCCGTCGGTCGCCATCCCTGTGGCTGCGGACTCGAACGTGGCGCGCAGCTGCCCGAGGGCGACCGGCGACAGGGCGTGGCGCTCGTACACCGTGCTGAGCGAGCGCCAGACCTGCGGGAACGAGCCCGACAGATCCACGGCGAAGTCCTCGATCTGCAGAGTCGCGAAGCCGGCGGAGGGAGCGAGCAGCGAGCGCAGACCTGCCTCGGACCGGCACCGCGGGTCGCCCATGCGGGGCACCCGGATGCCTTGCCGCCGCACGATGGGGGTCAGCAGATCGAGGAAGAGCTCAAAGCTGTCGCCCACCTTGGGCCCGCCGCCCACCACCGCCGCGAACACGCCCCCGGGACGCAGCACGCGAGCCACCTCGGCGACCACCTGGCCGATGTCGTCCATGAGCATCCAGGCGAGGTGCGAGAGCACGCCGTCCACGCAGTTCTCGGGCAGCGGGAGTCGCTGTCCCCTCCCCTCGATCAGCCGGGTCTCGGCCAACGCCGGTCGCTGCCGGGCCAGCGCCAGCTCATCGGGCGACAGGTCCACGCCGATCAGCGCAGACGCCGGCAGCCCCCGCCCCACCAGCAGCTCCAGCAGGTGCCCGTCTCCACAGCCGAGGTCGAGCACGGCGCCATCGACGCACTCCGCGAGCAGGTCGTACGACGATCCCGTGCGTCCGCGCACCGCTCCCCGGGCGAACGCCTGCGACGTGCATCCCGGGTGCTGCGCGTGAAAGGCTCGCAGGAAGTCGCTCGCGGACTCTGCGATCAAGGCAGCGTCAGGCTCACGGTGACTTCGGGGCCACAGACGTGCAGCCCCACCGCCGGCGCGGCCTGGAAGCTGAACCCGGCGGCGACGCTCTTGGGCTCCAGCAGGTCTCCCGCCACATACAGCCGCAGCCGCGGCGGCGCGGGCTTGTCGGACAAGCGGATCACCCGGTCACTCGCCCCCTCGAGTTGAAGCTTGGGGCCGGACCTCTTGTACTGCAGCGGGTAGCCGCTCCACAGATCCGCCGCCGCCAACCCCGGCATCGCCGCGCTTTCGCACGTCGGGCAGGCCATGGCCGCAGGGGCAAAGAGGAGGACCGCAGCGAGAAGTAGGAGACGCACCCAGGCAGGATAGTCCGTCAGAACCCGCACCGAGGATCCTCATGGCCCGCACGCTCCTGCTCCTGCTCCTTGTCACGCTCGCCGGCTGCCAGGCCACCGGGCCCGCCGCGCTGAACGAGCTCGTGGCCAGCAACACCACCGGGCTCACCGACACGTCCGGTGACACCCCAGACTGGGTAGAGCTCGCCAACACCAGCTCCTCGGAGGTCGATCTGACGGGATGGTTTCTGTCCGACGACGCAGGCAACCCCAACCGCCACGCGCTGGACGGGCTGACCCTTCCAGCCGACGGCTACCTCATCCTGCTCGCGTCCGGCGACACCACGCTGGGCGGAGACCACCTGCCCTTCAAGCTCTCCGCCGAGGGAGAGCAGCTCGTGCTCAGCAGCCCCGACGGCATCGTGGACGCCGTGAACTACGGGCCACAGGAGGCCGATGTGGCCTATGCGCGCCTGCCCGACGGCGACGGCGAGTGGGCCGCTGCGACGCCGACCCCCGGGGCCGCCAACGAGTAGCGCCGCTCATTGCGGTTCGCAGAAGACTTGAGTGGCGTTCGAGGTCGAGGAGGCCACGAGGAGCGGAGGGAGACGCACCCAGGTGCGTCGCACTGACCGACGAGGCAGACGACGAAGAGATCGGGCGTCAATCAGGTCTTCTGCGCATCGCAATGAGGGTTCAGCGATGCGCGCCCGCGGCGTTGGGGGCCTGCGGCATCGCCGCCGCCATCTCTTGCCAATATCGGGCCTCGCCGTGCAGCCCGTGGCGCCGCCCGAACTCAGCGAGCTGCTCGTAGCGCCGCCGGGGGTCAAAGCGCAGGTTCCAGCGCAGCTTCTCGTGGTCCAGCGGGCACAGCATCAGGGAGCCAGCATCCGACTCGGCCAGCGAGTTCGTGCCCGCCATCACGCAGTGCCGATAGTGCACGCAGTGGGCCACCGTCAGCTCGTGCCCCATCTCGTGCACCGCCACCTTGAGCGCGCGACGAAGCGGCTCGGGATCACGCGCCACCATGCTGGTTCCGGTCTCGGGATCGTGCATGTCCTCCCACAGGCGATACACCGAGAACACGCCCACCCTGCGGTGGAAGTGGCCCAGCCCAAACACGTACTGGAGCGTGTTCACGTAGAGGTCCTCGTCGGTCACGGTGAGGCAGCCGGCCATGCCGTTCTCGCAGCTGCCCTTCAGCGCGGTCAGCAGTGCCTCGGCGTCGTACTGCCCCGCGGCACCGCGCTCGGAGTTCCAGGCGGCGAGTGGCAGCTCGCGGGACGCGCCCAGCACCGCGTCACGCTGGAAGTAGAGGCCGATGAACTCGCGCACCGGCTCCACGAGCGCGCGCCCCTCATCACCACGCACCCGGAACTCGCCCATGGTGCTCAGCACGAACTGAGCGTCGTGGTCCGGCCGGTTAGGGCCCTCGCCCCGGTACTGCTCCATCGTCTGGCCAAACTCGCGGAACTGGGAGAGCCAGGATCCGGGGCGGCAGTCCGCTTCCCCGAGCCGACTCCAGAATCGCCCGTATGCGGGTGCGGGGACGAGGTCGGGATCGGGGACCTGGGCGAGGCAGCGCCGACCGTGCCGCGCCAGATAGGACGCCCCGTCGCTGGGGCGCAGCGCCGGACGCTCCCCGACGAAGTGGGCGATGGCGACCGAGAGCCCGAACGTGAGCGCCAAGCTGACCGTGATCAGCCCCGTCCACCCAAGAAGCTGTCGTCGCCCCTCGTCCATCGGCCTCCAGCGCATGTGCGCCAGTCCAGTATCGCCAGGATCGACCGATTCCGGAGGGCTTTCTTGGTCCCTGCACCGGTCGCTCAGGCGTAGGCGCGCAACCCGACGGCGAACTCGCGCAGTGAAGCGGCGGTGACGTGCATGCGGACTCCGCTCTGGTGCCGACCGCGCACCGCCCTGGACCGCATGGCGGGGTTCATGCGCACGAGATCGAGCCAGAGCACCACCTCGAAGGTGAGGTTCTCGCCCGAGCCGGTCGCCTTGATCTCCATCGAGAGACCCGCGCCCACGGGATCGTGCCGCAGCGCCGAGACCTCGCCGTCTGCGGCCCGCGCCAGATCGTCGGCGAGCGAGCCCAACCCTTGCCGAGGCTCCACGTTGCCAAACGTCGAGACGAACGGGGTCGGAGCCTCGTTCGGCTGCGCCCGCGCGAGGAAGTGCACGTCGTACAGGCGGTCGTCGCCCCTCTCCACGAAGTCGTCGAGCGCCAGCCAGAGGAGATCGCGCTCGTCCCGCAGCACAACCATGGGGCTCAGCGTGGCGTCGTCAGTCATGAGGTCCTTCAAGCATCGGAGGTGACCCTGCCCCCTCCGGTTCGATGCCCCAGAGCACCGCCGCCCAGCCCGTCAGCGCGGCGCCGGCGAGCAGGATGGGGGCTGGGATCCAGGCTGCGCTGAGCCCTGTGCCCAGCGCGAGGGCAGGAAAGATGCCGCTGCGCAGACCCGGGAGGCTCCGCGCTGCGACGCGGGCGCAGAGCACGAGCAGGACGTGCAGGGCCACCAGGGTGACGAAGCACTCCATGCCCGCGCCGACCTCGCCGCCGTACCGGCCGAAGAGCGACTGGCCGGGGCCTTCCAGCGAGACGAGCTCCACGGGCGGGCGGGCTCCGGTCAGCAGCAGGAGCGGCAAACCGACGAGCACGGCCACGCCGAGCAGCCGAGGCAGCCAGTGATGAAGCAGAGGGCGGCGGGTGGAGAGCGGAAGGGCCGCGGGGCCGGGCAGGGTCGTGGCCCACAGCAGGGCAGCGGGGATGGTGATCGCCGAGAAGCCGCCGGCCACATCGGGGCGCAGGTTCGCGGCGGGGACGCCTCGACTGGCCATCGGCAGGACAAGCAGGAGGAGCGGCGCCAGACCCAGCAATGCAGGCACGAGCAGCCCCGGCCGGGGTGATCGCAGTCGCGAAGCCAGGGCGATGACGAGCGACGGCGCGAGGAGCGCGGCGAGGACGAGGGAGTCGCCCTGGGAGAGGGCCGGCGCGGTCCCGGCGTCCACCGAGAAGTCCGTCCAGGCACCCATCAGCGACACCAACGCGTGGCGGGCGAGCAGCGCGCCCCCGAGGACGCCGGCGCCGATCCAGAGCACGCCGCCGCCCCGCCCCGGCACCGCGGGCAAGGTCGAGCGAAACGACGCGATGAGCGCGATCCCGGCGGCGAGACACCACGTGCCCCAGCCCGCGGCGAAGCCCGACGCGCCGGCCATGGAGCGACCGCCCACGGCGAGCACGACCGCCGAAGAGAGCAACAACGCAAGCGCGGACGGAGTGATCGCCGGCAGCGCGCGGTCGGTGGTGGGGGACGTGGTGGCCACTGTGGGTTGGTATACACTCCGGCCCCGCCAACCGCAGAGGGCTTGGCCGGCAGGAGGTGGTGAGCATGAAGATCAGCGACGGCAAGGCAATCGTCACGGGTGGAGCGAGCGGCATGGGGCGGGCATTCGTGCTCGGTCTGGCGCGAGAGGGCGCGGATGTGGTCGCAGCCGACCTGAACCAGGAGGGCCTCGATGCCCTCGTGGCGGAGAGCGCGGACCTGGCCGGCACCGTGCACGGGCTGCTCTGCGACGTCTCAAAGGAAGCCGAAGTCATCGCGCTGATCGATGGCGCCCGCGAGGCCATGGGCGGCTTGAACGTGATCATCAACAACGCCGGCATCTTCCGGGACGGCCTGCTGGTGAAGACGGACCGGGAGACCGGCAAGGTCAAGGGCACCATGAGCCTGTCGAACTGGCAGAAGGTCATCGATGTGGACCTGACCGGCCCGTTCCTGTGCACCCGCGAGTTCGCGCGCAGCTTCATCGACAACGACGACGGCCCCGAGGGCGTGATCATCGGGATCAGCTCCATCGCGCGGCACGGCAACGTCGGTCAGACCAACTACTCCGCGGCGAAGGCCGGCCTTGTGGCCGACACCAAGCTGTGGGGCGCGGAGCTCGCGCGGTACGGGATGCGCACCGGCGCGATCGCTCCCGGCTTCATCCAGACCCCCATCCTCGACGGCATGAAGCCCGAGATCCTGGAGAAGATGCTGCGGGCCGTGCCCCTGCGCCGCACCGGCACCGTCGAAGAGATCTTCGCCGGGATCCGCTTCATCCTCGATTGCGGCTACTTCACCGGGCGCTGCCTCGACATCGATGGCGGTCTCGTCCTCTAGAGCGCGCTCTAGAGGATCTGCAGCACCTCGAGATCGACGTCGCCCGATGGGCGCACGAACTCCACCGAGTCGCCCTCCTCCAGGCCCGCGAGCGCCCGGGCGATCGGCGCCACCGGCGACACCACCCTCACCCTGCCCAGCACCTCGTTCCCCTGCCCGCCCGGCAGGACGGCGAGCCACTGCTGCCGCTCGCCGTCGTCGGTCCGCACCACCGCGCCCGGCCCAACCCGGACCCGCTGCACGTCCACCGGGATCGTCCCCAGCGCCGCTGCCGCGTCCTTCAGCTCCGCGATCCGCGCGAGGAGCCCGGCGCGCAGCGCTCCCTGGGATGAAACCGCGCCCCGCTCTCCCCGAGACGACGGGCGATGGTCACCGTCCACGCGCATCCCGTCCTTTGCCGAGGCGACCCCTCGCTCGAGCGCGGCGATCTGCGAACCGAGCCACTCTTTGTGAGCCTCGACGACCCCTCTACTGGTTGGTAAATCGCCCATCCACGCTCCAATTCGCCCAAAGAAATCCTGAAAAAATCGTCCGCCCTGTCGATCCTGACCCGCGCCGGTCGTCGTCCTGGCGAAACCACACCCCTCGCAGACACCAGTCTGCGCACTCTGGCGAGCCGGCGCCCCTTCCGGCATGGAGGAGACAATCATGGCCTACAAGAACAACCACTTCTGCTGGTACGGCGTCATCAGCACGGACACCACCGCCGCCTCGACCTTTTACGGGACCGCCCTCGCGGTGGACGTGACCACCGGCGAGATGGATGGCAACCCCATGGTCATGCTCGGCTCGGGCGGCGTGCCGTTCGCTCACTTGACGGCCCCGCAGATGGAGGACGTCGCCTCGCACTGGGAGTCGTACCTGCGGGTCGAAGACGTGGACGCGCTCTCTGCGGCCGCCGTGGCGAACGGAGGCTCGCTGGTGATGCCCGGCATGGACATCCCGCCCGGGCGCTTCTCGGTCGTCGCGAGCCCCTCGGGCGCGACGTTCTGCCTGTTCCATGAGGCCGACGAGGCCGTGTCCACCAACCACCCGGGCGACACCGCCGGCTCGGTGCACTGGACGGAGCTGTGGAGCAAGGACGTGGACGCCGATGTCGCCTGGCTCACCAAGACCTTCGGTCTGACCAGCGAGGTGATGCCCATGCCCGAGGGGCCGTACCACGTGCTCAAGGCCGGGGACGAGATGGTCGGCGGCGTGATGGCGTCCAAGGAAGACAAGGCCCCCTCGATGTGGCTGACGTGGCTGCAGGTGGACGACGTGGACGCGACCGTGGCGAGCATCGGCGTCAACGGCGGCAACACGCTCTCGCCGGTCATGGACGTGCCGATGATCGGTCGCATGGCCGTCGTCGCGGACCCCACCGGCGGCGTCTTCGGGGTCATTACCCCGCCCGCCCGGGCCTAGATCAGGGCGACTGAGGTCGAGGAGCCCCCGGGTCCGATCCGGGGGTTCCTCTTGACCTATGCCGCGCGGGCAGTATCTTCCGGCCCATGTTCTGGAACAAAAAGGAAGCCGCCGACGGTCCCAACGACGAGCGCCTGATGGTCGCTCTCGGCACCGTTATGGACCCCGAGCTCCACAAGGACCTCGTCACCCTGGAGATGGTCAAGAAGGCCGTCCTCGACGGCACCACCGCCCGCATCGGGGTGGAGCTGACCACGCCCGCGTGCCCGCTCAAGGAGACGATCCGCAAGGACATCGCCGCGGCGGTGGAGGCGGCGATCCCGGGCACCACGACCGACATCACCTGGACATCCCGCGTGCGTCGCGGGCGCTTTGGCGGCGGCGGCTCAGCCCAGAACCTGCCCGGCATGGAGAACGTCGCCAACGTCGTGCTCGTCGCCTCGGGCAAGGGCGGCGTCGGCAAGTCCACGGTCGCCACCAACCTCGCCTGTGCCCTCGCCCGGACCGGCGCGAAGGTGGGCCTGCTCGACGCCGACATCTACGGTCCGTCGATCCCCACGATGTTCAACGAGCACGGCGACGTCGTCAGCTCGGACGGCAAGACCATCCAGCCCATCGAGAAGGCGGGCCTCAAGCTCATGTCCATGGGTTTTCTGGTGCCGGCCGAGAAGGGCCTCATCTGGCGCGGGCCCATGCTCACCTCCGCGGTCACCCAGTTCCTGCGGGACGTGGCCTGGGGCGAGCTCGACTACCTCATCGTGGACCTGCCGCCCGGCACCGGCGACATCCAGCTGACCTTCGCCCAGATCCTCAAGGTCACCGGCGCGGTTGTGGTCTCCACGCCTCAGGACGTCGCCCTCGCAGACGTCATCCGGGCCCGGGCCATGTTCGAGCAGGTGCAGATCCCGGTGCTCGGGCTCATCGAGAACATGAGCTACTTCGTGTGCGACGGCTGCGACAAGCGGCACTACATCTTCAATCACGGGGGCGCGAAGGCCGCCGCCGAGGAGATGCGCATCCCGTTCCTGGGCGAGCTTCCCCTGCTCAAGTCGGTCCGGGCGGCCGGCGACCAGGGCACGCCCATCGTCGTCGCCGAGCCCGACAGCGAGGTGTCCCGTACCTTTGTGGGCCTCGCGCGCATGCTGGCCGGTGGCATCTCGGTGCTCAACGCCGAAGCGGCGGAGCGCGAGCAGGTCAAGGGGCGCAGCAAGGCCGCCGGCCGCTCCCTCCCCATCATCAACTAAGAGACGACGTAGGCACTCATGGCGTTTGGAAAGCTGTTCAGCAAGCTCACCGGCAAGAAGCAGGCGGAGACTCCGGTCACGGACTCGGTGTCCGACGACTGGAACCGCGCGGACAAGAAGGAGCCGGTGGCCGAGGCCGCCATCGAGGGCCCCCCGTCCATCCGCTTCGACAACCTGAACATCGACGTCAAGGTCGAGGCCGGCACGAGCATCCTCGACGCGGCGGTGGCCGGCGGCATCGATCTGAACCACTACTGCGGCGGCATGGCGTCATGCGGCAGCTGCATGGTCACCATCGTCAGCGGCAAGGTGTCCGACATGGATGACATGGAGGAGGCGACGCTGGACGTGGTGATGGAGGACGACCGGGATCGGCTCGGCTGCCAGACCCGCATCCTCGGCCCCGTGGAGGTCATCCTCCCCCCCCAGGACTGAGCTGGCTACCAGTTTTGGTCTGACGTCGCGGGGAACAGCTCGTCGAGGCGCGCCAGCACATCGTCCGGGATGGTGATCTCGGACGCAGCCACGTTGTCTTCCACCTGAGACACCTTCGTGGCTCCCACGATCACGCTGGCGATGTTGTCCAGCCGCAGATCCCAGGCGAGGGCCAGGCGAGCAGGCGTGGTGCCCATGTCACCAGCGAGCGCGACCATCTGGTCCACCCGACCGAGCACGTCGTCGGTCAGATCCTGGCCCATGAACATGTTGCGCTTGTCATCTGCGCCACGAGACCCCGCGGGCAACGCGCCGCCGCTGTACTTGCCGGTCAGTACCCCCTGGGACAGCGGCGAGAACACCACCTGGGACAAGCCCAGCCGATGGCTCGTCGGCACGACATCCGCCTCGATGTAGCGCTGGAGCAAGCTGTAGGGCGGCTGGTTGCTGATGGGGCGCGGCACGCCGATCTGGTCCGCGAGCGAGCAGGCCTCGGCGATCTGGGCCCCTTCCCAGCACGACACACCCCAGTACAGGACCTTGCCCTGGCGGATGAGGGCGCCCATGGCCCGGACGGTCTCGAGCACCGGGGTGGACGGATCGAAGCGATGGCACTGATACAGGTCGAGGTAGTCCGTGCGCAGGCGTCGCAGGCTCTTGTCGCACGACTCCAACAGATGCTTGCGAGACAGCCCCTGGTCATTGGGGTTGTCGCTCATGGGCCAGAAGGCCTTGCTCGCGAGCACGATGTCGGAGCGGGACAAGGAGCTGAGCACCTCACCGAGCACCTCCTCGGCGGCGCCGCGCGCATAGACATCCGCGGTGTCCACGAAGATGACGCCCCGGTCGAGCGCCGCCCGGATGCATGCGGCCGTGCCCTCGCGGTCCACCGAGCTGCCGTAGGTGAGCCAGGAGCCGATGGCCACGCGGGACACCTTGAGGCCCGAGTTTCCGAGGTTGACGTACTGCATGGTCAGAAGCTCCAGGTATCGGTGGAGAGCACGTTGGATGCACCCTCACCGAGGGTCTCGATGAGCTGGACTTGCACCGTATTGGTTTCGCCGTGCACCGAGAGCCAGGCGAACCCACCGTTGGGCTTCGGGCCGGCGAAGTAGCGGGAGACCGCCTTTACATCGGCAGTGCAGGGGCTCAAGTGGGCGGGCCCGGGCGGGCGGAACCCCTTGCTGGCGGGACCCGCGACGACGACGCCGGGCACGCCGGCCTCCTGGCACCCCGGGCCGAACGCCTGCAGATCGTGGTCATGCCCCGCGGTGGCGACGGCGACGCGGCAGCCACCGGCGACCAGCTTCTTGAGGCGAGCCCGCAGGGCGGTCTCCACGTGAGCTTCGTGGGTGTGGTGGCCGCCCTGAGACGACGGGGGGTGATGGCCGAGCCACACGACCGGAGCGCCGGTGCCGCAGGCCGTCGCGAGGGCGTCCTCGCCCAGCCCCGGCATGGAGTCGATGGGGTTGCTCACCGAGTCGGTGTCCACCGCAGCGATGGCCAGCCGCACCGCGCCGTCGGGCCCGAGGATGCGCAAGGCGTAGCTGGGTCCCGGCGAGATGAGCCCCGCCCGCCCGTCGGCCTCCTTGATCACTTTGCGCTTCAGCTCCGCGTTGGGCTCATGGCGGTACTCGTGGTTGCCCAGCACCAGCGCGAAGGGCATGTCCAGGCGCGCGAAGCCCTGGTCCCAGATCAGCGGCCAGTACTCCTCGGCGTGCTGGCCGTCGTCGTACAGCACATCGCCAGGGAGCAAGCCCATGTCGCAGCCGTGCGCCTGGCAGTACGCCGCCGCGCCCTGGACCGTGCCGGCCAGGATCTCGGTGGGCAGGCCTACGTCGCCCGCGACCAACAGCCGCAGCCCGCCGTCCTTGGGACAGGACATCAGTCCGCGCTCGACCCACGCCCCCCCGGTGTGGATCTGCAGCGAACAAATCCCAGTGTCCGACTCGGCTGGAGGCTCTGCAGCGGGCGGCGGCGCTGGGGGCGGCGATGCCGCCGCGGGGCCGGGCCCAGGCTCGGATGCCGGAGGCGCGAGCGGAGGGGCCTCCTCAGACGGAGAGGGCGGGCAGCCCGCGACGAGCGCGATGGCGAGAGCGGCAGTGCGAAGCATCCGCCGAGCCTACCCCGGCGCACGCCCCCGAGCCCCGACCGTGTGACAATCCCGACGTGACCGGTTCTGTCCCCCCGTCCCGCTACGCCTCGCACCTCGCTTCGGGCCTCGCTGCGTACGAGGAGCGGACCGGGACCCGACCCGACCCGAGCAAGCTCGACGTGACCCGGCCCCAGGTGCGTGCGCTCTATGACCAGTTCCGCGCGCGGGCCTTTCCCACTCGCCTCGGCGCCACCGAGGGCGAGTGGACGGCGCTGCAGTTGGGTCTCAAGGCGGTCTTGCGGGAGCGGCTGACGTCCGCGCGGATCGAGACCCTGGCCCAGCGCTGTGCCGCGCAAGGCCTGTCGCTGCACACCGTCCCCATCGCGCCGGCGACCGGCGGGCCCCTGGATGGCCTCGTCACCGCCCCGCTCAACGACGCCCATGTCTACGTCGGCCGGGACCCCGACACCCTGCGCGAAGCCGCCGAGCTCGACGCCCTCATGGTCCCGCACCAGAGTTTCGATCCCGACGGGACCTATGAGGTGAGCCGCGCCCACAACCGACGCCTGGGTGAGCTGTTGGGCTATCCCCCGTGCTGCGTGGAGTGGTTCGGGCAGTGGCACGAGCGGCTGGCCAGCAACTGGGCCCCCATCGCCGCGTCGGCCGCCGCGACGGGACAGTTCGAGCCGCTGCTCAACAACGTGGTGCTCGGCGCCTTCCACTGCATCGGCTGGTTCCCCTGCCGGTTCGACTGTCCCGCCTCGCTGCACATCGCCCAAGAGGTAGAGCGCGTGCTTCGCAGGACGCGAGGTGACGCGGTGGGCTCGGCGTTCGACGCGCTCCGGACACCTCGGATCTACCTGGATGAGCGGCGACAGTTGGTGATCGACGGCCAGCCCGACGGCGAACGGATCCGCTACCGCCGCGTCTACACCCCGTACGCGCTCGACCGGCGGGCGAGCACCGCAGCGTACGAGTGGGTGTTCTACGCCGACGTCATGCCGCTCCTCGCGCGGGGCGACAGCCTGTGGCGCGAGGACGACGCCCTGGTCGTCGCCTGGAGAGACCGCGAGTTGGGGCGGGTTGAGGCGCCCAATGCGATCTGGCTGCCATTCGGGGGGTAGAGAACGTCCCGCCCCGAGCCGGCGGGATCGCTGTATAAGCGGGGCATGCGCACGATGACCATGACCCTGTTCGCGGCGATGGCCGCCACCCTGCTCGCCTGCCCCAGCGAGCCTCCAGCCAACGATGACGACTCCACCGAGTCGCCCACGCCGAACCCGCTCGAGGCGGTGGACGCCACCGAGGAGTTTGATCTCCCGTGCCTGAGCGCTCCGGTGCACGTGCTGCGCACCGAGAACAATCACCCCCACATCTACGCCGAGAACGACAACGACCTGGCCTGCGCCATGGGCTACGTCACCGCCCGCGACCGCTTCTTCGCCATGGAGCTCGCCCGCCGCCTCGGCTGGGGCTCGCTGTCGGAGATCCTCGGAGACCTCGCGCTCGACGCGGACATCGAGCAAGCCGCCCTGGGCTCTCGCAAGGTGGCCCAGAACATCTTGAACGCCGCCGACGCCGACATGCGCGCCTACTGGGACGCCTATGCCGGTGGGGTGAACGCGTACATCGCTGGCGTGAAGGATGGGCGCTTCCCCATTCCCGGGGAGTTCACCGCTGCGGCCCCCTTCCTCGGCTACGACGAGGTCACCGACATCATGGTGGACTGGGATGGCGCGGCCATGGCCGGCATGGCAGCCACGCTCAAGTTCCAGCTCGCCTGGGAGACCCACGAGCTGGGCCATCAGCAGGGCCTCGAAGCGCTGGACACCTGGGGCGCTGGCCTCCCCGAAGAGCAGCTGCGCAAGGACGGCGCTCGCTTCGACATCTTCGAGCACGTGCGGCCCATCTACCCCATCGCGTCTGACGCCGGCGAGAGCGGCTCAGCGGCGCCCTGGGACGCCTCTTGGTTCGCAGCGAACGGCGAGATCGAGGCCCGGGATGGCGGCGTCTCGCTGAACCCGACCATGGTGCCCGGCGCGAAGGTCGAAGCCGGCGTGCTGGACCGCGCAGTGCAGCGAGGCGAGCGCACCCAGAAGCGATGGGGCCACGACGGCGACATGGACTGGGGCAGCAACGCCTGGGCCATCGGCCCCACCCACACCACGAGCGGCCACGCCATCGTCGCCGGTGATGGGCACCTGCCGCTGACCGTGCCGCCCCTGCTGCACAACATGCACCTCGACACCCAGCTGCTCGGCGGCGGGGACTGGCACATGATCGGCGTGACCATTCCCGGCACTCCGGCGCTGGGCCTCGGCACGAACGGTCAGGTCGCGTGGAGCCACACCTGGCTCGGCATCGACGTGAACGACTGGTACCGCGAGGAGATCGTGCTCGGCGCCGACGGCAAGCCCGGCGCGACCATGTTCCAGGGCGACGAGGTGGCGCTGGTCGCGGTGACTGAGACCTTTGTGGTGGACGCGCTGACCACGCCAGAGACCCTGGAGATCGTGCGCTACGAGACCGGCGATGGCCGGCTGCTCTACTCGATGGAGGGCGCGTCCGTGGGCGGACCGGACGACGACCCGGCCGCGATCAACGTAGGCGGCGACTGGATCGTGGCCGGCGACGTGGACGGCGACGGAGTCATCACCGCCATCTCCTCGGTCTTCAATGGCTTCTTCGAGGAGGACATGCTCGAGCACGTCATCGGCTGGAACCAAGCAGCCGACGTGGACGAGTGGGCGGCGCACCACGCCAACGTCAGCTACGGCCAGAGCTTCACCGTGGGCGACACCCAGGGCAACGTGCTCTACAGCGGGTACCAGCCCGTGGCGTGCCGCAACTACCTCCCTCGCGACGGAGACGGCGTGCCGATCCCCGGCGCGAACCCGCAGCTGCTCATCGACGGCACCGAGTACCCCAGCTACCGGGTGCGGTACGATGCAGATCGGAACCTCGACCCCAACAAGGACGACCCCACCGACTGCATCGTCACCTACGACGAGTTCCCCAACATCAAGAACCCCGCCCAGGGCTACGTCGTGACCGCCAACAACGCGCCCCACGGTGCCGCGTTCGACAACAACATCTGGAACGACCCCGTCTACATCGGCGGTCCCTGGTACGCCAACTACCGAGCCAACCGCATCAGCGGTCTGATCGAGGCCCAGAGCGGGTCCATCGACGTGGCGGCGGTGAGCGAGCAGCAGAACGACCACCGCAGCAACCTCGCGGACCGCTACCTGGACTCTCTGCTCGTGGCGCTGGATCTGGCCGAGGCCTACGCAGCCGACGGCGAAGTGGGCGACACCCCGGCAGGGCGCATGGCCGCGGACTACGCCACCAGCTCGGTCGCATGGGACGAAGCAAAGCAGCGTCTTCTCGACTGGCAGATCGCGGGCATGGTGGCGCACTCGGGCGTGGAGACCTTCTACAACTCGCCCACGGCCGACGAGGTGCTGGACAGCATCGCCACGGTCATCTGGAACACCACCATCGGGCGGGTCCAGGACAAGGTGCTGGGCGACGAGGGCTTCCCCAACATCTACCGCCCCGGCGGCACACAAGGCCGCGCGCGCACCTTCGACCTCGTGATGCGCGGGCGTGGACCGAACAACCCGATGGACCTCGCGTCCTGGAACGAGGACACCGGCGAGTCCATCTTCTTCGACGTGGTGTCCACGCCTGAGGTGGAGACGTCCCACGAGGTGTTCGTCGAGTCGTTCGTCGAGTCGCTCGCCTTCCTCGAGACCCCGCGCGGCAGCGACCGGAGCGGCGGCTACAGCACAGCGGACCAGGACGATTGGCTGTGGGGCATGAAGCACTACGTGCACTTCGACTCCATCCTGCTGGAGTTCCTCGGAGACTCCGGGCCGTTTGGCGCGGTCTTCGCCCAGTTCGCCATCACGCCCGACGTGCTGCCGCTGGACAACCCCGCGCCGACTCCGGGACACCCGCTGTTCGCCTTCCCCGGCTTCCCCCGACCCGGCGACGCGTTCGCGGTGGACGCCGCGGGCGGAGTGAACAGCTCGCGCTACTCGTATGGCTCGGGCCCGGTGATGCGCATGGTCGTCGAGATGGACCCCGCCGGGATCCAGGGGGTCAACGTGCTCCCCGGAGGCCAGTCCGGGCAGGTGGGAGACCCCTTCTTCGCGGACCAGGCGGCGCTGTGGCTCGGCAACGACACGTTCCCGCTGCGCTTCTACGTGGACGACGTGATCGCCGGTGCCACCGGGCGCGAAGTTCTCAGCCCCGCGCAGTGAAATAGATGTCGACCGGGGGCGGTAGTGCCTCCCATGAATGACACCTCGCTCCTGTCCCGCGTCTCCCTCGATGGCTCCCCCTGGTACGCCCGGATTGAGCTGAGCGGCGATGCCCTGCACGTCCTCCCCCAGTTCCGGCTCACCCGGCTCCACTGGGCGGCCGAGGCGGCGCTGTGGACGAGCGTGCTGCTCCTCAGTGAGGCCGCTGGACACTTCATCAACGGCACTGCGTTCATTGGAACCCCGCTCTCCTGGGGCGGCCCGCTGCTCCTGGCGGCCGTGGTCTCCCGAGGGTTGTTCGTGCATCGCCGCCAGCAGCGCCAGGCTGAGGCGGTGCTGAGCGAGCCTGGACTCGCTCCCCTGCACCAGCGCCTGCTCCGTACGCCCGGAGCCCGCAGCCTGCCGCTGAGCACGCTGTCGCTGCAGGGGAAGGACGACGCCCTCCGCATCGACTCCCCCACCGAGGACCGCATCGTGGTCCTCGATGAGCACGTGAGCGGCGTCATCCGAGGTGCCCTGGCCGCCCTTCCGTCCCCATCCGCGCCGTCCCAGCTCCACTGATCGCGGCCGGAGTCGCAGCGTCTGGGAACCTCTCCTCCGCTCGCCGGTCCTATCCGGTGCGCCCGAGAAGAGGTCCCCAATGTCCCGCCGCCGCTCCCCGATCACCCCCATCGAACTCGACACGATGCCGTTCGCCGGGATGATGCTCCTGCTCATCCCGATGCTGCTCGCCAGCGCCCAGTTCGTCTCACTCGCCACCGTCGATGCCGCGCTGCCCGCCATCATCTCGACCCACAATCCCATCGAGGAGACGCCTCTGCGGCTGACGGTGGGAGTGCATGCGCTCGGGTTCACCCTGTCGGCCTCTGAAGAGGGGCGCGCCGCCATGGGGTGGGATGAAGTGCACCAGGTTCCTCTTGCGAGCGACGGCCACGACTACGCAGCTCTCACCGAGCTCGTCGCTGGCATCAAGACACAGTTCCCTTCGGATCAGGGGGTCATCATCACGCCGGACGAGGCGGTCCCGTTCCACACGCTGGTCGCCACCATGGACGCGACCCGGGACCTCGACGGGCGCGAGCTTTTCCCCGACGTGGTGTTCGCCTCGATCGTGAACTAGGAGCCTGGAGCGCATAGGCGAGTGCTGGGGATCGACCCGGAAGCTGATCCGTGATCTGCTTGGGGAATGGGACGAAAGCGTTACCGTTCGTGGACTCCTGACCAGAGCTTCCTGTTTCCT
>Ga0222662_1000673_pt1 | contig 24405 bp, 18 predicted proteins | sample AntAcemetagen600_FD_179821 | JGI IMG/M metagenome (GOLD analysis project Ga0222662, IMG submission 179821) | Saline water microbial communities from Ace Lake, Antarctica - #600 | ecosystem: Environmental > Aquatic > Non-marine Saline and Alkaline > Saline | place: Antarctica: Ace Lake...
CGAACGTCGCCCGGGCGATCCGCAGTCGCGGCAGGCTCTTGGCGCTCGACTTCATCCCGGTCGCCGAGAAGTCGGGCTTGATGGCAGAGCTGGACCGCTGGATCGCCCGGGCGACGTTCGAGGAGATGGCGAAGTGGCAGGCGGCCGGGCTCTTGGGGAGCCTGCGCGTGAGTCTGAACGTGTCGTCCCAGCACCTCGCTGAGCCGGGCATTGTTCCCTTCCTCGAGATGGCGTTGGCGGAGCACGAGCTGAGTCCCAGCAACCTCGTGGTCGAGGTCACCGAGTCCTCGCTCATCCGCAACGCATCGGCGACGCGGAACGCGCTGCGCGGGCTGCGGGCGGTGGGCGTGCTCGTCGCGCTCGACGACTTCGGCACCGGGTACAGCTCCCTGTCCCACCTGCAGGCCTTCCCCATCGACATCATCAAGGTGGACCGCTCGTTCATCGCCGACATTACGACCCACCCAAAGCGCGCGGCCATCGTGAAGGCCACGGTGCAGCTCGGCACGGACCTTGGGCTGTCGATCACGGCGGAGGGCATCGAGACGGAGGAGCAGCGGGCGTACCTGACCGAACTCGGCTGCAACCACGCGCAAGGCTGGCTGTTCGACAAGTCCATGTCGGGGGCCGAGCTCGCCAAGAAGCTGTCTGCGGACGAGGCGTACTGAGCCCTGTGTCCAATGATCCTCGCCGCCGCTTCGGCACATTCACCGGCGTCTTTGTCCCCACCCTGCTGACGATTGTCGGCGTGATCATGTACGTCCGCGTCCCCTGGATGGTGGGCAACGCGGGTCTCATTGGCTCGTGGCTGATCATGCTGCTCGCGCTGGGGATCACGGCGGCGACCGGGCTCTCGCTCGCGTCCATCGCCACCAGCACCCGCATCGGCGACGGTGGGGCGTACGCGATCATGAATCGCTCCCTGGGCTACGAGGTGGGGGCGAGCATTGGAGTGCCGCTCTATCTGACGCGCCCGCTCGGCACGGCCATGTACATCTTCGGGTTCCGCGAGGGCTGGCAGTGGCTCTTCCCCGGCCACCACGCGCTGCTCATCGACCTCGGCGTGTTCGTCGCGCTGTGGGGGGTCGCGTGGATCAGCGCGGAGCTCGCCTTCAAGGTCCAGTACGTGATCATGGGGCTCATCGTGCTCTCGCTGGTCTCCTTGTTCTCATCTGAGGCGGCGACCCTGCCACTGGGGGAAGCCCAGCTGTTCGGCGACTACGTCGGGTTCCCCGAGGATGGGTTCAAGGGCACCGACTTCTGGGTGGTGTTCGCGGTGTTCTTCCCCGCGACGACGGGGATCCTCGCCGGCGCGAACATGTCTGGAGAGCTGCGCAACCCTCGGCGGGCCATCGCGGTCGGCACGCTGAGCGCCATCGGGGTCTCGTCGGTGATCTACCTCCTGATGACCGTGTGGGCCGTGAAGATCGGCACCACCGAGGAGCTCACGTCCAACTACATGATCTTCATCGACAAGGCCCGCTGGGGCTGGGCGGTGCTCGCGGGGTTGCTCGGCGCCACGGCGAGCTCCGCGCTGGCTGGCCTGGTGGGTGGCCCGCGCATTGTCATGGCCATGGGGCAGAACCGGCTGCTCCCCGCCAGCGGCTGGATCGGCGCGGTGAGCAAGGACGGAGAGCCGCGCAACGCGATGCTTCTCACCGGCGGCCTGACACTGCTGTGCCTGGCGTTTCGGGACCTGAACGCCATCGCGCCCCTGCTGACGATGTTCTTCCTCATCACCTACGGCGCGCTCAACTTCGTGGTGCTGCTGGAGCAGTCGCTCGGCGTGGTCAGCTTTCGACCGACCCTGCGGATCCCCACCTGGGTGCCGTTGTTCGGGCTCGCGGGCGCGCTGCTCGCGATGTTCATCGTCAGCCCCACCTTCGGATTCGTCGCGCTGGCCGTGGTCCTGGGCTTGTACTACTTCTTCGAGCGGCGGGGCCTCGAAGGGGGGGACGGAGTGAGCTCGTCCGTCTTCCGGTCCGTGGCCGAGTGGGCGGCGCAGCGGGTGATGCACAACGAGCAGGGCGAGAGCGTGCGCGCCTGGAAGCCGAGCTTCCTCGTGCCGGTGGACGACCCCGAAGAGCTGCGCGGCGAGTACCAGTTCTTGTGCGACGTCAGCAAGCCTGAGGGCCGGGTGAAGCTGCTCGCGATGACGCGGGGCCGCGATCGGTCCGACCTGAATGAGCGTGTGGCGCGGCTGGGGCACGCGTTCCGCGCCGATGAAGTGCAGTGCGCCTGGTCGGCGGTGGAGGAGCGGGAGATCGGTGACGGCGTCACGGCCGCGCTGCAGGCGCTGCAGAGCTCGTTCTTCCGGCCGAACATGCTGTTTCTGCGGCTCCCCGATCTGGAAGGCCGGCACGAACAGTTCGCCACCCTCATCCAGCATGCGCGCGCGACCGGCGTGGGGGTGACCCTGCTGGGGCTGCACCCCAAGGCCGGGCTGGGGCAGCGTCGCCGGATCCGGCTCTGGCTTCGCTGGCAGGGGGTGGGCTGGACCCCGGACGAGGCGTTCTCGGTGGGGTCGCTCAACTTGACCGTGCTGATGGGCTATCGGCTGATGCGGCAGTGGGGTGCGAGCCTCGAGATCGCCACGGTGGTCCCCATCGACGCCGAGGCGTCACACGCGCGGCTGTTCCTCGAGGAGGTCGCGGACCTGACGCGCCTTCCGGACGTGTCGATGCGGGTGATGGTCGGCGGCTTTGAGGAGAGCGTGCAGGCCTGCGAGGAGACGGACCTGAGCATCATGGGCCTCCAGCGACGCCCGGACTTCGCGTTTGTCAGCCGGATGATCGATGTGTCGCGGGGGTCGTGCCTGATGGTGTTGGACTCGGGGCGGGAGTCGGCGCGGGCTTGAACCGAAACTGACCGGATACTCGATTGCGGTCAGTTCGTGTTGACCGACTGACCGAATCGGCGTATTCAGTCAGTATGACCTGGACGAACGAGCGCTTCTTCGAGCTGATCACGGCCTACGCCGCCCCCGAAGACACCCTGGACAGCAAGGGCCGCAAGGCCCGTCGCATCCTCATCGCCGCCATCGACAAGTTCCTGCAGTTCGGCTTCCGCAAGGCCAGCATCGGGGACATCGCGCGCGCCGCCGGCGTCGGCAAGGGCACGGTCTACCTCTACTTCGACACCAAGGCCGACCTGCTGATGCACTGCATCCTGTTCGAGAAGGCGCGGCCCTCGCTCCGGATCCTGGCCGAGATGGAGGCGCTGAGCTCCCCGCGCGAGGCGCTGCGCCACGCGATTCACAACACGTTCGACCTCGTGCACGAGCTGCCGTTGGCGAACCGGGTGAGTGTGGGGGACCACGAGATCGAGCTGGCTCTGGACGAGCTCGGAGTGGACTTTCGGGAGCTGGTCTCCGCCGGCCAGGTGGAGCGCATCACGTCGATGCTCAAGCCGCTGGCCCGCGTGAGCGACGGCCGGCTCGACGAGATCGTGCGCGCGGCGCTCACGCTGCTGCGGGCTGGGCCGACCGCCGTCGAGCACATGCACGACCTGCACCTCGATCGCGCGACCCACGCGAACGCGGTGGCCGACATCCTGTGTGCGGGCCTGCTCGCCACCGTGGGGGCCGAGGATCGATGATTCCGCTGCGTCCCATCGCGCTGCTCGCGCTCTGCGCCGCGCTCGCTCTTCCCAGCTCAGCCTGGGCGGCCGGCGCGTCGGCGGGCGGGTTCGTCGAGGTGCGCTTCGCCGCGTCGCCCGGCGCGGATGGGCAGTGGTGGCAGCTGGTCGAGCGGTTCCGGCCACGGTTCGAGGTCGAGATCGTGCCCCGCGTGTCGATCTACACCGAGGTGGAGTTTGCGATGGCCCAGGGCCGCAACCCCACGCTGGAGCTGCAGCGCACGCTGGACGAGAGCGACTTCGGGCCCCTGTTGGATGCTGCCGGGTGGCAGTGGCCCACCAAGAAGAACACGTTCCTGCAGATCGACGACATCCGCGACGTGCTCTTCGTCGAGCGCCTCTACGTGGACGTCTACTTGCCTGGCGTGGACATCCGGGTTGGGCGCCAGGCCCTGTTCTGGGGCTCGGCGCTGATGCTCAACCCCACCGACCCCTTCCCGCAGCTGCTCATCGCCGAGCCGTGGCGGCCGCGCCAGGGCACCAACGCCATCCGCGCCACCGTCCCCCTGAGCAAGGGCAAGCACGACTTCACCGCGGTGCTCGCCGCCAACGACAGTTTCACGGCGATCCGCGCCGCCGCCCGCCTGCGCCTTCGCCTGTCGTTCGCGGACCTCGCCATCGTCGCGGCGTTTCGGGGCGACGACATCGACGGGCTCATCGGCGTGGACCTGCGCGGCAACCTCGGCGTGGGCTACTGGCTCGAAGCGGCGCTGCACATCGACGATACGGTCCACGAAGAGATCGCCATCGGCATCGACTACAGCTTCCCGGTGCTGCAGTCGTTTGTTGTGGCGCTCCAGTACTACCGCAACGGCGCCGGCGCCGGGCCCAAGGACGAGCCCACCGCGACCAACTCGGCGCTCGGCGGCAGCCTGGACCTCGCCGACTCCCCGTTGGGCGCAGCGTTCGGCGCTTCCGACAACGCGCCCCAGCCCGAGACCTTCGCGCCGCTGCTGGGAGGGCGGGACTACCTGCTGCTGTCGGTCAGCCTCGGCATCGTCAACGAAGTCAGCGCCTCGCTCTTCACCCTGCAAAACCTGTCTGACGGCACGGGCTTCATCGTGCCCACCGTCAACGTCATCCCCACGGGCTGGCTGTCGCTGTCGCTGTCCGCCCAGATCCAGTACCGGCTCTGGGGAGATGGCGGCGAGTTCAAGCCCGACAAAGACGACCTCATCCTCACCGCCGACGCGGGCCCGCTGGGCGAGCTCACCGCGGACCTCTCGGGCCTGTTGCCCGCAGCCAACGTCACTCTCTGGACCCGAATCAACTTCTAGACCCCTAGTCCAAGTCCTCAAGGAGGCTCCCATGGCCCTGTGCGAAATCAAGAACGTCACCAAGACCTACGGCGATGGCGCCACCCAAGTCCACGCGGTAAAGGACGTCACCCTGACCATCGAGGCGGGTGAGTTCACCGCGTTTGTCGGGCCCTCTGGCTCGGGCAAGACCACGCTGCTCAATCAGGTCGGCTGCCTCGACAAGCCGACCAGCGGCTCGGTCAGCATCGACGGCGTGACCACCACCGGCCTCGGCGACAAGGCGCTGAGCGCCGTGCGCGGCGACAAGATCGGCTTCATCTTCCAGTCCTACAACCTCATCCCGGTGCTCACTGCGGCGGAGAATGTGGAGCTGGCCCTGAGCCTGGCGAAGGAGCCGGGCGGGCGCGCTCGCGCCGTACAGCTGCTCGACGAGGTGGGGCTGCAAGGCCTCGCGGACCGCCGTCCGAACCAGCTGTCGGGCGGGCAGCAGCAGCGGGTGGCGGTGGTCGCCGCGCTCAACGTGCTGGTCGGGATGCTGCTGGTGATGAGCAGCATGGCGATCGCGAACACCATCTTGATGGCGGCGCACGAGCGCACGCGTGAGGTCGGCACGTTGCGGGCGATGGGGATGGCGCGCAGCGGCATCCTCCGGCTGTTCCTGGCGGAGGGCGCCTTGCTGGGCGCCGTCGCCGGCAGCATCGGCGCCGCCATGGGCGGTGGCATGGCCTGGTACCTGAGCAAGAACCCGATCGACCTGAACGCCATGAAGGGCGAGGCGCTGGGCAACGACGTCGCCTACTCGTCGTTTATCTACGGGGTGTTCAACATGCAGATGGTGCTCGTCCCCCTCGTCATCTCCATCCTCGTGGCGCTGATCGCGTCCGTCTATCCCGCCCGGCTGGCGTCCCTGATGGAGCCCGCCGACGCAGTGAGGGCCGAGTAAGCCATGAACCTCTTCCGACTGGCATTTCTCAACGCGACCCGCAACACCACCCGCTCCCTGCTCACGGCCGGGATCATCGTGGGCGGCACCGCGCTCTTCATCATCTCCATCTCGTGGCTTGATGGGGTGTTCAACCAGCTGCTCGGCACCGCGTCTGAGACCAGCGGTCACGTCCGGGTGGTCACGCCCGGCTACGCCGAGCGGGCGGCGCTCAACCCCCAGGACGAGAACATCGACGACGTGGCCCCCGTCCTCGCCGCGGTCCGGTCCAACTCAGCGGTGACCGCGGCGTACCCCATCATTGAGACCGGCGGCACGCTGTCGGTGGGCGACGAGATCGGTGATGTGTTCGGCTCGGTGATCGGCGCCCCCGCCGAGTACTTCCTCGAGAAGGCGGACTACGACGCGCAGCTCGTGCAGGGCCGCTGGCTGGAGGAGGGCAAGGACGAGCTGGTGCTGGGCTACAAGCTGGCCAAGCGCACCGGCGCGAAGATCGGCGACGAAGTGGTGGTGCTCGGCGCGACCCAGGACGGCTCCATGTCTCCGGTGAAGGGCACGCTGGCGGGCATCGTCCGCGGCGGAGGCCCCGTGGACCGACGGGTGTTCGTGGACTACGCCAAGGCGGAGTACATGCTCGATGTGCCCAACGGCGCCATGAAGGTCATCGTCTACGGCGAGGACTTCGAGGACGCCGGCGACCTCGCCGCGTCGCTCTCCGCCATGCCGGCCCTGAGCGAGCTCGCGATCGACGACTGGAGCGCGCTGCCGCCGTGGAGTCAGTCCGTCGGGATGATGGGCACCATCCGCTTCGTGATCATGTTCATGGTCGCCTTTCTCGCTGGGCTCGGGGTCTGGAACACGATGATGATGTCGGTCCTGGAGCGCACCCACGAGATCGGCGTGCTGCGGGCCATGGGCATGACGCGCCCGGGCGCGGTGTTCCTCTTCCTGTTCGAGGGGATCGCGATCGCGATTCTCGGGGGAATCGGGGGGGTGATCGCCGGAGTCTTGCCGACGCTCTACATGGAGACCCAAGGCTTCGTGTACCCCGAGTCCATCATGGAGAAGGTGCCGTTCCGAGTCCCGGACACGCTCTACGCCGACCTGACGATGGAGATCGTGGTGTTGGCCTTCGTGACGGCGCTGATCACCGCGGTGATCGGCACCATCCTGCCGGCGCTGCGCGCCGCATCCATCCAGCCCGACACCGCAATGCGGAGGAACTGATGATGAACCGAACGACCTTGACCCTGCTCGCGGCGCTGCTCGCCGCCCCCTTCGTCGCACCGCCCCCGGCCTCCGCTGAGGACGCCGCCGCCGCGACCCCGGCGGCCGAGATGACGGTGCAGCAGATCCTGGACGCCATCGACGCGAACATGGTGTTCGAGAGCCGCACCACCACCATGACCATGACGGTCAAAGGGAAGAAGCGGGACCGCGTCTTCGAGATGATCAGCTTCGGGCGCGGCAAAGACGACTCCGCCATGGAGTACCTGAGCCCCGCGCGTGAGAAGGGCACCAAGATGCTCAAGCTCGGCGACGACATGTGGATGTACATGCCGAGCGTGGACAAGGTGCAGAAGATCTCGGGGCACATGCTGCGCCAGGGGATGATGGGCAGCGATCTGTCGTACGACGACATGATGGCCAGCGACGAGATGGCGAAGATGTACACGCCGAAGCTGCTGGGGAGCGAAGACGTCGACGGGCGCCCCGCCTGGAAGATCGAGCTCGTCGCCAACGACGACACCGTCGCCTACCCCAAGCGCACCCAGTGGGTGGACAAGGAGCTGTTCATCCCGGTGAAGCAGGAGCTGTTTGCGCTGTCGGGGATGCTGGTCAAGAGCTGGACCATGAGCAAGATCATGGAGTTCGAGGGTGGCCGGAAGTTCCCCACCTACATGGAGATCGTCGACGAGGTGAAGGCCGACAGCAGGACCATCCTGGAGTTCGGGGACATGACGTTCGGCGTGGAGCTGGAAGACGAGAAGTTCAGCCAGCGCTGGCTCGAGCGCAGGTGACCGTGGACTCCGACAACCCCACCGCAGTGGACGCCGCGCGCGGCGCGAGCCGACTGATCACCGAGGCCGTGGAGCAGGTGGTGACCATCGTGGAGGCCATGCACTCAAACATCGCGTCCGGCGCGATGCCGATTGGGAAGGGGACCGATGGGCGCACGCGGGGGATCACCGGGCTGGTGTACGAGACCATCCGGCTCGTGAACAGCGGGGTGCAGCTGAGCCTGGACGCGTCGCTGGGCGTGGCCGCGCGGGCGGCGGCGACGGGGTTGCCCGCACCGCAGTGGGACACGGTCAGCAGCATCCTCAACGGCGTGCTGGGGGACTACCTGGAGCAGACCGGCAACCCACTCGCGCTGCGCATGCGGCTGCGCCATCGAGGCAAGAGCCTGACCCTGGGTGCCCTGCCGCCGGACCTGTGCGCGCCGGGACAGCCGGTGTTGCTCGGGATCCACGGATCCTGCATGAGCGACCAGGGCTGGACTCGCCGGGGCCACAACCACGTGGACTCGCTGGCGGACCAGTTCGGCATGGTCCCGCTGTACCTCCGCTACAACTCGGGCCGCCACGTCTCGCAGAACGGCCGGGAGCTCGCCTCGCTCCTCGATGCGCTGGTGGAGGCGCTGCCGGAGCCGCCGGCGGAGCTGGTCATCCTGGTGCACAGCATGGGGGGCCTCGTCGCGCGCAGCGCGCTGCACTACGCGGCCGCGTCCGACAGGGGCTGGCCCGCTCTCCTCACCAAGGTGATCTTTCTCGGCACGCCCCACCACGGGGCCCCGCTGGAGCGCGGAGGGAACTGGCTGGAGACCATCGCGGGGAAGAGCCCGTACACGGAGCCGCTGATCCGCCTCGGCACCCTGCGATCCGGTGGGGTCACCGACCTGCGCCACGGCAGCCTGCTGGACTCGGACTGGCAGGGCCGGGGGCGCTTCGAGGCTGGAGACGACCCGCGGACGCCGGTGCCGCTGCCATCCGGACTCGCCTGCTTCGCGGCGGCGGGCTCGACGGGCGCGGGGCCACACGAAGCCCGGGACCGGCTCGTGGGCGATGGACTGGTGCCGGTGCGCAGCGCCTTTGGCGAGCACGACGACCCAGCGCGGACCCTGGCGTTTCCAGCCTCGGCGAGGTGGCTCGGCTACGGGCGCAACCACATGGATCTGCTCTCGGATCCCGAGCTGTACGAGCAGCTGCGCGTCTGGATGACCGCGCCGGCAAAGTAGGCTCGGCCATTCCCGGACGGGAAGGGGCTACGCCTCGACCTCGATGCCTACGCCCGCGAGCTTGTCCCGGAACGTCGACTTCTCCACCGCCTTCTCGTAGGCGGCGTCGGCCGTGATGATGTCGTCCATCAGCAGGTCCCACAGCGAGTCGTCCATGGCGCGCATGCCGAGCTTCTTGCCCATCTGGATGGACGAGGTGATCTGGCTGGTCTTGCCGTCGCGAATCATGGTGGACAGGCCCGAGGTGGCGAACAGGATCTCCAGCGCCGCGACGCGCCCGCCCTCCTTGCGCCGCAAGAGCTGCTGAGCCACGACGCCGCGCAAGGACTCGGCCAGCCCGCCGCGCACCGCCTCCTGCTCCTCCTGGGGGAAGACGTTGATGATGCGGTCCACGGCCTTGGACGCGTTATTGGTGTGCAGGGTGCCGAACACTGTGAACCCGGACTCCGCCGCCGACAGCGCCGTGCGGATGGTCTCCAGATCCCGCATCTCGCCGATCAGGATGATGTCGGGGTCCTCGCGCACCGCCGCCTGCACCGCCTGCGCAAAGCTGGTGGCGTGGGCGCCGATCTCTCGCTGGCTGATCACCGACTTCTTGTTGGGATGCACGAACTCGATCGGGTCTTCAATCGTGATGATGTGCAGGGCCTGCTCGGTGTTCATGCGATTGATGATGGAGCTCAGCGTCGTGGACTTGCCAGACCCGGTGGGCCCGGTCACCAGGATGAGCCCCTTGCGGATGTTGCAGAACTTCTGGACCGCCTTGGGCAAGCCGAGCTGGTCGAAGGTCATGAGCTTTGTGGGGATGATGCGAAACACCGCCCCGTAGCCCCGCTCCTGCATGAACATGTTCACGCGGAAGCGCGCCACGCCGGGCACCTCATACGCGAGGTCCAGGTCTCCTCGGCTCTTGAACTTGCCCCAGTCCACCCCGGCGATGGGCTTCATCAGCTCGACGTAGTCGCGGTTGTCGAGAACGCGGTAGCGGATGGGGTCCATTTGACCCGAATCGCGGAACATCGGCGGACGCCCCACCGACAGGTGCAGGTCCGAGGCGCCCCGGTCGTTCATCAGCTTGAGGAAGCGGTCGATCTTGTTGGCCATCTCGGTCCTACGCCCCCACGTGCCCGGACAGGAACTCGGGGCTCACGCGGCTCTCGAACAGCTCTTTGTTCTGTGCCTTGAGCCACGCCTGCTCCGGACCGATCTGTCGGGCGTCCAGGAGCTTCTGCAGGGCGTTGTCCACCGTGACGTGTCCGTGCTGCTCGCCGATCTGCATCTGGCCGATGATCTGGTAGGTCTTGTTCTCGCGGATGAGGTTGGACACGCCCAGCGTGCCCATCAGCACCTCAAAGCACGCCACCCGGCCGTTGCCCTCGGCGTTGGGGATGAGCGTCTGGCAGATGATCGCCTTGAGCGTCTCGCTCAGCATCGTGCGGATCTGGGACTGCTCGGCCGGGGGGAAGGCATCGATCAGTCGGTCGATGGTCTTGGGAGCCGAGGTGGTGTTCATGGTGCCGATGACGAGGTGGCCGGTCTCGGACGCCTCGATGGCGAGCTTGACCGTCTCCGGGTCGCGCATGTCACCCACCACGATGACGTCGGGGTCCTGGCGCAGCGCGCCGCGCAGGGCGGCCGCGAAGCTCTGGGTGTGCTTGCGCACCTGGCGCTGGTTGATGAGGCAGCCCCGGGGCTGATGCACGAACTCGATGGGGTCTTCGAGCGACAGCAGGTGGCTGCGTCGCCGCTCGTTGAACAGATTCACCAGGGCGGCCAGCGTCGTGCTCTTGCCCGAGCCCGAGGGCCCAGCCACCACCACGAGGCCCTGGTGGTAGTTGACGAGATCCGCGAGGTGGCTCGGCATGCCGATGTCCGGCAGGGTCGGCACCTCGTTGGGGATGACCCGGAAGCTCGCCGCCCAGCCCTTGCGCTCGATGTACACGTTGGTGCGGTAGCGGCCGACGCCGGGGATCCGGTGGCAGAAGTCGAGCTGCTTGTGCTCGTCCAGCAGGCGCCGCTGCTCGGAGTCGAGCAGCGGCAGGATGGCGGCGTGGGAGCTGGACTCGGTGTACTTGGTCTCGTTGAGCTCGAGAAGCTCGCCGTGCACCCGGGCCGACGGCGGAGAGTCCACCACCACGTGCAGGTCCGAGCCCCCCATCGTCCGGGTGCGCACGAGGAGCTCCTCGATCGGGTGCAGGTGCGCCGCTTTCATGGCGCCCTCCTCGGTGTTCATGGGCCGGTGGTCGTGGCTGCGCGCGTCGCCGGTGAGCTCGGCCAGGACCTCACGGGCGTGGCGCTGGACCGTGGGCGACGGGTCGTGCTCGATGGCGAGCTCGAGGATGGGCGCCACCCGCCGGTCGCCGAGCCGGCGCAAGCCGTTCAGGGCCTCCATCCGGATCTCCGACTGCGGCGACGACAGCTGGCGGGCGATGGGCTCGAGGACCTGGTCCTTGCTGTCCGTCATGCGCGACAAGGCCTCGAGGCACGCCATGGCGGTGTCGGGGTCGTCCATGGCCTCGATGAGCGCGGGGATCGCGCGGGGATCGGCGATCTTGCCCAGGGTCTCCGCTGCGGTCATGCGCAGCCACCAGTCGGGGTCCTTGAGGAGCCCAACGATGTGCGGGGTCGCCTCTTTCGCCTCGAGCGTGGCTCCCACGACCAGCGCCATCGAGCGCACGTCGTCGTCCGGGTCGGACATGAGCCGGATAATGGGCTGGGTGATGTCGTCGGCGTAGTTGCGCAGCGTGGCCAGGGTGCGGTCGCGCACCCAGCCCATCAGGCTCTTGCTGAACACGAGGAGCTTGCGGAGGATCCGCTCCTTGTCCGGCCGCTTCATGATGATCTCGATGACGCCCGTGCGGATCGCCTCGCTGCCGTCAGTCAGCAGCGCGAGCAGCTGGTCTTCGGCCTCGGCCGACTCGTCCATGCGCGCCAGCGCGTCGCCCATGACGCGCACCGCGGACTGCTGCACCGCCGGGGACGGGTCCTTGAGCCGCGCGAGGCAGAGGCGCACGGCGTCGCCGGGGTTGAACTTCACGACGAGCTCGATGACCTTGAGGCGGATGCGCTCGTCGTCGTCGTCGGCCATGTCGCTGATGGTGCGGCGGATGCCCTTGTCGGACAGCAGCTCGTCGCTGGTGGTGATCATCACCAGCGCCATGTGCCGGATGTCTTTGCGCTCGTGGCCGAGGAAGCGGGCGAACTCGGAGCCCACCTGATGCACCGGGAGGCTCGAGAGGGCCTCCATCGCGCGCTGGGCGAGGTCCATGCTGTCCGAGTCGGACACCAGCTTCTGGACGTGGGGGATGGAGAGCTCGGGGCGCGAGCGAATGAGCGCGTTGAGGATCTGACTCTGGGTGCGCGTCGTCTTCTTCGTCAGGGTGGCGAGGATCGCGGAGATCGACCGGGGGTCGAGGCGCTCCTTGAGCTGATACTCGGCAAACGCGCGCACGGAGTTGTCCGTGGTGGACATCAGCGGGACGAGCTCGTCGGCCTTCAGGTCCCGGAAGCCGCCCAGCTGAGCGAGCAGCTCACTGCGCTCTTCGTTGGTCTTCCAGTCGCGCCCGAGGACGCGCTTGAGGACATCGTTCTTGTTGGCCCGACCGGACCCGCGGAATAGCGCCACTCACGCTCCGATGCGGCTCGCCCATCGACGCGGCTTGCGCTGATGCCCCCCCGGGCTCCGCTGTTAGGATGCTGCTTACCGAACCCGGAGAGATCTTTTGGCCGACCTCAACAACCCTCGCTTCTGGCAGCAAATCTACTCGCCGCCTAGCAACTCTAACACGCACTCTGGCGGCGCTTCGTCGTCGGCGGAGATGGAGGATGGGGACCTCGAGGCGACCCTGGACCCGGCGGCCCTGAGGGCTGCGGAGACGGCGCTCGACCACGGCGCGATCGCGGCGTTGGTGGAGACGATGGTCAAGGAGCGCATCGCCGCGATGCTGGCGTCGGGACAGATTGGGGCGCTCGGCACGGTCGCCCCGAGCGCTCCGGCGCTCCAACCGGCACCTCCGCGCACGCCGCCCCCGGTCGCGCCGCCCCCGGTCGCGCCGGTCGCGGTGCCCGGTCGGCGTCCCGCGCCTCCGGCCCGCACTCCCACGTCGCCCGGGCTGCGGGCCGTGCCGCGCCAACCGACATCTCCGGGCCTGCGCGCGGTCCCCGGCCGGCTCTCTTCGCCGGGCCTGCGCGCCGTCAGTGCGCCTCCGTCGGCTCGGACGCCACGGCCATCCCAGCCGGCGCTGCGCACCATCGAGCGCCCCGGCAGCCGCGAGACCGCGTCGCCTTCGCCTCCTCCTCCGGGCCGGGGCTCCACGCCGAGCAGTCCCCGCTCCACGCAGGGCAGCCCCCGTTCCACCCCGGGAAGCCCCCGCCCGACCCCGGCGCCGCAGCGCTCCAAGCCAGACGCGCCTTCGTCGGTGGGCGCCGCGATGTGGGATCGCACGCCCATGCTCCCGGGCGGTGCGTCCTCGCTGCTCACCGCCAGTGGCCTCACTCAGGAGGCGATCTCGGTGCTGGTGATGGTCAACGGCAACACGACGCTGCGTGGACTGCGCACCCTGGTCCCTCAGCTCGATGACGCCGCCTTCCTCGGCATCATCCGGGACGCGGTCAAGCGAGGCGTCCTCGAGCTGGCTTGACACCGGGTCTCTCACTACCCACGTTGGACCTCGATGCCCCTGCCCCACCTCACCGACCCCGACGCCATCGACGAGCACCGCGCGCGGCGAGGGCTCGTGGACATGCACTTCCACACCCGGTGGAGTGACGGGCTCGCCACGCCAGCGCAGGCTGTGGCCCGGGCGCGGGCGCTCGGCACGCGCGTGGCCATCACCGACCACAACGTCATCGAAGGGGCCCTCGCCGCGTGGAAGATCGCCGGTTCCGAGGCCTCCGAGCTCGTGGTGCCGGGCATCGAGATCACCACCGCCGAGAAGATTCACCTGCTGGTGTACTTCCGCCGCCCCCGCGACCTGCATCACTTCTACGAGCATCAGGTCAACCCGCACCGCCCCCGGGGCGCCACCGCGACCAGCGTGGTGGCTCGACCGGTCGCGGATCTCCTCGATGTGCTGCGTCGCTACGACCACATGACCTCGGCTGCTCACCCCTACGCGATGGCGAAGAACGGGTGGATGAGCGTGCGCGACCAGCACCGCCACATCGAGACGCTGCTCGACGATCTGGGCGCGGTGGAGGTCCTCAACGGCGAGGAGCTAGACGGCGGCAATGACGCCGCGGCGGACCTGGCGCGTCGGCGCGGGCTCGGGGCGACCGCGGGCTCGGACGGCCACACCCTGAAGGAGCTCGGCCAGGTCGCCGTGGTGCTTCCTCGGGGGGCAGACCTCTTCGAAGCGGTGCGCTCGCGGGAGCTCTCCACGGTGGACCACCGCCCCCCAGGGACCTGGCGGCGCCTGCTCAGTCACTCGGCCAAGGCGCCCTACTTCGCACGGCGGCCCGGGCGGTTCGCGTGGCGGTGGGCCCGCGGCGAGCGCGGGGAGGGACCGTTGACCTTGAGTGGCCTGCCCGCCCGCGAGGTGGAGCTGGAGCCAGGCGCCAGCGACCTGCTCCCCCACAAGTGAGCGCATGCCCGAGCTGGTGAGCGATCTGGGGTACTGGGCTCTCGTGGCCCTGCTGTGCGAGCTGCTCAGCGTCGCGCTGGCGGGCATGCACATCCTGCTCAACAAGCGCCAGACCACGTCGGCGCTGCTGTGGCTGGTGATCATCATCTTCATCCCCCTGCTCGGCACGCTCATCTACGTGGCCTTCGGCGTGGACCGCCACGGGCGCCGGGCGACCGCGAAGGAGCTACAGAACCGGGCGGCCCGCAAGCGCATCGCGGAGCTTGGCGGAGACGAGCTGGCCAAGTCCCTGTTGGGGGGAGACAGCCCCGAGGAGACCTCCGCGGAGCCGCTGGAGGCCGACTTCTTCCCCGACGGGCTGGACCCGTTCGCGACGCTGCTCGCGCGGCTGGGCCGGTATCGGGCGGTCGGCGGATGCCGGGTCGAGCTGCTCGATGGAGGGGACGCGTTCTACGACGCGGCGGTGGCTGCCATCGACAAGGCCCACCGGTCGGTGGTGCTCGAGACCTACAGCTTTGATGGCGACGCGGTCGGCGAGCGGGTCTTGCGGGCGCTCGCCGCCGCCGTGCAGCGGGGCGTGCGTTGCTTCTTGCTCTACGACGCCATCGGCTCGCCCCAGATCGCAGGCCCGGCGCTGACCCAGGCCCGCGCGGACGGCGTGGAGGTGCGGGCGTTCGACATGCGCTCGGCGCTGCGCGGTCGCTTTCAGATCAACCTGCGCAACCACCGCAAGATCCTGGTGATCGATGGCGCGGTGGGGTTCACCGGTGGCTGCAACTTCTCGGCGCGCCACCTGGCCACGGAGCCCATCGAGTCCCGCAGCGAGGACGTGCACTTCCGGGTGCTGGGGCCTGCGGCGGTGCAGCTCAGCGCGGTGTTCGCCGAGGACTGGTACTCCACCACGGGCGACATCCTGTCCGACGCTCTCATCGACGATGACCCCGACGAGCGGGGGAACGCCGTGTGCCGGGTGCTGCCCTCGGGACCGGACGGTGACCACGGCGCGTTTCACGAGGTCCTGGTGGCTGCGATTCACGGCGCCCAGAGCCACGTGAGCATCGTGACTCCGTACTTCATCCCCTCGGACGAGGTGACCATGGCGATGCGGGTCGCCGCCCGACGCGGAGTGGACGTGACGGTGCTGCTGCCCGAGCGCCTCGACCACCGGTACGTGCTTTGGGCGTCCAACTCCTTCCTGCAGCCGCTGCTCGAAGCGGGGGTTCGGGTGCTGCGGCGGCCGGGGGCGTTTCTGCACGCCAAGGTTCTGGTGATCGACGGGGTGTGGGCGCTGGTGGGGTCCAGCAACGTGGACCCGCGCAGCTTCTTCCTGAACTATGAGCTCAACCTCGGCGTCACCGGCGAGGCGGTGGCCGGGATCGAGACCTGGGTGACGCGCAAGTGTGAGGGGGCCGCGGCCGTGGATCTGGTGGAGTTCGTTGGCCGGGGGGTCGCGCGGCGGGCGTGGGAGAACTTCTGGGGGCTGTTTCGGCCGATGCTCTAGGCCAACAACGCCATGGCGATGCGCACGGCCTGGAAGGCGACGACCGCATAGCCTCCGACCGTCACAAACAGGATCCTCGGCGGCACGCCGCGGCCCATCCGCCCGCCGAGCACCATCGGATAGGCCACCCGCAGCGCCACGTACAGCCCGCCGGCCACCGTCGCTTCGGCCGCTGAGCCAACCAGCGCGTGGAGCCACAGCAAGACGAGGAACGGCCCCATGTGCTCGAGCATGTTGAGCTGCACTCGGTCCGCCGCCAGCATCGTCCGATCCTGGCCGAAGTAGCGGTCAAAGGTCTCGCCCCGCTCCTTGTGCTCGCGGAACACGCGGCTCTTGACCCGCAGCACGTTCGTCATGGTGCCGTAGTACACGAGCACGTAGGCGAGGGTGACCCAGGCTGGTCCGGTAGGGAGATCCACTAGCGGCACACGGCGGCGATGATGTCCGCGTCTACGTGGTAGTCGGTCAGGAAGGCGCGGCGGCCCGCCGTCATCTGGGAGACCCAGGCTTCGTACTCGTCCGACCGACCCTGCTCGGCGTAGTAGCTGCGCGGCGAGAGGATGGCCTTCGGCACCCGCTCGAGCAGCGCGGCGTTCTCGGGCGCGTCCACGTCCACCACCTCGTAGCCAAAGTCCGGGTCCACGGTCCACACCACGGCGCCCGAGAGCATCGCCTCGAGCATCGCGCTGCTGTGCCGGATCTTCACCTTGAGTCCGGCCGTGCCGTCCGCGACGGTCTTGGCGTCTCCGCCCACGTAGCCCGTGTTCATCAGCCACATCGGCACGCCAGGCATGGTCGCGGCCAGCTCGCGGAAGCGATTCGCCTGCAGGCCGAACTTTGCGGGGAAGAAGGGCTGGGTGAAGGGTGAGCGGGTCTTGCCGCGCTCCTTGCCTGCCGCCGACGTCATGCTCGTCTCGCCGAGCATGAAGTAGCCCGCCGCCTGGGCGGGCGTCGTGAAGCGCACGATGCCCGGCATGCCTGCGTCGTTGCCCTCGTCGCGGTTGAGGATGCCCATGGACTGCACCTGCGGGATGTCGTGCAGGTCTGCGGCGCCGGGGATGGAGCTCATGGGGATGATGGAGCGGCCGTTGCCCGTCCAGATGACGAAGTCCCAGCCGTCGAGCGGGATGCCGCCATCGTCGAGCACGTCGGCGAGCTTCACCTCGCCCGCGATGTACTTGTCCACGTTGGTGGGGTCTGCGTTGGTGGCGATGAGGATGTCGCGGACCCGGGCGACCTCCTCGGGGCTCAGCTCGGACTTGAAGAAGTCGAAGTCACCATCGGCCTCGAGCCAGGCGTTCTCCAGCCAGGCCTCGGACGAGGTCGTGCCGGCATGGATGACAGGCTCAGCCTCAGGCGCGAGCTTCTCGATCTTCGCAAAGCAGCCGTTCTCGGTGATGGACAGCTCGCCGTTGGGCCACAGCACGACCATGTCGTCCTGGATGGGCTCGGTGAGGTCGCCCTGGGCCGAGAACGTGGTGGTGGTCTTGCCCGTGCCGGAGAGCCCCATCACGGTCATTGTGAGCTTCTCGCCGCTGGGTAGGGTCACCGCCTTGGCGCCCGCGTGCAGCACCAGCCCGTCGTTGAGGTAGACGTAGTGGTTGAGCATGCGCAGCACGCCCTTCTTCGACTCGCCGAAGTAGTCGGGGCCCATCACGTACGTGGTCCAGTTCTCCATGTCCACGAGGATGCACTGGCCTCCGGGCATGTCGTCGGGCCGGAAGTCCGGCGTGTAGACGAGGCGGAAGGCGGGCTGGAACGGAGCCGCCAGGGTGTCCGCGGACTCCACCTCCTGCCGGGGGAAAGACAGGATCTGCTGCATTCCAGCGATGTTCGCGCCCTCGGGCGTGTAGAGGTAGGTGGCGCCCAGGGCGCGCTCGCCGAGACCCACGTAGCCGTCGATGGCGATCATCGTGCCGGCGGCCTGGATGTACTCGTGCTGGCGGGCGATGAGATCGCGGCCCTTTGCCGGGTCGATGATGTTCTGGGACCAGGCATCCCCGTCCGTGGACAGGATGTAGGTGTACTTCGCCATGCGCGCCTTGTTGCGCGTGACCTTGTTGAGCGAGCCAACCTTGGTGGTGAGCAGCGACGGGGTGTGCGCCGCGCTGAGGTCGCGCAGCGTGGCCTGGTCAGGGTTGTCGATGTACTCGATGTCGAACGGCCGCGGGTCGGGACCGGTGGGGTCGAGGACCGGAGCGGTCGCGCGGGAAGGCTCGGACGAAACGGTCTGCATCGATGGGACCCTGGGGCGGCTCGGGCGCCGTGGGCGACCCGGATGGGTTTGCTGCGCGCGGACCCGCATGTGGTAGTCGGCGCGCAGGGTGGATAGCGCATCGCTGGAGGCGTATCCACCGCGTTTCAGGCGGATCCGTGACTCTGATTTGGGTCACTGATCGGTCCGTGGACCTCCGCGCTTTCGTGGGAACATCGGCGTGACTGAGGAGTCGGAAGGAGTGCATGCCAAGGACGGCCACTATCTACCGCGTGGACGACGCGAGCTGCGCTGAACGATTCGGGATCGAGCCCCGGGTCCTGGGCGGCGCGCCTGGGGTGTGGCGACGACTTCGCGCGGGTCTGCCGGGGCTGTATGCCCGGGGCTGGGAGGGCTGGCTGGCCGGGGATGGCTGGCGCATGCAGGTCTCCACCTGGCGGCACCTGACACCCTCGTCGCGGGGCGCGGTGGACTCCATTCAGGTGGACGTGCAGGGCGAGGGGGATCCACTGCCTCAGCTCGTGCAGCTCTGCCAGTCGCAGGGCTGGTCGCTGTTCGACGACGAGTCGGGCTGCTTTGTCGATCTCGACGACCCCGCGGGGATGTCCTGGAACGGCGAGCCACCTCCTCCAACCCCCCAGCCGCGCACGCTGGCGATGATGCTCGTGCCCGACGCCCTGCGCAGGGAGCTCGCGCGGCGGGAGATCGTGCTGTTGGATTTGGACGGGCCCGCCGATCTGGACCGCGACTCCACCATCGCCCGATTCCCCCTCGGCCACGCCGACGACGTGCGCGACCGCATCGAGGCCGTCATCCCCGGCCTGCGCTGGTTCGGCCGCCGAGGCCGCGCCTCCAGAGACGGAACCCGGCTGGACCTGCACCTGCGTCCCCACGGTCTCATCGACACCCTGCGGGTCTCCGTGTCCGGGCCCGACGCGGACGCCTGGCTCGCCGCGCTGTGCGAGGCCAATGGGTGGTCGGCTCTCGAGCCCGCCCGCCGGGAGTTCTGCTACCTGCACGCGACGGCCCGGGAGGCCGCGCCGCCGCTGCCGGCCAACGTCATCGCCCTGTTTCCCGGCCGCTGAGCCCTACTTCTTGTAGGCGTTGAAGTGGATGCGCTTGCCGTCCTTGCTCTTGGTCTCGAATGCGGTGCTGTCAGGGCTGTCGAGCTCGCTCGCCTGGGCCTCGCCGTGGGCCTTCTCGCTCACCACCGAGCCCACCATCGCCGTGCGGAGAAAGCTTGCTGCCTCGGCCGCGGGAGGGGGAGACCCGCTGGCCGCCGAGCCCACGCTGTCGAGCACAAAGCTGCGCACGAGGTCCTCGCGGCTGCGCTCGAACAGCCCCGGATGGCCGAACACCTCGGCGGTGGTGATGTCTCCGCCGAGCGCGACCACCACCCCCACGACGCCGGGCTTACCTTGCAGCCCAGCGATCAGCGCGGCCGTGCTCGGCGCCGCCTCGTCTTGCACGGCGGCGTTCTCCAGCGACGCCATGTAGGTCCCCGACGTCGGCTCCAGCTTGTCCGCCTCGCCGTCCTTCCCCTTGCTGCGCACGAGCGCGGCTTTGCGCCCGTTGCTGCTCGCCACCTCGCTCCATGTCGCGGACTGGTCCTTTGCGTTCTGCACCACCTTCTTCAGCGAGCCCTCCCCGCGCCCGCCGTACCCAAAGCTGTGCCCGGTGTTGCCGGCGCTCCATCGTCCGTGCTCCACGCAGTTCACCGCCACATCCACGGGTTTGCCGTCGGGCTGCACGACGAAGTCCGAGGTGATGACGCGGTCTTGCTTGCCGCCCTGGACCACGTCACCGGCGACGATCAGCACGGGTCGGGTGCCGGTGTTGCGCACCATGAGTGTGGGCACGGTGCCGCCGTTGGACTCCTCCACCTTGAACGTCTTGTCCTCGAGCCCCTCGCGCAACAGCTGGTAGTCGCCGTCGGGCACGGACTGGGCGGCGGTGTCCACCACGGGGTATAGGCTCACCAGGCCGTGGGTCACCGGCGACTGCACGACCAGCGTGCCCGAGACCTGCAGCGAGCCCGACTCTGCGGGGTTCACCGCGGGGTTGGGGGTGGGCCCGGCGACGGCGCGCACGCCAACGAGGATGAGCAGCGGCGCGAACAGCAGCCACGACAAGCGAGAGCGGGGGGATGCGGACATGAACGGTCTCCTCCGGGGGCGCGGGATCGAGACCCGCGACGACCGCCTGAGTTCCCCGATGGGGTCCGCGTTTACGAAGGCGTTACGTAGGTGTTGACTCGCGTCGGCCCACTGCCCCACAAACCCCTCAAGGGCCGACGCCCCACGCCGATACCGCAGGGATGGCCGAACCCAAGAACGCGCTCTCCCTCATCCAGCTCTCCGATCTGTTCGACCACATGCCCCAGGCTGTGCTCGTGGCGGACACGGACCGGGAGATCGTCTATCTCAACCGCGGCGCCGAAGCGCTTTTCGGATACGCCGCCGACGAGCTGGTGGGCATGAAGACCAGCGTTCTGTATGCGGACGCTGAGGAGTTCGCCGCCCAGGGCCAAGCCCGTTACAACGCCGAGGCGCCCCCGGGCACCACGTCGTACCGGGCGACGTACGTGCGCAAGGATGGCACCAGCTTCCTGGGTCAGACCCAGGGAGGGCCGGTACGAAGCGCCGACGGTTCGATCCGGGGGTTCGTGGGGATCTTGAGCGTGGCCTCGGTCATGGGTCGATCCCTCCATGCGCTCCAGCGGCTGCACAGCATCACCGCGGACAGCGGGCGCCCGTTCCCCGAACGCATGCAGTCCATTCTCAGCCTGGGGTCCGAGTACTTCGGGCTGCCGCTGGCGATCCAGAGCCGGGTCGTCGGAGGTGAGTACACGGTGGAGCACTGCATGGACCCCAGCGGTCAGCTGCAGGCAGGCGCGCAGTTCGAGCTGGCCGGGACCTATTGCGTACACACCCTGACGCGAGGCGGCGCCACGGGCTTTCACTGCGCCGGCCGCAGCGCGATCCGCGAGCACCCTTGCTACCGAGACTTCGGCCTCGAGTCCTATCTAGGCGCCCAGGTGACGGTGCACGGCGAGGTGTACGGCACCATCAACTTCTCCCGGTTCGAGGCCTGTGACCCGTTCTCCCCGGACGATCTGGCGTTCATCGAGCTGCTCGCGGACTGGGTGGGCAACGCCATCGGCGCAGAGCGCGCCCGGGCGCAGCTGCAGCAAGCCGCCCGCACGGACGTGCTCACGGGGCTCCTCAATCGCCGGGCGGTCAGCGATGAGCTCGCCTGGCAGCTCGCCCACGGCGAGCGCTCCGGGTTGTCGGTGTCGGTGGTGATGTGCGACATCGACCACTTCAAGCGGGTGAACGACACCTGGGGCCACGAAGCGGGCGACGAGGTCCTCCGCCAGTTCGCTGCGCGGGCCACAGCCGTGGCGCGGCAGGTGGACCGGATCGGGCGATTCGGCGGTGAGGAGTTCCTGTTTGTCCTCCCTGACACGGACTTGGCGGGCGCGCAGGTCTTCGCAGAGCGTCTGCTCGCTGCGCTGGCCAGTGGTGCGGTGACCGGGCCCGGCGGGGAGTCCATCCAGATCTCCGCGAGCTTCGGCGCCGCCACCGCGGGCCTCGACGAGAGCATCGACCAGCTCCTCGCTCGGGCCGACGGTGCGATGTACGAGGCGAAGGGCGAAGGCCGGGCACAGGTCCGGCTCGCGTCGTAAGCGGGCGACCGGCCACCTGCATCTGGGGCCAGCCCTCGCTACCTCTCACCCGGCCCCCCTCTTGTGGGGTGCTGCTGCCCGAGCCTGGCCACGCCAGCCCGAGGGTCTCTACGCCGGGGATAGGTCCGGCGCGCGTCCGAATCTGAGGGGGCGCAGGCCATCGCTCACTGCATCGCCGCCGTGTGGTGGCTGAGGTGATTGTGGCGGCTATGGACGTGTTAGGTCACATCCTGTCCTTGCGCTTTGAGGGCTGTGAATCACTTCTTCTGTGCGCCGCCCCGTGCAGGCACGCTTCGGCGCACTCGACAGCGGGTGCGGGATGCGTAAGTGAAGGCCTCGCGAGCGCTTTCCATCCCAGCCTCGTGGTGCGAAGCGCCGCGCTACATCGTGGGTGGCACGTCGAGGGCGAATAGGTACACGACACCGCCATCACCCTCCTGGGAGGCCGCCGCGGCGAGCCAGGTGATCCCGTGCAGGGGGTCACGAAGAAGCGCGACCCCGCTATTGAAACCGATGTTCTCGGGGAAGGTGGTGCCTTCTTGGTCCCACTCGAATTCCCAATCGCCAGTCGCACCGCGGACGTAGACGATTCCCGCCCCGTCGTTGCCGTCGACCACAGCGTAGGCGTGACCGACTGCTACAAGATCTCGGGTCATACTGATGTTCGGTCCGATCTGGTCATCGTCGGTGCCGGGCCGCGGCGCAAAGTCGAGTTCGGGATTGCCTGCGTCGATCTCCTCGAGTGTTCCGCAAACGACCCGCGCAGGAGGGGAGATGTCCGTCCCGACGCAGAAGCGGTCATGTCCATCTGACACGAGGCCGGTACCGATACTGGTCGCGCCTGGAGGAAACAGTGAGACGAGGTCGAGGACCCTGTCCGGTCCTTCGTGGTCTTCGGTCGGCATGCCTTCGATGAGGCCAACGTATGTCGCGGCTCCGACCAACGTGACGGGCGGCTCGTGAGCGGGGAGGACTGCTACCCTCTCACCGAAGCTCATCCCCTCAACTGTGACGGCGGGGCCGACCTCGTCTCCGGAGAACGGGCCGGAATGAAATCGAACGGACGCGGTTGTGGTGTCTCCTACGACGAGATCGGCGATCCCGTCCCCGTCGAGGTCTCCGCTCGTGAGAGACGACACGAAGCCGGCGACGGAGAGGCTGGACTCGACCGCACCCTCCAAAGGGCTCAAGTAGAGCCGGTGGTTCAGGTAGGCGTCTCCGAGGCCGTCCCCGTTGATGTCACCCGCCGCACCGCCGCCACCACTGACTAGCGTCTCGATGAAGCCGTCAGGGGGGATGAGCGCTCCGCCACAGAACGGAGCGCGGACGACGCAGAGTCCTGGAGCTTCGTCGTTGAGGCAGGTGAGCAATAGGTCATCCCGCCCATCGCCAGAGGTGTCTCCGGCGGACCGGGTCCAAACCCCGAGGAGCCCCGCTTGGCCAACGAGTCGGGCGTGGGCCGAGTCGAGGCCATACACACCCGGAGGTAGCGGCTCCACCCACTCTCCCTCGTCGATGTCGCCATCGCAGTCATCGTCGATGCGATTGCAGACCTCGGTCGCTCCTGGGTACCGAGCCGCGTCCGAATCGTCGCAGTCCCCCATCTCGGTGGACCAGCCGTCTCCATCCGCGTCCCACGGCCCGTCGGTCGAGTCGTCGTCGTCGGTGGGCTGAGTCGTGTCGTCGTCGTTGGGGGGCGGCACATCGGCGCGACAGCCGAGCATCGAGAGCGCGATGAGTTGGGCGACAGTGCGACTCCTCATGAGAGCCTCACGTCGTCGGGGGGCGGGTCTGCTCCACCGCAGCCCAGGGCCAGAACCATGCCCAGGAAGACCGTTGATGGATACCTCACGACAGCTTCACGACGACTGCGTAGATCTCGAGCCCGAACCGGGGTCCTGACCGTCGTCGGATGGCAAGTGTCAGGTCCATCGGGTGTATCGCGGGGGCAGGGGTCTTCAACACGCTCCTTCTCATTCAAGAACCATCGTAGTGCCGCGGACCGGGGTAGACCTCCGAACCTGGCTCCAATCGCTCAAGCATGTCCGGGTTGCTGTGGGTGGGCGTGGCTGCTGCTAGAAGAGCGCCCCTCCTCATCGAATGGCCCTGACCTCACAGCAGTCGCCTGTGCCGCCCGCTTCCCGGCAGGCCGGGCCGCGGCGCTCGCCCCACGAGAGGGGACAGGACGAGACCTAACACTCGACCATCCGAACTGGCCTGAGCATGTGACTACGCAGCATTTCAGGGCCTTCTCGGGGGTCTCGGGTGGCTCAGACTCGGGTGCCGGTCCACGGCCAAATCGGATGTCGGGGACGTGTTAGGTCACATCCTGTCCTTGCGCAT
>Ga0222662_1000674_pt1 | contig 24393 bp, 21 predicted proteins | sample AntAcemetagen600_FD_179821 | JGI IMG/M metagenome (GOLD analysis project Ga0222662, IMG submission 179821) | Saline water microbial communities from Ace Lake, Antarctica - #600 | ecosystem: Environmental > Aquatic > Non-marine Saline and Alkaline > Saline | place: Antarctica: Ace Lake...
TAGGATGGCTTACCAGGCAGGCATACGGATACAGGGATGAGACCTATCTACATTTGAAAATATACGACCTCCCAAACCTATCCACTCGCAAGGAACTATAAAACGCACTTCCGTGAAGAGCCCGAAAACAGGACTTAAGCGTGTTGAAGCTTCGCCAATAAGACGAGTCCACGAAGTCTCTCCGCTTCTTGTTTTCGCGTCATTTAGCGACTTTCGTAGTCAATAAAATACAGGGTCTAAATTAAACCAAAAGCTCACCATGAGACCACCACTCCCCCCCTTCACCGAAGAAAGCGCCCGCGCTAAAGTTCAAGCAGCCGAAGATGGTTGGAACTCGCGTGATCCACAGAAAGTCGCCCTCGCCTACACCGAGGACACCCAATGGCGCAACCGTGACCGCTTCATCAATGGCCGCGAGGAAGTCATCGATTTCCTCGCCGACAAGTGGGTGCGCGAGCTCGACTACAAACTAGAGAAAGAGCTCTGGAGCTTTACCGAAAACCGGATCGCCGTAAAATTCTTCTATGAATGGCGCGATGCCACCAATCAGTGGCACCGATCCTACGGCAACGAACTGTGGGAGTTCGCCGCTGATGGCCTCATGCAACGCCGCGAGGCCAGTATAAACGACGCTCCGATCAACGAAAGTGATCGTCGCTTGAAATAACCGCTCCCACTCAATCACAGGGAAACCAGTGATATAACAACACTTCAACTAGCTAAGAATTGCCCGCGAAGCGACGCCAAGGGCGCGCGAAGTATGCGCCCGCCCCATCGAATAGAGGACGGGTTGGATTGATGGCATGCGACTTCGATAAACTGACCTATAACACTTCGCGCTTCTTGGCGTCACTTCGCGGGCAAAAACAGATTCCGAGTTTAATAATAGGACGCTTAACCCAACCACCTCATGAATCAAAATTTCACAACACTTGCCTTCACCGACTCCGTCAAAGCAGTTCAAGCAGAACAAGGATCGAGAAAGTCCTATGCTCAGATGGAGCAATCGGGTGATCGCTTTGTGCTGACTCAGAACGAAATCGACTTCATCCAGAGCCGCGACAGTTTCTACATCAGCACGGTCGGTGAAAACGGCTGGCCTTATGTGCAACATCGCGGCGGCCCGAAGGGGTTCTTGAAGGTGCTCGACGACACCACTCTCGCAATGGCTGACTTCCGCGGAAACATGCAATACATCAGCACAGGTAATATCAACGCAGGCCATAAGGCAGCGCTCATCCTAATGGATTACCCAAGTAAACAGCGCTTGAAGATCTGGGCCACGGCCGAGGTTTTAGACATCAAAGCACACCCAGAGCTCTTCAACCAAACCATGAATCCAGACTATCGAGCTAAGGCGGAACGCCTGATGACCTTTAGAATTGAGGCCTATGATTGGAACTGCCAGCAACACATCACACCCCGCTACACCGAAGACGAATTCGCCAAGAGGTAAATCAAGGACGCACACTGACGCTTCATCTGCAATGGCACTAATTTGAAACGCTAATTCGCCACCAATTGTAGGGACTGTGCTTGCTGCAGGCCGCCGAACTGAAGCACGATGACTCAGCTCCATTGCATCGCGGCATCGCGCAAGCGCGAGCCCGACAATGCAATCTACTTCAGATCAAATCGTAGCCCGACAGTCCCTTCGGAAGGTTCCGTTTCAGCGACATTCAATCGCACCTGCTCAACTCCATGCGACGCGATTAAATGTTCTGACACCGCAACACTCCTCTCCTCAGCTAAGCGGTCGACCTCGCTAGCGGGCAGTTCAACATCTGGCAAAACAACCGCCAGCATACGCTCAAGTCCTTCGACCGTATCGGCATCTGTCTCACGGTCTGGCGTGCCTGCCTCTTTCATCTTATTACGATACAACTTCGTCACGCCCTTGCGGAACTTCTTGTCGTCTTCGAGCGTGACGTCTCCAAGCATTTGAGTGCGCAACAGACGCTTGGAAAGCGCGACCTCGTCCTCAAGTGAGATCATCGGAATTATCTCTAACTTAAGTTCAGGACGCTGCTTAAGCGCATCAGCCATTTTGTTCAAACGGTCCAGCATCTGATTCGAAAGCGCCGAGTCCCCTGAGGCGAATTCCACCACAGACAAATCTTCATCCGAGCCGACCAGCCCGGACAGTAGTTTAAACGGAGCCGTGACGACATTAGTCACCAACCCTACCACTGCAGCGCGAATGATCGGCCCGAGCCCTGCTTTCGGATCACTCAAATCACCAGAGAGCGGCAACGAAAGATCCATCTCACCACTCGGACCAGCCAGCAATGTCACCGCGAAATCAAGCGGTAGATTGAGCGCAGTTTCGCTTTCAACTTTATCACCGAATTTTAACTGATCCACCAAAATCTTATTCGATGCCTTCAGTTGACTATCCTTAACCGTCCAATCGGAATCGATGCTCAACGCTCCTTTGGCAATACGGCGAACAACCGATTTTACAGTATACGGTGACAATGTAGGTAAGCTTAAGGCGCTCAATTGAAATTGCAGCGCAGTCCCAGCCTGCAAGTCATCCGGCTGTAACTGCCCAGTCAAATTAAACGGGCTCTTGTTCACCTTTGCAGACACTTGCAGCGCAATGGGAGTCGAGCTCGCGAGGTCCAAATCATTCACCGACACAGTCAACTCAGTCACCGAAGTCGTAGCACTCGGAGCAAGCGACTCATCAACAAAAGTCAACGCCCCCTGCTGAACAGAGATCACTCCCACTGAAACTGCCAATGGTTCCGATGCCGCTGGGGCCTCCTTTGCGACAGCATCTGCCGCCTCGACCGGCTCAACCGATTCGGATGGCGCAGGCGCGGCGGGATTCCGAACGGTCACCATCGGTGAATCGAGCGACACACTATCGAGACTGACCGCCATCGGGCTAGTCGTGAGCGAGAGTCCCTGTAGCGCCAGCGCCTCCCACTGGGCACTTAGATCCGAACCATACTCAGCAGCAAACGAAGCCACCCCACCCGAGCCATCAAAGCTCAAGCCCGCGATGTCGTCGTAACTCACCTCCCCCTCAAAATTCAACACACCGGATTCTAACAGCACCCCGCCCAACTCTTTCGCATAGACCGCGCCCACATCCAGCGCCAAGTCTTCCACCTTCACCGTGGCATCGAGCTTCGACGTAGCGGTGATGACCGAGCCCTCCAATACAATCTGACCAGTTTCACCGATCCGATAATTCCGCGACAGACTGAAGTTCCACCCACAGGAGATGATCTACGAGCTGATCGGAGCTATGGGGGCGGTATCGCTTTCGTCTGTTTTACGAACTTTGATGGTCTCCAACTGATTGCCTTCTTTCGTTAGAATTTTGACCATGAGATCTCCAATTTCCAAAATCTCGTCTACGTCGGGGATACGTTGAATCTCCGCCATAATGTAACCTGCTAAAGTGCTGGGGCCATCTTCAGGGAGTCCGAGTTCTAAGTCGCGGTTCAAATCGCGGATCGAAATGTCCCCGTTCATCTCGTATGATCCGTCCTTACATTTGCGGATACGATTACGGGTCGGAGTGTCATGCTCGTCATCAATTTCCCCAAGAATTTCTTCTATAATGTCTTCAAGGGTGATCAATCCACTCACACTACCAAACTCATCAACGGCTAGCGCGATATGCTTCCGATGTTCCTTAAATGCCTTGAGTTGATTTTTAAGGTGTGTGCTCTCAGGGACGAACCAAGCATCACGAATATGTGGCTTCAAATCGAGTTCATTTAAATCACCCTGATGGTTTTCGGCTGCCTTGAATAGGTCCTTGGTGTGAATGACGCCTGTGATGTTATCCTTTGAGTCGGTCCAAACAGGAATGCGGGAAAGGGAGCTGTTCGCCACGAATGTGATGACCTTCTCGATTGGTTCGTCGGCATTGATCGTTACCATGTCACTACGGTGAATCATGATCTGCTCGATCGAGGTGTCTCCCAAATCAAAGATTCCACTGAGCATGTCTTTGTCTTCCGTGAGCACGTCACCCTCTTCATGATACATTTGCACCGCCCCTCGCAGCGCATCAACGCCGCTCATTTTCTCCTGCGGAGTGAAGGAAAGCAGTGAAATGAATCGGTTGACAATACCTTGAACGACCATGGTGACTGGGGAGAGCACTTTGACAATGAGCACGAACATTGGAGCGACGAGCAAAGCGACTTGCTCCGAATGCCTGACGGCGTAGGTCTTCGGGAGCACTTCAGCAAATATCAGAACTAAGACCGTCATGATCGCAGTTGAATAGACCACACCACTTGGCCCAAAATACTCTAACGCGAGCGCAGTGCCGATGGCGGAAGCCGCAATATTGACCACATTGTTACCCAGTAGAATGGCTCCGATTAGGCGCTCCTTATCCTCGCGCAGTTTACTGACGATAATTGCCTTGCGGTTTCCCGCCATTTTCAGGCAGTGAATTTGCTCTCGGGAGACGCTAGTCAGCCCGGTCTCTGAGCCTGAGAAGAATGCTGATATTAAGATCAGTCCGAAAACGAGTAAGAGTGCTATCATAGTGAGTGAGAGGATTTTCTTGCTGTGATACGCGCGTGGTATACGCGCATTATTTTGCCTTCACACGCCAGTAAACAAAATGCTCTCTGACAGTGTATCGTATTTTTAATGCGCTTTTTTCATACTTGCCGTCACCCAATGATCAACTGATGAGTCGACCAGAAACGCTCCGCTCAAAGTCTCTCTTCCGAGTAGCATACGGTGAATCATATTTTTACGGCAGACCAAATTCACTAAGATCAATTGCTCGGTTTCGCCAAGCTTCAGACGTGTTTCTACAAAAATACGGTCGTGCCCCTGCCCTGTGCTACTGCGCACCCGTTTACGCACTTTGATCGGTTCTTCGAAGGTCAGTCGTTTCTTTTCTTTTCGATCCAAACGAATCGTAAAGCGCACACGATCACCGGGTAATTCCGTGATGTCTGCGCAATCGATCGCACTGCTCTTTGCTCCGGTGTCTGCCTTCGCTTTGATCCGAATACCCCAATCAGGCAACTCCACCCATTCTCTCCAACCTATCACTATTTTCTTTTTCATTTCTCTTCTTCCCAGTCGGTTACCGTAATATTGGTTGCGAGTTGAGTGCGAATATCCGTCTCAATCGTGCCCTCGGTCAAGTCATTGATACTCGCTTCCATTTTCTGCTGCTGTTTCTTATTAATCGGTGTCGCAATATTAAAAATAGGGTCACCGGGGCCGACAGCTGGCATCGTGGTCATACCCATAATGATGCCATCGTTCGGACTGCGAATGATTTCGTTTTCTTTCCCGAGCAAACTCGTGCTACTAGCCACAATTTGACCACGCACCACGGGCTCCCCCGGAGCCACGTGAAAGTGCAGGAACCCGCCAATGCCTGAGCGCACCCAACGAGTCTCTTCCAGCGTCACTTGATGCGGTGGCACCTCAAGCTCGCCGTCGATCATCCCGAGTTCAATCATAACATTCATGACACCTCTGCGAGTTAAGTCCAAGACCGCCGGCTCGACTTTCCAAACTTCGCCTGCTTCTAAAATGATCGTGGGACAACCTGCGTTCACCGCAGCCGCACGCAAAGAACCCTGAGGGCCGCTACTGTTGACGATCATTTCGCACCCAAATGCGCGTGCGAGCCGCTCGCAATCTTCATTACTGCAATCCGCACGAACGTTCGGAAAATTAGTTCTCCGAACGGCGGCCGTGTGGAGATCGACTAAATAATCACAACGCTCGATCACGTCACTCATAATGATTTTGGCGAGCCGCGCACTGAGACTCCCCCCCGCACTACCCGGAAAACAGCGATTCAAATCGCGACGATCCGGCATGTAACGACTATGCCGCTCAAAGCCCATAATGTTGACAACGGGCACGAAGATAAGCGAGCCACGCTTCAACTCAAATGGGCAATCTTGAATCAGGGAGCGAATCGCGCCCGTCCCGTTGATCTCATCCCCATGCACCGCAGCAGAAATGCCGAGCACGGGGCCCGGCTCTTTTGAGCGCCACACCATAATCGGCAAATTAACGTTACTTCCGCTAAAGCTGCGCCCGATTTCTAGAATGATACGCTTACGTTCGCCTGGTTTAATCGTCTTCCCAGCCCATGATTCGACGGTTTGCTTCATACTGTTGTGCCTTCAGTTACTGGAGTCGTCGGGAGTGACTTCACCTTGCGGCGTTTCTTGGGGAGATCGTCAGGGATGTGCCCTTTCATCTGCTCCGCCTTACCATAGCACAGCAGCGAATCATTCGCCTCTAAGACCCGGCTCCCTTTCGGGTTCGAGATCACGTTTTTATCCCTACGTAACGTAAGCACCACCACATCCTGATCGCGCAGGCCAGTCTCGGCAATCGTCATACCGACGAACTTGCTTCCATGTGGGATCATAATATCCGCGACACCGTAGCCACGACTCACCGTCAGGCGTTGGCGGATGTCGATGTCGGGGAATTTCACTTGGTCGGCCATATAGTCAATCACCGCACCCGCGATATCTAAACCGGTCGCGCCTTCGATGCCCTCAAGGCCTGGCGAGGAATTGACCTCCATCACTTGCGGCCCAGTGGAGCTTTCGAGCATATCGACACCACACACATGGAGCCCCATGATTTGGGCAGCTCGCACAGCAGTTTCAGCATAAATGGGATCGAGATCAATCGCCTCAGCTTTGCCACCTCGGTGCACGTTACTGCGAAACTCTTGCCCTTCGGCAGTGCGCCGCATCGCCGCGACGACGCGGTCGCCGATCACGAAGGCACGCACGTCTTTCCCCTTACTTTCGGCGACGAATTTCTGCAAAAGCACCTGTTGGTTCGTGCTATGCAGCGTCTCAATGATCGCTTTAGCAATCTCGGGCTTATCGGCGAGAATCACACCAACGCCCTGTGTGCCTTCCAATAGTTTAATGATCACAGGCGCTCCGCCGACTCGTTCTAGGGCGGTTTGCACATCGCGCTTATCGTCTACATAAGCCGTTTGAGGGATGCCGATGTCATGCCGCGAAAGAATCTGCAAGCTGCGTAACTTATCCCGTGAATTGCCAATACCTGCGGAGGTGTTAGGCGTATAAACATCCATCTGTTCGAACTGGCGCACAACAGAGGTTCCGTAACGCGTCAAAGATGTTCCAATTCGGGGTAGAATCGCATCAGGGCCCTCTAAGGTTTTGTCATGGTAGAAAAGGCCAGGTTCTCCCTGAACAAGCTCCAAAGATAGACGAGTCGTATTTTTGACTGAAACTTTGTGCCCACGGGCTTTCGCGGCTTCAACGAGTCTTCGAGTGGAGTAACATTTAGGCGCGCATGAGAGGATTAATAAGTTCATAATTATATATATTTTATTTGACTGAGTTTATTTAGATTAGCTGGCGACCAGCATACCAGATAGCAGAGTGGCAATCCCGAGGAAGGACAGAAAGCCTGCGATATCGGTGACGGTTGTTAGAATAATTGACGACGAGAGCGCGGGATCTTGGCCGATGCGTTTCAGCCCTAGAGGGACGAGTGCACCGGCCACTGCTGCGATCGACATAGAAGAAATCATCGCGAGCGCGATGATGAGTGACAAGCCTAAGCTTCGGCTCCAGACGTAGACGCCCAGTCCGCAAGTGATGGCCGTGGCAAAGCCATTGATCAAACCTGCACCGAGTTCTTTCAGAGTGATGCGTAACCAATGCTTCTCGGTCACTTCACGCAGAGTTAAGCCGCGCATGGTAACGGCCAATGCTTGAGCGCCGGTGTTACCAGATTGTCCTGCCGCAATGGGCAATAGAATCGCGAGAGCCGTGTAGGTTGCAATGGTCTCCTCGAACGCTCCGACCACGGCAGCGGCAAGAAATGCGGTCAACAGATTCACTTGAAGCCAAGGCAGGCGTTTCTTGACCGCGAACCAACTGCTGGAAAGTGCACGCTCTTCCTTACTCACACCGACCATCGTTTGCATATTGGTAACGAGGTCTTCCTGTAGGGCATCGATCAACCCCTGCCCTTGTATCGTTCCGACTAAACGCTGCTCGATATCAACAACGGGCAAGGCATCCATCTGAAATTTTTTCAGTTTCTCGACGACATCATCTTTCGGATCGAGGGCTTGCACCATCGCCTTGATTGGAGTGGACAAAGCGGACAGTTTTTGTTTGCCGTCAGCCAACGCCAGGCGTTGGATTTCAACTTGCCCGCAAAGTCGCATGTCGTCTCCGATTAGATACAGTCGGTGGAGCGCTTTGACTCCCTGTATTTTTATCTGAGTGATCGCTTCATCGACGGTGATATTTCGATTAAATGCGATCAGCTTAGTCTGCATCAATTTCCCAGCAGAGTCTTCCGGATACTGCAGCAGTTCCTCCAACTCTTTTGAAATCGGCTCACTGAGGAGAGAGAGGTAATGCACCCGTTGCGCTTCCTCTAGGCGACTGAGTAGAATCGTCGAGACGGCTAAGTCCATCGACGTGAGCAGTTCAACAACTTGAGTATCCGGCAGGTTCGGCAGTAAGGCATCGGTCACGCCTGGACTGAGCTTCTCGAACACAGAAGCCAGCACGTGGGACGGTTGCCCATTGAGCGCATGCGCCGCATCATCGGGCGACATGGTCGCGATCTCTTTCGCGGCCTCGTTCGAATAGTTCAGAAGGAATGACCGATTGAGGCTATCGACAGGCTTTTCAAATAAGGTGTTTATTTCTGGCATCATACGTTTTCTGGCTAAGAGCGAATATCAGTTTCGATGCAGCTTTTCATGGAATGCATGAGTGCTTTGAGACAGTGACCATAAATCTGAACCAACCCAGTTATAGGCGTATCTTCACCGTTGATGCCGATATCCCTGTCAAAGGGCTTATCCTGATACTTCCTAAGGTCGACATGACGCAGCACTCCAACGAGCCGAGTATCTTTATTCAAAACAGGAATCGCTTCTTCATTTCCCCACTCAGCATGTTTGCTAAGTGAATAGATGAGACTGCGCGCCGTAATAGTATGACTACATTCCTCAGTCATCGAGCTTACATAGGTATTCGAATTTGCCGCCAAAAGGTTTGTCAGGCGTATGCGCCCTTTCAATTGACCGTCTCGTTCGACCGCGAAAATATAGTCTGCGTAGGCATGCGTGTCCCCCGTTTTAGTGTAAGCAATCGCTTCGGATGCGGTGCATTCATACGGAACCGTTAAAATATGAGGCGTCATCCATGCGCCCACCATCTCGGTTGAGTAATTGAGCAACAGCGCACAACTAATTTCGACTTTGGTCGGCAGTTCTTGAATGATTGCCGTGCGTTGCTCCTTTTTAACATGTCGTAAAATGGCTACAATGCGACTGGACGGTAAATGCATTAGCATACCCGCAACGACCTCCACACTCAGCAATTTACATAGCTGTGCGGATTGCTGAGGGAGCATCGCCTGCAAGACGGGTGAGGCGTGAGCGTGCGGTATATCTGCGATGAACTCGGCGACATCCTTTGAACCATGTTGCTCCAGTATCTTAGCAACCGAGTCAGGGTGCGCCTTGATAAAAGCAAGTGCAAGCGATATTTTGGGTTTACTCACGCGCCACCTGCTTTCTCGTTGCTCGAAGACAGCACACTCACTTGCTCATGGAAAAGTTTTGCGGGTATAATTGCTTGGCCGTCAGGAGTCTCAATGACGATACAGGTCTGCCTAATTTCGAGAATCTCGCCCTCGAAACCATTCAGCTTAATAGACTCCCCCACTTGGCAGTGCTTCCTCATATACTGCGCGCCAATTGTATTGGCGACCATCGTTTTAGCTCCCAACCCAAAGGCTAAACAGGCACCAGCCAAGAGGATACCGATAATGACAATCAACGCGTTAGTCAGAAAATACATCTGCAGGCCGACCTGCTCAAGACCGATAACGATCGCACAGAAAAGGATGATGATTTGAGCCAATCTCGCCAATGCCGGAGCCTGATTAATATTTTCATTACTCCCTACTGTTAAAATTGCTGAACGAGCAGCACCACTCAGCAAGTAGCCACCCAGTAAAATTAGTAGACCGGTGATGACTCTAGGAAGAAAACTAATGATGCCATCCATCCAACCGGCAAACATCTTCCATCCAAGGAGATTAGCGATGGCGGCGACAAAGAAGAGCAAGACCGCCCAAAAAACAAACTGACCAATAATCTTTGCATATGAGTTTTTAACCTGCTCGGTTTGGATACGGTTCTGCTTAGAAATTCTCCTGAAAATCGAATCAAAACCACGAACAGTTTTCTTTGTAAAGAAACGCAGCATGCGAGCCACTAGCCAACCAATGAGCAAAAGCGCAAGCGCTCCTATTAATTCAGGAGCGAAGCTGATTAAACTATTGGAAGCGTCTTGATAAGTTTGACTGATCGCATCTTGCCAGCTAAAAGCCTCCGTTGAATTAGTATCCATAATTATATTTTTTTGGTTTTATTGAGTTCTTTTAGGTTAGTTGGCTTCCAGCATGCCAGATAGCAAAGTGGCAATCCTAAGGAAGGTGAGAAGGCCTCCTATCTCCTGGCTCCTGGCTGGTTTCAATGGACTTGACTGAGAGCTCCGCTCGGAGACTTTGCGCCGACCACGAGGAGCGGGATCTCGATTTTCTGGATCAATGTTTCAGCGATGCTACCGAGTAAGAAAGCGTCGATACGGCTACAATCACATTGACCAATCACGCATAAATCCGCCCGACATTTCCTAGCACGTTCCTCGATGCTCAACGGAATATCCATGCTTTCTTCGGCTACTGCGGAGACTTCCATTCCAGACTGCTTCACTACGGAGCGTTCTTTCAATGCCTCCAATTGATTTTGTGAATAGTCGGCTAAATCGCGCTCAAAGCCTGAATAACTCCAATCAAATTGATAATCCAACTCCAGCTCAGCGTCATACTGATAAATCGGAGGGAAATAGAGATGAAAGATTTCGAGATAGCTGGCTCCTGCTAGCTTTCCTACTTCACAGGCTATACTGAGTGCATGATCCGCATCCTTGGTAAAATCGGTTGGGCATAACAGACTTTTAAACTCCGCTGTTGAGCCCATGGGCACTACCATAACAGATGCTTCGCTACTTCGAGCAAGCTGTCTCGCCAGCGCACAGGATTCGTATATCCCGTTTCCTTTTCCTAGCACGACTAAATCTGTGCCATGTTCATTGGTCCATTCTAGGATTTCTCTTCGAGGATTCCCGTCTAGGATTTTGATATGCGGCGAGAAATTTCGAATTGCATCCACCTGGCATGTGATTTCAGCACGTATCCGTGTCTTGAGCTTTGCAATCGCACTATCCGTCATATATTTCTGGCGGATTTTTTCAGGGAGATACGACAAATGAGACGCATGCAGAAGCGTTAAACTCTTCGGTTTATAGAGGTCCTTTAAATAGATCGCGAAGTCGATCAAGCTTTGGTCTTTATCAGTCAGGTCGAGGCAGATGGTGATATTCTGATACATAACGAAAGAGGTTGGCTTTAACTTAGTTAATATTGGCAAGGATGTCCTGAATGCCCTCTCTGTTTTTTATTTTTGTAAAAAACAGCATTTTGCATCAGTATCTACTTATCCAACTAGTATGCTTAACGCATGCCAACTTCTCGCCATAGGACATAAGTTACTTACATACAGAAACTTAAAAAATAAAATTCTAAATCCAAAGGAAATAAGAGATAAGCTCAATTCCACTTGAGATAAGTAAGCTCCCAGTTCGGTAGAGCAACTCGTGCAGCCGAGTGGCACGCCAGTCATCGCACCAGCCTATGTCGGGAATATCGCCGAAGATCTACCGTCGATGTTCGACGTTCAAAAAACGAAGCATTACATGTTCTAGCCCACTAGAACCCTACTCTTTCCCTGGGTGGCAGCCAAACTTCTGAAGCTTTTCCCGCATCGTCAAACGAGAGACACCGACCATACGGGCTGCCTTAGCCTGATTCCCTCCCGCCATTTCAATTGCCTGCTTGTAGAGCGATTCTTCCAGTAAATGGACCAGTGGTTCCAATGCATTTTCACGACTGCCCGCCTTCACTTCCTCGAGGATCTGCCGCACCAGCACATCGATGCTATGACCTAGCCCTTTTGCGGTAATTTCCGCCGAAGAAGGACGAGATAATATCCGGCCACCCGAACAGATGAGCTCCAATTTATCGACAGTGATTACATAGCCTTCACACTCCAATAAAGCATTGCGAATAACATTCTCAAGCTGGCGCACATTACCTGGCCACTGCTGTAATTTCAGGAATTTAATAGCCGCGTTTTTGATACCAGTCGCTTGAAGGCCTAACTCTTCAGTGTATCGACGAATAAAAAACTTGATGAGTTGCCGAATGTCATCTTCACGATCTCTTAAAGGTGGTAAATCAATAATCACACCATTCAACCGGTAGTAAAGATCTTCGCGAAATCGCTTCTCAGCGATGGCTTTTTCCAAGTTAATATGTGTTGCCGCGATCACCCGCACATTTACGGGTATAGTCCGCTTACTCCCGACTCTCTGAATACACTTTTCCTGCAGAACCCGTAGCAGCTTTACTTGAGTTTGCGGCTGAAGGTCTCCGATCTCGTCGAGAAATAAGGTGCCACCGTCCGCCTGCTCGAAGCGCCCGATACGCCGCATGTCCGCACCCGTAAACGCTCCTTTTTCATGTCCGAACAACTCACTCTCGATCAAGTTCTCCGGAATGGCAGCGCAGTTGACGGCGATAAAAGGTTTCTCATGCCGGTCACTATACTGAAAGAGCGCTCTAGCCACTAATTCCTTCCCTGTGCCGGTTTCTCCTAGGATTAAAATAGTTACTGGCTTGTTGGCGAATCGACCGATGTCTTTATAAACTAGCTGCATCGCTCGGCTTTCTCCAACCAGAGCCTCATGTTCCGTCTCATCATCCCCTAGCTTAACCGGAATGGAGGCCATGCGATACGACGTCACAGCCTTATCGAGAGAGACTAAAAGCACGGGGACATCATAGGGCTTTAATATATAATCATAAGCTCCCAACTGCGTCGCACGAATTGCGATCTCCGCTGTGCCATTAGCGGCTATTAATATAATAGGTAACCTCGGTTTACACTGACGCATCGTGCCAATGAGTTCCATCCCACTCAACAGGGGAATCTGTAAACCGGTAATCACTGCATCCAGCTTCAACTTCTTCGCCAGTTTCAGGCCTTCACGTCCATCGCTCGCTGTAAACACCTCATAACCCTCACCTTGAAGGATGGCTTCCAAAGAAGTCTGCACCGAAAGATCGTCATCCACCACGAGCACGCGGGCGGGTTTCGCCAGCGAAGGCTTTGCGTCGAGACTGACACGCTTTTTCTGTCTTTTTTGGAGCTTCATAAGAATATATGATTCTATCGTTTCACAAAAAGAAACTATGCGACAGGTAGTTTAACGACAAAGGTAGTTCTCTCATCAACAGAAGCCTCGACTTCCAGCGTGCCTTCGTGCGCGTTTACGATGCGCTTACAGATCGCTAGACTAAGGCCCATGCTCGACACCTTAGTGGTAAAGAATGGTTCAAATATCTGTTCATACAAAGCCTTAGGGACTCCCGGGCCGGAGTCAGTCACTTCGACTTGAACACACGGCTCATCTCCGCGCGCTCCCCCAAAAGTAGCTTGAGTAATAATCAGATCAACACGGCCTTGCTCCGATGAGACATCCAGTGCGTTCTTGATCAAGCCATAGATAACATCTCGGATCAATAACCGGTCCGCTTTGAGCTTCACGCCTTCATTCAACACTATATTAAGCGAAACCTTGGAAGCGCGGAAGGCATCTTCAAACATCGCAGTCACTTCCTCGCAGAGCTCAGCCAAAGAAAACTCTCTCAACTCCGGCAGCGGTGGATTCGCATACAGCTGGAGATCGCGAATGACTTTTTCAATGCGATCAATATCTTGAGTAATTGCCTCAATATGCGCTTTAACCTCTAGATTAACACTCAACTCTTGACCCAATAAATATAACCTGGATTTCACACCAGTTAAAGGATTTATCACTTCGTGAGCTATGCTTGTGGCAAGCTTGGATAGGACATTTTTATCGTTCATGTGTAGTTGGTTGAAAAGTGAGAATCGTTACAATCACTGATATACCTCATTCGGTCAAATGGTATCAGACAAGGTTTCTAAATGCATAGGTACTCGGATCATATAGTCAGATAACTCACTGCGCACATTTGGGTAAACACTTCTCAACCACCTAAGCCCGAAAATTGATAAAACACTGGATCTCCTCTATGTTGAACGACTAACTGGCTTCATGCTACTAATTGGCATGCGGAATGCGTAGTAATAAAAGTTAAGACTAAACGCGTAAAATCAAAACCGACTGAACTTCATGGAAAAACTAACAAAACCGATAGACTCCATCTGGAACACTTTTACCTGCGAGGAACACAAGTGTTACCTCTGGCAAACAGGTCCGTTAAAAATCTGGGTTAAGCGCATCGGGCAAGACTGGCTCATCGCCAACGAGAGCCAGCCAGAAGAAACCCTCACTTTGACTCCATGGTCTATGGCCGTAAACGAACCAAGCAATCTGCCTTGGCAACGGTGGTCCTTTAACAAAATACATGAAAAGCTCGAAGTCACACCCTGCATGCCGGACCGCCCACTTGTTGTCAAAACGCGCGTTCTAACGAGTCTGCCACCTGGGGCTGATGCCACTTTTTACGTCGGCATACCTCTATGGATAAGTCTCGAAGCTGTTAGCAAGACCGAAAAGGCGGCAATGACCCGTCATAGCAGCCTCACGCTGTCCAATACATGGTTCGGCAACCAATATGAAGGGGAATTTTGCTACGCTTTAAAGACGCGCGCCGTTCGCGCACTAGCTGAAGCAACAGTCATGCCCCATAGAGCACTGTGCCCTATCGTTATCCACAACAAAGAAGACATACCACTTCCGATACAAAAAATCTGTATCCGCGCAAAACACCTAAACATTTATCAATCCGAAAAACAAATTTGGACGAATCGAATAAACGTCACCTTTAAAGGTGATGGAATAAGCAGTAAGGTCGTATACGACGATAAACCACCCAGTGAAGCAAAGACTCCTATCCTCCTGAAAAATGCTGAAGAAAAACCTGCAAGCGGTTTAATTCATACCTTGGGGCAAAGCTTCGTCGATCTATTTTAAGTCTTTTGAATTATGGAATCTGAAATCATTGTTGTTACCAGTATCTGGCGTAATGTTATACGCGCCTCGATCATTATCGTCATAGGGTTACCTCTGATTTACATTCTATCACGGTCGGTAGGTGCCTATATAAAAAAAAGGGCCTCCGAGCACTTGGGATTGGTTGTGCAAAAAACAATCTTCTTCCTGGGCTTTGCCATATTAGCCGTCTCCGTTCTTTACGAATTTGGGTTTAAGCTCAACGCACTGTTGGGCGCGGCAGGAATTGCCTCGGTTGCCATCGGGTTCGCGTCGCAGACCAGCCTCTCCAACATCATCAGTGGCATCTTCCTCTACTGGGAAAAACCGTTCCAAGCCGGAGACATCATCAAAGTAGGAGAAACAACTGGGACCGTGCTATCGATCGACTTAATGTCGGTAAAGCTACGCCAATTCGATAACCTCTATATTCGAATACCGAATGAGACCATGATCAAAGCGCAGGTCACCAACGTAACTAAATTCCCAATACGACGTATGGATATAAACGTAGGCGTCGCCTACAAAGAAGACGTTGAGAGAGTGATCGAAATACTCAAAGATATCGCCGACAAAAACCCCTACAGCCTCGACGAACCAGAGCCGATCGTCGCCTTCAAAAACTTCGGCGAATCATCACTCGACTTCATGCTTGGAATCTGGTTTGAAAAATCCCAATTCCTACTGCTTAAAAACAGTATCATGATCGACATCAAGAAGCGCTTTGACGAAGCAGGCATCGAGATTCCGTTCCCGCACCGCACGCTCTATACGGGTTCCGCAACAGATCCGTTCCCCCTCAAAATCTCAAAAGGCAATGAAGCAAAATAACGGCCTAAAATTCCCAGCGATCAACAAACTGCTAGAAGCCCCACTCCATCTGTCGAACCTACTGACGCTCGATTTCGCCAAACGACCTTCCACCCCTGGCTCATCTCCGGGGATCGAAAACCGCGAAGGCATCGACAAGCCTCCCGAGGAAGGGCAACTGCTCATCCGCTGCATCGACTACTCGGAATCCCACTTCGAAGAAACGGTCTATCATGACATCGACATTTTCCTTCAAACAGAAAAGCCGGAAGCATCTAAATACAGATGGATCAATATAGACGGCATTCACCCCTACGTCATCAACCGACTGAAGGAGCACTTCGATTTACACACACTGGCCGCAGAAGACGCGCTGCACGTCCCACAGCGCCCTAAGATCGAGGACTACGAGATAGCCGCTTCATCATCGTCAGAATGCTCATGCTGCGGAACGACGAGCTCGCCAACGAACAGGTCAGCCTCTTCCATCAACGCGAGACGCTCATCACTATTCAAGAAGTGCAGGGCGATGTATGGGACAGCGTGCGGTTGCGAATGAAAAAGTCCGGGTCTCGATTCCGCAAATTCGGCAACGACTATCTGCTCTACGCACTGCTCGATGCGATCATCGACCACATCTTCCCTTTGCTTGAAAACTACAGCGATACTCTTGTCGAACTTGAAAATCAAACGCTCGAAGACCCCAGCCCAGACTTGCAGAAACACATACACCGCATAAAGCGCGAACTCTCGGTCTATCGACGTGTCATCTCACCGACCCGCGAGGTCATTCATAATCTATATCGGGACGAAGAAGAACAGCTCATCGATGCCGTCAAACCGTTTTATCGCGACGTCTACGACCATGCCATGCAGCTAATGGACACCATTGACACCTACCGTGAAATGGCCAGCAGCCTGCATGATTTCTATATGTCGGCGGTTTCGAATCGAATGAACGAAGTCATGAAGGTCCTGACGGTTATGGCGAGTATCTTCATCCCGATGACATTTCTAGCGGGTGTCTACGGGATGAATTTTGAACATATCCCGGAACTCAGTTGGACGTATTCCTACCCGATTTTCTGGGTGCTCTGCCTGCTGATCAGCGGCGGACTGTTGATTTATTTCTGGAAGAAACGCTGGCTTCGTTTCTAAAACTCCGAAAGGCTCGCCAAAGTGACTGAAAAAACGCAGCGACCGTTTCGCAGCCGACTGCTTTGGCTCTCAGGCTTTCTTTTAGTGTTCGGATTTCTAACGGTCCTAGCGCTGCCGCTCTATTGGGGCACGCTGCTCGGCCTGATTCTAAGGTCCAACAACATCACCTACTCCAGCTACGAGCGGATCGGTAGTTCTCGCTTTACTTTGCAAGGAGTCGAAATGACGCTCGATCAAGAGAGTGCAACCATCGCGATTCATTGCGACCAGATGATCGCGCCGATGCCATTCTCCTTTGCCTTGGGGCGTGATCGCGACTTACATCTAATCGGATGGGAAGTAAATTACGATGCTGAGGATATATCCACACCGCCCGCGACAGAAACAGATAGCTCCCTTCCTGAGATAACAAACCAAGTCGTAGAATATTATAAAACGGGACGCCCATATATTAACTCCCTTGAGCTCAGAGAGGGGCGCTTAACTATCAGCGAATGTTCTATTCAGTTCACGGAGATCCTCCTACAATCCGACAACCTCTCAATACAAGGAACTGTAAATCCTCAAGCGATTCCCTTCAAAATCGACACCACGCTCGTCGATCTGACCAAAATCCCACTCAACATATCCCTGCTAGAACAAGCAGTCGATATCGCACTTAAATTAAGGCCGGATACAAACAACTTAAACATCGAAGGTGAAATCCGTTACGAGAACCAACCGATCACACTTCGAGGCGTATGGGATACCGATGGACTGGCCCCTGACTCATTCATCTGCGAGGCCGACACTCTAAAAATTAAAGCACCATGGCTGACGCCATACTCACTTGATGAATCTGTGATTGCTTCTCTGTCATTCGAGTGGGCTGATGGAGGATGGAATGCGACAGCCAAAGGCGAAGCGGCAGCTCAAGCTGCAGGCGAGAGCTTGGGCTTAAATTTATCCGCTCAATTGAGCGGTAATACTGAGTCAGTTACTGTTTCCGAACTGGAGGTTTCGAGCAGCGGCTTGAACGCGCAACTGGAATCCGAGCTAAAAATGAACATAAGAGAGCTCACCATTCCCAAAGAGGCAGTGTTCTCGTTTAGTGGCAGCTTGGCAGATCAACCTTTCCTTCCCTTGCAAGGCACGGTGGAGGGGAAGCTACGTTTTGCTCCGACCGAGGAACAAACCTATCCAAAGGTCCAACTCGAACTCTCTGGAAACGGCATTCGCTATGATCGCTTCGAATCTGACACACTTGTAATCGACGCACAGCTCGACTGGCCATTACTCACGATTCGAAGCGCCGAGCTCATCGCCGACAGCGCAATACAACTTGAGATGAAGGGTGGCATCCACCTTGAAAATCGAGCTTTCGAAAGTCTGAGTGTTGATGTCTTACTGACTTCCGCTTGGGTCCAGCAATTTCTAAACGACTCACCTGATTTCGAGAAGGCGGAAGCATCCTTGCGTTTACAAGGCGCATGGCTTAAGCCGCAGCATACAGCCGCATTGAGTATCAAAGGCATTCGTGAAGACACCTTAGGGACTGGCGATATACAGCTCAATTGGGATGCATTGGGCACGAGCTTTCACAACTTAGATTTCAATGCAGCATTCCCCGATAAGTATGCAGCAGTGATTAAAGGAAACGGAAGCCTCGCCTATAGCAGCGGTGAAGCACTCGCGTTCAATTTAGTCGGAAAATCCACTGGCGAGATCAATCAAAACGAAACACTCGCACTTAGTTATGAATGTATGGCGGATGCTAAAGGCATTGCGCTGAAAACACTCAAACTCCAGCAAGACACTGTCGCAGTGTTTGAGGCCAGTGGGATTTTTCCAGTTGGAATCCATCCGGCTACAAATGAACCCATCCGGCTTCTCGCACCCGATGCATCGTTCTCCTTCGATTTACACACATCGCAACATGGACAAGCCTTAGAAAAACTCTTCGCATCTGGGGAATGGGATGTGATCGAACCATCAGTAGAATTGCAATTGAAGGGGCCGCTTAGCTCGCTCATTGGCCACACGCATATCACCGCTAAAAAGCTCATTCCTCTAAGCAGTATACTGTCCGCCCAAAAGTTCAATTCCAAGGTCCCGATTGAAAACCTGAATGCACGACTCTCCTTCAACGAAAACGGAATCACTTTGGAAAACTTTCAAGTGCTCGTATTTGAAAAACAAATACAATCAACTGCATTTTTACCCATGAGTGAGCAGAACTGGAAAGACCTGATTGAACACCGCACCTTACCCGACTTATCCACCGCTACGGGAAAACTTAACAGCGAAGCCTTTCCACTCGCAACCCTTGGGCACGCCCTACCCCCTATGCTCCGCCCCGAAGGCACCGTCAGCGGCTCACTGACCCTTGAGCCTAAGTTTCACTTGAGCGGCGAATTACACTTAAGTAAAGCGGCTACCCGCCCGATAGCTCCCTTTGGTGCGCTCGCCCAGATCGAGGCTCACTTGAAAGTCGATAACCGAACGTTAACCATTCAGGATCTCTCCGCTAAAATAAGCGATAAGCCCGTGACTATAAGTGGTAAAGTCGATTTAACCGAACCAGCCAATCCGCGCCTGGATATTAAACTAATCGGCGATTCCTTACCACTGCTTCGAAGTAGTGGCATCGTGCTGCGAGGAAACCCCAACCTACATATCATTACCTCTACAAACGGGCAAACACGGATCGAAGGAAGGCTCCAGTTGAAAGATTCTATCCTGACCATCGACCTTGCCGATCTTGCTCCCAATCTTTCTGGCGTATCCACTACTGTAAGTGCTGCAACGCGCTTCCCTTACTTTTCGATCACTGAAGCTCCCTTTCGCGAATGGGTGCTGGATGTCGGCATCGAAGGTGATTCGTTCATGAATGTGCGCACCCCTGGCTTCACCGGGCAAATTTCGGCGGATTATCATATCGGCGGCACATTGGAAGAACCCATTGCTGTGGGTCACTTAACAGTCCCTCAAGGTGTTATTCGCTTTCCCTTTGCTAGCTTCAAGGTCTCCGAGGCGATGGTCGGCACCAGTCAAGAAGAGCCCTTTGAGCCAACTTTAAAAGTTGCGGCGAATGGCAAGGCCTACGGTTACAAAATTACGATGGAGGCAACTGGCAGTATTTCTGACCCACAAGTAACATTCACTTCAAACCCATCCCTTGATACACAAGCGATCATTCTACTCATAACTAGTGGGCAAATTCCAAATCCGGAATTCACAAAATCAACCGGGCAACGACTTAGCGGCATCGGACTCTATTTAAGCAAAGGTCTCCTTGCCGATCTCGGACTGATCGACCCCTCTGAAGATCGCCTTCAAATTCGCCTCGGTGAAAATATCTCGCGCACCGGACGCGACACCGTAGAAGTCGAATACAAATTGAGCGAAAAGTGGTCGGCACAAGGTGATTACGACCAGTTCGACAGCTACAACCTCGATCTCAAATGGAAGGTTTTCGAAAAATGAAAGCATTACACCGCAGCAAGTCACCTCCTCCCATGATACAGTCCTATCGCTACATCACATGCGCCTATATCCTCTTCTGTTGCACATCTTTTGCGCTCGGCGCAGCTCCAGCGAATACAATCACCTTGAATGAAATCGAGGTTTCCGGAATTGGCTGGAAAACAAACCGCCAACTCAAGAAAGCCTTATCCCTAACTATGGCTGACACAACCAACTCAGCAAAATATGGGACTGCCTTCTTCGAAGATGCATTCTGGGTGCTAGAAGACGGCGTGCGAAGCAAAGGCTATCTCAAGCCACAATTCTCCGTCAAAATTCAATCACCGAGTGATCCGACCATCGAATTAATGTGGACCAAGGAAAGCGCATTATCCAGCACACCACCAGAGGTCGTTGCCATCGACGAAATTAAATTCATCATCAAGCCTGGCACCTTGTATTATTATGATTCTCTTTCCGTCAATGGCTTGGAGGAAATATCGCAGTCTATTTCTGTAACGTCTTTTTTCTACCCATCCGACCAGTGGTTTTCGACTAGGAAAAATAGAGCATTCACACCCGCACGTTTACAAAAAAGCCTGCAACAATTGATCGCTACCTTGCGCGAGCAAGGCTTCCGTGACGCTAAGGTCATTAATAAAAATCATTCTTTAAACGATAACACTGGCGCGGTTTCGGTGGAGGTTTTAATCGAAACCGGAAAGCCCTACTACGTCGGAAAGGTCGAAATTATATTGGTGTCGAAAACGACAGAAAGCCATACAGTCCCGTTGGATTTTAACTTTAGCGCTGATCTAAACACGGAAAAAAATAGACGCCCCCCATTTGCACAATCATGGCTATCCGACCAGATGCTTGCGGTGCGAAGCAAGTTTCGCAAAGAGGGTTACCCGGATGTGAAAACCAACGCACGCATCAAAGACGCACGTGTGCAAAACGAACAGACAGTCATAGATATCGATATCGCAGTCAGCCTAGGATCGAAGAAGCAGATTGGAACCATTCGTGTCACGGGCAACGAACCACTCAAACTGGATTTAATTGAAGGACGCTTGGCACTCGACTCCGGCACACGCTTCGACACCGGAAAAATCGAAGCAGCACAGGATCGCCTAAACCGCATGAATGCGTTCGGAAACATCGAGTTTGAATACGAAGATATAGACGCGCACTCCCGTGACATAACAATCAAACTTGAGCCACTCCCCCGCGATACCATACAGCTCAGCACAGGCCTCGGCAGCTATGACATCGTCAGGGGCGGCATACACTGGGAACGCAATCACCTCTGGCAACTTGCACACCGTTCCGAAGTCGAGTTGCTGCAATCGCTGCGAATGACAAACATCGAATACAGTTACCACATTCCCCAATTACTGAATCAAAATTTCGATTTTTTCGCTAGCACCGAATGGCTCGCCCGGGAGGAAGTCTCCTACGACCAAACCGAATGGGGAAACAGTATCGGCCTGACGTATCCATGGAAGCAGTATAACACCTTATTAACTGCTCAATACAATTACCAAAGTCTCACCGCATCCGGAGAAGAATTTGATCCCGATGCCACCCGCGAGAATGCCACTATTAGCAGCCTCGAATTCAAGGTTCGTAAATCCGAATTGGATAATCCGATCAACCCCACCCAAGGCTATCAATTATTTGCGAATCTGGAAATCGCCATTTCGCAACTAGGCGGAGAAGTCAGCTATCAAAGAGTTACATTCGGCGGTGCGTGGCACAAAAGTTTCGATGGCGGCTTGGTGAGTCGTCTCGGCTTCCAGCACGGTCTGATACGAACAAGTGAAAAGAGCTCCGAGAATATCCCCCTTAACCGCCGCTTCTTTCTTGGTGGCGAAAACACCGTGCGCGGCTACCGCCAAGGCGAAGCCTCCCCCTTGGATGCTTTTGGTAAAGAAATTGGTGCCGAGTCCTACACGCTCTTCCAAATCGAACTTGAACAAAAGCTGAACCAAACTTTTTCCGTAGTCATCTTCTCCGATTCCGCGGGCATCGGCCTAGACTCCGCTGACTACCTCTCCCCCGACTGGCTCTTCAGCGTCGGAGCTGGATTGCGAATACACACCTTCCTCGGTCCTCTCCGCATCGAATATGGACACAACATCAATCCCCGCCCTCTTGATCCCAAAGGAAACCTACAAATCGGACTAGGGCTGCCTTTTTAGAGGTGGAGACGCAAAAATCGAATCCTCCAACTCGCCGAATTCCTGAAATTTAAAAAAATCAATAAAGACGACGACGAGCAGTCGGCTCATAGTAGCCAGCAGATCACGGCAGACCTCTACCTTCTCAAAAATCGGATCTCCTCATCGAGTTCTCCGATGCGATCCTGTAGTAGAAGAACTGCTCGAATACCGGAGTAGTTCAATCGCAGCTCCCGCCTGAGACACTCTGCCTTACGAAGGGTATAGATCGCCTCATCATTAAAAAATATACCGTAGCGCCCTGTATTCATTTCTGGCTGGATAATCTCATGCCTCCAATAGAGCAAAAGTCTTCGAACGGACACACCAGCGAGTTCGGCCACGGAGATATGATCATAGAGTTCCCCAGGACGGATAGTCGTTTTTGTTCGAAGTGTGATTTCATATTCCATGGTTAGCTGCCTCTTGGGTTAAATTGGCTCGATCCCGCGAGTGCTTCCCACGCGCTTCGCTCGAACTCATCGACGGCCTTTGGCACTTCAATTGACAGCTTCATGTATAGATCTCCGCGCTTATCTCCAGATAGAGGCAGGCCGAGTCCCCGTAGTTTGAGTTGCTGTTGATTCTGGCTACAGGGAGGGATCGTAACCCGCACCGAACCGTCCAAACTGCGAATCATAATCGAAGCGCCCAAAACTGCCTCCCAAGGTGTGATTTCCAGATCATAATAAAGTGTCTCCTTTTCATTCCGTAGAAAAGGATGGCTGGTAAAACGAACTCGTAAAAATAGATCGCCCGACACGCCACTGCCCGAGCCTGGCTCGCCTTGACCCGCAAGGCGAATCCGCTGCCCCTCACGAATGCCTTTGGGAATCTTTACCTGATACTTATGAGAGGTCGCCTCGCCAGTGCGCGGGTTCACCTTTCGTAAAGAAACCGTTCGGTCAGAGCCATGAAGCACTTCTTCGAAGCTAACCGATAGTTCCGCCTCCACATCGCGTCCACGCATTGAAAATCCACGGGCAGCACCCGCTTGCCCCTCGAAGCCAGACGTCTCTCCCCGTGCAAAGTATTGCTCGAAAAAGTCACTGAACCCAGTGCCTCCAAAGTTGAACTCCACACCATCTGCACTTCCAGCAGACCCCTGCCTTGATTGCCCATGCCCACCCGATGGTGATGGTCCCGATTGTTGCCAGTTCGCGCCGAGATCATCGTAGCGTTTACGCTTCTCCGGATCGCCCAATACCTCGTAAGCTTCGTTGGCCTCCTTAAATTTAGCATCTGATGCTTCCTGGTTAAAACTACCAGCGACATCTGGGTGAAACTTCCGGGCAATCTTACGAAAGCCCTTCTTAATCTCAGCCTGAGAAGCCTTTTTATCGACCCCGAGAATTGAGTAATAATCTTGATATGAAGATGACATCAGTTGTGACTAAGTCCTAGAGGGTTTAAACCACGAAGCCAACAACGAAACCGTCTGTTTCTGGCTGTAGAACCATGCATTTTTGCGACTCCGGCACGGCTTTTTCATTTGACGGTGTGATTTGCGACTAGCTGGTATGCGAAGCTGATTTTATGTTGTGCCCGTTGCTTGATTCCAGCCCACGATTCTTGAGGCAAAAGTTGCGCCTTGATTGTGAGCA
>Ga0222662_1000675_pt1 | contig 24343 bp, 18 predicted proteins | sample AntAcemetagen600_FD_179821 | JGI IMG/M metagenome (GOLD analysis project Ga0222662, IMG submission 179821) | Saline water microbial communities from Ace Lake, Antarctica - #600 | ecosystem: Environmental > Aquatic > Non-marine Saline and Alkaline > Saline | place: Antarctica: Ace Lake...
CGCAGCCCCCCACGGGCACACCCGGGTGGACGACTACTACTGGATGAAGGACCGCGAGTCCGAGGAAGTGCTGAGCTACCTCGCCGCCGAGAACGCGTACACCAGCGCGGCGATGGCGCACACCGAGGCGCTGCAGAGCAGCCTGTTCGACGAGATCGTCGGCCGCATCAAGAAGGACGACAGCTCGGTGCCCTACGAGCTCGACGGCTACTGGTACTGGCGGCGCTTCGTCGAGGGCGGCGAGTACCCGGTCTACGTGCGATCACCCGGCTCGGCGGACGGCCCGGAGCAGGTCTTGCTGGACGGGAACGCGCGGGCCGCAGGCAAGGACTACTTCGCCGCTCGCGAACCGGAGATCAGCTCGGACGACGCCGTGTCTGCCTGGGCCGAGGACCATCAGGGCCGCCGCATCTACAACATCTACTTCGCTGACCTAGCGTCCGGGACGCTGCGCGACGAGGTCCTGCAGGAGGTCACCGGGAACATGGCCTGGGCCATGGACGGCAAGACCCTGTTCTACGCCCGCCAGGACCCCGAGACGCTGCGCAGCTTCCGGATCTACAAGCACGTGCTCGGCACCGATCCCGCCGCCGATGCAGTGGTCTATGAGGAGAAGGACGACACGTTCTCGGTGTACGTGTGGCGCACCAAGAGCAAGAAGATGCTGGTCATCGGCAGCTTCCAGACCGTCAGCAGCGAGATGCGCATCCTCGACGCAGCCAACCCCGACGGCCGCTGGACGGTGGTGCAGCCCCGCGAGCGCGACCACGAGTACTCGGTGGATCACATTGGCGACGAGCTGTACGTACGCACCAACCTGGACGCGAAGAACTTCCGGGTGATGAAGACGGCAGTGAGCGCGCCGGGCAAGGCCCACTGGCAGGAGGTCATCCCCCACCGGGACGATGTGCTGGTCGAGAGCATCGAGCTCTTCAGCGGCCGGCTCGCCGTGGCGGAGCGGCGGGAAGGCCTCGTGCGTCTGCGCGTCCGTGGCTACGACGGGAGCGACGACCACTACATCGACTTCGACGACCCGGCCTGGCTCGCGGGGTTCGGCACCAATGCCAGCCTGGACAGCAACACGCTGCGCTTCACCTACACGTCCATGACCACGCCGAGCTCCGTGTTCGACTACGACATGACGAGCCGGACCCGCACGCTGCGCAAAGAGCAGCCGGTGCTAGGCGACTTCGACAAGAGCAACTACGCCGCTGAGCGCCTCTGGGCGACGGGCAAGGACGGGGTGAAGATCCCTATCTCGTTGGTCTATCGCAAGGACTTGGGGCCGAAGAGCGCGCGCCCCACGGTGCTCTACGGCTACGGCAGCTACGGCTACTCCATGGACGCGACCTTCAGCTCGGCGCGCCTCTCGCTGCTCGACCGCGGCGTGGTGTGGGCCATCGCACACATCCGGGGCGGCGAGGACCTCGGCCGCGGCTGGTACGAGGACGGAAAGCTCCTCAAGAAGAAGAACACCTTCCTCGACTTCATCGCGTGCGGCGAGCACCTGATCGCGCAGAAGTGGACCGACCCCAGCCGGCTGTACGCCATGGGCGGCAGCGCCGGCGGACTGCTGGTGGGCGCGGTCTCGAACATGCGCCCCGATCTGTGGGATGGGGTGGTCGCGGCGGTGCCGTTCGTGGACGTGGTCACCACGATGCTGGATGACAGCATCCCCCTGACCACCGGCGAGTACGACGAGTGGGGCAACCCCAACGATCCAGCCTTCTACGAGTACATGCTGAGCTACTCGCCGTACGACCAGGTGTCCGCCCAGGCGTACCCCGCGATGCTGATCACCTCGGGGCTGCACGACTCCCAGGTGCAGTACTGGGAGCCCACAAAGTGGGCGGCGAAGCTGCGCAGCAAAGGCACCGGGGCCGCGCCGATCCTCCTGCACACCAACATGGACGCGGGGCACGGCGGCAAGTCGGGGCGCTTCCAGAGGTTCCGTGAGGTCGCGCTGGAGTACGCCTTCCTGCTCGACCAGGCCGACCTCATCCAGCCGTAGCAGGCTCCCGCCCGGAACGGGTCAGCCGCGACCCATACGTCCGAACGCGGCGGGGTCAGCGCCGTCCCGGTTCGCGAAATCGCCCAGCGACGACATCCCACAAGAGTCAATAAATCATTGACTCTCCGCAGGATCACGATCAGCCGTTCCTGTCCTGGCACGCCGGGTGCAATCACTTAGGTCGAACCCACTGGGAACGACTATGAACACCCTGCCGGCCGGACAGCACGCCGCAATCAACTCCGCCGACCTGCCGAGCGACGCCATCGCGTCTCGTCGCACCCGGCCGCTGGGCGCCGAGCTGTCCGGCCGCAACAGCTTCACGGCCACCACCGACGGACCGGCACCGAAGCGCATCGGGCCGTACACCGTGGGCCGCCGCCTAGGCCGCGGTGGGATGGCGGACGTCTATCACGCCGTTCACGATGACGGCGGCGCGGTGGCCCTCAAGGTCATGAGGCCCCTGAAGGCCGGCCGGCGCGCCTCGGTGGAGTGCTTCGAGAACGAAGCTGAGATCATGGGCTCCCTGGACCACGGGAACATCGTGCCGCTGGTTGACCGCGGCGTGGACAGCTCGGGCCTGCTCTACATCGCCATGCCGGTGGTGGAGGGACGCTCGCTGCGCCAGCTGATCACCGAGACCCGCCACCTCGAGCCTGCGGTCCGGGACGAGGCTGTGTGCCGCAAGCTCCTGCCGCTGTTCGTGCAGCTGTGCGATGCCGTCGAGCACGCCCACCAGAACTCCATCCTCCACCGCGACCTCAAGCCGTCGAACGTCCAGGTGTCCGATGCCAACCACGTGACTCTGCTCGACTGGGGTGTGTCGGCTCCGCTAGCCGACCCCATCGTGCGAGCCCGCCACCTCGTCCGCGCGCGGCTGAGCCGAGACGGCGCGCCGCGTCCGCGCTTCGGAGGCACCCCTGGGTACATGAGCCCCGAGCAGATCAAGCTGCACCCATCGGGTCAGGACGAGCGCAGCGATCTGTGGTCGCTCGGCGCGGTGCTCTTCGAGATGGGGGCCTGGCGACGCCTCATTCCCGGCAAGACGTCCCACGAGGTCCTCGCCCACACGATGAGCGGGAACCGACGCCTGGTGGACACCCCGTCCGACCTCACGCCCCTGGGCCAGCGGCTCCTCCACATCGCCAGGAAGGCGACGGCCCTCGATCCCAGCCACCGGCACAGCTCCGTCGCCGCCCTGCGCTTCGCGGTGCTCGATGCGCTGAACGAGTTTCGGGGCTGTCGCACGCCGTTAAGCCCCTCAGCCCCGGCGGCCGTCGCCTGATCGGGCAGGATGACGCTCCCCGCGGATCGCCGCCCGGCGCCCGCGACGAGGAGCCCCCTTGACCGAACCCGTCGTCACCCCCGCGTTCGTGCGGCTGTGGCTCGCCCACTTTCTGCAGGCCCTCGGCTTCAGCTCCATGCTGTTGCTGCCCGTCTACCTCGACTACCTCGGCGCGTCCCGCACCGAGATCGGGGCGGCGATGGCTGCGGCGTCGATCGGCGGGCTCGCCGCCCGGCCGGCGGTGGGATGGGCGCTGGACGTCATCGGCCGCAAGCCAGTGCTGATCGTGGGCACCCTGGTCCTGTTCCTCGGCATGTCTTCGGTGGCCCTGATCGACCGCATGGGGCCCCTCGTGTTCGTAATGCGGCTGCTGGTAGGACTGGGGACGGGCACGCTGTTCACCGGCTACTTCACCCTCGCCGCGGATCTGGTGCCCGAGAGCCGGCGCACCGAGGGGATCGCGCTGTTTGGGATCTCGGGCCTCGCCCCCCTGATGGTCAATCCGCTACGCGATCTCCTGGCCATCCCGCCCCAAGACCTGCGGTGGTTCCTGCCGATCGTGGGGGTCGCCATTCTCGGCAGCCTGTTCTTCCTCCCTGGCGTGCCGGACGCGAGTCGGACCGAGCGCGCTCATCGCGAGCCGTTCACATGGGCAGCCGCCTCCACCGCGCTGCGTCAGAGGGCGCTCATCCCGGTGTGGTCCGCGACGATGGTGTTCGCGGTGCTCGTGGCGGTGTTCATGTCGTTTGTGACCGTCGCGGCGGACGCGCGCCAGGTCGCGGCTCCGGCAGCGGTGTGGGCGGCGTACGCAGGCGGAGCGGTGACGGTGCGTCTCATCGGCGCGGCCATCCCCGACCGGCTGGGGCCGTTCCGAGTGGGTGCAGTCTCCCTGCTGTCCTATGCGGCGGGGCTGTATGTGGCCGCGGGCGCGTACTCGGTGCCAGCGTTTGTGCTCGCTGGAATTCTCGGCGGCATCGGGCACGGCTACTGCTTCCCGGTGCTGACAGGGCAGGTGGTGACCCGGGCCCCCGCCGCCCTGCGCGGCATCGCGATGGCCGCCTTCACCGGCCTATGGGAGATCGCGCGACTGATCGGAGCCCCGGGCTTCGGCGCGCTGGCCGACCACCTCGGTGACGGGGCCATGCTGCGGACGGCGAGCGGATTCGGCGTAATTGGGGTGATCGGTTGGACCCTACTGGAGCACTCTTTCAAGCCCCCAAAGCCAACGTGAGCCCCCTGTACAGTCCCAGGCGTGCGACGACTCAGTCTATGCGCGGCGGTGGTGCTCCTCGGGAGCTGCCAGGGGGGGCCGGCGCAACCCGCTCTGGATGATCCCGCGCCGGAGGCCCTGGCGCCGGTGCTCGCGTCGCCGCCGGTGCCCACCGCGTCAGAGCGCAGCCGGATCGCCGCGCTCGGGGCGCGGTTCTCGGACACCCACTGTGACACCGAGTCCCTGGGAGAGCTTCGAGAGCTTCGGGCACGCCTCGGTCCCCGCCCGGTCAAGGATGCGCTGATCCAGGCATATGGGACCTGCGGGGGCGACTCGGCGCTCGCGGATCTCGCAGCCGAGACCCTCTCGGAGCCGCCTGCAACGGCGGACCTGCTGCGCCTCGGCGCCCTGTACATCCGCGCCGACCGCTTCGAGGAAGCCGCCGCGGTGCTCGTCCCGATCGCAGACTCACCGGGCGGCGCATCGCAAGCCCAGTGGCTGGCGGGGTTTGCCTTGCTGCACGGCGGCGACCCGGCGCGGGCGCTCCCCATGCTCAGCGCGGGGCGAGCCCACGCCAGCGGACCCGGGCTGAGTGAGGGCCCCATGCTCATGGGGCTGGCGCATCTGCAGCTGGGAGACCCCGCCGAAGCGGTCCGCTTGCTCAAGCAGGCCGTTGCCCTGGATGGCGAGAACCCGACCATCGTCAGCGCGTTGGCGCGAGCCCTCGACGACGCCGGGGATCGGGAGGCAGCGGCCGAAGCAGCCGGACTGGTCCAGGCCCTACATCGGAGGCTCGCGGAAAAAGAGCGAGCCCAGAAGACGGTGGCGGGCCTTGTCGCGAGTCTCGAGAGGGCCTGGGCGGCCGAGCACGACGCTGAGGTCCTTCGGATCGTCGAACGTATGTGGCCCTTCGCTCCCGCACTGCGCCCCACCCTGCTCGAGTACCGAATCGTTGCGTTGTCACGCCTACAACGCCACCCCGAAGCCGATGCCGCACGTGCACAGCTCGAGACCGTGCGAGGCCAGCGATGAGCCCGGCGGCGCAGTTCGCGCTCGGTCCGGCGGCGCTGCTCTGCGTCGTGCTGGGTCTCGGCTGCGACCGGCGGGCGCCTCCTGCTCCGTCGCTGTTTCCCGACGCTCCGAGCACCTCCGAAGACGCCGGCCGGACCGAGGCCTCCCCTGCCTCCACGCCCGCGGCGGGGATCTCCTTTGACGAGGTCGCGGCGGCGTGGGGCCTCGCTCAGCGGCACCACGGGGGCCGCAGCACCGCGAAGTGGCTGCCCGAGACCATGGGCGGCGGGGTGGGTCTTCTCGACGTCAACCGCGACGGTGCGCTCGACGTTCTCCTTGTGGACTCGGGGGCGTTGTTCGGTCAGGCGCCGCCCGAGTCCGGCCATCGGCTCTACCTCGGGGACGGCCAGGGGGGCTTCCGTGACGTGACCGAGTCGTGGGACCTGCCGCCCCGAGGCTACGGGCTCGGCGTGGCCGCGGGCGACGTCAATCAGGACGGCTGGGTGGACGTGTTCCTGACGACCTATGACGGGCAGGACCGCCTCCTGCTCAACGACGGGGGAAAGCGCTTCCTGGACGTCTCACAGGCCTGGGGGGTCCCGAGCGAAGGATGGAGCACCAGCGCAGCGTTCCTGGACATCGACGGCGACGGAGATCTCGACCTGTATGTAGTGCGCTACGTCGCGTACAGCCCCAAGACGGCGATCGAGTGCTGGTTCCGCAGCATCCACATCTACTGCACGCCCGCTCGGTACGAGGCCCTCCCCGATCGCCTGTTGCGCAACGACGGCGACCGCTTCACCGACATCTCCGAGTCCTCGGGCGTCGCCGCGCACCCCGCGAAGGGGCTGGCGGTGACCACCGGCGACATCGACCGGGACGGGGACACGGATCTGTATGTGGCGGATGACATCTCGCGCAATCTGTTGCTGCTCAACGACGGCGGCGTGTTCACGGAAGCGGGGGTGCTCAAGGGCGTCGCCTACTCGGAGCTGGGGAAGGAGGAGGCGTCCATGGGCGCGTCGGTGACCGACGTGAACCATGACGGCCAGTGGGATCTCGCCGTCACCAACTTCCAGTCCGAGCCCACCTCGATCTACGTCGGCCGGGAAGGGGGCGGGTTCCGAGAGCAGTCTGACAAGCTCGGCGTTGGGGCCTCGTCCCGAGCCGCGCTCTCGTTCGGCGTGGAGTGGCTAGACGCGGACAACGATGGCGACGACGACCTGGCGGTCGCCAACGGCCACATCTCAGACAACGTGGCCACCTATCGCGATGGGGTCACGACCGCCCAGGCGAACTCCTTGTACCGAAATGACGGCCCCCGGGGGTTCGTAGACATCTCGACCTCCGCGGGGGTCCCGTTCACGGACCCAGCGATCAGCCGCGGGCTCGCGGTGGGCGACCTCGACGGCGACGGCGGCCTCGACGTGGTGGTGCGCAACAACGAAGGCGCAACGAGCGTCGCCGCCAACCGCAGCGACCGAGGCCACTGGCTGTCGCTGTGGCTTGAGGCGAAGGACCACCGCGCCACCGTCGGGGCCTTGGTGACCGCGCAGATCGGCGAGACCACGCTGCTGCGCGAGGTGCGCGGCGGCAGCTCCTACCTGAGCGTGAGTGACTCGCGGGTCCACCTGGGGCTCGGCGATGCGACCAGCGTGGATGTCGTGGTGCGCTGGCCCGACGGCACCGAGCAGGCATTCAAGGGGCTCAAGGCAGACCGCCACCTGCACCTGACGCAAGGCGGGGAGCCCACCGCGTACACCCCCGGCGCGGCGGTGATCGCTCCGTGACCGGCCCCTCAGCGAGCGCAGTCCAGCGCAGCGCGGGCGTGATCTTGGGCCTCGTGGTGGTGCTCCTGCTGGCCAACTCCCTGTTCCTAGTGACCGCACAGGTCACCTCGGAGCTGGTCGCGGGGATGGTGCGGGCGCACCTCGGACTCGGCGCGGTGCTGCTCGTCGCTCTGCCAGTGTTCGTGTGGAGTCATGTGCGAGTCCACGCAGGGCACCCCAACCAACGGGCGCGGGCGGTGGGCCGCTTTGTGGCCGGGCTCGCCGGGCTGGGCGCGGTGACGGGCCTCGCGCTATGGGCGCTAGAGAAGCAGGCCGCGCTGCGGTGGCTGGTGCTGGCCCACGAAGGGGCGTTTGTGGGCGCGATGCTGGCGTATGGCCTGCACCGAGTCCGCGCGTACGTCACACCGGCCCTGGCACCGGAGCGGGCGGCGGCTCTCCTCGCGGCGGTGCTCGTGGGCGGGCTGTGGGCGATGGAGCTGACCTCCGCGCCCGGCGAGCGCCCCGTGAGCCCCGCCTTTGAGCCCGGTCTCTCTCAGGCGGCCACCGTGTCGGGGCACCAGCTCACGGCCGCCGACCTCAACGACACCGACTACTGCGCCCAGTGCCACGAGGCCATCGCGGAGCGCTGGCAGAGCTCCACTCACCGGCACGGGTCCCTGAACGACCCGTTCTACGCCGCCACGCTCGCGCTGGCCCAGCAGCACCGCACGCCTGACCAGTTGGCGTTCTGCGGCGCGTGCCACGACCCCGTGCTGCTGTTCACCGGCCGCATGGCTGGGCATCCGCTGCCCGAGGACCCAGACGCGGACGCCGGGATCACCTGTCTCGTCTGCCACGACATCGCCCGGGAGCCCGGGCGCCTGGGCAACGGCTCCTACGTGCTTCGACCGCCCGCCCACTACCCGCAATACGGGAGCGAGGACGCAGCGGAGCAAGAGGAGAATCGCCGCCTCATCCGCAGCAAGCCGGGCCTGCACCGCACGAGCTTTGCGCCGGGGCATCTGCGCAGCTCGGAGCTCTGCATTGGCTGTCACAAGGCGCACATCCCACCGGAGCTCAACGCGCACCGCTGGCTCGCCGGGCAGAACGACTACGACCCTTGGTTCGACAGCGGAGCCGGCGGCCACAGCGCACGCACGTTCTATCCGCCGAAGCCGGAGCAGCTGAGATGTCAGGACTGCCACATGCCCCGCATCGCCGCCGACGATCCCGCCGCCCGGGACGGCAAGGTCGCCGACCACGCCTTCCTCGGAGCCAACACCGCTTTGCCGGCTGTCCTGGGCGACGACGAGTGGCTGGCTCGGAACGCGGAGTTCCTACAGGGCATCGTGACCGTGGACATCGGCGCGGTGGAGTCCATCCAGGGCCGTGTGCTCGCCCCCGGTGACCGGGTCAGCGTGCCGCGGGACGAGGAGATCACCCTCGACGTCGTGGTGCGCAATACCGGCTCGGGGCACCTGTTCCCTGGTGGCGTCGCCGACCTGCGCGAGGCGTGGCTCGAGGTGACGCTGGAGTCCGCGGGCGCGGCGCTCTCCGGGTCGGGGTGGGTGGACGCGAGTGGGCGGCTCGACCCCATGGCGTACCGCTGGAACGCAGTGCTGTTGGACCGCGACGGACGCCACCTCACGCGGCACGAAGTCGAGGATGCCTATGTCGTGCTCGCGAGCCGAAGGATCATGCTCGGCGCGTCGGATGTGGTGCGGGTGCAGTTGCCCAGGGTCCCGGGCCCAGCCCGCCTGACGGTGCGAGTGATGCACCGCAAGTTCTCTCGGGAGTATGTGGAGTTCACGCTAGGGGCCGACGCGCCGCCCATGCCCGTGCACGCCCTCGCGAGCGCGGCGCTGAGCCTCACCTCGGGGCCCTGGGACGCCCCCGAGGCCACCAGCGGTCGTGGGCCTCGCCTGCGCAACCTCGGCATCGCGCATCTGCTTCGCGGCGACTCGGCGAGCGCCCGAGAGGCGAGCTCGGCTGCGGCGCTGCTGCTACCGCACGACCCGGGGCCCCCGCTCGATCTGGCCCGCGCTGCCCTGGCCGACGGCGATCTGGACGGAGCCGAGGCCCAGGTGCGGGCCGCGGACGCGCTGCACCCCGGCCACCCAACCGGCGCCTGGCTGCTGGGCCGCATCCGGGCAGCCCAGGGGCGCCACGACGAAGCGTTGGCGGCGTACGACGTCGCGCTGGCGAGCTTCCCGCGGGACCGCCAGGTCAAGACCCTGCGGGCCGACGCGCTGTATCGCCTGGAGCGGGACGCCGAGGCGGAGACGGAGCTGGAGCAAGTGCTGGCCATCGACCCCGAGCACCTCGCAGCTCACTCGCTGCTCGCTCGCATCTTGAGCGAGCGGGGTGATGTGGCGGGCGCAGAGCGGCACCGCCAGTCGTGGGAGCGGTTCCGACCGCGCTCGGACGACCGGGTGGTCACCGAGACCGCCCGGCGCGCCGACCCAGCGCTGGACCAGCGGGCCAGGCAGCAGGTGTTGCTGCGGCTCGGTCCCGTGCCCGCAGGCGCGGCGCCAGCGGATCGTTGGGCAGCGGGCACCGCAGACTGACTGGTAGCCTCCCAGCGACTCGGAGGTCTGTCATGCGCGAGTATTCTCAGTGGTTGGTGGTGCTGTTCCTGTTGGCGCTGCCCTCGATCGCGCTGTCTCAGGACGCTGATGGTGACGGCAGCCCCGCGAGCGCGGACTGCGACGACAACGACCCCACCAGCTATCCCGGAGCGACGGAGCTATGCGACGGGGCGGACAACGACTGCAACGGCTACGCCGACTTCGGCGGGGGCGGCGGTCCGGCGTCCACGTGGTCCGCCAATGGTGGCAGCGGCATCACCGGGCAGAACAACTACACCAAGGGGAACATCCTGCTGGCCACCTCCGCAGCGACGGTGACCAGCCAGGGGATGGTTCTCGACGGTCCCGCGGGAAGCAGCGTGACTTTGGTCATCGGCCAGGCGAGCAGCGCGGGGGGGCCGTACACCATCGTGTCGAGCGAGACTGCGCTCACGATGGGCACAAAGCAGTCCATCGAGGTGACGGGGCTGTCGGTGCCACTCAGCGCCGGGAGCTACTACTACTTCGGCGCGCACTGGACCGCGACGACCGTGCACTACTACGGATCCAGCCCGGCGAGTCCGACCTGGGGCTCGTTCCAGAGCGGGGCGTGGAACTCGATGCCGGCAGCGCCCACGAACGGATGGACTCCCGGTGGGCAGCCGGGCTCGGCCTACGACATGGACATCGGGACTGGCAGCGTCGCCGCCGACACCGAGGTTGACGGAGACGGGGACTCGTCGTGGAGCTGCCTGGACTGCGACGACGGCGCTCCCCTCATCTACCCGGGCGCGCCGGAGCTGTGCGACGGGCTCGACAACGACTGCGACGGCGCGGTGCCGCTGCTCGAGGCGGACGGCGACGGCGACGGCGTCTCGGGCTGCGCCGACTGCGACGACACCGACCCTGCGGTCTATCCGGGCGCGCCCGAAGCGTGCAATGGCCTAGACGACGACTGCGATCCCAACACGTCGGCCCCAGGCGAGTTCGACTCGGACGGCGATGGGTTCGCGGGGTGCGGCGGCGACTGCGACGACGCCAACCCAGCGACGTACCCTGGAGCGTCGGAGATCTGCGACGGCGCCGACAACAACTGCGATGGCACCCTGCCTGCGAGCGAGAATGACGGCGACGGCGACGGCACACCGCCCTGCGGCGGCGACTGCGCGGACGGCAACCCACTCGTCTTCCCCGGCGCCACGGAGGTCTGCGACGGGCTCGACAACGACTGTGACGGCACCGATCCCACGACGGAGCTGCTGGACAACGACACCGACGGCTGGACTCTGTGCGACGGCGACTGCGATGACGCCAACGCTGAGGTGAGCCCTGACGGACCCGAGGTGTGCGACGGCGTCGACAGCGACTGCGATGGCGCGGTGCCGGCGGACGAAGTGGACGCCGACCTCGACGGGTGGCTGGTGTGCGAAGGCGACTGCGCTGACGGGGACGCGAGCGTGCATCCCGACGCGATCGAGGACTGCGCCAATGGCGTGGACGACGACTGCGATGGGCAGACCGACGGCGACGACGCGGACTGCGCGGGCGACGACGATGACGCTGCCGATGACGACGACGCGGGGCCCGATGACGACGACTCAGGCGCGGACGACGACGACTCGGGGTCCCCGTTCGGAGACGACGACGACGACGGCCCGCCGAGCTCGTTTGGGGCGTGCGGCTGTGAGCACGGCTCCCAGGAGCCGAGCGGGTCCTGGCTGGTGCTCGCGCTGCTCTCCGTCGCCGCGATCAGGCGGCGACGGGTCTGAGAACTAGCTCGACTTCCCGAGGGAGCGCTCGATCTCTACCTGGCACAGCGCGGTCTGGGCCGCGACGCGCATCCGCGCTGCCTGGCTCTTGCCGACACTGAAGCCGACTCCGCCGGCGAGTCCGCCGAGCACGAGGCCGAAGATGACTCCGCCCACGGTGCCGATGTCGAGTCCCATGCCGGAGCCGAGTCCGGTGACGAGTCCAACCAGCGCTGCGGCGTAGGCAGTGAGGAGCGGCGCTTTGTCCGCCTGGTCGTACAGCTGATCCGCATGGTCTTTGATGATCTTCGGGTCGTAATCAGCCACGTTCCGCTCCCATGATGCGCGCAGCAGTGCGCTTGCTCGGCACGCTACCAGGGGGGCCGGAGGTGCGTTGTACGGCACAGCGGGCGCCCGATCTGCTACAGAGCCCCGACGCGCCACGGGATCCGGGCGTGAGCCGCTCCGTGCGGGGCGTGGATGGTGGCTGAAGAAGGAGTAGTTGATGGCTGGTAACACCACCTGGGTAAAGAGGCAGCGAGAGAAGGAAAAGCGCGAGCGCAAGGAGGCCAAGCGGGCCAAGCGCGACGAGAAGCGCATGGCGTCCGAGGAAGAAGCGGAGGAGGGCCCCACCAGCGAAGAGCTGATGGCCCAGTTCGCCGCCTTGAGCCGCGAGTTCGCTGATGGGGCCATGGACGAAGTCACGTTCAAGACCAAGCGGAACGAGATCTGGCTGGCCATGGGCCTGCCTGTCGACGAGGTCTGACCCGCGTATGCGCGTACCCGATCGCCTCCAGCCACTACTGGACCACGGGGTCATTGAAGAGGTCCTCCGGCCGCTCATGAGCGGCAAGGAGGCCGAGATCTATCTCGTGCTGTCCGAAGGACAAGAGCGCGTCGCCAAGGTCTACAAGAACGCCCAGTTCCGCAGCTTCCAGCACCGGGCCGAGTACACCGAGGGTCGTCGCGTGCGAAGCAGCCGCGAGCAGCGGGCGATGGCCAAGCGCAGCAAGCATGGCAAGGCGAAGACCGAGGAGGCCTGGCGCTCCGCTGAGGTGGACGCGATCCAGCTCCTGCGAGGCGCCGGCGTGCGTGTGCCCGAGCCCTACGTGTTCAGCGAGGGCGTGCTGGTGATGGAGCTGGTGTGCGACGAGGACGGTGAGCCGGCGCCGCGCATGGTGGACATCGCGTTCAGCCCCGAGGACGCCACCGCGCTGTTCCACATCCTGGTGCGCGAGGTCGTCAAGATGCTGTGCGCGGGGATCATCCACGCTGATCTTTCCGACTTCAACGTGCTGATCACCGAGACCGGCCCGGTGATCATCGACTTCCCCCAGGCGGTGGACCCAGCGCGGAACCAAAGCGCGCGCAAGCTGCTGCTGCGGGACGTGCACAACCTCGCCTCGTTCCTGGGGCGCTTCGCCCCTGAGCTGCGCAAGACGCAGTACGGCGAGGAGATGTGGGCGCTGTACGAGCGCAGCGAGCTCGAGCCCGACAGCGAGCTCACCGGCACGTTCAAGGAGACGGCCCCGGCGGCCGAGTCTGAGGTCAACTCGCTGCTCGAGGACATCCTTCAGCTGGAGCAGGAGGCCCGGGAGCGGCGCGAAGCGCTCGGCTTGCCGCCCCCTCGTCGCCGCAAGCCCATCGTGCGCGATGATCCGCCTCCGAAGCCTCAGAAGCCTCAGAAGCCTCAGAAGCCACAGCAGGGAAAGCCCCAACAGGGGAAGCCCCAGCAAGGCAGGCCACAACAAGGCAGGCCACAGCAGGAGAAGCCCCAGTCCCAAGGGCCCGAGCCAGGAACGGACGGGGCCCCCACGGGACCGAAGAAGCGTCGGCGGCGTCGGCGCGGGCGGTCCGGTGGTGGCGGCGAGAGCCCACAGGGCTCAGCGCCCCAGCAGCAGCAGCAGCAGCAGCAGCAGCAGCAGCAGCCGCGGCGGAAGCAGCCCCCCCAGGATCACGCCCCGAAACCGGCATCGCCGGGCGGCGAGGCCCCTCCCGGTGAGGGCACTGGGCGGAGGAAGCGGCGGCGAAGGCGACGCGGCGGCGGCTCCGGCTCCGGCGGAGGAAGCGGCTCCGGCGGCGGAAGCGGCTCCAGCGGCGGAAGCGGCTCCGGCTAGAACGTGTAGAGGCGGGTTCCCGCGACGATCTGCACGCATCCGGCCTCGCTCCACGCGGCGAATGCGTGCTCGTAGTCGAGGCCTTGGAACTCCAGACCGGTGATGACGGCCAGCGGGTTCATCATCTCCGCCGTGGCGACGAAGCCTTGATCCGATTCAGGCACGGAACAGCGAGTGAACGTGGGCGCGAACACGTGGTGATTGATGTCCACGTGGGTGCTGACGTAGGCACCAAGACCCCCATCCGTCCAGGCTGCCGTCAGCGCGCCGGGGGTTGAGTCCTCCCCTTCCGTCTCCACGCTCGCGGCGATGTCTGCCCGGGGCAGGGTCAGCCCATCGAGGCTGAAGCCGCCGGCGCTCCAGCTCACCACCAGGTCCACCGCAGGGTCCGCCGAGGTCGTGGCGAGCTGCCCAAACACCAGCCCGCCGGCCTCGGCCGTGAGGGTTGTCTGCGTACCATCAAGGGTGGCGAGCACGCTCAAGTCCATCTGGGACTGCTGGCGGGGCTCGCAGTCGCCAGAGATCCCGCAGATCTCATCCTGGGCGCACGTGCCGCACCCCTCGCCGTCGAACTCGTGCAGCGCGCAGGCGCCGTTGCTCACCGTGGGCTCGCCGACCTGGGGGTCTGGGGCGTCCCATACCCGGCCAGACACCGAGACCGGGCCGTTCTCGTAGTGGCTGATGCCGATGTTCCCAATGAGCGACGTCAGCGGGCAGTAGCCGGACACCACCCCATCGGGACCGGAGCTGTCGTCGTCGTCGCCGGAGTCGTCGTCGTCGCCCGAGTCATCGTCGTCGTCATCCGCAGCGTCGTCGTCATCCGCGGAGTCGTCGTCATCCGCGGCGTCGTCGTCATCCGCGGCGTCGTCGTCGTCGCTCGACGGGCAGCCCAGCGCGAGGAGGAGGAGGGAGAGGGCGAGCAAGAGCAGGATGTGCCGGTTCATGAGGGATTGAGATGCAGGAGCCATGCCGTCTTGCAGGTCCCCCGCGCGCCCGCTGACCGAACGCCCCAGGGTCCCGCTTCACCCACAAGGAGCCCCCATGACCCCACTTCGCCAACGCTTCATCGACTACCTCGTGCTCGCCAACTTCGCGCCCTCCACCGTGTCCCACTACACCAACTGCGTGGTCGCCTTCGCGCGGTTTCACCGACGGTCCCCGGCCGATCTCGGCCACGACGACGTGCGCGCCTTCCTGCTGCATCTGCGCACCGAGCGCAAGGTGAGCCTCACCTACCAGCGCGCCCACGTGCACGCCTTGCGCAACTTCTACACAAACGTGCTGGACCGCCCCGAAGTCACCGCCGGGATCCCCACCCCGCGCAGCCCCCGCAACCCTCCCGAGGTCCCCACCGAGCCCGAGCTGCGCGCCATCTTTCGACACGTCGCCAACCTCGCCAACCGCACGATCCTGCTGACCATGTACGCCACGGGGATGCGCGTCGCCGAGGTGTTGGCGATGCGCCCCGAGGACATCGACCGGCGCTCCCGCATCATCCGCATCCGACTGGGCAAGGGCGGCAAGGCCCGCACCGTGATGCTGAGCGAGCGCCTCGACGAGGAGCTGCACACCTACATGCGGCTCGCGCGCCCCCGAGGCCCCTGGCTGTTCCCCGGCTCGGACCCGAGCAAGCACCGCAACTGCGGCACAGTCCAGAGCGCGCTCAAGCGAGGACTGGAGCGCGCGGGGATCCAACGCAAGATCACGCCCCACGGGCTGCGCCACGCGTTTGCCACAAAGCTGCTCGACTCCGGCGTGGACCTGCGCACCATCCAGAAGCTCCTGGGCCACGCCAGCCTCAGCTCCACCGAGCTGTACCTGCACGTGAGCACCGCGCGGATCGAGCAGACCGAGAGCCCTCTCGACACCATGGCGCGGGACGGCCTGGTCCTTCGGCCGCTGCGCCATCGCCCCTACGGTCAAGGGCTGCGAAAGGCGCCCGACCATCGGCAGCTCTCGATGTGGGCGGAGCCCCCTGCCGCGAGCTGACGATCGCGGGCTATCATCCGCCGCATGCGCACTTCACCTTCCCGCTCGACCCGCCGCTGGCTCACGCCGCTGCTCGCCGTCTTCGCCCTGTTCGCGTGCGACGGAACCCTCATCTCCATCGACGTGAACGGCCAGGCCGAGACCGTCATCACCGAGGGCACGGTGCTCGAGAACCTCGTGGGCAACCTCGGCTTCGGCGACTTCCTCGACATGGACATCACGTCGGCGTCGGAGCTGGAGAACCAGGGCGTGGAGCCCGGCGACATCCAGGATGTTTCGCTGACCATCTTCCACATCGAGGCCACCGACCCCGATGGCGCGGACTTGTCGTTCCTCGACTCGGTGGAGCTGTACGTCGAGTCTCCCGACTTGCCGCGGGTGCTGGTGGCGTCTGCGAACTCGTTCCCCGCGGGACAGGCGCGGGTGGACTTCGTCCTGGAAGACGTGGACCTGACGGACTACGTGGTGTCCCAGAGCCTCACGCTCGAAACCGACGTCACCGGCCGACGCCCCGACGCCAACACCACCGTGCTGGCGACCTACCGCCTCTCGGTGGGCGTGACGAACCAGGGCGCCTGCGCGTTCAGCAGCCAGGAAAACTGAGCCAAACACAAGGCCCAGACGAGGGACGCCCTACCAGGCCTGGCCGACGTGCTGCTCGTCGTGGCACATCCCGCTGCAGTGCCCCGACTCGACCGTCAGGGACTCGGGCATGTCCAGCTCGACGGACAAGTTCACGTGGGCATCTTTGTTGGTGATGGCGTTGGCCGCGTCTACGTTTGGATGGCAGTCCGAGCAAGGGACGAAGTGCCGCTGGTGGGCGCGGTGATCGCCGGACATGGCGATGAACTCGTCGAGCTCACTCTCCGGTCCCACGTGGCACCCGTCGCAGCCGAGCGGCGCATCGCTGAGGAGCACGGCCCCCGAAGCCTGGCCGTCTCCGTGGCAAGCGTTGTTGGAGCAGCCCTGCCCATCCCATACGACATCGGGGACCACGCCACCGGTCATGTCCACCTCCGCGACGCCCGCCGTGCCGTCGAAGATGTGGCCCTCGCTGAGCACGTCGTCGGGCTCCGCGTGGCACAGCGTGCAGTCCCGGGCGGCCTGAACTTCGCTGGCGACGTGGGCGCCGTGCGGGAAGTCCACCCCGGTCCCCCCGATGCCGTCGGGCGGAGCGCCGGTGTCGTTCTCTTCTCCGCCGTGACAGTAGGTGCAGTCGTCGCGCCAGCCGTCGCGGTGGCAGTCGTCACAGCTCACGTCCGACAGGAAGCCGGTCCCGGCATCGGGGGAGCCCGTCAGCTCGGGTCCGTGGCAGGTGTTGCAGGTGTCCTGCTGCAACAGCATCGACGGCCCATGCACCTGGGGAGAAGCAAACCCGTCCGGGTGGTAGGTGGGCACCGGCTCGGACGGAGTGGCGCAGCCCACAAGCAGCACAGCGAACAGGGCAGCAACCTCACGCATCGACACAGCTCCTCACCGACTCATCGTCCCATCGTTGTACGACAACAGGGGTTCCTCAGCGGAGAAATCACCGAAAACTGGAGGCATGTAGGAAAGAGTGCAGACTTCTCTACACCGCTGGAAACAGAACGAAAACAGCCCTTTCAGCCCCGCGCCGCCCGCCGTAGGGTCTCGCCCTCCCCTGACGAGAAGGACTCCCATGCGCCGTTTCCTGCCCCTGCTTGTGCTGCCCCTTCTCGCCGCGTGCCCCGCCGAACCTGAGCCCGTGGCTCCCGCAGGCTTTCCCGCTGTGCAGGGCCTCGTGCCCGCCGACGACCTCGATCCCGCCGTGGGGGTGGTCGAGTACGAGCTGCAGGTCGAGAAGGAGGACATCGAGCTGCTGGAAGGCCAGTCCACCCGCATGTGGACCTTCAACAAGCTCAGCCCCGGCCCTCTGCTGCAGGCCTTTGTGGGCGACACGGTACGGGTCCACGTGACCAACCAGCTCGACGAGCCGACCACCGTGCACTGGCATGGCATGCGTATCGCCGCGGACATGGACGGAGTCGTGATGGGCAGCCTCGTCGCCATCGCGCCGGGCGAGACTTTCACCTACGAGTTCGTGCCGCCCGAGGCAGGCACCTTCTGGTACCACCCCCACGTGCGAAGCAACGTGCAGGTCGAGGCCGGTCTGTACGGGGCGTTCATCGTGCACGAGGCCGAGGAGATGCGACCTGAGGTCGACGCCGACCGGATCTTCGTGCTCGACGACATCCGCCTCGACTCCGATGGATCCATCTCGGACCACGCCACCGCGGGCATGGACATCATGCACGGCCGCGCCGGCAACATCCTCATGGTCAACGGCGAGACCGATGCGCCCCGAGTGGACATGGTCCCGGGCTCGGTGGAACGCTGGCGCCTCGTCAACACGGCCAACGCCCGCACCCTGCAGCTGAGCTTCCGAGGACTCGAGGTGAGGGAGATCGGCGCGGACGCCGGCTTGTGGCCCCAGGCGTGGACCCGCATGGTGAGCGAGGTGGAGCTTCCGGTGGGAGCCCGCGCGGAGCTCGAGGTCCGGCTCGCCGATGGCGAGGACCAGGGCGAGATGAACTTTGTGGTGCTGGTCTCCGACGGCAACGGCGGCGTGGCCGAGGAGGACATCCAGGCGGTCCGCGTGCGCCCGCCGGGCTCCGAGCTCACCCCCATCGGCGCGGCTGGCCACACCGCGAACCCCGCAATGACGATGCCGGACCGGACCATGGACGACGCGGTGGACAAGACCGTCGAGTTCAGCGGCTACAACGACAACGGGCAGATCATCTTCACGATGAACGGCCTGGCGTGGCCCGACTACGACGACTGGACCGTGGACCGCGGTGAGGTCCAGGTGATCGACATCACCAACGACCTTGGGATGGAGCACCCGTTTCACCTGCATGGCCAGTGGTTCTCGGTGCTCGGCGTGGACGGCGAGCCCGTCGAGCAGCCCGGCCTGCGCGACACCGTGTTGGTCGGTGGCCTGCAGACCGTGCGCATCGCCGCCAGCTTCGAGAACCCCGGCGACTGGATGGTGCACTGCCACATCCTCGAGCACGCCGAGGCCGGGATGATGGCGATGGTGACCGTGCGCGAGTAAGGCGGTCTCCTGTGATGACCCTGCGGCTCTCTCTTCTCTTCTGCGCGGCGCTGGCGCTGCTCGCCTGTCCGACCGCAAACGACGACGACTCGGCTACGCCGACCCCGGAGCCCCCCGTCCTGACGACGGTGGACGTCCCGGTCACCGTCACCCTCGACGGCAACCCGGCGCCGGGCATCTCCGTCATGCAGGGCGGACTGCCCGGGCGCTGGGCCACCGACAGCGAAGGGCAGGCCACGGTCACCATCGACCTGACGCTGGAGGCGGAGCTGTGGGTGTTGGCGTCCACCGACTCCGCGCGCACTGGCGCCGCCCGGGTGGATGACGACGCGCTGGACGAGCCGCTGCTCATCGCGCTGGAGCGCTTCGACACCTCCGACAACCCCGCGTACACCTTCCGGGATCCAGGCGAGCCCGAGCGGCGCGAGTCCACCTCGATGTGCGCCCATTGCCACATCACGCTGACCGAAGACTGGGTCGAGAGCGCGCACCGCTACTCCGCGCAGGACCCCCAGGTGCAGGACCTGTACGCCGGGGCCGCGGCGGCGCTCGCGAGCGAAGCGTCCTGCGACGAGGCCGGTGGCACTTGGCTGGCCGCGACGCTGCCCGGCGGCGACCCTGGCCAGCGTTGCTTCCTCGGGGACGGTGTCTTGCCCGCGTTGAATACGTGCGACGGGCCTTGCGACGAAGCGACGGCCTATGGAGCGTGCGCGGATTGCCACGCGCCGGGCATCAACGGAGCGCTCGGCGGGCGAGACCTGCGCGACGCCACCGGCCATGCCTATGAGTACGGCGTGCACTGCGATGTGTGCCACCGCGTCGACTCGATCGATCTGGAGGCTCCGGCCGGGACCGCCGGCGCGCTGCGGATGGTGCGGCCCTCGGAACCGGGTGCCTTCCGGCTCCCCGAGTACCCCCTGGTCTTTGGCCCCTACGACGACGTCGGCAGCGCGGTGATGGGCGCCGTCGGCCGCGACCTCTATCTGGGTGCCACGCTCTGCGCCGGCTGCCATCAACTGGAGCAAGAGGTGCTCGTGCCCGGCGCGCAGATCGACCCGGTCCGCTGGCCGTCGGGCAAGCTGCCCGTGCACACGACGTACGGCGAGTGGCTGGACGGACCGCTGGCGCCTGGCGTCCCGTGCCAGGCCTGTCACATGCCTCCCGATCCCGACGCGGGAAACAGCGCCGACCTCGCGAGACTCAGCCTCGCTCCAGGCCTCGTCGCGGGGTGGGAGCGCCCGCCCGGGTCCGTCCGGCACCACACGTTTGATGGGCCCCTGGACGGCGCCGGAGAGCTGCTCCAGCTCGCCGCTGCCGTGGATTTAGCCACCGAGCTCACCGAGGGCGTGCTGACCGCCACCGCCACGGTCACCAACGTCGGGGCGGGGCACGCCATCCCGACCGGAGAGCCCATGCGCGCGCTGCTGCTCGCGGTGCAGGCGACCTGTGGCGACGACCCCCTGCCCGCGACCTCGGGGTTCGCGCTGTCCGACATCGCAGGTGCCCTGGCGCGCAAGGACTCAAGCGAGGACTGGGCCCTGTGGCCCGGAGCCGAGGTCGGCATGGTGGTCCGGGTCGTGGCGCAGCCCGGCACCTGGCACGAGGATGTAGGCGTGGGACCGTTTGGCGACGGCACGTTCGTGGAGGAAGCCAAAGGCCTGCCCATCGAGATGGTCGTGGGCGCCGCGACCATCGTGGCGATGAACGGGGAGCTGGCCACCTTCGATGCTCCGCTGCCAGACGGTGACTTTGCATGGCTGGGAGAGGCCGCCGATCTGTCGCCAGGGTCCCCGGCCGAGACCCTCGCTGGATCGCCAGGACATGCGTTCGCTCGGGTGCTCGTGGGACCCGATGGGACGCGCAATGTGCCCCACTTCCTCGCGGTCGACGTCGCGAGCGACAACCGGCTGATGCCCACTGCGAGCTGGACGGGGACCTGGACGTTCGACGCGCCCTGCGCCACGCCCACCGCCCAGGCGAGACTGCTGTACCGACAGTGGCCGGTGCAGCTGGCTCGCGAGCGTGGCTGGAGCCCCGTGGATGTCGTGATGCAGGAGGCGAGCCGATGAGCGCGCGACCCGGCCTGCTCGCCGCCGCGTTGCTCATTGGCTGTCCGTCCGCGGAGCCAGACCCAGACCCCACGCCCAGCGAGGAGGAGGGCCCGGTGTTGGTCACCTCTCCTGCGGAGCCCGAGGATCTCGACCCGGCCGCCGACGTACTGCACGTGGCGCTGACGGCTGCGCCCATGGACGTGGGTCTCGACGGCGAGCCGGGCTATTCCTACAACGGCCAGATCCCGGGCCCGACCTTGCGGGCAACCCTCGGCGACACGCTGGTGGTGGATCTGCAGAACGACCTCGACACCCCCACCACCATCCACTGGCACGGCGTGCACGTGCCCTGGGCGATGGACGGCGTGCCCTGGATGATGGACCCGCTGGCGCCCGGCGACGCGACGACCATCACGTTCACCCTGAGCCAGGCCGGCACGTTCTGGTACCACCCCCACTTCGACACCGACTCCCAGGTAGACCTGGGCCTGTACGGCGTGCTGGTCGTGCAAGACCCCGCCGAGCCGGACGTGCCGGACGCGGTGCTGGTGTTCGACGATGCGGCCGAGGACCCAGGCGGGACCGATCCCGACGCCCACGACCACGCGGACGCGCTTCCCGATCGTTGGCTCGTCAATGGGGTCGCGGGCGGGACGCTGGAGGCGACTCCTGGTGAGCCGCTGCGGGCGCGCCTGCTCAACGCCAGCAACATTGCGTATCTCGCGCTGCGCTGGCCTGGGATGCGGGTGCTCGCCCACGACCAGGGCCTGCTGCCCGCGCTGTCTCAGCCGAGCCTGCTGGTGCTGGCGCCTGGTGACCGCGCCGAGGTGGAGTGGCTGGTGGGCGACGACATGGAGCTGATCAGCGAGCCCTGGTCGCTGCATGGCGGCGCAACCGGTGGCGAGGCGAGCTCCATCCTCGTGGTCACGTCGCCGTCCCCTGCCCCACCGGCCGCTGACTGGACGTTCACGCCGCAGCCCCTGTCCATCGACCCTGGCCGCACCGACGTGCGCTACGTGTTCCAGGGCGACGGCGAGCAGTGGATGATCAACGGCGAGCGCTTCCCCGACGTGACCGTGGCCACCGTGCCGCTGGACGCCGAGACCATCATCGAGGTGCGCAACGTCTCGCCGACCCGGCACCCGTTCCATCTGCACGGCCACAGCTTCGAGGTGCTGTCCGACGGGGATGGGCCGGCCACCGAGTACCGGCTCGAGGACACCATCGACGTCGGCATCCGCGAGGTCGTGCGCCTGCGGGTGCTCGCGGACAACCCCGGGGACTGGATGGTGCACTGCCACCTGCTCCCCCACGCCGAGCAGGGAATGATGACCGTGCTCAGGGTGGACGACGATGCGCGCTGAGCACTGCTTGATCCTCGCAACCCTCCTGGTCGGATGCGGCTCCGGTCCAAGCCCGTCGGTGGAGGCCGCGCCTGCGCCAGCCAGCGCACCAGCGCTGTCCGACACGCCGTCGCCGCTCCCGCTGCCGGCCGGGGCCACCGCGTCCCTGCGCCTGACGACCGGGGCGGGGGGTGTGACGCTGTCTTGGATCACGCAAGGCGATCACCGCGGCTTGCGGGCCGCCCGATGGACCGAGCAGGGATGGGGCCCCTCCATGGAAGTCACCCAGCGGCCTGCGCTGCTGGGCTCCTGGGCCGACGCGCCCACCGTGGTGGCGGGCCGCTCTCACGTCGTCGCCGCCTGGATCGAGGAAGCCGGCGAGGGCCACGCGATGCACCTGTGGGCGGCGAGCTCGCGGGACGGCGCGCCGTTCTCGGAGCCCGTCCGGGTCCACGAGGACGCCAGCGCGACGGAGCACGGCTTTGTCAGCGTGTTCCCACGGGACGATGGGAGCACCGAGATCGTCTGGCTGGACGGCCGAGGCTACGCCGCAGAGAGCAAGGAGACCGCGCTCCTGCGTAGGACCTTGGGCGCGGACGGCACACTGAGCGCCGAGGTCGTGCTGGACTCCCGCACGTGTGACTGCTGCCCCACCGCCGGCACGGTGCTCGCGTCCGGCGCGCCCTTGGTGGTCTGGCGGGACCGCATCGGTGGCGAGGTGCGGGACCTCTCGTCGACCCTCCTCACCCAAGGGGCCACCCCCACCCGCGTGCACGAGGACGGCTGGGACTTCGCGGGCTGCCCTGTCAACGGCCCGGGTCTCGCTCCGTTGGGCGATGGCGCCGTTGTGTCCTGGTACACCGAAGCGGGCGGCCCCCGGGTCCGCGTCGCGCGCACCGAAGACGGCACTGCGTGGACAGGCGTGGAGGACGTGGCGGTGGGCGAGCAGGTGGTCGGCAAGACCGCGGTGCTTCCGCTCGGCGATGCCGCGCTGGTGACCTGGGTAGAGAAGGCAGGCGAGGCCGGCAAGCTCATGGCCCGCACGGTTACTGCGGACGCGCTCGGAGCCCCACAGCAGCTTGGCATGACCGACGCCGGTCGCCCCGCGGGCTTCCCGTCCCTGGCTCGCATTGGGGACCAGGTGCTGATCGTCAGCGCGGGCAAGGGGCTGCTGGTCTCTACTCCCGCGCTGTGACCCTCGCCCTCCGACCTACATCGCTCCTCGTGGCCCTGACCCTGTGTGCAGGCTGCGGCGTCGGCGTGACTCCGCTGGACGACGACGACGCCACGGAGCTCGCAAACGACGATGACTCCACGGCTGCCTGGACCGCTCAGGTCGCCGGCCGGGTGGTGACGGCGGAGGGAGAAGGAGTCGCGGATCTGCCGGTGAGCTTGTGCGGCGTCGTCTGCCTGGTCGCCGACACGGACGCCGATGGCAGCTTCCTGTTCGCCGAGGTGCCCGCGGGTCCCAAGGTGATCGAGCCTGCTGTGGTGCCCGTCGGCGAAGACTTCGAGGTCTCTGTGCGCACCTGGACGCGCTTCTTCGACTTCGTGGATGTGGCCGACGGTGACGACATCACTCTCGATGACCTCGTCCTGCATCGGGTACCCAACAACGTGGGGCCGCTCAGCGGTGCGCAAGACCTCGACCTGCTGCCCGATCTGCGGGTGAGCTTCGCGGTGGACGCCATCTTGGACTCGGGTCCCCTCCCCGCCGGCGCCGACGACGTCTGGCTCGGCGCCCTGGCCATCCCACCCGAGGACTGGCCCACCCGGGGCCTCGACGGCTGGACGGTGCAAGCGGCCTGGGGCCTCGCCATCTGGGATCTCGAGGCCGAGGACGGCTTCGCGGTGACCGCGACTCTGCCCGCTGTGTTGCCGATCGACACCGAGGTCGCCTTCCTGGTGGCCGACTACAACTATGGCTTTGTGCAAGGCCGCTTCTTTGTGGAGGAGGCCGAGCTGTCGCTGGATGGCTCGACTCTGAGCACCCCATTGTCCGGCGGCCTCGACCGCACGACGCTGTGGATCGCGGCGACCCGCCCGGCCACCGGAGACCGATAAATGACCTCGTCCCGCCTTCTTCTGCTGCTCGCCCTGCTGGTGGGCTGCCCCTCGTCCGGCGCCAATGACGACGACGCCGCCAACGACGATGACGCCGCC
>Ga0222662_1000677_pt1 | contig 24249 bp, 13 predicted proteins | sample AntAcemetagen600_FD_179821 | JGI IMG/M metagenome (GOLD analysis project Ga0222662, IMG submission 179821) | Saline water microbial communities from Ace Lake, Antarctica - #600 | ecosystem: Environmental > Aquatic > Non-marine Saline and Alkaline > Saline | place: Antarctica: Ace Lake...
AGACACCCCCGCTGAGCGCGCCCGCAAGTGGACCGCGTTCCAGGCCGGCCAGTTCGACGTCGTCCTGCTGACCTACACCGCGCTGAGCCGCACCCGGATGAACGAGTCGGCCCTGCGGCGGTACGCCGACCAGACCGAGGCGATCCGCCGCGAGGTGAAGCTGCGCCAGCGGAACGCGCGCGGCAGCAAGCGGATCACCGAGCGGCAGGCCGCGGTCCTCAAGGAAGGGGTCGCCGCCTGGATCGCCGAGAAGCTGGAGATCCCCGAGGGCTGGGACTACGACCCTGGCATCGCCTGGGACGAGCTCGGCATCGACCTGCTGATCATCGACGAGGCCCAGAACTTCAAGAACCTCTACATGCCCGAGGCCCGCGAGGGCGGCGTGCCGCGGTTCATGGGCAACGCCGGCGAGGGCAGCAACCGGGCCTGGCAGCTCGACTTCCGCTGCGCCGCCGTCCGCGCCCACACCGGCGGCGCCGGGATCGTGCTGCTGTCGGCGACCCCGGCGAAGAACAGCCCGCTCGAGTTCTACAACCTCGTCCAGTTCGTCGACCACGACGCCTGGTCGCGCATGGGGATCCGCGACCCCGAGCAGTTCATCGACCGCTACCTCCGCATCGAGATCAAGCCGGTCGTGAACACGAAGATGGACGTCGAGGAGCGCAGCGCTGTCGTCGGCTTCACAAACCTGCACGAGCTGCGGGACGTGATCTTCCGCTACGGCGAGTTCAAGACCGCCGAGGACGTGGGCCTCAAGCTCCCCGAGCCGAAGGTCCAGGTCGTCGAGGTCGACATGGACGCCGCCCAGGACGCCAAGTACGACAGCTACGTCGGGCAGATCGAGGCGGCGCTGGAGTCCACCAACATCAGCGACAAGGCGAAGATCCTGGGCCTGCTCGCCCGCATGGCGCTGGTCGCCATCCACGCTGAGCTCGACGAGGGGCACAACTGGAAGACGGCGGCGTCGCCCGACGTGGACCCGCACAGCCCGAAGCTGGACGCCCTGGCCGAGCGGGTGCTCGCCAACCGGGGCTGCGGCCACATCGTCTTCGTGGACAACCTCGCCGCCCACGTCTGGACCCGGCGCGTGCTCATCGAGGCGGGGATCCCCGAGAAGCGGATCGCGGTCCTGAACGCCCGCACCGCGAAGGCGTCGGCCGACCGTCAGCGCATCGCCCGCGAGTTCAACGGCGACCCGGCTTCGGGCCTGCTGCCGAAGTACGACGTCGTGATCGCCAACGCCATCGCATACGAGGGCATCGACCTCCAGAAGCGGACCTGCGCGATCCACCACCTCGACCTTCCGTGGGAGCCCGCGACCCTCCAGCAGCGCAACGGGCGCGGCGTCCGTCAGGGCAACACGCTCGACGTCATCGAGATCAACTACTACTTCGCGCGGCGCTCCCAGGACGGGCTCCGGTTCAATCTGATCCAGGGGAAGTTGGGCTGGATGACCGAGCTGCTGCACTCGCAGTCGCGCGACACCAACAACCCCGGCGCGCAGATGGAGATGGGACCGGAAGAGCTCCTGCTCCTGATCTCTCGCGACCCCGAGAAGACCCGCCAGCGCCTGACCGCAATCCGCGCCAAGAAGGTGGCCGAGTCCCGCGCCAAGGCCGGCGAGGACGCTTCCCGGCTTCTCCGGTCCATCAACGCCCGCTTCCGCAAGGCCGAGCGCACCGCCGATCCCCTCGACGCCAAGCGCCTGCGGCTGGAGGCGGAGGAGCGGCTGGGCGATCTGGCCCGCGTGGATGCCGAGGCGTGGCCCTGGCTGGGGCAGGCGATGCTCGTCCGTGAGCGCGAGCTCCTGATCCCCATGACCGGCGCGATGCCGGTCTACGAGGGGCTCAAGGTCGGCGTCCCCGCGAAGTGGAACCCCGAGCGGGTCGAGCACGCCGAGTTCGGACGGATCACCGGCACCAGCATCGGCGTCCGCGAGGCGGGCACGGCGGGCTGGACCCTCGTCGATATGGACCGGGTCGCGGCGCTGGGCGTCGAGCCCGAGCACCTGGTGCTGCCGTGGCCCGACACCGACGAGCCGGGAGCTGCGGCAGACATCGAGGCCCGCATCCAGCGGCTCTACGGCGACTGGAAGGACCTGGGCTGGGCCGACGCTTCGCAGGCGTTCGTTGAGCGGTGGTGGCCCCGCGTGGCCCACCAGGTCGTCGAGAAGCTGGCGAGCTCCGGCGGCTGGTACGCCCGTCAGCAGAAGGTCCCGGTGCTCGTCGCCGGAGCGCTGAAGATCGCGGGCGGCGATGCCCTGCGGCGAGGCGAGCTGCTGCCGCCGACGGAGGCAGGCTGGCGCCGCTTCGTCGAGCTGGCGCCGAGCAGCGACCTCAAGTGGACCGAGCTGGCCGAGGCCGGTGAGTACTGGTGGAACAACAAGCTGCCGCGGGACGTGCTCTCGGCCGCGCAGGGGGCCGCATGAACCGCGGCGGGCTGCTGCTGGGACTCGGCGCGCTCGGCGTCGGCGTGATCGCCCTGGCGGCGGCGGGAGGTGAGACAGTGAAGCAAGGACTCGGACGATTCTTCAGCTGGGCGGAGCTGACCACGAGTTCGACGGCGCAGCGCCTCGGCCTCGACAACAGCCCCACGCCCGAAGCCCAGGCGGCGATGCGGGCGCTGGTGGCCGACGTGCTCGACCCGCTGCGCCAGATGCTCGGCCGGCCGATCCGGATCAGCTCGGGCTACCGCGCCCCCGCCGTGAACCGTGCCATCGACGGCGCCGAGAGCTCCCAGCACATGCGGGGCGAGGCCGTGGACATCAAGGTCGACGGCATGGCCGCGCAGGAGCTGGCCGCGTTCATCCTCCGCTCGGGAGTGCCCGTCGATCAGGTGATCTGGTACGCGCCGGAGAGGGGTGGGCATGTCCACCTCAGCTACACCCGCGCGAGGGCGAACCGGCGGCAGGCGATGCACGCTCCGGCCGGTGGTGGCTACCTCGCCTACGCCCCGGCCTCAGCGACCACGACCGCCCAGGTCTGACGGTGCAGGCGCCCGCCCCCAGCTGCGCCTGCCGCCAGGCCGCGAACCACGCCGCGTTCGAGCGGGAGACGTTGCGGGCGCTGGCCGAAGCGGGGCCGACGACTGCGCGCGGACGGGTCTCCGTGGACCGTCGTTCGCTGCGCCGAGCGCTCGGGGGCCGCGACGAGGTCCTCGAAGCGATGGCGACGGCGAAGGCGAGCGGCCGACCGGGCGCCAACGCCTCGGTGATGTGGCGCTACTTCACGACCTCGGTGTACCAGTCCGGCGATCTGCCGGTGCTCGCCACCCGCGAGGCCCTCCAGAACAGCGTCGATGCGATCAAGGCCGCGGTGCGCGCCCGCAAGACGAAGGCGGGGACGGGGCGGTTCGCGGTCAGCTGGGATGCCGCCCGACGTGCCCTGACCTGGGAGGACAACGGGATCGGGATGGACACCGAGACCATCCTCAGCAAGTTCCTGACGATCGGGGAGTCCGGCAAGTCCGGCGCCGGCGACAGCGAGGAGGCCGCGGGCGGCTTCGGGGTGGCGAAGGCGGTGATCCTGGGAGCCTCCTCAACCTTCCGGTGGGAGATGCACACCCGCGACAACCTCGCCGTCAGCGAGGGCATCGACCGGGACGTGCAGGTCTTCGACGCTCCCCATTTGCAGGGGACGCGGATCACGATCTTCGATGTCCCCGACGAGTTCGACGCGACCTGGGACTACGCGCGGCAGGAAGCGGTGTCGCTCGCCGACCGCCTGCGCGAGTTGCTGGCCGGGAACGACCTGCGCGGGATCGAGCTGGTGCTCGACGGCGAGCCGGTCGGCCCGATGTTCAGCCGACGCGCCGGAAGCCAGGTGAAGCTCGAAGGCTCCTGGGGGCCGGGGACGACGGCCGCGGTCAAGGCGTACCGCCGACCGCCCGGCGACCGCCGCGGTGCGTACTACCTGCGCCTGGGCGGCTTGTATCAGTTTCGGACCCCGTCGCAGCGCGGCAACCTCAAGGCCGACGTGGTCGTGGACCTGCTGACCGACGTGCGACCCGGCGGGCGCGGCTACCCGTTCAACGCGGCGCGGGACGCCTTGCAGGACAGGGCGCGGTGGGCGTTCAGCGATCTCGTCGAGGAGGTCGAGCGAGAGAACGAGAGCGTCGGTCGGTCGATGGAGGACGAGGTCTTCGACCCCGACAGCGAGCACGACGCCGAGCGGCGCGGTGCCCAGGACCTGGCCGATCTCGCCGCCGAAGCCTTCGCAGACGAGGCGTTCCAGGTGGCGCTGGCCGAGGCCGCGGGCGGGATCGCCGACTTCTACGCGGAGCGCGCGAAGGACCCCGGCGTGCAGCTGCCGACCGCCTCGACGGCCCCGGCGGGGACGAAGGCGCCCCGGAAGGGCGATGCCCCGACACGGGGCGTGGTGCTGCCGCCGGGGATCACGCTCCCCCCTACCGCGGTCGCCTCCGACCTCGCCCCGGCGACCAGTCCCGCGGAGGCCGCGCGCCAGCTCCGGGGCCTGCTGACCTCGGCCGCCGCCACCTGGACCGCGGCGGGGGGCGACGAGGCGAAGCGCTCGATCTCCTTCTCGGTGGAGCGGGCCCTGGACCGCGCCGCGGCCGGGGAAGCCCTGGACGAGCACGACGTCGCTGCCCTGGAGGGCGCCATGACGCGGGCGGGCGAGATCGCGCTGAGCGCCGGGGGCGGCGGGCTGGTCCAGGCGGCGGGCACGGCGCGACTGGGGGAGCAGATCCTCCTCCTCGTGCCCGCGACGGACGCGGGGGAGCGCCGCAAGAAGCGCAAGCGCAACCCCTTCGGCGGGCTCGCCGGGCTCCGGATCAGCAAGCGCAACTACGACCGACGGCGCGCCGGCCGGTTCAAGAAGAGCTTCCGGCGCTGGATCCCCCACCTGACCGCGTGGGACGCGACCCTTCGCCTGGTCGCTGCCGAGGCCCGGATGCGACGCCGCTTCAAGCCCGGCTTCGTGCTCGATGACGAGCTGATCGGCCTGACCACCAGCACCGCGTCCCGTTCCGCCGTCGTCTACCTGCACCCGGACCGCTTCGCCCAGGTCGTCAAGGCGCACGGCCAGCGCCCCCTGGCGATCGCGGCGTTCCTACATGGGGTCGCCTGCCACGAACTCACGCACCTCGACGGCCGCATGGGCGAAGGGCACAGCGAGGAGTTCGTCGCCGCGAGGGAAGACCTGGGGCACGCGACGGGGCATCTGCTGCCGGCGATCGCGGTGCTGGTGACGAAGGTGCTGGGGCTCAAGCTGAAGCCGACCCAGGAGCAGAAGCTGATCGCGCGGCTGGAGCGCAGGCTGGACGCAGCTCGAGCGAAGGCGAAGAGCGGGCGGAACGACCCCACGGTCGCCCGGCTGACGGCCGAGCTCGCCGCAGCTCACGCCGAACTGGACGAAGCTCTCATGGAGAGTGCGCGGGTCGCCGCCGAGGCCGACGCCCACTGTCCGACCTGCCGGGGCGGCGGGAACGGCGCCGCCGACCGCGTGCTCGACCTGGCCGTCGCCGCCGTCCGCTCCGCGCCGCCCGAGGGGGTGGAGCCCGACTACCTGGCGAGCTTCGTCGGTCGACACCGGCAGCATCTGCGGGGACTGGTCCAAGGCGCGCTCGACCGACGACGGGGAGCGGGAACGTGATCACCTCCCCGGTCGGCTCGGTCCTGGAGCTGTTCGCCGGAGCCGGTGGTGCGGCCCTCGGCCTACAGCGGGCGGGCTGGCAGCACCTCGTCTGCATCGACCGGATGCCCGCGGCCGTCGCCACGCTGCGCGAGGCGGGCTTCCCCGCCCTGGAGGCCGACGTCTACGACATCGACTGGTCTCCCTGGACCGACGCAGTCGATCTCCTGTGGGCCTCGCCGCCGTGCCAGCCGGGCTCGCAGGCAGGACGGCGCCGCGGCCGGACCGACGACCGCGACGGATGGCCCGCCACCTTCGCGGCGATCGACGCGCTGAGCCCGACCTGGGTGCTCGCGGAGAACGTGCTCGGCTGGACCCGCCACCGGCGCGGCTGCAACCGACGCGGCAAGGGCGCCGCCTGCGTGGGCTGCTACTGGGCGAACGCCATCCTCCCCGAGCTCCGCGAGCGCTTCGAGTTCGTCGGCACTTGGCGGCTCGACGCCGCGGACTACGGCACGCCCCAGCGTCGGCGGCGGGTGATCCTCTGGGCGGGTCCGCTGCCGCTGAGCAAGGCGCCGCCCCGGCCGACGCACGCCAGCCCCGACGACGAGGACGCGATGATCCTCGGTCGGCGACCGTGGGTGACGATGGAGGAGGCGATCGGCGACACGCTGCTCGACCCCACGACGTGCGACCGGCGCCGCTGCTACCCCTGCGACGAGGACTACGGCCGAGCGTGCGCCGAGCGGTGGCGGCTCGACGCGCCCGCGCCCACCGTGACGACGACCGAAGAGAAGGGCACCCGCGCCCACGGACCGGACTGGACCTTCAACGGTGGCCCCGACCGCGCCAGCGACACGGCGTTCCTGGTCGCCGGCATCCGGCGGATCGACGTCGCCGAGGGGCTGGCGCTCCAGGGGCTGCCCGACGACTGGCCGCTTCAGGGCACGGTCCACGACCGCTACGTCCAGGCGGGGAACGCGGTCCCGCCGCAGCTGGCCGAGGCGGTCGGCGCCGCCGTCGCCCTCGCCCACCGCGGGCTGGAGCGGCTGGCCGGAGTCCACCCCCTGCCCGAGCTCGCCGCCGCGCTTCGCCGCAACGCCGTCGCCGTACCGACCCACATCTGGAGTCCCGCATGACCGAACGACCTCTCCGCGCCGCCCTCTACGCCCGAGTCTCGACGACGGGCCACGGACAGGACGTGGGGCTCCAGCTCGATGAGCTGCGGCTCGTGGCGAAGCAGCGGGGCTGGCAGGCCTCGGAGTACATCGACGACGGAGTCTCTGGCAGCAAGGACAGCCGCCCGGCGCTGGACCGGATGATGGCGGACGCCAGCGCCGGCAAGCTCGACCTGGTCGCCGTGTGGAGGTTCGATCGCTTCGCTCGCGGGACACGCCACTTGCTGGTTGCCTGCGAGGAGCTGCGCGCGGCCGGTGTGGGCTTCCTGTCCCTGCGCGAGCAGATCGACACCTCGACCCCGATGGGCAAGGCGATGTTCACGATCATCGCCGCGATGGCGGAGCTGGAGCGCGATGTGCTCCGCGAGCGGGTGATCGCCGGGGTGCGCCGGGCGCAGGCCGCGGGCAAGCACTGCGGGAGACCGAAGGTGGAGATGGACCTGCGGCCGGCGCAGGCGCTGCTGAGGGAGGGGCGGTCGCTGAAGGAGACGAGCCGGATCCTGGGGGTCAGCCGGAACACCCTTCGACGGAGGTTGCGCGAGTCAGGTGCGTGGCCCTCACCGCGGCGCGCTTCTCAGACCTCAGCCGGCTAGTGAGATCAGCCCCCGACTCGACTCACTCCTCATCGACTCCGTCCGGCTTGTTCGCTAGCTCGCGTTCGGCGGCTACAAGACCCGCCAGCGGGCGCCGATTCCTCTCGACGGCATCCAGATCCGACTCGTAGACGAGGGCCTGGCCGCACTCGCTGCACCCCAGCGCGTAGGCTTCAGGGAGTTCCTCGAGCGCGATCTGGGTGAGTTCGCCCTCTTCGCAGGCCGGACACATGTCGCCCGGCTCCCACTCGTGCTCCTGCTCGCCGAGGACATCCGCAAAGGCCGACTCCAGTCGGCCATGCATCGCCTCCCTTCTCGCGCTGTCCAGACTCCTCCCAGCTGCAACCTCTTCCAGCTGTCTGCTCAGCACGACGTTGAAGTCGATGATCAGATGCGTGACGGCGAAGTAGGTGGCGGTCTGGCTGAGATTGTCCAGGCGGGGAAGGCCCTTGGCGAGAGCCATCGCCCCCTGGGTCAGATCCGCGGTTCCTTCGATTGCCGCCGAGTAGCGCCCCAGGCCGGCGGGGAACCCGAGCTCGAAGGCGCTGGCAATCGATGCGATGTTCGACCGGAGCTGTTCAAGCAGGGCTCCCATCGCCTCTCTCGCGACCTCCGTGTCGCCTCCCACGACACGAACCGACCTGATCGAGACCGCGGCCAGCAGGTAGAGGAGTTCCAGCTGAAGCCCGCCCCGCGCCACGCCGCGTTGTGCGAGGAAGATCCCCAGGGGGCCGCGAGCCGCCTGCCCGGTCGATTCCAGGAGGAGGTCGGCGATGTAGGCCGGAACCGCGTACGCATCCACCGGTCCCGGCGGACAGGAGCCGTCGTCGAGGCTGGGCCTCCACTCACGGACACGGATCGCTTCAGCAGTCCACTCCAGGGTGGTCGCTCGAGGCGCGAATAGACGGTCGAAGAATCCCATGGCAACCCTCGCTCTCTTCGATCCTGCCATCGCACTGACCGGGGGCATAAGGGTCTTGCAGATCGTTCGGTCTCGCCGGATCCTTCAAGGGGGCAGAAGGTCGGGGACGTCGCGGGGGCAGAAGGAGTTGGTTTGCGACTACGGACCAGGCAGCCCGGCTTCGCCCAGCACGCGTCGCAGCATCTTCGCGATGTACGTCGACTTGTCTTCGACCTGGAACAAGACGTGGTGTTCCTCGAACTCGTCCTTCGTCATGCCCCCTGGCGTCCACCACTTCACCTCTCGCAGCTCGGTGTTCGAGATGATGAAGGAGTTGAGGATGACATCTGGGTCGCCGAGACGCGTCTCGATCTCCTTGATCGTGGCGTGGAAGGCGATCTTCGGATCCTCAGGCCCCTGGAGGTTTCGGATCCCCTTCGGGTCGACGAAGGTCACGTACTGTTTCGCGCCCACCAAGAGCCACACGATAAAGTCGGGGTGGAAGTTCCCGGCCTCGAAGAAGCCGATCCCGCGGCCCCGGCTCATGTTGCGCAGAAGGTAGAGCTGCCGGTCTTCGAAGAACTCGACTTCCGTCTCGTAGAAGCTCCGGAGGTGCTGCACGAAGTCGCGCTCGCCCCTGTTCAAGGCGACGGGACTCACCCTGATTACGCCCTTCCCGAGGTGGATGAGCGGCTGGTAAAGGTGCCGCGAGAAGAACAGGGCCTTGAAGTTGCCGAACTCAAAGTCCTGAAGCTGCCCGTCCGCGATGAGGTCCTTGAGTTGCTTCAGCTTGGCGGTAACGGCGGTCGCGGTGGCGTCCACCATGAAGCGGTAGCCGCCGTCCTGGGCGAAAGCGAAGTTGCCGTCGTTCTCGGTGAGGTACGCGTACTGGAGGTGGGGGCGCTCCCATTCGTCCTGTCGGAACTTGTAGTAGCGGTCGCAGTACTTCTTCAGCAGCACGACAGCCAGCTCCTGCCAGCGACGCACGCGGGCGAAGCTCGTGACCGTCAGCTCCTGCGGCGGGATGAAGAGGGTGTACCAGTCGCCGTTGGCGAGGAGCGACCGTACGTCGTCCTGCGTAAGGTTGAAGTTGTACCAAGTACGCTCGTTCTTAAACTGGACGAGTTCGAAGTAGATCGCGTCCAGGTCCATGAACGCCACATGCCTCGGCGTGAGCTTCCCTGTCTCCCTGGCGGCCACGGCGGTCGTGCCGCGTACTCCGGCGCTCTGCTCAGCCTGGATCTTCGGATACCAGTCCAGGACGATTGCTCGGAATCGATCCGGCGGTGGCCCGAGCCTTGGCACGGGAGCCTTGCGCTTGTACTGCCCCTTCAGGTCATCAGGGAGCGTCAGCGTCTTCAGCTTGCGGTCTTCGAGGTTGACGGCTACCGGCAGCATCAACTCGACTTGGTCGTCCTCGGTCGGCAGCCCCTCCTCTTCGAGATAGTCCTTGAACTGGCGCATGTAGTCGGCGCGGATCCCGAAGATGTTCAGGGTCTCGAGGGTGCGCACGCCATCCGGCACCTGAACCCCCTCGAGGCATGAGCTCCTCTTTAGGCCGAAGCCGTGGCCCTTAAGCCGAACGCCGCGTCCGAAGAGCTGGATGATCTGCGACCCCTCGTTCCGCCCGATGTTCATCAGTCCCATGGAGCTGACTCGCCAGCTGCTCCAGCCCTCGGTGAACTTCTTGGCGCCCACGAGCAGGTTGATGGTCGAAGCTTCGTCGTTCAGCCCCCGGAAGAGTGATTCTCCGAACTCTGGCTCCCTCACGACGATCTCGCGATGGGTCTCGCAACGGTCGCACAGCTTCTTCGCGCTGCTGACGTTCACCACGCCGAACGGGTCGTTGTCGCCGACCCGCAGCGCGATCTCGCCATCGGCGTCCTTCAGACGTTCGATGCGCAGCTTACCGCCACCGCTGGCGTTGAACATGACCGACAGGACGTCTTGGTAGAGCTCCTCTGGACTCATCGCCAGCGACGTCAAGTGTTCGAAGAAGGTGACGGGGAAGAGCTCGAAGCCCTTCTTGTTGTGCAGGGCAGACTTGCCGTTGACGATGCGTGCGACTCGCCGGACGCCACCGCTCCTGTCCGCGACGAACCGCGCCAGGAATATCAAGATGTCCTCGATGTCCGTGATGTCCTTCTTGCTGGTGGTCTTCGTCACGCTGCTTCCGACGAAGATCCACAGCGGGCGTTCGAGAAGGAAGGCGTGGAACGCAGCGTGACGGTCTCGGTAGAGCCGAAGCTGCTGGTAGAACGTGAGCAGGGCGGCCGTCAGGTAGAGGACTCGGACATCCTCGTCCTCGTCGTCCTCTAGATTGAGGATGCGATAGTCCTTCCCGTAGCCGTCTGCGTAGAAGTACCGGTACGAGTAGTCGAAGAGGATGCAACGGGCGTACTCCTCGACCCGATCACTCCGGCCCGCAGCGCGCATGGCCTGGCCGAAGGTCGCCGAGTACTCGAACGAGAAGCCGTCCTCGCACAGCCTGTTCCGGCGGTCCATCCACTCCTCGCCACCCGCCCCCCGGTGCCCCTCGTCGACGAGCACCAAGTTGTTGGTCTCGAACGCATCCACGGCAACGGTCTTCTCGCCCTTCTCCTCGCGCAGCTTGTGGATGTCGATCACCTCGACCGCTCGCCCTGCGAAGAGGCCCTGTCCCTCGGGGCTGAACAACTCGGCAGCAATGCCCGACTCCTTCAGGTCGTCGAGGTGCTGACCCGAGAGCCCCTCGTTCGGAGTAAGCAGGATGATCCGGTTCAAGTCCCGCTCGCGTCCCGCGACCGCCAGGTACTTGCGGTACTGCAGGATGTTCACGTGCATCAGCAGCGTCTTGCCGGACCCCGTGGCACTCCAGAAGGCGAGCTTCCGGAGGGCATCGACCTGGTAGGCACCGACCTGATCCACCTCGTCCTTGCCCGTGTTGAAAGCCTCAATACGGACGTTCAGGGCTTCCAGCAGCGAGTCCGGGGCCCGGAAGAACCGGTCCAGATAGATCTCCGTGAACAGCAGGGCGAGGTACTGGAAGTACTTCCACCGGATCGGTCTCGTTCGGCCGCGGTTGATCGCAGCCGTGTGCGCCACGATGTTCTGGTCGTAGGCAAGAAGCTCATCGGCGTTCAACTCGCTGCCGTTGGCCAGATGCTCAACGAGCGCCTTGTGGATCAGCGAGACGTTGTCCTCGTCGAGATGCTCCAGCGACGCGTGCTTGAGCGGATCGGCTAGCCCCTCCAGGGTGTCGTGCCCAAACAGGGAGAGGAGGTACTGATTGAGGACCAGCCGCCTCGAGAAGTCCATTGGCTTCTTCCGAGTGCGCTTCTTTCGCTTCAACGTCGCCATAGCCCCTCCTACCCGTCCCGGACGTCGAACATCAGGCGGTGGAAGTTCGCTTCGATCAGCTGCACCTTCCAGGTGTCCTGGTCGCGGCGGAGGTTCTCAAGGTTGTTGTCGCCGTTGACGTAGACGAGGTCGAACTCCATGTCGCGCGTACTGAAGCCCATCTTCGTGCAGAAGGTGTCCAGCATCAGGTTGTCCTTCTCGGGGTCGCCACTCAGCACACGCCAGATCACGAGCACGCGTTCGTCAGACGGGTCACGTCCCTGGATGGCACGGAACGTCCATCCTTCGCCGGCATCGCACGGCTTGGTGCTCCCCCTGACCTGGAGTCGGCCATGCTCGTCGCGCTCGAACTCCGCGGTCCGGTGGACGCGGGCCTGCATGTGGGCGACCCGCAGCCCAATGAGGTAGTTAAACGTCTCGACAAGATCGGCGGCCACTACCCTGGTCTCGTTGCTGCGAGTGACCTTGAGCTTGTAGTTGAACGGGTCCTTGAACTGCTCAACGTTCAAGAGCGACGCGCTCCCCCCCGTCTCGACGTCGAGCATGTAAGAGAGCATGTAGTCCTCGCGCGCCTCGGCGCTTGCGGCGAGGAACTGCTGCTGGGGCTCGCTATGCGGCCGGATCTCCAGATTGTCGAGAGCGTCTTCGTAGGACTCGAGGTAGAGATACTTGAAGAGTTGAGACGTGCCATCGTGATGCGACTTGGGCTTCGCGTCCTTCCAGTCGGTGCTGTACGCCGCCTTCTTGATTCTCGCAAGAGTGACATCATCGAAGTACTGGCCCATCTCCGCCAAGATGAATCGGCGTTCGCCGTCATCCTGGCGGTTGAGGTGGATTACCGCGTGCGCGGTGGTGCCCGATCCGGCGAAGAAGTCGAGCACCGTGCCTGTGGTCAAGTCGTTGAGTCCGCTCACCCTTAGGCAGTCGGCGACAGCGTGAAGGGACTTCGGAAACATGAACGAGTGAGTCTCGCCGAACATCTTGGAAAGAAGATTCGTACCGTATGCAGCGGCGGAGTACTTCGACTTGTCCCACCAGGTCTGCGGAAGCAGACCCTTGTCATTGAGCCTCCACTTGCGATACACGGCTGTCTGTCCTTGCGAGTCGGGACGAACGAGTAGATCGTCAAGGCTCTTACGCGTAGTAGCGGAGTTGAAGTCCCAGATGCGTTCACGGCCCTTGGAGTCAATGGGCCACAGTACTTCCTGTGTCGCGAGAGGACTCTCGGCCACCTCCCAGGACCGCGTGTCGTTGTCCCATGTCATCTTTGGTATCCGCACGCAACTCCCATCTACATAGAGCGGGAAGAACTGACGCGGCCGGGTGGTCCGATAGGTATTCGACCCGCCATGCTTACGGAAATTCGTCCATTCAAAGGCGCCGCGATCGTCCCTTTCGGCGTAGCGTTTCTTCTGCTCGTCGCTGTGAGGAAGCCGGTTCGGCTTCGCTCCCTCGGAGTTCCCGTAGAACAGCGCGTACTCGTGGCAAGTGGAGAACCCCACGGTGCCGGTACGGCCAGCGGGGTTGTTCTTGATCGGTACTACGCCGAGCACGCGTCCGGCACCGAACGTCTTGTCGAGCAACAGACGCAAATGCGCGACCTCAAAGTCATCGATCGTCACACATCCAACAGCGTTCTCGGCGAGTAGACGAAGCGAGCGACGCAGGGGGCTTTCCAACATAGAAAGCCACGTAGAGTGCCGAAACTCGTTCTTGTAATTTATGGGGGCGGCGTCCGTGTTGTACGGCGGATCAAGATAGAAGGAGTCAACCGACTGGGCAAACTCAGCCTCCAGCAAGCCGAGCGCATCGAAGTTCTGGGCGTTTACGAGGATGCCTGATGTGGACGCTGCCAGTTCGTCGATCCCCGCCAGGAGGCGCTCCTTGAACGGGGGCTCGAAGTGCCTAGTATCGACGAGAAGGAGCGGATGTGAGGACAAGAACTCCCCGGTCAGCGGGAGGCTATACGCGGTTGTGGTGAGATCAGCCTCGATGTCGTCGATCCCTAAGCAGCGCACCCACTCCTCGCGCTGCGCGTCGTTTGCCGCGATCTCCGGGTAGCACTCCGCTGGGATGCGGTCGAGGGTGATGCACCAGTTGGTCTCCACGACGAACTTCTTCTTCAACCAAAGCTTTCGCTGGTACTCCTCGATCTGGGCCAAGAACGCGATGATCTTGTTCGCGATTGCTCGCAGCACCCGGACCTTGCTCAGCTTCTCCTCGACCTTGGCGAAGTCCTCAACCTGGTCGATGTCATCGAGCAGCAAGATCTCGTTCTTGATGAAGAAGTCGAGCTCGCGCCGCAGGAAGCCGCCGAGATCCTTGTGGATGAAGTAGTCGAAGGTGTTTCGCGCGGTGTACCCATGGAGGTGACGGTCGAGGACCGTCCGATCGGGGTTCGCCTTCGTAGGGGCCCTGCGGCCGAGGGCGTCCCTCCATATCGCCGGCGCCGCGTTGAGGATGCTCGCGGCCGCCTCGGTGTTCAGCTCCTCCTGCTTGCGCTTGTCGGCATCAGGCCGGTACTCGACGCGGACAACGAGGTCCCCCCCCTCCTCGATCACGGCGTCGTCATTCGCGAGAATGAACCGGCGCTCATTGCCGTTCTGGGCCTTGTTGTTGTCGCGCTCGGTACTCGCGACGGCCAGCTCGAAGCGCACTCTGCGCTGCCCGATTTTGAAGGCGTAGTTGGTCAGGTGCTCGGAGCTCTTGATGTAGTACTGGTCGTGGTTGGCCCAGTGGAGCTTGACCTCCTCGCCCTCGTACGGGATCGCGTAGACGCCCGCTTTGTAGCGCCGCAGGGAAAGGAAGTCGCCGCCCTGGTAGTAGCGGCGGAAGAAGGTGAACAGGTCCGAGAAGACCTCGGCCTCGAGTGCGGCGATGTCGACGCCTTCTGCCAAGCGCTGTCGGAGCTTGATCACCGCCTCGTTGGTGTTCGGGTCGACGCCGTACTTCGTGAGGTCACCGATCGTCTTGTCCAGCTCGGCCTGCATTTCCGCCTTGTCAGCGGGTCGGTACTTCTCGAAGGCCGCGCGGACCTGGGGCAGCAAGTCCTCGTCAAGGAAGCGCTCCACCTCGTCGCGCTTCTCGTTCATGATCCGGTAGATGCCGAAATCGAGGTCAGCTTGGTCGAGCTGGAAGAGCTCTCGCAGCAGGGCTTGAAGCTTGTCAAGCTTAATCGTCATCGGTTCTCCTGGTTCCCGCCTACGTCACTGACCATCGAATGGTGAAGAGCGTCTCGGCCGAGGTGTCCTGCTTCAAGCGCCTCTCGAGCGCGCCAATGAGCGCCTCCCGCTTGGCCTGGATCTCGTCCTCAGCGTCGAAGATATCCTGCCGCTGACGCCGCTGCTTGCCCTCAAGCTCGCGAATCCTAACCTGTACCGTGTGCTGCTCGTCAGTCGTCGTCGCTTGCCGCACCTGGCGTTTCAATGCCTTGAGCTGCGCCTTGGTGTCGGACAGGACCTTCTCCACCGCGAGCACCATGTCATCCGCCCACCGCTCCAGCCGGTCCTGCTCCTCCCGGAAGAACCGACTGTTCGCCTCGAGGGACCGGGCGATGGTCCCCTCCGCGTGACGCGCTGCTTCGGCCTCCAGCCGTTGGCGCAAGTCGGTCGGCAACGACGGGGCCTGTCTCGACGATGCCGGGCAATGGAAGAGCCTGCCGCAGGTCTCGGGGTCGACCGCTTCGCCATCGTCCTTGAAGCCGGAGAAGAGGAGGTACTCCTCTCGCTCGAACGACTCGATGGCCACTGCCTGAAGCAGGAGCCAGCCGGACTGTCCCTTCAGCCGCTCCACCACGGCGATCCGCGCGGGGTGCCGGCTGATGTCGAAGCTGACGTGGGCGAGTGGGGTCTCCAGCGACCTCGCAACCTCTACGACGTGCTCCCCGAGCGGATGGGAGAGGCGGTAGAGGAACTCGCCGACCACGTTCTCATGGCTCTTCGAGATGAGCGTGTAGGTTCCGGGTCGGACCTGTCGGCAGGGTGGGTCTCTCAAGACAAACGAGTGGTGGTCGTCATCGAAGGCGGCGCGCTGTCGCAGCATGTAGCGGGTCGCGACCCAGAACATGCGTCCCACCTGGTCGAGCTGCTCGCGCGTGTCGGCGAGCTGCATCTTGAGACGGGCGTGCACTTCCTCGTCGAAGTGCTCCAGCAGGCGCTGCCTGGTGACTGCCAGGCGCTCGTCGATGCTCGCACGCATCTCGTCCTGTAGGGCCTCGAAGGCAGCCTGGATCTGGTCGCGGGTACGGCACCTGTCGTAGATCGCCAGGACACGCTTCTCGAAGTCGACACCGGACTCGATGCTGCCCAGCACCTCGTCGGAGGACCCGAACACGCCGGAGAACAGGGTGAACTTGTCCTTGAGCAACTCGTAGACTCGCTGGTCGGCCTCGTTCCGCTCGTTCAGGAAGTTGATGACCACCACGTCGTGCTTCTGTCCGTAGCGATGGCACCGGCCGATGCGCTGCTCGATGCGCTGCGGGTTCCAAGGCAGGTCGTAGTTCACGACCAACGAGCAGAACTGGAGGTTGACGCCTTCGGCCGCAGCCTCGGTCGCGATCATCAATCGGCACTTGTCGTGGAAGTGCTCGATGAGCGCCGTGCGCGTGTCGATAGCCCGAGAGCCGCTGCTCCTCCCCGTTTCTTGGTTCGCCTCGAGCCACCGCTCGTAGATGGTCCGGGCTTCCGAGTTCGAGTTGCTCCCGCTGAAGAGGACGATGTCTCCGGCGTAGCCGTTCGCCTCGAGGAAGTCCCAAAGGTACTGCTGCGTCCGCCGCGACTCCGTGAAGATCAGCGCCTTCCGAGCGGCGCCCATCTTCGCCATCTCCGCGAACCCGACATCCAGCGCCTGGACCAACGCCCTAGTCTTCGCGTCTACGGCGACACCGCGGGCCCACGCCGCGTAGCGACCAAGCTCCTCGATCTCGAGGTCGAGCTTGCGGCGGTCCACCTCCTGGTCGGCGGGCTCCGTTGCCGAGGGGTCGTCGCTGTCGGGCTCCCCGTCGAGGAGCTCATCGAGAAGCTCGTCCTCCAAGTCTTCCGCATCGATGATGCGCTCCGCGAGGGTGCGGCGGTCGAGGAGCCCTTCCCGCAGATCGAGGAGCCGGTCCTTCAAGGTGTCGAGCGTCCCCGCGACGGCGAGCGACGACGAGGCGAGGATCTTCCTGATGATCAGGGTTGTAAGGTGCCGCTGCTGCGGCGGGATCGAGTAGGTGTCGGTGCGATGTAGGAACTCGGACACGACCTCGTAGAGCTTGTGCTCCTCGTCCGAGGGCCGAAACGGACGGGTGATGACGCGACGCTCGGTGTACTGCACATGCTCCAGGACCTGTCGCCGCAGGGTCCGGTGGCAGAAAGGGCGCAGCCGATCTCGAAGCTCGTCCATGTCGGCCCCCACCGTCGTGAAACGGGAGCGGAAGGACGCAAGGTCGCCGAAGTAGCGGCCGTCGATGAGGAGGGCCAGACCGTAGAGCTCGAGCAAGGTGTTTTGCAGCGGCGTGGCGGTCAGCAGCAGCTTCCGCGTCCCGTCGAGGCACCACTTAATCCCGCGTCCGATCTTGTTGGAGCTGCGATAGACGTTGCGGAGCTTGTGGGCCTCGTCGATGACGGCCAGGTCCCATCTTTGCAACCGGATCTGCTCCTTCATCCGGTTGGCATAGTGAAAAGAGACGATGACCACGCGATTGGTCTCGAACGGCGACGGGTTGCCCTCGTCGACGCAGCGCCGGTACGCGCGCGAATCCAGCACGACGGCTGGGAGGTTGAACTTCTCGTCGAGTTCCAGCGCCCATTGCTTGCGCAGCGAGGCGGGGCAGACAACGAGGAGCCGACGACGACGTTCTGCCCAGTACTGGCACATCACGAGCCCCGCCTCGATCGTCTTGCCCAGCCCGACTTCATCGGCCAGCAAGACGCCCTTCGAGATCGGTGATCGCACGGCAAACAGCGCGGCGTCAATCTGGTGTGGGTTGAGGTCCACGCACGCGTCGAACAAGGACCTCGAAATGCGGTCGACACCGGTAGCCGGGCGCAGTCGCGTCAACTCGTGCGCGTAGTACTTCGCATGGTAGGCCGTGCTCAGCTTGGCGGTCCTCTCGCGGCTCCGGAGATACCGAGGCTCACCAAAGTGTGGAACTCTCAGCGAGGGGGAGCAACACGCGCGGTAGGAACCGTATCACCGCAGACCACACAGTCACCAGAGCGCGGGGCGAGCTCAGCGCGCGCGGATGCCGCCCCTGATCTCCATTCGCTCTCCGGCCGTCCCCCCCAACGCCCTGGGGGGCGAGATTGCCCCCCAGGGCACCCGACGGCCGGCCTGGACCTTCGGTGCGGGCCACCCTCTCCCCGCGCATGTACGATCGCGTGCGGGTTTCGACGGAAGCGACTGCGTCGCGACGGCGGGCGTCGGCGTGGAGGGAACGGAGGGCCTCGGGTGGATGCCGCAGCGCCGCAGCAGACCCGGCCGCCCTCTCGGACGGCCGGGCACGGCCCACCCTTCCACCACCGCGGGTTGCGACAGCGTGGCGGCTTCGGGGTGAAGTTGTTCATGGGGCACCCACCAGGGCACCGCGCTCGATGAATCGGCGGGCGTACTCGACGCGGACCCGGCGCTCGGCCGCGACCTCGGCGTCCGCTCGGCGGAGCCCGCCGTCGAACTGCATGACGCCGGCTCGTTCTTCGCAGTTCTCGACGGTCTCCGCCGGCCAGTCAGCGCGCGACACCGGCAGCACCGCACCCGCCTTCACCAGCACCAGCAGCGCCCCTCGGCAGGGCCCGACCCGGCCTCTCAGTTCGTCCGTCAACGCCCCTTCGGGCGCCCGAAAGCGGAGCCGATCGCCCTCGGCCCACAGCACCACACCGGCCTCGACGAGTGCCAGAAGCACGACGGGGGCCATCACAGCTCCCCTTCTTCCCACCCGGAGGCGTCTGGAGCCTCCTGATCGGAGGGGTGACGCATGACGGATGGTGACGTGACTTCCGGGTACCTAACGCGAGGCGAAGAACCGTCGCATCCCCCCTGGAGGGGATGCCCCTGTTGTTGCTCATGGGCGGAGTACCCAGATCCCGCGTCACCATGCGTCAACGCGTCACCCCCCTCCGGGAGCGGCTCGTCCTTGCCGCGAAGGCGAAGCCCCCGCCAGCAGCGCGCTCGCTTCGTGCGAAAGGGCTCGTAGCCGCGCTCCTGGAGCACCACCGCGAGCGCCTTCTTCGACCTCGAACGCTCGCCGTTGGCCTCGCACCACGCCTGGTAGGCCTCGTACAGCTCCTTCGCCGTGACCGTGGCGCCCAGCTCGATGACGCAGACCTCGTCGAAGAAGCCGCCGAACCGGTCCATCTCCTCGCGGTAGGACGCGGTCGCGGCGAGGACCTCGGCGGGCGTCCCCAGGCCGTGCTCGCGCCAGTCCATGCAGCCGCGGACAGCCCAGGCGAGGATGCCGGGGAGCTCGCCGGCCAGCTTCTGCGTCAGACGCGGGTCGCGCTCCGCCTCGGGGATCGTGATGGTGAACGGCACCAGCCGGATCCGCCGCCAGATCCCGTGGTCGCTGCCCCGGACGTTCGGCTTGTGGTTAGCGGCCAGCCAGATCTTGAACTGCGGTTTGAAGTCGAAGTACTCCTTGAACAGGAAGCGGGCGGTGATCGTGTCGCCCCCAGTGAGCTGCTTGACCAGGGCCTCGGCCAGCGGCTTGCCGGCCTCCGCTTCGACGGCCGAGACCAGCCTCGTGCCGACCAGCCGAGCCAGGTCGTTGCGCGCCCCCTCGCTGTCCCGCTTCATGAAGGTGTTGAAGTCTGTGATCGCGCTGTAGTCGGCGAGGATGGCGCGCAGGGTCTCGAGGAAGGTGCTCTTGCCGTTGGCGCCGACGCCGTAGAGCAGCAGCAGGATCTGCTCGTTGGTGTGCCCGGTGAGCGAGTAGCCGACGGCCCGCTGGAGGAAGGTGATCAGCCGCTCGTTGCCGCCCATGACGCGGTCGAGGAACGTCGCCCAGAGCGGGCACGTCGCCTCGGCGTCGTACTCCACCGGCGCGAGCCGGGTCAGCCAGTCGTCGCTGTCGTGGGGGCGGAGCTCGCCGGTGCGAAGATCGAGAGTGCCGTTGGCGACGTTGAGCAGGTCCGGATCGCGGTCCAGGTCTTCGGTGGCCCTCGGGAGCATGGCCTGGCCGAGGGTCAGCATCGCCGCGATCCGGGAGGAGGACTCGCTGTCGAGCGCGTGCTTGAGCAGCACGCCCCGGTGCTCCTCGTCCGGCACCTTCTCGACCTCCGCCGCCATCGCCCGCAGCGTCGCGAGCGCCTCACGGACTGCGGCGCCGGAGCCGTCGCGCTGCCAGCGCACTCCGTCGTAGTTCAGCCAGGTGCCCCAGGCGTGGACGTAGGCAAAGCGCTCGCCTGCATGGGCCACGAAGCGCTCGGCGTTCCCGGCGTCGGTGGCGTTGAGGACCAGCAGGGCCGAGGCCGCGTCGTACCGAAGGAGGCTGTCGACGATCCCGCCGACCTCGGGCTCCACGAGCGGCGGCTCGCACCGGGCCACGTTCGCGGCGTGCAGGGCGCCGAGCAGCTCGTCACGGCCCGCGCCCTTGCGCCGGAGCGAACCGCCGAGCCGCACGAGCCCCACGTTCCGCTCCCCGTCGGCGAGGGGCGCGCTGTCCCCCCGGCGCTTCTTCCGGCGACGTGGCTTGAGGCTGGAGGCGGCGATCGCCCGGTCCACATCCAGCGGGCGTCCGTCCACCGCCCGGATGAAGGTGTGCTCCAGCCTCTCGGGGGGGCAGGAGGCCACGAACCACAACCGACTGATGTCGCGGGCCGCTGCATCGGCGAGCCGCCCCAGGGCGCCGTTGGTCGCCACCCAGACCGGCTCGTACTCGGCAGGCAGGACGGGCCGCGAGACCAGGATGAGCAGGCGGAAACAGCGGTCGTCGCTGCCGTTCTTCATGTGGCTGAAGGAGCTGTACGCGACGTGCGCCCACCCCGCCGCGCGGACCTTGCGTTCGACGAGCTCGGCCTGCTCGCCGGTCAGGTGATCGAAGTCGAGGACGAAGGCGGTTGCCCGAAGGACGCCGCGCTTGCCGCGCAGCGTGCCCTCCTCGTACTCGACGGACGAGAACGCCGGCGTCCCCTTCTTCTCCGCCCGAGCGACGTGCTGCCGGCCGACGAGCTCCAGCACCGGCCCCTCCCAGGGGATCGGCGCCCGAGCACGCTCGTCCCGGAAACGAACGGCGCGCAGGGTCGCCTGCTCGATGCGGACCACGTCCGCCGGTTCGGTCGGGGGCATCGGCCTTCCCTCCACGCCGCTCAGGCCGCGTCTTCGGGATCGTTGTCGTCGCCGCCGAGCGCCGCGTCGATGAGGGCTTCGCCTGCGGCGTTGTAGAGGAAGGTCACGACGACCCGGTCGACGTGCTTCGCCTTCGAGAGCACGCGCTTGCTGAAGCGGTCGTCGCCGCGGAGGCCGAGGCCGGTGATGATCCGGCCGACCTTCTGAGGCGACAGTCCCCACCGCTTCGCGATCTGCGAGGGCGTCACCAAGTGCTCCGTGGCGGGCTTGAGCGCGCCCAGGTCCGCCCCCAGCGCGATCTCGGCGGCGCTGACCTCGAGGGCCGTGACGACGTCGTCCGGGAGCACCGGCGCCCGGTCGATGACGCGGTGGAGCGCGCCGACCTTCAGCTTGCGGTCGCACAGATCGACCCAGCGATCCCGCGTCGCCGCCTGCCGCGTGAGCCGCGACTCACGCCGGCTTGCCAGGCCCTCCACGCCGCGCACCAGCTCCAGGCTGACGACGACCCCGCCGACCACCTGGCGGTCGGGGCTGTACTCGCCGGTCCGGCCGATCTGGGGCAGCACCTGCTCGACGAGGAACCGCCGCAGCCGCTTGCCCACCTCGCGGCGGGTCTTGACCAGCACCATCCACAGCCCGCTCTCGAACAGGATCAGCAGGCTCCGGTTCGCGTTCGGGGACACGCCGCCGCTCGTCTTCTTCAGCGCCGCGAGCTCCTCGCCGGTCAGGAACGCGTAGTCCTTCCCCTCGATGAACTCGTCCTTCCAGTCGCCGAGGATCTTGTTCGGGAGCCGCTTGCCCCCGTGGCTGTAGCCGAGGCGGGCGGCGATGTGGCGGGCGCCCCAGGCGGGCTTGCCGTCGTAGGTGAGGGTGACGAGGGGAGCCCCCTCGAAGTCGTGGGTGTAGGTCGCGAGCGGGTGCATCAGCTTCTCCTGCGGGATGCGGTGGAACGGAGGGCTGCGACACGGCGCTGGAAGCGGCGCAGCGAGCCCAGGTCGGGGAACTCGAGCTCGACGGCGACGCCGCCCTCTTCGATCAGGACTCGGGTCGGCTCGTCGGCATGCGCCTCGCGCAGCCGCACGTCGGGCTCCTGGAAGGTGGCGGTCGCCCGCAACGTCCCGGTCTCCAGGGCGGGGGCGATGTTGAGGCCGGGCGTCACGGCGCGTCCCCGAAACCGGCGAGGGCGAGAGCCGCCTGCGGACCGTGCTCGACATGGCCGGCCTCGCGATCGATCGCCGCTTCGTCGATGCCGAGCTCCGCTGCGATGGAGGCTCGGGCACGAGCGATGAGCCGGTCGGCGAGGGCGTCCGCCAGCACGTCCAGGCAGGCATCGAGCTCGCGCTGGGCGTCAGGGGTCGGGAGGGGGACGACCTCGATTCGGAGTCTCGGCTTCACGGAACAGCGGCCTCGTCGGTAGCGGCCCGGCATGGGCTCGCCGCCAACAAGAGCAGGGGTCGTGCCATGCGACTGAACATGCTGGAATCAGTACGGTTTTAGCCTTCGAGGCAGGCCAATCCGGCGCCGAGCCCCGCCGATCGGACGCGGCTCTTCCGCGACGGGACAACGCCGGCCACGGGTGGGGCGACCGCGACCCCCGATGGGACGGTCGCTGCGCCCGTAGGGACGACTGCATCACGCGATGGGACGAGGCTGGCGCGTTTCTCGGAGCGCCTGGCTCGATCCGATCTGGCCGTGGACCCGCGAGGGCGACTCAGCAAGCCACTTGACAGCGGCGCGCAGGTGGCATCTTTGTTGCAAACGTCGTCTCGGGACCGACCCCACCCCGAAACGAACTCAGCCCTTGCGGAGCCTGCTCATGATCAACGTCGTCACCTACTGCCGTGTCTCCTCAGACGAGCAGGCCCAGAAGGACATCTCCATCCCCGCGCAGCGCAAGGCGCTGCACCGCTGGGTGGATGACCGGCCCGACCACCAGGTCCTGGGCGACTTCGTCGACGAGGGGGAGTCCGCCTACGCGCCGGCAGACAAGCGGCCGGGCTTCCGCGAGATGATCACGATGTGCCGCCGGAACGGCATCAACCACATCCTGGTCCACAAGCTCGACCGGTTCAGCCGGAACCGGGAGGAGTCGATCCTCTTCAAGAGCCTGCTCCGCAAGCACGGCGTGACGGTGAAGTCGATCACGGAGACCTACGACCCCGACACCCCGCAGGGCTTCCTGTACGAGGGGATGATCGAGGTGATCAACCAGTTCTACTCGATGAACCTCGCCACCGAGACCCTCAAGGGGATGCGCGAGAACGCCGAGCGGGGCTACGTCAACGGAGGACGTATCCCCTACGGCTACCGGCTGGACAAGGTCGCCAACAGCCACGGCCGCGAGCACGGGCGCCTGATCCCCGGACCGGAGAACGAGGTCGCCGTGATCCGGGAGATCTTCGACCTGGGCACCCGCCACGGCATGGGCGCCAAGCGCATCGCCAACGAGCTGAACAGCAAGGGCTACACGGCGCCGCGCTCGAAGCACTGGAACTCCTCGACCATCGACACGATCCTCAACAACCGCGTCTACGTCGGCGACCAGGTCTGGTTCAAGTCCCGCAAGGTCGGGCGCGACGGCCGGAAGCGCAACGCCAAGGACGACTGGATCGTGAGCGAGAACGCCCACGATCCCCTCATCGACCGCGAGCTGTTCGAGAAGCGACGCGAGATCGCCGCGAGCCGCCGCTTCAGCTCCCGTCGAGCGAAGACGCAGCCCGTCAGCTACCTGCTCAGCCGCCTCATGCGCTGCGAGCACTGCGGCAACAACTTCGTGGGCCAGCAGCAGCGCCACAAGAAGGCCAGCGGGGAGGTGGTCGTGTACCGGCGCTACTACTGCTCGGGCTACCTGACCAAGGGCAAGTCGGTCTGCCGCTCGCTGCCGATCAAGCAGGAGTGGATCGAGGGCTTCGTGCTGGACCTGCTGCGCCACAAGCTGTGCGAGCCGGGCGTCCTGGATGAGCTGGAGCGCCGGGTCCGCGACCGGGTCGAGGCGCGGCGCAAGACCTACGGGCGGGGGTCGGGGACGGTCGAAAAGAAGCTGGCGGAGATCGAGCAGCGGATCGGCAACTACTACCGCGCCATCGGCGAGGGCATGGACCCAACCGTGTGCCAGCAGCACATCGCCGAGCTCACGGGCCGCAAGGACGAGCTGGAGGCCGAGGCCGGCGTCCTGCGACGGCAGGACTACTACGACCGCGCCCTGGAGATGAACCTCGACGAGCTACGGCGCTTCGCCCAGGCCTTCAACGCGGAGTTCGACGACCTTCCCTTCGCGGCCCGACGCCGCGCAGTCCTCTACTTCGTGGACCGGGTCGAGGTGGTCGAGCACCAGCGCATCCGCGTGCTGTTCAAGGTCCCCTTCGACAACAACGGCATCAAGCTGC
>Ga0222662_1000679_pt1 | contig 24159 bp, 19 predicted proteins | sample AntAcemetagen600_FD_179821 | JGI IMG/M metagenome (GOLD analysis project Ga0222662, IMG submission 179821) | Saline water microbial communities from Ace Lake, Antarctica - #600 | ecosystem: Environmental > Aquatic > Non-marine Saline and Alkaline > Saline | place: Antarctica: Ace Lake...
GGATCGAATCACGCGGTCCAAAATCTGGTTGAAGTTCAACGCCATTTCTTCCGCGCTTTCTCCCGGCCACAGGTGAACAGGGCTTGCGGCCCCTTGGGCTCGCTGAAGAGCCACACGCTCGGGCAGCTCCGGCTGCATCACCAAAGTCCCAAACATCTGCTTTAACTCGTCAATCCGATACTGGTGTTCAATGGATTGCGGTCGTACACGGTTGACGACGACACCGAGTGGCTGAAGTCTCGGGGATACGGTTCTTCGCAACTGATCGATAGCCCGGAAGGCTCTCTGAGTCGCAGAAACAGAAAACAGGCTGGGTTCCGTGACCACAGCGACGCGGTCGCTCGCGGTCCACGCCATTCGGGTGAGCCCATTCAACGATGGCGGACAGTCAATGAGAACGATGTCGTAGTCACGTTCGACGACGGCCAAAATCTCCTCGAGACGCCAAATTTGCTTTCTCGTGAGAGTCGGCTCGTCAAAAGCCATGACTGAGGGAGACCCCAGTAGGCAATCGACGGTGCCTTTGTGGCTGCGAGTCCAGCCGCTGGGAACGATGGCGTTGCGCACTTGAGAAGACCGCGGGTTTGCGAGGAGGTGAGAAATGTTGAGGTGTCGCCCCACTGTGACATCCAAGCCAGTGGAGGCGTCCGACTGCGGGTCCATGTCCACCACAAGCGTGCGCATGCCACGAGCAAAAGATGCGGAGGCAAGACCGAGTGTGACCGTCGTTTTTCCGACGCCACCTTTGAGGGAGCTCAAGCTAATCACGCGCACCGTCAATATCTTAGCGTTTAGTAAGCTACGGATCAGGTAGGCATAACGGCGCGGGAGGAACCCTCCCGGAGAGGTCAGTACCCGTGATCACCAAGATTCTTGTCGCTAACCGCGGTGAAATTGCTATCCGTGCTTTTCGTGCAGCGGTCGAGCTCGGAATGCGGACCGTCGCAGTTTTCCCCTACGAAGATCGCTACTCCCTGCACCGCATGAAGGCGGACGAGGCGTATCAAATTGGGGAACCAGGGCATCCTTTGCGGGCGTATCTCACCATTGACGAAATCATGCGGGTGGCAGTAGAGACCGGTGCCGACGCGATTTATCCCGGCTACGGCTTTCTGAGTGAAAATCCTGACCTAGCAAAAGCCTGCGAGGAAGCCGGCATAGTCTTTATCGGCCCCCCCGCTTCGGTCCTAGAGATGGCGGGAAACAAAGTCACCGCCAAGAACTACGCCAAAGCCGCCGGGGTGCCTGTCTTGGCCTCTACTGACGCCACCACCGATAAGGATGCCCTCGTGGCGGCGGCGGCGGATATTGGGTTCCCCCTTTTCGCCAAGGCGGTGGCCGGTGGTGGTGGCCGTGGCATGCGACGAGTGGAGAAGGCCGAAGACCTGCCCGACGCGCTTGAGGCAGCGATGCGGGAGGCAGAGACCGCGTTTGGGGATGGGCAGATGTTCCTCGAGCGAGCGGTCGTTCGGCCCCGGCATATTGAGGTTCAAATTGTGGCTGATGCCACGGGTGCGACCCTCCACTTGTTCGAGCGAGACTGTTCTGTTCAACGCCGGCACCAGAAAGTTATCGAGATTGCTCCGGCCCCTCACCTTGATCAGAATGTTCGCGAGGCAATCCTTTCCGATGCCGTAGCATTTGCTCGGTCAATCGGGTATCAGAATGCAGGAACAGTCGAGTTCTTGGTGGACACCGCGGGTGAGAACGCCGGTAAGCACGTGTTCATCGAGATGAATCCGCGTATTCAGGTGGAACACACCGTGACCGAAGAAATCACCGACGTTGACCTCGTTCACACCCAAATCAGGATTGCCGGGGGCGAGACCCTCGCCGATCTGGGCCTCACCCAGGAAGGCCTTCGCCCCCGGGGATTTGCTCTGCAGTGCCGCATCACCACCGAGGACCCGTCCGCAGATTTCCGGCCTGATACCGGGAAAATCACCACCTACCGCTCGCCTGGGGGAGCAGGGATTCGTTTGGATGGCGGCACGGTAAGCCAGGGTGCGCAAATATCGCCCTACTTTGATTCGATGCTCGCAAAGATGACAACGCGGGGTCGTGATTTTGAGACTGCCGTTGCTCGAGCGCGGCGCGGTCTTGCCGAGTTTCGTATTCGGGGGGTGTCCACAAATATCCCGTTTCTCCAGGCCGTTGTCGAGGACGAGGCGTTTCTCGCGGGAGATCTTTCGACCTCCTTTATTGATGAACGACCACACCTTCTCACCTCACAACCGAGCAAAGACCGCGGTACCAAGCTCCTGACCTGGCTGGGAGACGTCACCGTCAACCAGCCTCACGGCCCAGGCGAGGGAGTTTTGGACCCAAGAACCAAACTCCCGTCTGTTCCCCAGCACGCCGCTCCGGAGGGCTCCAAGCAGAGGCTTGATCGTGAGGGGCCCGCCGCTTTTGCCCGGGCGCTTCGATTACAAACAGCTCTCGCTGTCACAGACACCACTTTTCGCGATGCCCATCAATCTCTCTTGGCTACCAGGGTGCGCACAAAAGACTTGGTAGAGGTCATGCCGGCACTATCCCACCACACGCCTCAGTTGCTGTCCGTGGAGGCATGGGGTGGCGCCACGTATGACGTTGCACTGAGATTTTTGGGAGAAGACCCTTGGGAGAGGCTCGGGGCTATGCGTGAAGCGCTGCCCAACATCGCCCTCCAAATGCTCTTGCGCGGGCGCAACACCGTGGGCTACACGCCCTACCCGCGGGAAGTGACCGATGCTTTTGTTGACGAAGCCAGTGCGACCGGGGTAGATATTTTTCGTATCTTTGACGCTCTCAACGATGTCTCCAATATGCGCCCAGCCATCGATGCTGTTCTTGCTACGGGATCGTCGGTGGCTGAGGTGGGGATGTGCTACTCGGGTAACCTTCTAGACCCCGCAGAGGATTTGTACACCCTGGACTACTACCTCGGTCTTGCGGAAAAAATTGTGGACTCTGGCGCTCACATTCTTGCCATCAAAGACATGGCGGGGTTGCTGAGAGCCGAAGCCGCCTACTCCTTGGTCTCTGCTCTTCGGGAGAGGTTTGACCTGCCCGTTCACGTTCACACCCATGACACGGCCGGAGGGCAGCTGGCAACGCTCTTGGCGGCCGCCCGCGCGGGCGCAGACGCCGTGGATGCGGCGAGCGCGCCCATGGCGGGGACAACTTCTCAACCACCTCTCTCCGCACTCGTAGCGGCAATGGCCCACACGGAGCGCGACACCCTAATCAGCCTGGATGCCGTGTGCGCGCTGGAGCCCTACTGGGAAGCAGTGAGGAAGCTCTACCGGCCCTTCGAATCAGGTCTACCTGGCCCCACCGGTCGGGTGTACACCCACGAAATTCCCGGCGGTCAACTCTCGAATTTGCGTCAACAGGCCATTGCTTTAGGCCTCGCCGACCGTTTTGAAGAGATTGAAGACTGGTACGCCCGGGCGAATGTGATGTTGGGACGCCCAACCAAGGTGACCCCCTCAAGCAAGGTGGTGGGTGATCTCGCCCTGCACCTGGTTGCCATGGATGTTGATCCTGAAGAGTTTGAAGCAAACCCTGGGGCCTTCGACGTTCCTGATTCTGTGGTGGGATTTATGGCCGGTGAGCTCGGCGATCTCCCCGGCGGTTGGCCCGAGCCTTTTAGGACAAAGATTCTCAAAGGTAAGACGCTCACCGTGAAAGAGAACGAGCTGACTGCGCAGCAGAGTGACCTCTTGGCCACTCCGGGGCGTGTGCGTCAAGACCTGCTCAATGAGTTACTTTTTCCCGGCCCCACGAAAGATTTTCTTGCGGTTCGCGAGAACTACGGTGACGTCTCCGTCATCGCTACCAAGGACTACCTCTATGGGTTGCACCTGGGGGAGGAGACGGTGGTCGAGGTCGAACCAGGAGTCCAGCTCTATGTCTCCCTGGAGACAATTTCTGAACCTGATGATCGCGGTATCCGGACCGTCATGGTGGCACTGAACGGTCAAGTGCGACCGGTCAGTATTCGAGACAAATCCATTGACGTTGTGGTCACCACTGTGGAAAAAGCCGACCCTGCGAACCCGCGCCATGTTGCCGCACCGTTCTCCGGGGTGGTCACTCTCAGCGTTGATGTCGGAGATACGGTGACAGAAGGCAGCGCTGTGGCAACAATCGAGGCGATGAAAATGGAGGCCAGTATCAGTGCTTCTGCGGCTGGGACAGTGGAACGCCTCGCCATTCCTCGCACTCAACAAGTGGAATCGGGAGACCTTCTTCTCGTGATTTCATAGAAACGAGCCCCCACCTCTTTTCCTCATCCAAAGTGTTCTAGAATACAATTTCACCCATTTTGCAAAGACCTAAGGATTCGTGCATGCCCAAGAGCTCTCCTCCTCCTTCGGACCCCAGCGCAGCCCAAGAGGCTTCGGAAACGGATGGTGTTGAGCTCCACGACGAATCCATTGATCCTGCGGATGTGTCTGGCGAACCGACGGAAACCATCACGGTGTCCACGGTTTCGGCCGCCCATGATGACCTCTATCGCCGCAGACCCGAAGATCGTGGCATCGCCCCTGAGCCTGCAGCGATGCTCACAGATGACCGCCTGGTTGAAAGGTCGGGGCGTTACCGCGAAGCCCCCGAAGGGCTTTGGCAACAGTTTGTGTATGAGATTACTTTTCACCTTCTCAACCTGGGGGACTCGCGCCGGGTCCAAGAGCGCAAAGCGATGGATTCGCGCATTGCCATCCCTTTTGAACAGGGCACGAAGTATGTCCCCGTCCTGACCCGCAAGGGTGGTGTGGGTAAGACCACCGTCACCACATTGTTGGGAATGGCGATCGCCCAAGTGCGTGATGACCGGGTTCTCGGAATCGATGCGAACCCTGACCGGGGAACTTTGGCCGAGCGCATTCCCAAAGGGACCAACGCAACGGTCCGCGATGTCGTCAAACTTGCATCCGGAATTGGCTCTTTTACCGATTTTGGGGAGCTGGTGTCCAAAGATAAAACCCGCCTTCACATTCTTGCCTCCGACACCGACCCTCTTCTCTCGGAAGCTTTTGATGAGAACGACTACAACGTCGTCGCTGATCAGGCCGCACGTTTTTACTCGATCGTGTTGACAGATTGTGGAACGGGTGTCGTTCACTCTGTGATGCGCCCTACGCTCGAGCGCGCTAATGGGTTGGTGGTGGTTTCGGGGGGAAGCGTTGACGAGGCGCGTTTGGCTTCGGAAACCTTGACCTGGCTAGAAGCCAACGGGTATCAGGAGTTGGCAAAAAACGCTGTCGTGGCCCTCAATACCGGTACCCAGGGAACCAATGTGGTGAAGCTAGATGAGATTGAACGGCACTTCGCCTCCCGAGTGCGCTCCGTGGTGAGGATTCCCTATGACCCTTTCCTTGCCGCTGGGTCGATTGTGGATTGGACGAGGCTAAGCCCTCAGACACGTGAGGCAGCCAGAGAGCTTGCCGCCCTCGTTGTTGAGGGAATGAGAGAGCGCGTCGGAAGCTAACTATGGCGGTGCGCGCCATCCGGCTTTTTGGGGACCCTGTTCTCAAGTCAGTGACCGACACTATTGACGTTGCCAGTGACCGAGCAGCCGAGCTCGTGGCTGACCTTGTCGACACGGTCGCTCTCCCCGGACGCGCGGGTGTTGCCGCCAGCCAGATTGGAGTGAGTTTTTCTGCGTTCAGCTACAACATCGACGGGAACATTGGCTATCTACTCAACCCTCAACTCCTTCGGGTGTGGGGTGAAGCCGAGGAAATGTCCGAAGGCTGCCTCTCTGTTCCGGGCCTCACCTATCCGCGCACTCGCCACCCCCATGCTCTTGTCTCGGGTTACACGCTCGAAGGTGATGTGGTGGAAATTGAAGGCGAAGGATTGATGGCACAAGCTTTACAACACGAGATGGACCACCTCAACGGGGTGCTCTATTTCGAAGGACTAAGCCCCGAGCACAAAAAAGATGCACTCAGGGCTATTCGCGAATCTGAGTGGTTTGCCCGCTAGGAGCTGATTGAGATGCCCTGTGTTTCTGGGGCGTCTGAATAGAGTGCTTCCAGCTCAGCCTCAAAGTCGCGCAAAATTTCTGCTCGCTTAATACTCATCTTGGGTGTGAGGTGTCCGGATGCTTCGGTGAACTCGGTGGGAAGAATTGCAAACTTCCTCACCGACTCTGCCCGAGACACTCTGCTGTTCGCGACATCTACCGCTCGCTGCACTTCGGCCACCACAGTGGGGTGCTTTGTTGCCTCATCCAGTGAGAGCTTTTCGGACACACCGTTGTTGGACAGCCAGGTGTCAATCATCTCTGAATCCAAGGTGATGAGGGCGGAAATAAAGGGCTTTTGATCTCCGGCAACAACGACCTGACTCACGATGGGGTTGGAGCGAATGGGGTCCTCCAGGTAGTTGGGGGAGACATTTTTACCCCCCGCGGTCACAATGATTTCTTTCTGGCGCCCCGTGATGGTGAGGTAGCCATCGTCGTCCAGTTCGCCAATATCTCCGGTGCGGAACCAGCCATCGCTCGTAAAGGATTCCGTGGTTGCGGCCTCGTTTTTCCAATACCCATCAAACACGTTAACGCCCTTGATCTGAACTTCACCATCATCGGCTGTTCGCACAGAGACGCCGGGAAGTGCTGGCCCGCAGGTTCCAATCTTGAACTTGGTAACCAGGTTTTCTGTCGATGGCGCTGTGGTCTCTGTGAGGCCGTAGCCTTCAAGAATTTTGATTCCCAGAGATCGATAGAAATGTCCCAGTCGTGTGCTTAACGGTGCAGAACCTGAAACGGCGTAGACCACGTTGCCGCCCATCGCCGCCTTGAGCTTGCTCAACACCAAACGATCAAAGACCAAGAATTTGAGCTTGAGCCCCAATGGTACAGAGCCCGCATCTAGCGCTTCGGAATAGGCCACAGCGGTGTCCGCGGCGGCACGGAATATCTTGCCCTTCCCGCCGACTTCTGCTTTTTGCTCGGCAGAGTTGAAAACCTTTTCGAACACGCGGGGGACAGCCAGCAAGAAGGTCGGCTTGAACGACCCGAGGGACGCCAGAAGCTGCTTGGTATCTGCCTGGTGACCAATGCGAGTTCCGGTGTGTACGGCCAGGATGGAGATAAATCGCGCGTAAATGTGGGCGGTGGTAATGAACAACAGCGACGTGGCGCCTGGTCTCACAACTTCCTTCATCGCCACTGCTGAGTTGCGCACGAGTTCGACAAAGTTGGAGTGGGTAAGTATGCAGCCTTTGGGTTGTCCGGTGGACCCTGACGTGTAAATCAGGGTCGCCATATCGCTTCCTTGGGCTGTGGTGCGACGCGCCTCCAGTTCTGCGTCGGAGATGCTTGACCCGCCAGCAGAAAGCTTGTCCAAATCACCCGTGTGCATTTTCCAGACGTTTTTCACGGCCGGAGCATCACCGGCAATCTCATCAAAGCGTTGAAAGTGGTCTGCGGTCTCCACAATGATGCCCACGGCCTCTGAATCCTCCAAGTTGTACTGAATTTGGCTGGGAGAGGAGGTTTCATAGATCGGAACCATGATGGCGCCAGCAAACCACAAGGAAAAGTCGACGAGTGTCCACTCGTAGCGGGTTTTACACATGAAGCCGATTTTGTCGCCCGCTTGCACGCCGGCAGCCATAAAACCTTTGGCTAGCGCCACGACCTGAGTGTGAAACTCTGCAGTGGTGAGGTCTTGCCAACCGCCATCAGCCGTGGGAAGGGCAAAAAGAGCTCCGTGGGGGTCCTTCGCGACGCGGTCAACCAGCAATTGAGAGGCATTGATGCTGGGATCGGCGGGAACTACAGCAGGGGTGCTGAATTCTTTCACGGTAACTCCTTCGGTACCTAGAGACAATTTCCTCTACTCTAGGGGTTTCTGTGGACACCGTGCCAAGATGTTAAAGTCGCCTCCACCCCATAAGATTGTCGCTTGTGGATGCCCTGGGAATAGATATTGGTGGCACCAAAATTGCTGCGGCGCTGGTGTCCCCGGACGGCAACGTCACCACCGTGCTTTCGCGTCCCACCACCGCTGATGACCCCGAGCGCATTATTGCCTCGGTGGCTGAATTGGTCGAGGAACTTTCCGGGCCCCACGTACTTGACATCGTGGGGGTTGCAGCGGCTGCTTTTCTCGATCGCGGGCGGGACAATGTCTATTTGGCTCCGAATATCTCGTGGACAAACTTTCCCCTTCGAGCCAGGCTTGTGGACGCACTAGACAGGCCCGTCTTATTAGAAAACGACGCGAACGCTGCGGGGTGGGCTGAGTTTCAGTTTGGCGCTGCCCGCACTGCTGAGTCCATGATCATGCTCACCATTGGGACTGGAGTCGGGGGGGCAATTGTCGAGAGCGGAAAGCTTCTTTTGGGGGGTTTTGGAGCGGGGGCAGAATTGGGGCACCTCATCATTGAGCCTGGTGGCAGGCTTTGCGGGTGTGGCACGCGAGGATGTCTGGAGCAATACGCCTCAGGAACCGCGTTGGTAAGAGAAGCGCGAGTGCTCCTGGGGCGCGATGACGTGAGCTCCGCGGAGTTGATGGAACTTTTCGAACACGGTGATGAGCGCGCTCGCGATGCGTTAGAGAAAGTCGGTGCCGCTCTCGGCGTGGGAATTTCATCGCTCGTCGCGGTGATCGACCCCGAAGTTATCGTCATTGGCGGGGGAGTTGCTGCTGCCGGAGAGCACCTCCTTGAACCGGTGCGGCGCAGTTTCCAGGCCACCTATGGCCCTTATGGTGGCCGTCCTACCCCGGACATCCTGGTGGCCACCCTGGGTAACACTGCGGGGGTGGTGGGTGCTGCAGACTTGGCGCGCCACGCCCGCGGTGGCGCACTCTAGGCTAAGGCAATCATGTTTTATTGGCTGATGAAGCACTGGGTGATAGGGCCGCTCTTAACGACGGTATTTCGCCCCTGGGTGACGGGGTTAGAGAACATTCCTCGAACGGGTCCCGTGATTGTGGTGTGTAATCACCTCTCTTTTGTTGACTCGGTATTTTTGCCCCTGATGGTGGACCGCCAAATGGCGTTTCTTGCCAAGAGCGACTATTTCACGGGCACAGGAATAAAAGGGTGGCTGATCAGGTTCTTTATGACCTCCTCGGGTCAGCTCCCCATTGACCGTTCTGGCGGAAAAGCCTCGGAAGCCTCGTTGAACGCCGGCTTAGCCGTCCTTCAAGAAGGCAAAGTTCTCGCTATTTATCCTGAGGGAACCCGATCACCCGATGGTCGCCTCTATCGGGGCCGGACAGGTGTGGCACGTATGGTGTTGGAGGCAGGGATACCTGTCATTCCTGCGGCCGTGATTGACACCGACAAAGTTATGCCCTTGGGCGCCACACTTCCCCGAGTTCATCGCGTCGGTGTGGTTATCGGAGAGCCTCTGGATTTCCATCGTTTCCAGGGCATGCAGGGCGACCGTTTTGTGTTGCGATCAATCACTGATGAGATACTTCGCGAGATGCACAAGCTTGGCTCCCAGGAGTATGTCGATGTCTACGCCTCGACCATCCGCAACCCTCAGGGTTAGGGGGCAAGTCGGCTAGGCTAGATGCTGGCCCGCAAGCGTAAAGGATAAGTGTTTTTCAGTGGATTCTTCTGAGCATGTAATGGCTCCAGCCCCCGGAGTGCTGGAAGGGCTTGACCACTGGCGGACTCTCGAAGCGAAACAGCAACCCGCGTGGCCCGATGCCTTTGGCGCCCAGGCAGTTGTGTCTGAACTTTCCACTGTCCCTCCTCTCGTTTTTGCCGGGGAAGTGGACATGCTTCGCGAAAGGCTTGCTCGCGTGGCGCGCGGCGAAGCATTCTTGTTGCAAGGCGGCGACTGCGCGGAAACTTTTGCCGGGGCCACCGCCGATCAGATTCGCAACCGGGTCAAAACCATTCTCCAAATGGCCGTGGTGTTGACCTACGGCGCCTCCATGCCAGTTGTCAAGATGGGCCGGATGGCGGGACAGTTCGCTAAGCCCCGTTCCAGCGATAACGAGACGCGAGATGGAATTACGATGCCGGCCTATCGCGGCGACATTGTCAATGGGTATGACTTCACGGAGGAGTCCCGCACGCCCAATCCTGCCCGGATGCTGAAGGGGTACCACACCGCCGCCTCAACGTTGAATCTGATTCGCGCTTTCACGCAGGGTGGTTTTGCTGATTTGCGCATGGTTCATAGCTGGAACAAAGGTTTTGCCGAAAACCCTGCAAATGTTCGTTATGAGGGCCTCGCCCGTGAAATCGATCGCGCTGTGCGCTTTATGGAAGCAGCGGGTGCAGATTTCGACGAGCTCAAACGCGTCGAATTCTATGCCGGCCATGAGGGTCTCCTCATGGACTATGAGCGCCCTCTCACCCGTATCGATTCCCGTAACGGGCTGCCTTACGTGACGTCCGCCCATTTTTTGTGGATTGGCGAGCGCACCAGGGATTTGGATGGCGCTCATGTTGATTTCTTCTCCCGCGTGCGCAATCCCTTGGGAGTGAAACTGGGACCGAAGACGGATGTGCCCACGCTGCGTTCCTTAATCGAGAAACTTGATCCCAACCGGGAACCGGGTCGCCTCACGTTCATTACCCGTATGGGAGCCCATCACATCCGCGACGTGTTACCTCCGCTTCTCGAAGCAACCAAGTCGCTGGAAGTTCAACCACTCTGGGTTACCGATCCCATGCATGGAAACGGAATCACGACGCAGACCGGATACAAGACGCGTCACTTTGATGATGTCGTGAACGAAGTGACAGGGTTCTTTGAAGCGCATCGCGGCGTGGGAACACACCCGGGAGGCGTGCATGTGGAACTTACCGGTGATGATGTGACCGAATGTTTAGGCGGCTCTCAAAACATCGATGAGCTGGGTTTGGAAAACCGCTACGAGTCGCTGTGTGACCCTAGGTTGAACCACCAGCAATCCTTGGAGCTTGCTTTTCTTGTCGCCGAGGAACTCAGCGCCTCCTAGATAAAGCTCCGAAGGATGACTTTTGTCCCCTTCTCCACCTCTTGGCCAGCGTTGGGGTCAACGCTGGTAACCCGAGCGAAGGATCGATCCCAGTCAGACTCGGGGTATTCGGAGCGCACTTCCACGCTAAACCCAAGGTCCTCTAGAGTTTGCTTTGCCCGAGCAATGGTGTCGCCCACGACGTCGGGCATTGTGACGAGTTCGGGGCCTCGGGAGACGACGAGAGTGACGGTGTCACCGGGAGTAAGAGTTCTCGTTGTGGCGCCCAGAATCTCGACGACGGAGCCTTCGGGAATTGAATCAGAGAACGCGCCATCCCCGCCCACGACACCTGTGAGTCCGACCTGGTCTAAAAAGTTCCGAGCCTCATCAACGGTGAGCCCCGACACTTCGGGGAGGGTGCCGGCAGAAAACACGGCGTCGACGGTGCTGCCCGCGAGGATTTCGGTCCCCGGGGAAAGCGTCACACCCGCGGTGTCGGTCAGGCGCAGCAGGGTTCCCTTCGAGGACAAATTGCTGAATTCTTCGCGGGAAATGCCAAGAATGAGGTTGAGCTCCTGAAGGAGCGCTTGGGTACTGGCCAGGGTCTCACCGGCTAACGAGGGAACGCTGACAGGGTTGGGTCCGAGGGACACGATGAGTTTCACCTCTGTGCCCTTATCGACGGCTTCCCCGGCTCCTGGGGAGGTGCCCTTGACAATTCCTTCGGGAAGCACCAGGTCAAACTCATTCAGTGACGTTGCAGACACCACGAGTTCAGCTTCTGCCAGGGCGCTCGTGGCTTCGCTCACGCTGACGCCGGAAACGTCAGGAATCGCGGTCAAAGCCCCGGGACCGGTCAGCCACCACCAAGCCCCAGCGCCGCCGCCACCCACAATGAGGAGGAGGACAAGCGCACTGATCCACGCCCAGCGGGAGCCTCCCTGCCGGGGGCGACGAGAGACAGGTTCCTGGGGTGGAATTTCGTCATCAACCTGAACGGTGGCAATGGATGCTGTGGGCTCCAAGCCTTGAAACACGGTGGACTTGTGGTCTAATACTTCTGTTTCTTGCAGATCCATCGCAGAGATTCGCTGCGTCATTGCCACCGTCTGGTTTAACGGTGCGGCGGGCCTCGTGGCCGTGGGTGGACCCGCCAAGCTCTCAAGAGCTCGAACGTGTTCAAGGACCGCGTGCGCGTGCGGGGGGCGTTCATCGGGAGAGCGCCTCGTGCACCAATCAACCAGCTCATCAAAGGGTGCGGGAACACTGGGATTCTTAGAACTGGGTGCGGGAACAACGTCGTTGGAGTGCTGGTAGGCAATCGTGACGGCATGATCGCCCTGGTAGGGCTGTTCACCAGTCAGCATTTCAAACATCATGATGCCCAGGGCGTAGATGTCGCTTCGCAGGTCCGCCTCGCCCCGGGCGATGAGCTCGGGGGAGAGGTAGGCGATTGTTCCCAAAAGTGCTTGGGAGGTGGCCGTGTTGTGGGTGGAAGCGCGGGCAAGGCCAAAGTCCGCAATCTTGATGCGGCCATCATCCGCCATTAATACGTTCTCTGGCTTGAGGTCCCGGTGGACGATTCCCGCGGTGTGTGCGGCACCCAAGCCGTTGAGCACAGCGGTCACAATCTGGAGCGTTTGGGCGACCGTGAGAGCACCAAAATCTGTCAACAATTCGCGCAGAGTAATGCCGGGCAGGTACTCCATGACGATGTAAGTCAGGGCGCCTTCTTGTCCCTGATCAAAGACGTTGACAATGTTGGGGTGGGCCAGTCGGGCCGCGTGCCTGGCCTCTTGAATAAAGCGCTTCGTGAATTCCGCGTCTTCGGCCAAATGCGGGTGCATAACCTTGATGGCGACGGGACGCGCCAAGCGCTGGTCAAGAGCCTGATACACGGTAGCCATGCCGCCTCGGGCGACTCTGGCTTGGATGAGATACCGCCTATCCACCAGGAGGCCCACGAGCGGGTCAGTGGTAGGGGAATCCATTCTCTGAAGTGTACTCAGGCCGAGACGTATTTCCCGTTGCCACTCCCTTAGGTGAGTTCATAAATCCACGCCCAAGCACTAGCTTCCCACTTCGCGTAGGCGTTGGGGTGGGCAGAAATTTGCACTCGCTGGGCAGCATCGGTCAGTGCCATGTTTGCCCAACCGCTGAAATCCAACAGCCCCCGCGTTTTTCCTTTGTTGGGGTTGGACGGCCCGCCAAAGAAAAGTCTCGTCGCGTAAGCCTCGTCCATAATTTGTTCTGCGCTTCCCCACCCTGCTGAAGGGCGCTGTTGATACAGCCCCAGGGAGTCGCGATCGCCCCAATCCAGGTTACGCAACGAAGACTCTTGCATCGCTGTCGCCAGCGCGATGACGATGCCGTAGTCAGGAACACCGAGTTCTCGACCGACGTTGATGATTATCTGCGCGTTCGTTCTGCGCTCGTCGTTCAAGGGGGTAATGCTTCCGCTCACGGGCTGACCTACGCCACTCGGTGCTTCAGCTTTTTCTTCATCTTCTTTGGCGGCAGCGGGGGAGGTCGCCGGTACCGGCTTTGCGACGACGGGAGCTGCCGCGGGGGCGGTGACGACGACGGGTTTTTTCACAGGAATCTGCACCTTGATGAGTGCGGGCGTTTTCACAAGTTCAATGTCGGCTGCGTCAAAGATTTCCTCGGTGTCGTCGGGCGACGATGAGGTGCCGTCTTCATCGGGTGAGGAGACCGATGCCGGAATAATCGTGGGTGTGGAGACCAGGGGAGCAAATGACGCAACGTTTCCCCTTTCAACAACGGGTTTGATGACGCCCGGAAGCGCGATGAATTGACCCGCATAAATGACAGTGTCATGTGTCAGATTGTTGTGCCCGAGAAGAGCGTCGGTCGAGATTCCCAGACGATCAGCAATCTCACTCGCGGTCTCCCCGTTTTGGACCAAATATCCCTCGTTGACAACGCGAGCAGGAGAAGCTTGACGTTTTTTGGTGGGTTCCGCGCTGAGTTTGAGAATCTGCCCTTCATGCACGATGGCGTTCCATCCAAGACCGTTCAGGGCCAAGACAGCCGGGGTGGGAATTCCAAAGCGATCAGCGATACCCGATACGGTGTCACCGGATTGGACGGCGTAGGTGGCGGGAAGGTCGGGTCTCGTCGCCCCGAGGACGAGCTGAGCCAGAGGTAAAAAGGAGGTGTGCAAGCGATCGGTAAAGCTAGGCCTGGCGTCCAACGCCTCGGCTTGGGCGCCGTGGCTCCCCGGCAAAGACGGAGTGAGTGACGCTGCACCGGGTGAGGCGATGACTCCGGCAGCCAAGGTGCCGGTCATCAAGATAGGGATGCTGCTCATCACACCGTGGCGAAAACTACCCAGCCCGCTCGTGCAGGGAACCTCAAACTGCATGCTCCGAGGGCTTAAGCCCTTAAAAACGGCGTGTTCCAGGGTCTCTTGAGGCTCCTCCGAAGAGGAGCGTTCTCCGTGGATGGGTGCCATTAGGTCCTATCGTGTCGCTAATGCGAGCTAAAGGAGTTAGCGACTCTCCGATTTAATCGTGTCACAGCATGGTACTGGAGTCAATCACCGTGGCGCGTGAGGTTGGCGTTAACATGATGGAAACATTTTGTGGAGTAGCTGGTAATGGTGCAGCGCGGGCTTCAGCGTTTCATGGCACGATTATCTCGTGATAACAAGCAATGACGTGGTCTGGTTGACGGTCCCAGATGTGGGGCAGAGGCTGGGGCTTAGCCCTGGGCAAGTGCATCGATTAGTCGAAGAGCACTCTTTAATGGGAAAGAAAATTGACGGTATTTTCCGCATTCCCGAATTATTTTTGGGAGAGGACGAACCGGTCAAAGATGTTCGGGGAACGATTATCGTGCTTCTGGACGGCGGGTTCCCTCCCGAGCGCGCGCTGGAATGGATTTTGGACCATCACGACATGTTGGGAACGAGCCCCATCGATGCGATTCGCCAGGGAAGAAAAACCGAAGTCCGCAGAGTCGCCCAGGTGTTGGCGCTCTAAAGACTAGGAATGACGCTGTGTTACTGCTGAGGCTAAGCGCCCCAGCTCTTTCTTTGCTCCTGCGCTAATGCGAGCGATCGCCAGAGCATCGCGGGCCTCGTTGGCATAGCGGTCGATGAGGACTTCGACCTCTTCCCTCGCTCCTGTGTCGCTCAGTGTTGACTGCATAACCTCGATTTGCTCGACGGTCAATGATCGGTCGCCCAGGAGTTCATGGAGCAGTGTCTTAGCCCCGGTGGGCATTGACCGCTCCGCCAAGGCAATCAGTGCGGTTCTTTTGCCTTCCCGCAGGTCATCGCCGGAGGGCTTGCCCGTCACCTCAGAGTCACCAAAAACCCCTAAGAGGTCATCTCTGAGTTGGAAGGCAATGCCTAAGGGGAGGCCAAAAGCAGCGAGGTCATCGGTGACATCTTTGGACGCTCCGCCGAGGGAGGCGCCGATAAGAAGCGGTGCTTCCATGCTGTATTTGGCAGATTTGTAAGTCACGACCTGGAGAGCTCGATCGAGTCGGTGTTCCTCGGCGGTATGAAGCCACGCTGCTTCTTCGTGAATATCGAGATATTGGCCGAGCGTCACTTCTTGCCGCATCGTGGAAAATTCGGCGCGCGTAGCGGCGATGACCTGTGGGCTTTGGTCGATCAAGGCTTCATAGAGGAGGTCGTCACTCCAGGCCAACAATAAATCTCCCAGCAACAATGCCGTGGACTCCCCAAAGCGGCCCCCGCCCCCGGAGTAGGAGCGATCACGGTGGAACGCTTCGAACGCGCGATGTGCGGAAGGAAAACCGCGACGAGTGTCGGAGTTGTCCATGATGTCATCGTGAACAAGCGCTGCGGCGTGGAAGACCTCGAGCGACGTTGCCAAAGCAATTACGGGCTCAATGTCGGCCATTGTCTCGACGCCACCGACCTGGTCAAGGGAGGGCTCCGTGCCTTGTGCGGCTCGCCATCCCCAGTAGCAAAACCTCGCGCGAAACCTTTTGCCGCTGCCCAACAAGTCGTGCGCGTAGCGAGTCAGGTGGTCAAGGTCAGGAGAGACCCGCTCTATTTCTGACGCACGAGAGGAAAGAAAGGACCAGAGTCGCGCGTCGACGACATCGACTAACTTGATTTGCTCAGGCACCCGTCTAGCCTATCTTCAGGAAACCTGCGTAAACTTACCTAACACAGGCTAGAACGCGCGGGAGAAATAATGCCACTGTCCGAACATGAGCAACGCCTGCTCGACGAGATGGAACGCAACCTCTATAAAAACGAGGCTGATGTGATGTCCACGAGTGGACTGCGTCGCGCCCCCAACTACACCGCCATCGGAATTGGTGTTTTGATGGGTCTTGCGGGACTTATCACCATGGTCGTTGGCGTGTACCTCGATGTGACGATTCTGGGCATCGCGGGCTTTGGTGTTCTGTTCGCTGGCGCGATGGTTGCAGCATCCATGCCCAGCCCCTCGTCAACTGCGGTTTCCCCTGCGGCCTCCAAGGCTTCTGCAAGCGCCTCGGCTTCGAGTGCATCCTTTATGGACCGCCTCAATGAGCGCTGGGATCGTCGTGAAGGTGGAGGCCGTTTTTAGCCCCTAAGTGGAGGGAACCTCCGCTGCACTCGTTAGATGAGCCGGCCCCTAGGGGCCGGTTTTTTTGTTGCGGTCGGCTCCTTCGCCGCGGAAACACAGGGTGGAGAGAGGTGGTGCGCTATAGGAAAGATATTTGCCTAAAGTGGTGCTATTTGGAGCAAAGTGGAGTAAAGTGGCGATTGCTTCCGTAGGGCCGGTACACGAAAGGGGGGCGAAATGTTTCTGGGAACGCACGCCCCCAAGCTTGACGACAAAGGTCGCGTCATTCTTCCCGCTCGGTTTCGAGATGAGCTTGCTAACGGTCTCGTCCTCACCCGAGGCCAAGAGCGATGCATCTATGTCTTCACCGCTCACGACTTTGACACCCAGGTGGAGCGCCTGCGCGAAGCGCCGCTGACCTCGAAAGCCGGACGAGATTTTCTCCGACTCTTTCTTTCCGGCGCAAGCTCCGAGATTCCGGACAAGCAAAATCGTGTGACGATTCCGACCGCGCTTCGCGAATACGCCGGGCTCGAACGTGACCTCACCGTCATTGGCGCCGGCAACCGTGCGGAGATTTGGTCCACCACAGCGTGGGACCAGTACTACACAGATCGCGAACAAGCCTTCTCTGAAACTGAAGAGGAGGTGATTCCCGGACTCCTGTAACCCCGTGTTCGAGACTCCCGTCCGTTCGCCCTGTATCACCTTCCCCGGTTCCAGGTCGATGCAACGGAAGGGAATCTCGGATCCGGGTCCGGGAAGGGCTCTTGACGATGAACACTTACCAGCACGTCCCCGTCATGAAAGAGCGCGCTCTTGAAATAATGGCGCCGGCGCTCGTTACGCCCCGTGCGTTGTTGGTCGATGCGACGGTGGGACTTGGCGGCCACGCCGAAGCGTTCTTGGAAAGGTTCCCTGAACTTCGATTACTGGGCATCGATCGTGATGAGGAAGCCCGCGATCACGCGAAAGCCAGACTCGCTCGCTTTGGCACCCGGGTCATGTTTCACCACGCACGATATGACGCTTTAGGAGAGGCGTTGGACGGCCAGCTGGCCGGAGAAGAACCTGCGGGCATCCTGTTCGACTTGGGAGTGTCTTCACTGCACTTAGACAAGCCCGAGCGCGGTTTTTCGTACTCCGTCGACGCTCCCTTGGATATGCGAATGGATACTCGTGACCCGGTCACCGCTTCGAGCATTCTCGACACCTACTCGGGCGATGAGTTGGCGGATATTTTCCGCACCCTGGGAGATGAAAAACTCGCCGGTCGATATTCACGGGCAATTGTTGCTCACCGGGTAAACTCGCCTTTTTTGCGCACAAGTGAGCTCGTTGACGTGTTGCAAAAGGCGACCCCGTACGCATTGAAAGACCGCGGCCACCCCGCAAAGCGAGTTTTTCAGGCGCTGCGTATGGAAGTAAATTCTGAACTTGATTCCCTCAAGGTTGCCATTCCGATCGCTCTGGACCGGCTCGCTCTCGGAGGTCGGATCGTGGTCATGTCGTATCACTCGGGTGAAGACCGCCTAGTTAAAGCAGCACTGCGTGAGCGCACGCGCTCCAGCGCACCCCTAGGGCTGCCGGAAGAACTTCCCGAGCACCGCAGTGAATTTGTTGACCTCACCCGGGGAGCAGAAAAAGCATCCCTCGAAGAAATAGCGGACAACCCTCGGAGCGCGTCGGTGCGTACCCGGGCCGGTGAGAAAATTAGAAAGAGGCGCTCATGAACGCTCGTGTCATTCCTCCATTTCAGCCGAGAACTCCCAGGAGCGCTCACACCCTCTCTGCGAGGCGACACGCGACGCCCCCGAAAGCCGTACCCAAGATGCGGTACGCAGTTGCCACACTTGTGGGAATCTTCGCAATTTTGGGGGGACAACTCCTGCTCTCGATTAGCGTCTCCAGCGGCGCATACACAATTGCGGGGCTCAAAAGTGACGTGCGCACCAGTGAACAGTCGCTGCAGATTGTCGCTGAGGACATTGGCGCTCTGACGGCTCCGGATACTCTTGCCTCGCTTGCCGGGTCGATGGGCATGGTCGAGGACAATAATCCTGCCTACCTGCGCATCTCCGATGGGACCGTCTTGGGTGAGGCAGCGCCCGCTGACACGGCCTCAGAAACTCCGGTCTACACCGTGACCGCGGGGACGGAAGACCGCGTTCCTCCCAGAATTGTCGACGACGTGTATGCCCTGCTTACGGCCCAGGTCACACCGGAAATAAGTGCTGAAGAGGCGCTCCTGGCCGCCGTGGTCCCCGTCGCCCAGAACACCACGAGTGCTGTGGTGTCTTCTGCCATGGTCAAGACCGCAACTCCTGTTGCCGTGGGCACTTTTGGGGGCTCTATTCCTTCGCCCAGCACCCGCTAAGTCCTCGAGAGGAAGTTATGACCCACCAGCGCATGTCCGGTCGTCGTATCGCGTGTGCGTTGGTAATGGTCTTCATCACGGCAACCCTCTTGTTCACCAGACTGGTGGATGTTCAGGTGGTCCGAGCCAGTGAGTTACAAGAGCAGTCCGCCGCAATTCGAACCACCGACGAGACGGTGTGGGCCTCCCGGGGTTCCATCATCGACAGTTTCGGCAACGATCTCGCCCTTGACGTCGACCGGTATGACCTCAGCGCTGACCCCAGCAGGGCGGGGGACTTCCGGCGTGACGGAGAAACGATCTCGCTTGAATTGGCGATGGCTGAGATTGCCACTCTCACGGGCGCCGATGCTGATGAGCTCATCTACGCCGTCGCGAGTAACACGACGACACGCTTTACCTACCTCATCCAGGGGGTCAGCCCGGAGATTCGATTGGCCCTGCGGGAGCTTCGCATCCCGTGGCTTCAAATGGATTTGGTCCGTGAGCGCACCTATCCTTTTGGTCCCGTGGTGGGAAACCTCACCGGAATGCTGGGAACGGACGAGCCTTTAGCGGGAATTGAGCGCGGCTATAACGAGTGCTTGGCGGCCCAGAATGGTGTTGCCACTTATCAGCGTGGAGCAGATGGTGTTCGTTTGCCAGGAACCACGCAGGTGGCCAGTAATCCCGTCCACGGAGGTGATGTGGTGCTCACCCTCGACAGCGATCTGCAGTGGTACGTCTTACAACAGTTGGCAGAGCACGGCAGCCGATTGGGGGCCCAATACGGTTCTGCGATGGTGGTGCGCGTAGCGGACGGACATATTTTAGCCGCAGCGGATTGGCCCACCTTCGACCCCAATGACTTTGCCCAAACCCCCACGGGCAACACGGGTGCTCGCGTCTTTAGCTCACCGTATGAGCCAGGGTCAATCATGAAATCCATTGGGGTGGCCATGCTGATCGACGGTGGCTACACCTACGCCGAAGACCGCATCGTCGCTCCGGGCTTTTTCGAGGTGTATTCCGGGACCTATATCAAGAACTTTGCGGTGGCAGATGATCGACAGCTCACGACAGCGGGTGTCTTGTATACGTCGTCTAACACCGGCATGTCGGTGCTCTCTAGCCGGATGCCCAAGAGTACTGCGACGAACTATTTCCGCAAATTTGGGTTTGGGTCGTCCACCGCAGTGGACTTTTTGGGGGAATCGCCGGGGCAGCTGATTCCCGCTGACAAGGTCGACGTTGTCACCCGCTATAACCAGTTCTTTGGCCAGGGCATTTCCGTGACGGCTGCCCAAATGGCCGGGGCGTACCAAACGCTGGCAAATGACGGTGTGCGGGTGCCGTTGCGCCTAGTGGAAGGATGTCTCTCCAACGATGGGATATTCGCCGAGAACCCGGTGGAAGCACCCATCCAGGTGGTGTCGGCCAGCGCATCGCACCAGGTAATTCGTGCATTGGAGACGATTGTTTCTCAGGGTCCCTTGAAAAATACCTTGGGTATCCCCGGGTATCGTGTTGCCGCCAAAACGGGTACCGCCGAAATTGCGGACTCCTCGGGTTATGGCGATGAACGGGTGATTTCTCTGGCAGGAATGGCTCCGGCAGAGGACCCGGAGTATGTGGTGCTCGTGAGTTTCTATAAACCACAAACTTCCCGTGTCTCCACCGCGGCAGCCCCGGCCTTCCACGACGTGATGTCTCACGTCCTCAAGCACTACCGCGTTGCGCCTTCGAGCGAACCCGCCGCGCTTCCCCCGCTAACCTGGTAGCGCCCACCACACCGCTGCGAGAGGAAATACCCATGGCCGAAGGCCCTGGTTTGCGGCCTAGTCAGCAGCGACCGTATCTCCTTTCCCAACTCGCCAGAGAATGGGGCCTTGAACTACACGGCGAGGATGTCGCGGTTTCCGGTATCGCACTCCACACGTCTGCGGTGGAGAGGGGCGACCTTTTTGTTGCCGTTCAGGGCGTCAATAGGCACGGTGTCGAAGTGTGGGAGGACGCAGTCTCCGCGGGAGCCACTGCGATTCTCACCGATGTTGGGGGGGCCAGCACCGTGTCTGAGAAAGCTTTTCCCGTGTTGGTCGCGCGCGATCCCCGTTCCCTTTTGGGTGCAGTCGCTGCTCGAATCTATGGCACGAGCGCAGGATTTCATCCGCCGGTGTTTTCGGTGACCGGCACCAATGGCAAAACCTCGACCGCGTTCTTGCTCGAAGCTTTGATGCGCGGGTTGGGCTGGAAAACTGCGCTCTCCACGACAGCGGAGCGCAGGGTGGACGGGGTTGCCTACCCCTCCACCTTGACCACACCTGAAGCCCCCGACATCCACGCGATGCTTGCCTGCGCGACAGAAGCTGGAGTGAGCGGTGTAGCCATCGAGGTGAGCGCTCAGGCTTTGTCGAAAAACCGTCTTCAAGGTGTGATGAGCGCGGTGGCGGGTTTCACGAACCTCAGCCACGACCACTTAGAAGATTTCGGAAACATGGACACCTATTTGGCCGCCAAAGCGGCGCTGTTTGGTGCTGACATGGCGCACCACTGCGTGATTTGTGTCGATGGCATCTGGGGGGAGACTTTGGCCAGCAACGTGAAGATTCCCGTAACAACGTTTGCCAAGGCCGGTCACCCAGGAGCGTCCTGGCACTATGAAATGCTGGAACAGCAAGAGCTGAGCACCCGCTGGAGCATCACCTCCTCTGAGGGGAAAACCATGACTCTTCACGCGCCCATTGTGGGAGAACACATGGTGTCCAATGCCACCTTGGCCGTTCTGATGCTCATCGAGTCGGGCGTGAGTATGGACGCGATATCTGATGCGATGGGGCCCGGTACCGAGGGAATTCCGGTAGCCATTCCCGGGCGCATTGAACGAGTTTCTGGGGAACACGGGCCCAAAGTGTTCGTCGATGCGGGGCGCAGCGCTGATGCGTATGAGCAGACCTTAACCACTATTCGCGGTTTCACCACGGGGATTGTGGTGATGGTTTGTGGAACATCGGGTAACCGAGATGTCACAAAGCGCCCGATTATGGGCGCTACCGCGGCGCGACTGGCCGATGTTGTAATCATCACCGATGACGATCCTCGGCGCGAAGACCCAGCCATCATTCGCGCAGGCCTGCTCGAAGGTGCTCGTTCGGTGCCCGGTGCCCAGGTGCACGAAATACCCGACCCCAGTGCTGCGATCCGCTACGCAATAGACCTGGTGGCCCCGGGCGATAGCGTCTTGTGGAGTGGTCCTGGATCGCAGTCCTACCGGGACATCATGGGAGAAAAAATCCCTTACTCTGCGAGAACAGAAGCCAGAGTTGCCCTAGCAGATGCGGGCTGGCCGGTGCCAGAGAAAGGTTTTGCGCCATGACGTACAGTGACCGCATGCTCGAATGGGATGCCCCAGAGGGGGTGTCCACTCTTGTCCACGGTGACATCGTGATTGTCGATGGCACCGTCCTTTCTGGCGCGAGAGCCGCTGTTGATGTACTCAAAGCCGTCCGCGGCTTGGTGTCGCCCGAGGGACGCATCATTGCGGTGATGGGAGGTCTGGAGCTGTCGGGAGATTCGGACTACGACAACCTGGAAGCTTTTGGCGCGGTGATAGTCCGTCTGGGCGTTGCCCTCACTGTGGCCGTCGGTCCCGCGGCGCGCTCCATCTTCCTCTCGGTGGGGCGCGAAGGCTCATGGGATGGAGAATCCCAGTACAGTGCGGATGCCTCCAACGCCTACGATGAGGTCCGTGGATACATCGAGCCAGGAGACATCGTTGTGATCCTAGGCGGAGCTGGGGAAAATCTCAGCCCCCTGGTTCAGAAGTTGGGTGAGTCCCTGCCATGAGAATTTTGCTTCTCGGGAGTGCCTTGTCGCTGGGTTTTTCGCTCTTTTTGACCCCTCTATTTATTCGCCTTTTTGCCAAGCTTGGCTGGGGTCAGTTCATTCGCCAAGACGGGCCCAGGACCCATTTCGTCAAGCGTGGAACACCGACAATGGGGGGGATTGTCATCATTCTCGCCATTGTTTTTGGCTACTTTGGCTCCCACCTCATCGAGGGTGCCCCCGTGACGCATTCGGGTCTACTGGTCATTGGTCTGATGGTGGGGCTGGGATTTGTGGGCTTCTTGGATGACTATTCGAAGATTCGGCAACAGCAATCTTTGGGTCTCAGCCCCCGGGCCAAAGTCATTGGCCAGGTCACGGTGTCGATTGCGTTTGCTGTACTCGCAGTCTCTTTTCCCGACAGTGACGGGCAAACTCCCGCTGCGCCGGGAATATCCCTGGTGCGCAACGCCGACCTGATTTCTTTTGTCGAGTGGGGTCAAGTCGGCGTGTTGGTGGCCTTTGCCCTGTGGGCCACCCTAATCATTGTGGGAACCTCTAACGCCGTTAACCTGACGGATGGGTTGGATGGTTTAGCCAGCGGTTCCACCATCTTGGTGTTCATTTCTTACGTGGTGATTACGTTTTGGCAATTCAACCAGTCTTGTTTCCGCGTGTTTGCTGACCAAGAGAACTTCTATAAATGTTACGAAGTGCGAGATTCCTTGGAGCTAACCGGGTTGGCGGCGATGGCCAGCGCGAGCTTAATTGGGTTCCTGTGGTGGAACACGTCGCCAGCAAAAATTTTCATGGGTGACACGGGGTCCCTGGGGCTTGGCGGCGCGGTGGCGGCCCTCGCCCTTTTCTCCCGGACCGAAGTGTTGCTTCCTGTGGTGGGTGGATTGTTTGTCATCTTGACCGGCTCTGTCATTCTGCAGCGTCTGTACTTCAAAGTGACCGGCGGGAAGAGAATCTTTTATTCCTCTCCTCTCCATCACCATTATGAAATCAAAGGGTGGGCCGAGGTGACGATTGTGGTGCGCTTTTGGCTGATTGCAGGCTTGTTTGCGGCTGTGGGCGCGGGCTTGTTCTACCTGGAGTGGCTGAGCCGTTGAGTCGGCGTTCGCTCGATGATCTCACGAGCTGGCACTCCGAGTGGTCCGGGTTGCGGGTGGTCGTGGTGGGTGTGGGCGCCACAGGTTTCGCCCTGGTCGACACTCTGGTGGAACTCGGGTGCGAGGTGGTTTCTTTGGCCAGAGATGCTGCGGACGATGTCTTACCCATTCTTGAGGTTCTTGGGGCCACCTCTGTTGTCGGGGCATCAGACTCCGAGCTCGTAAGCGCGCTGGTTAAGTTTGCTCCTGATCTGGTTATTGTTTCGCCGGGGGTCCGCAAGGGCGAAGCGCTCGTGCAGTCTGCGCTCGGCGCTAACATCCCGGTCTGGTCAGATATCGATTTTGCCTGGCGGGTGCGTGATAAACGCGACCATGTGTCCCCCTGGGTACTGATA
>Ga0222662_1000681_pt1 | contig 24096 bp, 13 predicted proteins | sample AntAcemetagen600_FD_179821 | JGI IMG/M metagenome (GOLD analysis project Ga0222662, IMG submission 179821) | Saline water microbial communities from Ace Lake, Antarctica - #600 | ecosystem: Environmental > Aquatic > Non-marine Saline and Alkaline > Saline | place: Antarctica: Ace Lake...
CGCCCAAGGTTCGGACTCCGCCCCGTCCGGCGGCTCCCCCCACCCCCGAGACGAACAAGCGATCTGCGACGCAGACCGGCGCCTTTCGTGCGGTGGGGATCTCTCGCAATGACGACTCCCTCAAGCGCGACAGCAAGAGCAACGTGCGGGTGGTGGCCCCCGGACCCCGTTCGACGCGCCGCGTGCGGGCGTTGTCCACTCCGGCCTCGGGCATGCCGCAGGGACCGGGCTCGGGCTCGAAGTCGGTCGCGACCGCGGACATGGAGATCGGTTCGGCCGCGGAGCTCGACTTCCGCTCCGTGGGGATCAAGACGTGGAAGGTGAAGGTCGCCATTGGGCTGATCTACGACTTCAGCGACATCTCCACTCTCCAGAAGTACCTGGCGGACAAGAAGGTCACGCCCGACGACCTCATCAGCCACAACAACTCCGAGTGGACTCGCATCGGAGACATCGAGGATCTCGACGCGCACTTCGTTGAGACCTGGCGGGTCGCGCGGGCCGCGATCGACAGCGGTGAGGCTCCAGCACCAAAGAAGAAGAAGAAGAAGGCTGAAGCGGACGACGGCGCGTCGGCAGCACCGGTCGGTACCAGCACGGACTCCTTTCGGATTGACACGAGCCGCGGGCGGTCGACCGGCAACTACCCCGCGCCCGCGCCGCCCCGGCGACGCGCCCCCGAGCCCGAAGAGGAGCCGGACGGCAAGAAGAAGGGCCTGATGATCCTGGCTGCGGTCCTCGTTCTCGGAGGTCTGGCGTGGATGTTCTCCCAGCCCGAGGACTCGCCGCTTGCCGCCGAACCCACGCCGCCGGTGAGGGTGGAAGACCTCGGTCCGTCCGATGCCGAACTCAAGCAGATTCAGGAGAACATCCAGAACGAGCTCGAGGCCCAGCGTGAGCGCCTGAAGCGAGAGGTGGGCGCCGACCCCACCGAAGTCGCAGAAGAAGACGCACCTCGTGAGCTAGTCCCGGTGCCGCCGAGCGAGCGGAGCGACCCGACCCCGACGCAGCAGCCCCAAATGCCCAAGTACACCCCGCCCACGCCGCAGAAGGCCCCGGTCGCCCAGCAGGCCCCCCCCAAGAAGTCCTCTGGCGAGGTCAACGTCGGCGGAAACAAGGGAAACCCTGGCGCGGTCTACCTGAGCGCCGGAAACACCAAGCTCTCGGGCGGTGACTTCGCGGGTGCAGTCAAGATGTTCAAGCTGGCTGTCGGCAAGGACCCGAAGTGCGGCGAATGCTACGCGGGGCTCGCGAAGGCAGAGAAGGCTCTGGGCAATGCGCAGGCGGCTACGGCCGCAGAGCAGAAGGCCCAGGACCTCAAGAGCCCTCAATCGATGGCGAGCCCCTGACCGCGAGCCTGTGCTCCATGGACCACCACCCCCCAACCGGGGAGCTGACGCGCATCTGATGGCGCGAGGGATGTAGTTCGACCCGTGAGGATCGTGTGCCCACAGTGTGAGACCGAATATGCCCTGGATGCGACGCAGCTTGCGCCGTCGGGGACGCCCGTGCAGTGCTCGGCATGCGAGCACACCTTCAACGCCTTTCCTGACGGTCGGACGGCGAGCCCCGCCGCGGACATCGGTGACGAGCCGACCGCAGTGATGCCCGCAGCCGACGGCGACGGAGCCGCGCCCGCTCAGAAGGCTCCCGCGCCCACCCCAACGGGCGCCCAGGATGATGCGGGCGCACCGGACGAGGCGAACTCCAGCGAAGCAGCCGGCTCCACTGAGTCAGCCCGACGAGCCGGGAAAGCGCGCGGGCCGAAGGCCGGTATGAGCTCGGCGGGTGACTTGCGGGTGAAGGGCGGAAAGACGGGCAAGAACCCGAGCGGCGTAGTGCCCCCGCCGCCTCCGCTCAAGGGTGGAGGTGGTCGGCTGTTCCTGGCTCAAGGCGAGCGGATCTACAAGGTCAAAGACATCGCCACTCTGCAGCGCTGGGTTGTTGAGAAGCGGGTGCTTCCCAACGACCGGCTCAGCCGCGACGGCAAGTCGTGGGACGTGGTCAGTTCAGTGGCGGAGCTGCGACCGTTCTTCACGGTGCTCGATCAGCTCAAGCAAACAAAGAGGGCCCTGAGCAAGGCTCGGAAGACCTCGGATAGCAAGAAGGTGTCTCGGTCTTCGAGCCCTGCGGCCCCGATTCCGCTGCGCCGTGACTTGCCACCTCCTGTCTTGCCCTCGGATCGACCGGCCCAGGTGCCGCTTGGGAGCGAGAGCTTGAAGGCCCAGGAGCGTGCGGTCGTCGAGCTGGAGGACAACGTCTCTGTCGGCGCCACCACCCCGGTTGGCATGGCTGATGTGAGCCAAGCGGCGCGCAAGTCCGAGTCCATCGGGGTGGAGCCTGGCCCGGCGGTCACGCCGCCGGAGCCGAGTACGCCGATCGCATCGAACGAGGTGCCCGCCGAGGCTGAGCTCCCGGCAGGCGCCGAAGCGCCAGCGGCGGAGGACCTCCCCGGGGCGTCCGCGGCGCCTGAGTCACCGGTCGTCGATCCGGCGGACGCTGAGCGGGCGGCGAGCGCGGCTGACGAGGCGACGCCGGGGGTCCCTGACCACGACGACGCACTCGCGGACTCGTTCTTCGGCGCTGTAAGCGACACGATCGACGATGCGGACGACGCGATCCCCGGACCGTTCGATCTGCGAGCGACCCGGCCCATTCCAGCCCCCGGTGCACGCGCGGACGCCGACAAGTCCACGCGGTCTTTCAAGGTCCCCGGGACGGTGGAGAGCTCCGACGCGCTGCCGGTTCCAGAGTCGCTGTACGTTCCGGTCGAGACGCCGAAGTCAGACTTCGACCCGGACCAGACCTTTGACGGAATGCCCGTGGTCCGTCGGGAGAAGCCTGGCGCAGGAGGTTCCTTCTACGCATTCCTCGTCCTGCTGCTGCTCGTGGCGCTGGTCGCGGGCTGGTACTTCTTTGTCGGACCCGGCCGGGACAAGGTCTTTGGCGATCCGCTCGCGGGCGTCACTCCTCCCCCCTCTGGCGATCCGGTGACCTCTGCGGTGGCCGATCCTGAGCAGCCAGGCGACGAGGACGAGCCGGACGCAGTGGTCGACGGACAGCCTGCATCGGACGGGCAGACCGACTCGGCGGATCCTGGAGCCGAGGCCTCCACGCCCGAGCCAACCCCCGCCAAGGCCGAGCCCACTCCCGCCCCTGAGCCGACCCCGAAACCAGCGGCGGTCAAGAAGCCCGACCCAACCCCGGCCCCCCCTCCGGCGCCCAAGAGCGCAGCCGCGCTCGTCAAGGAAGGCAACCGTGCCCGGGACCGAGGAGACTACCGGGGTGCGTCATCGGCCTACGCGAGCGCTCTGGAGCTCAAGCCGAGCGACGTGACCACCCACATTGAGATGGGTTGGTCGTTGATCGAGCTGGGCCGAAACAGCGACGCAGTGACGCACTTCAAGCGGGCGACGTCCCTGAGCCCTGGGAGACCGGAAGGGCACTACGGTCTCGGCCTCGCCTATCAAACGATGGGCAAGAACAGTCAGGCGGTCGCGGCGTACAAGAAAGTCATTGAACTGGATCCAAATGGCCGTGACACCCGTGAGGTCCAGGCCCTGCTAAGGCAGTTGGAGTAGGTTGCCGCGCGCAGCCCCCCAACGGCCACGGAGAGAACACGACGATGAGTGAAAAGAACCGACCCGAGGAGGAGTACTTCGCTCGGGAAGAAGCCCAGAAGACAGCGCAGCTTGCCAAAGAGATCGCGAAGAAGGAGGCCGCCGAGGCCGCCGCCGCGCTCAAGGCTCTGCATCACCTCCGGTGCGGCAAGTGCGGCACGAAGATGGACACCACCATCTTCAAGGGTGTGGAGATCGAGATCTGCGGCGAGTGTGGCTCTGTGCTGCTCGATCCGGGCGAGCTCCAGCAGCTCGCTGGGAGCGATCGCGCAGGCATCGTCGAGATGATCAGCGGCCTCTTCGGGTTCAGCAAGCCCCGATAGCTTCGGCCAGTGGGCCCGGAGCTACTCGGTCTTCGTGGAGAACTCTCCGCTGAGATCGACGAGCGCGGCCAGGGCCTCCTCACTGTTCGGTGGTCCATCGTCGGTGTCGGCCAGCCCCTGATCGGCCTCCAAGACCACAAAGACCTGGTTGCCTCCAGAGTCTCGGGACCGCTTCATCGCGCTGCGGGTGCGATGAAGCACCTCGCTCGACGTGGGTCCGTCCTCGGGGAACCCGCCGACCCCAATCGACACCGAGACATCGCCTCCTCGCGGGTGGCTCACCTTGCGTTCGGCGACTGCGGCGCTCAGGCGTCGGGCGAGCAGCGCGCCGCTCTCCCTGGGGGTCTCGGGCAACAGGATGGAGAACTCACGGGTCCCGAACCGCGCGACCTCGTCGACGTCGCGCACGGAGGAGCGCAGCAGGATCGCGAGGTCTCGAAGCAGCCTGGCGTACAGCTGCTGGTCTATGTCCGCCATGTCAGCGACGCCGTCGATCTCGATCTGCATCAATGTGAGGGTCTGTCCATAGCGCCGCGAGCGTCGCACCTCGCCACGCCAGCGCTCCCGGAAGTGCCGGTGGTTGTGCAGCCCGGTGACTCCATCGATCACTGACAGTCGGCGCTGACGCTCCGCGATCTCGCCGATCTCGCGGGTGCGCTCCCGGACCTTCTGCCCAAGCGCGACGTTCTGAGCCCGCAAGCGAGCCATCTGGGCCCGGGTCTGTAGGAGGCTGGCGCGCACCTCGATCGCCCGCCGCAGCGCCACCCGCAAGGCGCTCTCGTCCCAGGGCTTCGTGACGTACTGGTCGATGCGGGCCCGATTCATGCCGTCCATGACGACCTTCGGGTCCGAGTATTCGGTGAGGAGGAATCGCTGGAGGTCTGGGGAGTCGCTGAGGGTGCGCATGAGCAGCTCGACCCCCGTCATCCCAGGCATGCGCTGGTCGGAGATGATCACTGCGAAGTCATCACGCTGCAGCGCCTCGAGAGCCTCGTCACCAGTCCGGGCGACCGCCACCGTGAACTCCCCGCCGAACGACCGCTGGAACGCCTCCAGGGAGGCATCGTCGTCATCCACGAACAGGACCGGCCAGTCCTTTGGGTCCATGGGTTCGGTCGTCTGACCGGGGTCCTGCTCGTCCGTCACGCGATCGCCTCCGCGGCACAGGGTATCACCGGGGAGGCGTGCTCTTTGGCTGAGAAGTCCGGCCAGTTCCGTCCCCAGCTTCGTCCTCCACTGGCCCTCCCTCGGCCCGCCAGCGGTCTCTGGTTCTGGGTCGTGGCTTTGATTGTCGCCCGCGCGCGTGGGACTCTGCGTGCCCGCATGCGAACATCACACACCGCTCTGCCCCGTCTCCTCATGCTCGCCGCCGCGGCGGCGCTGCTCACTGCTGGGAGCTGTGAGTCGCTTGAGGCCAAGGCGAAGGCGGCGGTCGCTTCGGGAGACCACGCCGGCGCATCGGACCTCTATCTCGAGGCGGCAAAGGGGGCGGCGTGCCCAGACCGTGGCCGGCTCCTGCTCAAGAGAGCCGAGGCCTTGGAGGTGGATGGGCAAGTTCGGTCTGCGGCCCGCAGCATCGACAAGAGCATCGAACTCTGTCCCGACTATGCCGCCGCCCGTTGGGCCCGTGCGCAGCGAGCGGCGGATGCAGGGGAGCGCGACCTCGCTCTGAGCGACGCGGCGCTGCTCAAGGACACCCTTCCAGCGGCCGCCGAGCTGTTCAGCGATCTCTCGATGGAGGTCGAGGTGGAGCGCGGTGTGCGCGCGCGTGCGACCCAGCTCGTCAGGTCACTCCAGAGCCTGCTCAACGTCGAGGCCGCGACAACGCCACTGGACACGAGCGCGCCCGCGGAGTTTGCCCGGGTCGCTCCCGTTCCGATGACCCTGCGCTATCAGGTGCAGCAGTCGGTCCGTGGAGGGGCTCGGTTTGATCTGAAGTGGGAGGAGCTGTGGTCGTATCGCGGTGATCCTGCAGACACCGCGCATGTGCTGGTGCGGACACTCGAGCTGCCCCCGTTGGCGCGGGAGCTGCCGCTGCCGACTCGTCTGACCATGTCCAACCAGCGGATGGGGATGCGCTTCGCGCTGGACGACCGCGGGCACGTGCTCGAGGCGGGCTGGTTGTCCAGAGGGCCAGATCGAGGCATGCGTCCCGAGATGCTGCGTCCCGAGATCGAGGGCATGCTCAAGCGGCGTCGTATCTACGATCCCGGTGAGTCGGGTCGTCGCAGCGTCGGCGAGACCTGGCGCGGCGAGGACGTGCGTGTCATCGACGGCAAGCCGGTGACCGCCGAGTTCGAGAGCGAAGCCATGGGGTTCGTCTCGGTGCGCGGAATCCCCACGCTGCATATCAAGACGAAGCTCGTCGCGGATGGGTACACGTGCGACGAGGAGGTCTGGCTGCATCCCGAGACCGCAGTGCCCGTCCGCATCGTCCGCGACAGCAAGTACACGGTCAGCTTCGAGTTCAGTGAGCAGCGCTGGGTCGACCATACAGAGCTGATCCTCTCCGCCGTCTCGGGCGGCGACTGACACCGGGCGAACCTGCGCCCGCAGCCCGCCGACCGTTGACAGATCTGGCGAACCCTGCGAATTTGCCGCGTTCCTGGCCTCCCGCGCCCCCCACAATCGAGGATGTTCATGCCGTCTCTACGCTTCTTGCTCGCTCTGCTCCTGCTCTGCTCCTTCCCGCTCTTCGGAGCGGGTTGCCCCTCCACCGATGACGACGACTCGGGTACCGACGACGACGACGCGGGCGACGACGACGACGACGACGACGACGACGACGACGACGACGGCGCGGACGACGATGACGACGCCACCGGCGCGCCCATCTCGTGCGATGGCACGTTGCCGGTGATCGACGAGTCCGAGCCCAACGACGAGACGTCCCAGGCCATCGAGGCTGCGACGGCAGGGTTCTGCATCGAGGGCACCGTCACTTGTGGCGATGAGCAGTACCTCGACAACGACCAGTACGTCTTCCAGATCGCGGAGGCCCGCACGGTCACCGTGACCTTGAACTGGACGGGCGCCTCGGATGTGGACAAGTACCTCTACATCGGTGAGGTCTCCAAGAACTCGGTCATCAGCTACGAGAAGGGCAACACCGGCCCTGAAGTCGGCAGCGCCGACGCGATCGCCGATCAGGACTACATCCTGCAGGTCGCTTGCTGGACTGGTCAGGACACGCCGTACACGCTGGAGGTCAGCTACGACGAGATCGCGGGCGGCGACGACGACGACAGCGCGGGTGACGACGACGACGCCGTGGGCGACGACGACGACAGCGCCGGTGACGACGACGACAGCGCCGGTGACGACGACGACAGCGCCGGCGACGACGACGATGCCGTGGGCGACGACGACGACAGCGCGACCGCTGCAGCGACGTTCAGCGATGTCTGGACGACCGTGCTCATGAGCAACTGTGGCTGCCACACCTCGGGCAACGTGCACTGGAACCACAACAGCACCGCGGCAACCGCCTACACGCAGCTCGTGGGCGTGCCCGCGGGTGAGTTGTCGTCGATGGATCGGGTCGAGCCCGGCAACGCGCTGACCAGCTACCTGATGCACAAGATCGACGGCACCCACAGCGGCGTCGGCGGCTCCGGTGGCCAGATGCCGCTCGGCGGCTCGTTGACCAGCATCCAGGTCGAGACGGTCCGCGAGTGGATCAACGACGGCGCACAGAACAACTAGGGTTCCAACCCCAGTAGCTCAAACGCCTCGACCGCTTGGTCGGGGCGTTTGCGCTTGGGGCGTCTCGGGGGATACTGACGATCGTGAGCCACCGGATCCTCATCGTCGAAGACGACAAGCACTTCGCGGCGCAGCTCAAAGAGCTGTTCGACTACCACGGCCTGCACGCCCGGGTGGCCGTGACCGGCCCTGAGGGCATCGAGGCGTTCGGCAATGGCGGCGCGGACTTCGTGCTCGTCGATGTGATGTTGCCGCAGGTGCATGGCCTCAAGGTCCTCGAGCAGATCCGAAGCATGCCCGCAGGCGCTGACGTCCCCGCCATTTTGATGAGCGCCGTGTACAAGAACGAGACGATGTTTGCGCCCGATCTGGCGCGCCTCGCGGTGCACCAGTTTCTGCCCAAGCCCTTCTCGCTGATCGACCTCGGTCGCAAGGTCAACGGGATCCTCGCCGAGCCCGAAGGGGGACGCGCGAGCGTACGCATGCTTCATGCAAAGCGAGAAGCGGAGAAGCCGACTCCCGTGGAGACGCCACCGGCGCCCAGGGAGCCGCCGCCGGCGTTCGAGGACCGGGCGACCGTTCCGATGGGCGCTGTGACCGACTCCGATGTGCAGGCAGGGACCGCTGGCACCACCACGAGTGAAGGCGACCTGGACCGCGCCGGGTACGCCCGTCTGATCACCCACCTGTTCCACAGTCACCTAAGCGGGGTGCTCCAGCTCGAGCACGATGGCGATCAGCTGACTCTGTATCTGCTCAACGGCTACCCCGTTTGGGCGGAGACCCCACGACCTTCAGACCTGCTCGAGTGGCTCATCGGTGAGGGAGTGCTGCAGCGAACTCAAGTCGCACACCTCTTTGCTCTGAGGACTGCGCCGGAGATGCGCTCCGAGCTCTTGAGGGCGGGTCTGCTCGACCCCGACGACCTCGCGCCCCTGATGGAGGCGTGGTTGGCGTGGCAGGTACGGCGCACCCTCAACGCCACGTCCGGCAGCTACCAGTTTGAAGCCACCGACGACTTCGCAGGGATGATCCCGGTCTATGAAGTCAATCCCATCCGCGAGCTCTGGCTGGCGTTGCGGGAGGTCCCGGCCGGCAGGCTGGAGGGCGATCTGACCGTCCTGGCAGGCCGGGAGATCGGTCGGACCCGCAGCTTCAACCGGCTCTTCGGCTACATCGGGAACACCGCCGAGCTGCGCGAGCTCGGCGAGCATCTCCTGCGCACCCGGCCGCTTGATGAAGTGCGGGCTCGGTTCCGAGACGATGACTCGACCCGATGCCTGTGGTTGCTGATCAGCGCCGGGCTCGTCTCGGTCGCCGACTCCCCATCCAGCAAGGCGCCGCGGCAGGCACCGAAGCGCCGAAGCCGCGTGCCAGCCGGCCTCCGTCGCCCCCCCGCGACCTCGCGCCCCGCCGCGGCCTCGCGCCCCCCCACGCCCTCGCCTCCCGCCGAGGCCCCGCGCCCCCAGCCGGAGACCCGTCGCTACGGCCGAGACACCGTCGCTGCCTTGCGCGCCGCCGCCCCGCCCACCGGCGGCGGCGAAGGAGACACGGCTGAGGCGCGGGTAGCTCGCGACTACGTCACCCGCATGGAGCTCGACCACTACGGCTTCCTCGGCGTATCCGGAGATGCGTCGAGTGATGCGATCGACGAGGCCTACCAGGATCTCGCCCCGCGGTACCGACTGCGGAACCTGGGCTCCGAGCTGCACGCCGACACCCGCAGGCAGGCCAAGGAGCTGCTCACGAAGCTCGTCGAGGCCTTTGGCGAGCTCTCAGATCCGGCGCGGCGTGCGCGCTACGACGACGCCCTATCGAGGGCCAGCGCAGCGGGCCGCAAGCCACCGGGAGCCAGGACCAACCCGGGGACCGCCCCGCCGTCGGCGTCGGAGGGCCCGTTGACCGGATACCCGACCGCTGAGTCCGATGCGCGGGTCGCGGAGTCTGCCGGCAGCCTCGGCCCCGAGCTGGTCAAGCGCTGGCTCCAGGCGCGGCGGGCGATGGCGACTGGGGAGCACCGGCGGTCGATGATCGCGCTGGAGAGCCTGCGCACCGAGCTCCCGTCGGAGCCCGGGGTGCTCGCCGACCTCGCGTGGTGTCGCTTCAACACCGGAATTCCCACAGATGCGCGGACCCAGGACAAGTCGCTGGAGTGGGTGGCTCTGGCGGTTGCGTTCCAACCGGGACACCCTGACGTGGTCGAGGTGAACGCCCGGATCCTCGCCTTCTCCGACTCGCATGCCGACGCCCTGCGCGCCCTCAAGCGACTCGCCAAGGCGCGGCCGGAGTTGGGCTGGGTCCCGACTCAGATCAAGCGGCACACCCGACTGCTCGAGGCGGCCGAAGAGGGCGGCACGATGTTCTCGGGGCTCTTTGGGCGCCGCAAGTAGTTGAGGTTTCTCTGGCTGGCCCTCGCCCTCGCCTCACTTCCACTGCAGGCCGAGGGCTTGCATCCCAGCGTCCCGGAGGCGGTGGTCGCCGTCGGCATGGACGTCCCCGCCGTGGGCCTGAGTGAGCCGGTCGCGCCGCTGGACGAGGATGCCGCCGTGCGACGCTTCTTCGAGTGGATCAATGATGTGGCACCGGGCTCGCCATTGACCACAAGCGCAGTCGCGGCGGGTCTGGGCCTCCCCGTTGGCGAGCTTGCGGTCTCCGGGCTCTACGTCACCCGGGAGGCGATCCTCCGCGTCGCCGTGGCGACGCGCCTCGCTGCGCCAGCGGGTCCCGAGCACCACGAGCGTCTGGCCCAGAACGCCACTGATCTGGCTTTGCTCGCCGGGCTCTGGGATGACCCGGCTGCGGAGCGCCTCACCTGGAGTTTTCTCGGTCTCGCCGTCGGATCGGTGCTCGCCGCCGGGGATCCATGTCCCTCGGACGTGGGGCCTGAGCCGGAGATCCGCGCCGAAATGGAGACCGCGAGCCGCCGGAGCCACTGGACCACTCTGGGCGGCTACCTGGGCGGAGGCATCGACAGCGTCGAGACCTTGACGTGGGCGGCCCGGACCCGCTGCGAGCCCCTCCCGCTCTCGACGCTCGGGAGCGACGTGCTGGGCGAGGAGTTCGAGGACCGCGCGCTGCGAGGATTGGTGGACGCGGCCTTGGCCGAGGTCGGGGCGGAACCGGAGCTCGCCCGCATCGGCCATGCGGTGGCGGGCGCGGCGCGAGAGCGTGCTCGACGCCCCGCCGCGATCCTCTACAGTCGCGCGTGGCGCGCCGCGCACACCCCCGCCGCCGCTTCAGGGAGCCCCGAGATGAACGATCTGTCCCACCATCGCGACTCCGCGAGCCGGGCCGCGACCGCGGCGCGACTGCTGCACCGGCTGTTCCGGCAGACCGTGGAGCTAGACGACGGCACCGCCGCCATCGTCGTGGACACTGGAGACGACGTGCTCGCGGCCCGGGCGTCGGCGTCCGAGACCGCCCGGCGTGCCCGCGCGCTGCCGATCGCTGAGCGCTTGTACCGAGAGCTCGTCGCCCCGACGCTGGCGCCGCCGCCCACCATTCCGTCCCGCGAACCCCGTGTTCCCCTCGGCCTTCTGCTCAGCGCGGCGTTCGTGGCGGGCTGGGCGTGGATCTTCCGTCGCTCGCTCAAGGGCGGCGCCCCCGCACCCTGGGCCCAGATCGCGGTCGCGGTGCTGCTGCTGCCCGCGGTGCTGCCGGGCCATGCGGACGCCGTGCCGTTCCGCTCCCCGCACGCGGACGCGATGGCGCGCTTCGCAGATGCCGCCCCCTTTGGCGCCGACCAGGTCGGCTTCCCGACGGACGCTCAGCTCGCTTCGCGGGACAACGACGATGGCGCCACGGTGATCGGGTACCTGCCCTACTGGGTGGATGCCGAGAACATCCCCTGGGACCAGATCGACGTGCTGGCCTACTTCTCGGTGGAGGTCAACGCGGACGGCTCCCTCGGCAACGACCACGGCTGGGGCGACGCCGGCGCAGACGCAGTCATCGAGGCAGCCCATGCCGCGGGAGCTCAGGTGACCCTCGCCGCGACGCGCTTCGGCGGGACAGCGCTCGCGCCGCTGATGTCGTCCGCCTCGGCGCGCCAGAACTGCATCGACAACCTCATCGCCAAGATGATCGAAGGCGGGGGCGACGGCATCGACATCGACTTTGAGGGGCTCAACGTCTCCAACCGCCAGGACTACGTGGACTTCATCGTGGACCTGCGCGCCGCCATGCAGATCGCCCAGCCGGGCTCGCTGCTGACCCAGGCCACGCCGGTCATCGACTGGGAGGGCGCCTACGACTACGACGTGCTCGCCGACAACTCCGACTACGTCTTCATCATGGGGTACGCGTTCGCCGGCACATGGAGCAACCCGAAGCCCAACGCGCCGCTCGACGGCGGCTCGCCGTGGGGCTCCCGGTCGCTGCGCTGGTCCGTGCAGGACTATCTGCAGTGGGGCGGCTTGTACAACGCCGACAAGTTCATCCTGGGCCTGCCGCTGTACGGGCACACCTGGGACACCACGAGCAACAACGTGCCAGGCACCGAGAACGGCTCCATCACCTCGACCTTCTACTCGACCTCCCAGTCGCGCTTCGCCGCCTATGGTTCGAGCTGGGACTCAGTCAGCTCCACCCCCTACACCATGTGGCAGGAGGGCTCGCAGTGGAAGCAGATGTGGTCGGAGGACGCGATGTCCATCGGGCTCAAGGCCCAGATGGCGTCGGATGAAGGCATCGGCGGCTTTGGTTTCTGGGCGTTGAACTACGACGAGGGCGACACCGCGCTGTGGGCGTCGACCCAGGCGGTCCTCGATGGGTGGGACGGCATCGTCGGCGACGACGACGACGACGACGACGACGACGATGACGATGACGGCACCGACCCGGTGTCCGGGGTGCCTGAGCTGATTGTGCGCTGGCCCGATGCAGTCGTGGTCGGGCAGACGGTCTATATCGACGCCGCAGACAGCCTCGACCCCGATGGCGCCGGCCTCGCCTGGTCTTGGACGCAGATTGGAGGTCCCACGGTCGAGGTGGAGTTCGCGGACACGAACCGCCCCTCCTTCTTCGCGGAGTCCCTGGGGACCTACTCCATCAGCGTGGTGCTCTCCGACATGGACGGCGACAGCGTGTCGAACGATTTCCTGATCGTCGCCGTGCCCGAGGAAGACGCGGGACTGATCGACGACGGGAACGCCTGCGGAGGCGACTGCTCGACGGCGTCGTCGGCGCACCCCGGCGCGCTCGCGTGGCTGCTGGTCGCCTTTACCTTCATCCAGCGAAGGAAGCGCCGATGAGGAGCCCCCGGTTCGTGGTTTCTGGGCAGCGCCTCGAGCAGCACTACTCCGAGTTCGACTTCGCCGGGCACGTGCCACGGGACCCGGTGCAGTTCCCGCATCGTTACGAGGACCCCGCCGACATCGAGGCCATCGCGTTCATCGCGGCGTCCCTCGCGTTTGGTCGGGTCGCTGCGTTCGAGCCCCACCTGGAGAGGATCTGCGCGGCCCTGGGTGACACGCCCGCCGCGACCCTGATGGCGGCGACTCAGCCCACCCCGCACCCCGCATCCTTGCTCGCAGTGGAGGAGGGCGCCTCGGCGCAGTACCGGTGGATCAAAGCCGCAGATCTGCGCTCACTGCTGCTCGCGGTGGGCCTCGCCCTTCATCAGTGGGGCTCGCTGGAGAAGGGGTTCGCCGCCGGCATCCCCAGCAAGCCCACCAAGAAGAGCCGCGACGCTGGGATCTGGGCGCCCCTCGGCGTGTTCATGGGCAAGATGCGTGAGTTCGCGCTGTCCGTGCACCCCACCCCCGAGGAGCGCCACCGGGCGATGGCCTTCCTGTTCCCGTCCGCCAAGGGCGCGGCGGCGTGCAAGCGCCAGCACATGTTCTTGCGGTGGATGGTGCGGCCGCCGACCGAAGGTGTGGACTTCGGTATCTGGACGTCGGTCTCCCCGACCGACCTCATCTGCCCGTGCGACGTGCACACCGCGAGGATCGGTCATGCCCTGGGGCTGTGCTCGAAGGCGGAGCCGTCCCACAACGTGGCGGACGAGTTGACCCGCTCACTTCGCCTCCTCGACCATCAGGATCCCGTGCGCTTCGACTTCGCCCTGGCGCACATGGGGATCAGCGGCGGCTGCCGAGCGATGTACATGCCCACGGTGTGTGAGACGTGCGGGCTGCGTGAAGCCTGCCAGTGGTGGGGCCGGATCTAGACCTGCACGACAGAAGTCGTGACCCGACTCCGCGACGGCCGGGGGGCCCAGCGCAATGAGCGAGGAGGGAGCGGGTCGAGACCCGTGACCGACGAGCGAAGCGGCGATGGGTCCGCCGGGCAAGCGGAAACGGTCAGAACTTCTGTCGTGCGGGTCTAGAGCACCGAAGAGATACTGGCGGTATGGGCTACGGGAGGCCGGGGGGCGTCCATCCGTCGCCTGCCCGGTCCAAGAACACCGCGTTCGCCAGCGCGTACGCCACCGCGCCGCCGTAAGCGCCTCCGATGGCCTGGGTCCCCTCGACCTCCACCGCGTACCACGAGTCCACATCCGGGCTGTCCTGGAACGAGCCCGTCCACCAGATCCCGTCGGTGCTCTCTCCGGTGATGGCCTGCTCCATCACGACCTCGCCGTTGCGCAGCACCCGCACCACGTCGGGGCGAATGTGGTCCGGCCCGGACACCGTGATCTGAAGGTCCACGCCCGCGGCGGTGACCGTATCGCCGGGCAGCTCGCCGGTCGCGTTGCTCACCCGCAGGGTAACGCCTCCCGAGACCACCACATGCCCGGCGCGGATCGCCGCGGCCAGGGCCTCGGGCGTGACTTCGCTGGGGACCGTCGTATCGAGGAACACATCGGTGCGTCCATAGCCGCACGGGGACGTGCGTCCGTGGGAGTCGGAGACCCCGACGGGGATGCGCCTCTGGCCGATGTTGAGCCAGGAGAACCAGTCCTCACTGGTCTCTTCCCAATACCCCACGCTGCGGCTGTTCACGATCTCGACGAGATCGAACCCCCACGACCAGAAGTCCGGTCGGAACGGCTCTCCGGTGCTCGGCTCGTACGAAGCTGCCGACATCATCCCGCTCGACTCGCGACCGTGGTTGATCTGCAGGAGCGCGTCGTCAGGTGCGGCCTCGCGGATCCGCGCGAAGAGCGCGTCCGTGTCGTCAAAGGGCTGCCACCATGCCGGGGCTCCTCCGTTGATGACGCTCGGTCCCAACCCCGTCGCGGGGAACAGGTTGAAGTGGCCCCGCAGCACCGGGCTCACCTCGACCCCGTCGATCACGCGCAGGCGGCCCTCCAGTCCGAGCGCAGGCACGAGAGGCCCGTAGGGGACCATGCGATCGTGGTCGGTGGTCACCGGCAGCTCGACGCCGGCGGCGGCGCACGCGATCAAGCGGTCTTCCATTGGGAGCGTGCCGTCGGTGCTCGGTGCAGCATGCAGATGGGAGTCCATGGCCAGCCAGCCGTCGCGGGCCAGGACCTCGGTCAGCGTGACGCTCTCGGTCACCCCCGCTGCGGTGACCGTGATCCCCTGCACGGAGGCCCGGGTGTGCCGCGGCGAGGCAGAGACCGTCACGCTGTACTCACCGGGAGCCAGTGGCAGGGTGATGTCGCCGTCGCCGGTCCAAGCCCGGAGCGCCGAGCCCGTGCGAGCCGGGAGTCCGAGCCCCGCCCGCCACGCATCGTCGATGGGGGAGGTCGGCGCACCGCCGGCGTGGGTGACCTCGACGTAGCCGGGCAGCGCCGCGCCGTCACCGTCGGTGATCTGGAGACGAAGCGTCCCCGCCGGTGGCAGGTCGAGGTCCGCGGTGGCGCCGCCCTCGGGCAAGGTCACCGCCATGGGGGGCGACTCGCCGTGGCCACGAGCCTGACGCAGCGGACTCGGGGTGGTGTCGCCGCGCAGAGCGGCCAGCTGGCGCGCGTTGACCAACGGCTGGGTGAACGGCGCGTAGCGCCCCGCGCCGTCGGGCAAGTCCACGATCTCGTCGGGCCCGGTGCCGGTGACCACCGCGGAGTAGTCGCCGGGCGGCGCCCGCAGGCTGTAGGTGCCGTCGGCGTGGCTGACTGCAAACCCTTGAAACACCGGCGTCGCACCGTCCTGCACGAGGTGCACCCGCGCGCCCTCGACCGGAGCGCCCCCGCTCGTGACGGTGCCGCTGAGGAGGCCGGTGGTGATGCCTTGGGCGGCCATGCGACTGGCCTCGACCTCTGCCGGGTCTGCGCCGATCGCCCGGTAGCGCTCCAGCACCACCTGCTGGCCGGCGGGGATGTCCTGCCAGCCGTGCGCGATGAGCTCGATGCCGCTCGAAGACAGCAGATCGTTGGCGCCAAACCGGTTCAGAGGGCCGTCCGCCCGATACAGGAGCATCGTCGCCTCGCCGTTCCGACCGACCGTGCCGATGGCCGCGGGCTCGTCCAGCGCGCCGGGGGAGAGGCCCTCGCCTGAGCCGTACGGGTCCAGGTCTTCCTGGGCAGCGATCAAGCCGTCGAGGGCGTTGGCGCGCACGTCGTCGTCGTTGGGGTTGCTCAGGGTCGTGCGGACCAACAGCGCGTTCGAGTCTGCGGCCAGCACGTACTCGGTGACCACATCGATGTCGAGTGGCGGGGTGAGGGGATCGTCCGCCTCCACCACGCCCTCCACAAAGCGCCAGCGCTCGTCCCGGCCAGTGACCCGCACCACTGCGGGCTGCCCGTCGCTGCCGTCCGCCACCAGCTCGACGGTGTCCGCCCCTGCGAGGGCTCCGATGCCGAATGCAAGGAATGCCTCCTCCAGCGTGTCGCGGCCGAGCTGCCCCTCGGGCCGCACGATGTCTGCGTCGATCAGAGCGCCGGCGACGCCCACATAGCCGTGGCCTGCCTCACGCCGGATGGCGAAGCGCACCCGGTCGTTGTAGAGGACCAGGTCTCCAGGCCGCGCCTCTGCGGTGATCCCGCCCCACGCCGCTGCCGCGAAGTCCGCAGGATCGGCCGGGAGGATGCCGCCCCGCACCTCGCCCGGCGCCGCGCGGACCGTGGGGTCCACCCCGATGCCGGGCTCGGGCTCCGGCGTCGGCGGCTCAGTCGTGGGCTCCGACGGACAGCCGCTGGCCGTGACAAGCACGCCGATGAGGCAAAAACAAAACCAGATCGAACGAGGAGTCATTGCACACCTTGGAGCCGTGGGCCCGAGAGTTGGGTCGCACCCTGGTCTAGACTCTAGCTGCGTCCTCCCCTGGCGCACCCGAGAGGAACTCTGATGCGTCGTTTTGCCTGCCTGTCCGCTGCCCTGCTCTGCCTGCCGGTGATGGCTGGGTCCGTTGACGCGGCCCCGCTGGAGCTCGATCCCGACAACATCGGCCCGCGCTGGGAAGGCGTGAACTTTCACGACAACTTCGGTTGGCGCGTGGTGAGCCCGGGGGACCTCAACGGCGACGGGCGCTCCGACTTCCTCGTGGCTGGGCCACAGGACGATGGCCCCAGCACCTTCGACAGCACGGTGCGGGTCTTCCTCGGGCGCGAAGGCCGGCCACCGGGGCAGCGGCTCGCGGATTGGTCTGACGGCACCTTCATCGACGCGGGCTCGTCGGACGACTCGGTGTTCCGCTTCACCGTGATCCCCGACGCCACCGGGGATGGCGAGCCCGATCTGGTGGTCGCCGAGCCCAACGCGGGCAGCGCAGGAACGGTCTACATGTACGCCGGTGACGGAGACTGGAACACGGACCGCACCGCCGCCGATGCAGCTGCGAAGTGGACCGGCTACGCGCAGGACGAGTACCCGCAGCTCGCCGATGAGACGCGCCCGTCCGATGTCGCAGGTGGTGACTTCGACGGCGACGGCTTGTCCGACATCGCGATCGCCTCGACGCTCTTCAATCGGGTGTGGATCGACTACAGCGCGGACGGCTTCGGTGAGGAGACGGAGCTGTCGGCCTTGCCGGTGTTCTTCACGGCGTGCGAGGGGGAGTTCCCGGGCGTGGGCTTCGGCAGCGCGCTCGCGGTCGGCGACTTCAACGACGACGGCCGGTCCGACCTCGCGGTAGGCGCGCCGGGCTGCACCAACGATGCGGGTCAGGTGCATGTCTTTTATGGCGCCCAGGGCGGCTTCGGAGGCTCGGCCGACCTCGTGATCAACGGCGGCGACCGCATCGGCGCCCGGCTGTTCGCAGACGATCTCGATGGCGACGGTGATGACGAGCTGTTCGTGCAGGAGCTGCTCAGCGGCACGGCGGAGAACAAGGGCGGTCTGTGGATCTTCACCGGCGGGGCCGGGGGGCTCGCTGCGACGCCAAACACCGTGCTCTCGTCTGGCTTCTCGGACGGTCGCCTGGGCGCCTCGGTGGCCGTCCTCGACGACATCTCCAACCCTCCCGACGGCATCCCGGAGCTGGTCGTCGGCTCTCCCGAGGCCAGCCTGTCGGGAGTGGGCCAGGGCGCGGTCTACGTGTTCGAAGGCCAGGACCCCTGGCCGGCTGCGCTGCTCGTCGGCGACGCGAAGTACCGGGTCGACGGGTCGGGGCTGAACAACTGGTTCGGCCAGTCCCTGGCGACGTTGTCGGACTTCGATGGAGACGGCTACCCGGAGATCGTGATCGGCGAGCCCAACTTCTCCGCCGAGAACTCCGAGAACGAGTTTCACCGCGGGCGCATCTACCTGTTCAACGCCCTGCCCGACCGCGACGAAGACGACGACAACGTCTCCACGCTCAACGGCGACTGCGACGACCTCGATCCCGATGTTCGCCCAGGGATCCTCGAGCAGTGCAACGGGATCGACGACAACTGCAACCACGAGACCGACGAAGGCTGTGGGGATGACGACGACGCGGCCGACGATGACGACGACGCGACCACGCCTGCGCCCGGCGACGACGACGACTCCACAGACGGGTGCGACTGCGGCTCGAGCCTCGCGGGCCAGAACGCGATGCCCACCGGGCTCGCCCTGGTGCTCGCGCTGGGTTCGGTCGCGCTCTACCGCCGGCGCCGTACGCTGTAGACGCCCGTCGCCTCCGCGACGAGCACGCGCTCGCCCTGCACCCCGTCGCTGGCTTCATCGGAGCGGTTCTCGGTGGCGGCGCGCTGCCACACCTGGATCCGCGCGACGCCGACCCGGCCGCCGAGGCGCACCACGCGTGCCTCGGCGACGGTGTCGATGGGCGCGGCGGGCCGCAGGTAGTCGATGCGCAGGTCGATGGTGCTGACGATGTCGCCGATGGTGAGCCCGCTGAAGACCGCCGCGCCACCGGCGGCGTCCGCCAGCGCAGAGAGGGATCCTCCGTGCAGCGCGGGCACGGCGGGGTTGCCGACGAGCTCGGGCTTGAACGGCAGGCCGAGGTGGGCGACCCCGTTCTCGAGTCGGGTCATCACGATGCCCAGATGCCGGTTGAACGGGATCTCCTGCTCGAAGAAGCGGCGGATGCCCTCGAAGAGCGCGGAGTTGTCCGCAGCGGACGCCGGATCGGTGGTGGTCATGGCCGGACCCTATCTTGGCGGCGCCCGGGCAAACCCACGGCCCGCCGGGCTGGCACGGACTTCGCTACCGCTGCGTGCGGCGCAGCCTGTAGCATCGGGCAGCGTGACCGAGCGCCTGTCCGCGCTCGAGGAGGCGTCATGACCCCCGATCCCAATCGTTGTTCCCTCTGGATCCTGCTCACCACCCTGGCGTTGACCGCGGCGGCAGGCTGCGCCCCGGTCCGCGAGGGCGTGGACGGGGAAGGGGGAGGAGGGAACACGCTGCAGACCGCGTTGATCGCGACCGACCCGTGGACTGGGACCCAGTACAGCCTCGCCTATGTCTACCTCGTGGACGCGGACTACACCTGCCAGCAGATCTTCAACAACTACGGCCTCGCCTGGTGGGACCTCTCGTCCGACGTGGAGTGGGCGCAAGCCAACGTCTACAAGGGCCAGTTCGTGGATTGGGAGTCGGAGTTCCGCTCCAACTACTCGTGGAACCAAACCGGTGGCGACTACAGCGTCGCGGACTTCTTCTCCGGCACCTTCGGAGTGGGTGGCTACGGCGGCGACGGAGACGATGACGACGTCTTGCCACCGTCGCCGGGCGACTCCCCCGACGCCAACGAGGAGCGCGAGCAGGAGGGCAGCTTCGGCAACGATCTGCTGAGCACCGACGACACCCTGAGCATCCGGTCGTGGGGGGCTGAGCGTGTCTCTGGCGATATCCGCGCCGCCAATGGCGACTGGTCGTTCGACGCCATCTACTGCGGAGACCTTCCCGGCGAGGTGATCGGCTTCGGCAGCGACGGAAGCGATGACGGAGGAGAGAGCTTCCCGGATGCGCCGTAGCGCCCAGCTCCTCGCCTCGCTTGTCGCGCTCTTGCTCGCGGGGTGCGGCGGCGCCATTCCTGACGGCCCCACGCCGCCGGGCCTCGACCCTGTGGAGCGGCAAGCGCTGCTCGTGTGGGCGATCAGCGATCCGGCCCTGTCTCTGAGCGAGCCTGCGGCCCAGTCTGCGGTGATCGAGTTCGCGCCCAACGGCCTCCTCGCGGCGGGGCCGGCGGCTCCGTGGCTCCCCGCGGATCCCACCCTCGAGAACCCCCTTGCGGCCCAGGTGCTGGACTGGGGGGCGTCGGTGACGTCGAACTTCGGGGTGCCGCTGAGCCTTGGGGTCGAGGTTCCGCTGATGCCCGAGGGCGTCACGGAGGCCTGCTTCGACCCCATCGATCCCGCTGGGGACCCTTCGATCGCCGCGATGCGCGACGGGCTCATCGCGTTGCTGGAGGCGCGGCCGGAGATCGCCTACGTGATGCCGGACCCGACCAGGGATACGGCGTTCTGGGACGTGTCGTGCACCTGCACCCCCTGCGACTCAGTGGACGCAGCAGGGATGGCGAACCGGCATCGCGCCTTGTGGAGCGCGGCGACTCAGGAGATCGCAGCGCGGCAGCGGGACGTCTGGTGGTGGCATCACGCGCCCGACTCCGTGGATCAAGGCGCCCCCGAGGGAGGCGAAGACCTGCCTCGTCGGTCCCTCGACCTGCTCCTCGACGATGCGATCCCCGTCCAGACGGCACTCCGGGCCGATTCGTTGCGAGGAGCCGGCGGCGTGTGGTCGCCGGTGGATCCGATCCTCGCCGAGTCCGCGGATCGCCTCGTGGCGGGCACGGTGGATGCGTCCGGGGGTCGCTATGGCCCCACCGATGCGCTGCTGCTCTCTCCCCTTGATCTTTACAACCAGATTCGGGAGGAGCGTTCGCGAGGGCTCAGCGCCTGGTTCGTGCAGATCGATGGCGGAGGCCGCTCCGCACTGGACGAGCTCAACCAGCACGACCTGAGCGTGATCGAGCGCGCGTTCCGCGATCCCTCGGCGGACCCGTCCGACGTGCTCAAGCTGCGCCTCATGGAGCACTACGGGATGGAGGAGCCCGATGGGTTCCAGTTGGGACGGGCGCTTCAGGAGACCGGGCACGCCCTGGCGCTGGCCACCCATCCTCTCGGGATCCCGGTGCTCGACCTCCGCGCAGGAGTCCCCGCCACGTTGCCGTTGCGCTACGGCGATCCTGGCGCGTTCGACCCGGCGTGGGTGGATCGAGTCGGGCGGCTCGCTCAGCCCGGCCTGCAGGAGATCGTGGACGTCAATCAGTGGGTCAGCGAGGCGGCGCTGACGACGTCAGTGGCCTTGAACGCCCTCAACACCGCCAGCGAGTTTCTCACCTCGGGGGAGGAGGCGGTCTTGCGCCGTCGGCTCAAGGTGTTGGACTTCGCCGTGCGCGCGTGGGGGCTCGCCGTCGCCGCCGACGTGGCGGTGCGGGCGCTGGATCAAGACGACGCCGACCCCCGGATCGCGGAGTGGCTCAGCGACGATGTGGTCAGCCTGGGCTTCCTCGCCGACGAGATCGACGATGCGCTGGTGCTGGGCTCCATCGGATCGTGGTTTCCCGCCAGCCCCACCAACCTGCGCGCCCTGGCGAACCAGGTGCGGAGCATCGCCGGCGAAGCCGTGGCGCTCCGTCGGGACTTCCCGGTGATCTACCGAGCGCGTCACAGCTTTGAGGACGGACGGATCAACTACTACTGGACGGTGGATCCGCCGGGCGTGGGGTGGGTCGAGCGGGGTACGAGCTGGCCGGTCTACGACGAGCTGAGTGACCGCGGCGAGGACCTGGCGACTTGGTGGCACGCGTGGACCACCGGCGTCCCCGCGGACACCAAGGTCACTTGGAGGGCCTGCACGGAGACGCCGGACGATCTGGTGGTCTGCGGATCCGATCGGGTGATCTGGACGCCGCTGTAGGCATTGTCGAGCTTTGGCCTCCTCAGTCCCCTCAGGTGAGGGGACAAATAGGGACATTCCTCGCCAATACGGGACATTCCCTTGCGCCTCATCAACTAATGTCTCGATTGTGAAGAGCCCCCCTGCCGAGGGGTTCGAGAGGATTTGACCATGCGCCGATTGCTCCTGACTGCCGTGACCACCGCCCTCTGTCTGCCGACGCTCGCGCTCGCCCAGACCGCCCCGCCCCAGTGCCCCATGGTGCTGGACTTCGATTGGGACGCCCAGGGCAACCCCATCGTCGCCGGACAGGACGTCAGCAGCGCGTACTCGTCTTGGGGCATCGACATCATCGCGTGGACAGCGATGTCGATGACTTCGAGCGACATCGGCTACCCCACCGCGTTCAACAGCGCCTCACCCACCGGCGGTGACTGGGACCTCGGCACTCCCAGCAACATCTACGGAGGCCCCGGCATCGGCAGCGGCGGCGCGTCCAACGATCAGCCTCTCGGCAACTTGCTCATCTCGGCAGAGAACAGCATCGACGCCAACAACGACGGCCTCATCGACGATCCCGATGACGACGCGGGCGGCGCTTGGTTCGAGTTCCTGTTTGACCAGCCGACCTGCATCTTCAGCATGACCACCATCGACACGGACTCGAACGAGACCCCGCCGGACCTCGTCGTCTACGACGCTGCGGGGAACCAGCTCGAGTGGATCAACTACGGGCAGACCGGCGACAACGGTGTCGAGGCCCAGAACTTCAGCATCTGCGGCGTGGACCACATCATGGTCGACGTGTACTCGTCGGGCGCGATCGACAACCTCGTGGTCTGCAACGGCGGCTCCGTCGAGGTCTGTGACGGCGTAGACAACGACGGCGACGGCGACATCGACGAGAACGGCTGGACGGTAGAGAGCGCGGTTCCTGATGCATCCGTCTCCAGCATTCAGAACGAGATCAGCCTTTGGCTCCCCGGCGTCGGCAACTTCGAGTTCGTCCCCGGCGGCACGTTCACCGAGGATGACTCCGCGGGCACCGCCACCATCACCGGGACCCTGCAGATGGTCGGCAACCCGAGCGCGCAGCTCGAGGTCAACGGCCTGTTCACCGGGCGCACGACCGTGGCCGGCTCCGGTAGCCCCAAGCTGCAGCTCTTCTCCAACCAGTACGTCGCCAACGGCGGCACCATCGACCCGTCCGACTGGTACTACTACGGCTATCACAGCGGCACGTTCACCGGTGCGGGCTCGCTCGCAGGCGCCGAGCTCTCGTACACCGAGACCGGGCCGAACATGCAGATCGGCTACGGCGCGAGCGGCAAGAACCTCAACTACGGCGGTTCGACCTGGCTCAACGTGTCGGTGAGCAGCCAGCCGGCGAGCGGCCCTTCGCTGAACCCGACGGGCGCTGGCGACTTCAACTGGGACATCTCAGGCGGATGCGCCATCCCGGATGTCTGCGACGGCATCGACAACGACGGTGACGGAAGCATCGACGAGGACGGCAACGGCGCGGCGGGCGCAGTGTCCGACCCGACCGTGTACGTGGGCTCTGGTGCCGGCAGCCCCGACCGCGCGCTCTGGCTCTCCGGAATCGGCGACTTCGCCTTCAACCCGGGCGGCACCTTTGAGGAGAACCCGGTCGCCGGGACCGCCACCCTGACCGGAACCCTGGAGAAGCAGGGCGACTCGAGCAAGGGCTTCGAGTTCTCGCTGACCTTTGGGAGCCGCACCGCGACCCCTGGAGCGGGTAGCCCATTCCTGGAGCTCATCGCCAGCGCATACGTCAGCGGCGGCGGCACCGTGGACCCCTCCACTTGGTACTACTACGACACCTTTGCGGGCAGCCTCACCGGCACCGGCGGGTACGCCGGAGCGTCCATTAGCCTGACCCAGGCGGGACCGGCCTTCCAGGTCGGTGAAGGCGCCAACGGGCGCAACACGGGCATGGGCGTGTCGAGCTGGGTGAACGTCGCAGTGACGAGCCAGCCGACCACGGGTCCGGCCCTGACGGCCAACGGCAACGGGGACCTCAACCTCGATCTGGCGCCATGCTTCTCGAACGAGGTCTGCGATGGCGTAGACAACGACGGTGACGGTCTCATCGACGAGGGCTTCGACACGGACGGCGACGGCGTGACGACCTGCGGCGGCGACTGCGACGACGCGGACGCGGACAACTACCCGGGCAACACCGAGATCTGTGACGGCGACGACGAGGACTGCGACGGCGCCATCGACGAGGGCTTCGACGCGGACGGCGACGGC
>Ga0222662_1000682_pt1 | contig 24064 bp, 17 predicted proteins | sample AntAcemetagen600_FD_179821 | JGI IMG/M metagenome (GOLD analysis project Ga0222662, IMG submission 179821) | Saline water microbial communities from Ace Lake, Antarctica - #600 | ecosystem: Environmental > Aquatic > Non-marine Saline and Alkaline > Saline | place: Antarctica: Ace Lake...
CTGGGACCCCGCACGGTTCCGCCCTGTCCGCCGAGAGTTGGCCGCAGAGAGCACATGACCCGACAAGCCTTCAAAGCAATGCCGAAACGGAGCGCTGACTTGACCTGAGACAGAGGATCTCCGCGCGGTCCCTCGTTCTCCTTGACCTCGGGCGCCTCGGGCCTCCCCGAACTGGGAAGGGCCGCCAGCTCTCACCGGCTTTGCCGGAGGGGAACTGGCTACGTGCCGCAGAAGGTCTGGTACTCCCCGAAGCTCGGGGGTGCGGGCTGGGCGTAGCGCTCGGCGCCGGCCTGGGCGGTGTAGGGGGTGGCCAGCACCCGCGCGAAGCGGTGGAACGGCTCCATGTCGCCGGTGCGCGCGCTGTCGAGCGCCTCTTCGACGAGGTGGTTCCGCGGAATGTAGATGGGGTTGACGGCGTCCATGGCGTCGGCCACGGACGCTGCCGGTCGGTCCGCGAGCCGCGCCCGCCAGCGCTCGTTCCACGCGAGGAACGTGTTCTGCTGGGACATCGGCGCTTCGCTGCGCAGCGAGGCCGCGAGCTCCCGGAAGCTCTGGGTGAAGTCGCGCTCGTCGGCCTTCATCCAGCCCATCAGGTCCCGCACGATCTCCTCATCTCGCTCGTCCTCTCCGGCGAGGCCTAGCTTGCGCCGGAAGCCGTCGAGGATCGCCGCTGCGTGCACGGTCGCGTACGTCTCGAGCACGCCATGCACCAGCGCGATGGCGGAGTCGTCGTTGGGATCGAGCATCGGCAGCAGCGCCTCGCCGAGCCGCGCCATGTTCCACTGGCCAATGTGGCCCTGGTTCCCGAACGCGTATCGGCCCGTGCGGTCGATGGAGCTGAACACGGCTGCGGGATCGTAGGTGTCGATGAACGCGCAGGGCCCGTAGTCGATGACCTCGCCTGACAGCGTGGTGTTGTCGGTGTTCATCACCCCGTGCACGAAGCCGACATGCATCCACCGAGCGATCAGCATCGCCTGGCTGTGGGTGACCTCCTGGAGCAGGGCCAGCGCCGGGTTGGGATCGTCCGCGCGAAGGGGGTAGTGGCGCGCCAAAGCATGGGCGACCGCGTCTGCGAGCAGACCGGTCTCGCGGCGCGAGGCCAGGAACTGCAGCGTGCCCACCCGCAAGTGGCTCGCGCCGACCCGGGTCAGCACCGCGCCGGGCAGGTATCGCTCCCGCCGCACCTCGTCGCCGGTGGCCACGGCCGCGAGGACCCGCGTCGTGGGGATCCCGAGGTGGTGCATGGCTTCTGAGACGAGGGCCTCGCGCAGGATCGGCCCCAGCGCCGCCCGGCCATCGCCGCCTCGGGAGAACGGCGTCCGTCCCGAACCCTTGAGCTGCAGGTCGAAGCGGGCCCCGGTCGGGGTCACCACCTCGCCGAGCAGGATGGCCCGGCCGTCGCCCAGCGTGGGGTTGAAGCTGCCGAACTGGTGACCGGAGTACGCCGCCGCGATGGGCTGCGCGTCGCCTGGCAGCACGGCGCCCGAGTAGATGCTGGCGGTGTCGGCGCCCAGGTCGGGCAGCCCCAGCTCGCGGCGCAGATCCTCGTTGAGCACGAGCAGCGAAGGCTCGGGCACCGCGCGGGGCTCCGCCGAGACCGTCAGGCCTCGCAGGTCCCGCGCGAGCGTGTGCTCAAGGCCGAGCAGAATGGGGGGCTTAGACGTAGCGGAACCAGATCCCAGCGCGCTTCGCCGCCGCCCGCCGGTACAGATTGGTCAACGACTCCACGTCGTTCTCGAGCCAGGTGGCGGTCTCCTCCGCGCTCGGACCGGAGCCCACCACGACGTCCACCGCCGCGTCGAGCGTGGGGCGATCGATAGCGTCGAGCTCTGCGGACCGCGCCTGCACGTCGGCCGGCGCCATGTAGGTGTGCCGCTCCGTGGGCGCGGACTCGGCCTGGGGAAAGACCGTGGTTCCCTGGTGATCCGCGGGGCTGCCCGTGCCCTCGAGCAAGGCCGGGAAGCCGTCCTCACCGACGCCGTCGGGGAACAACGCCTGGAGGACCCCGATGAGCTCGGCGGTCACGCGCACTGGAGCGCCGCGCTTGCCGATGACGGACCAGCGAATCGCTGCGTCCCGGACCTTTGCGAGCTCCATCTTCGCGAGGTGCGAGGCGGAGCGGTTGTCGCCGTGCTCCAGGGCGATCTGGCGCTCGAGGTCCGCGATCATCTCGTCGCGCCCGGGAACGTCGAGGTCGGCGAGGCGCCGCTGGGACGCGCGCAGCCGGTTCACCTCGTCGGGGTCAGCTCGGTAGCCCGGCGCCAGCGCCGCCCGGTGCAAGATCGCGCGGTCAGCGCCCTTCGTGTCTACCTGCTTGTAGGCCCACAGCACGGTCTGAAAGAGACCCTCGTGGTCTACCGCCACCAGCTGCACCTGCACGTCATCGCCAAATGGACCGTTCATACGAGCACCTCCAGCGCGACCTCTTGCAGCCGAATCAACGCCGGCCCCCAATCCCTCAGGAACGGCGCCGCGCGACCCCGGTCCACGGACTCGGGGTCTCCCCACGGCTGATTGCGCGCGGCCGATCCTACGCGTGCGAGGGCGCGATCGGTGCGCGCTGCGAGATCGGCGTGCACGCCCTGCCAGCTCTGCAGGGGCGATCGCCCCGCCAGCAGAGCGATCGTGCGGGGCCAGGCGCCGAACGTCAGGTCCCGCGCTTCCGCAGCGCTGCCCGCCTGGAACACCGCGCCGGTGGCGCTGATCAAGGCGGCGAGCTCCGTGCGCATGTCTGTGCCGGAGAAGTCTGTGCCCAGCAGGCCGTCGTAGAGGACGTCGTCGCCGACGAGCCGCTGCGCCCCCAGTCGAATCGCGATGCGTCGCAGCGGTCGGCGCCACAGTCGGCGACGAAGCTGGCCCTGCAGGGTGCTGCGGCTCACCACCAGCGGCTCGCTGCCCGCGAGAAAGAGCCCGGCCCGAAGCGCGCGCGGAGTCATGCCCAGGTGCGAGGACAGGCGGCGGCGCAGCGCGGCGGCGCGATGCAGCGGCGCGTCGTCGGCGACCACCGCGACCAGTTGATGGGCGTGCAGGGTGCCCCAGGGCCCGGGCAGCAGGTACAGCGCGATCATCTCGTGCCGGATGTGCGCCGGGAGATCGGCCAGCAGGGTGCGCGTCAGCAGGTCGCAGGCGGCGGCGTTGGGTGCCGGCTCGGCGCGGTCGTCGGGCTCGAGGGCGGAGCCGAGATCGTGGGCTACCTCACCCGCGAAGGTGGCGTGGGCCACTCCGAACGACGCCGCGAAGATGGCGTCGCCGTCAGCCCCGACCGGCGGAATCGGGGGAAAACGCGAGGGCAGGGTCTCCCGGGCACAGACCGATCGCAGGCCCTCGGCCACGCGGGCTGGGTCCCCGCCGTCCCGGTGCAAGCTGCGGGGCAGGTCCCACCACAACAGCTCGCCGGCCTGACGCAGCCGCCGCCGTCGGCGCTCGACGTCGTCCTCGTCCACCACGGGGAGGGGCGCGCCCCAGGAGGGTTGGCTCGGATCCACCTGACGGCCGAGCAGTCCTCCGCTCCAGACCTCCCACTCCCGGGTCGAGAGCAGCAGGACGGGACCGAGGCCGGCGGCGCTGGCGTAGCAGGCAGCCCGCTGCGCGGGATCGGCCGGCTCGTGTACGAGAATGTGTGCGGGGGTGCCGCTGATCTGCGCCGGCCCGGCGGCAGGCCCCGGGAACACCGACAGGGGGCTCAGGCCCGCCTCGCGGGCCCACTGGACGAGGCGTCCCACGCCGCCGCGGGCGTCGATCTGGCGAACCGCCCGAGTCAGGGGGCCAGCGAGCGCGCGCAGGGGGACGGGGAGCGATCGGGACATGCGGCGGGCAGCATAGCCGCCCACTACTCCGCGACGGGTGAACCCAACGCGACGCCCAGGGCGCGGCCTCTCGCCAGCCATGGTGCGTGGGCTGCGCACCCTGCGGATTCGGTGTCCAGGCGACACCAGGTCCATGCTCCTTGGATCAGCGAGGCGCTGACACGCTCTCCGCGGCGCTCAGGCGGGCACTGCCACCCGCAAGGCGAGGTGTAGAACCAGAGCGGCAGCGAGTCCGCGGCTCGGGCGCTCGGCGTGTCGCCGCGCAGATCGATCGCGACGCCGTGGAGCAGCGGGTCGTCGCTCAGCGAGGGGTGCTGCACGCCGAGCAGCGGCAGGAGGGTGGGGAGGATGTCTTGCTGACGCACGACGCCTTCGTAGACGGTGCCCGCGCCGGCGCGGTCCGGTAGGCGCACCAGCAGCGGGATGCGCTGAAGCACGTCGAGCGGCACGCTGTTCAGGGTCGTCGAGGCGTGCCCGATGGCGTCGGTCTCGAGCAGCTCTTCGCCGTGGTCGGCAGACAAGACGACGATGGTTCGGTCGGCCTGTCCGCTCGCATCGATGGCGTCCAGCACCCGGCGCAGCGACGCGTCCGCATCCGCGACCTCCGCCGCGTAGAGCGCGCGGATGGCGGGCTGGAGCCAGCGATGACGGCCCGGGAACCCATCTCGCGGCACGGTGAGGTGGGTGCGGGCTCGGTCGAGGATCGGGGACGTGGGCAGCTCCACGTCCAGCCCGAGCTCCGCGAGGCGCTCCGGCGTTGCGTCGTACGGCGCGTGCACATCCCGCAGGTGGACCCAGCCGAACACCGGCCCGTCCGCGTCGCGCAGCGCAGCCCCGATGGCCTCAGCTTCGTCGCTGCGGTCCAGCTCTCGCCGGATCCCAAGGTTGCGGTAGTTCTCCGTGGCGTCGCCTGCGTGGCCGAGCACCGTCCACCCTGCCGCAGCCAGCGTCTCCAGGGGCAGCACCGGTCCGGCGCCCATGTTCACGCCCCGACTGTTTACTCCGTGCACGGACGGATGCAGTCCGCTGAGCATCGACACCATGGACGGGCTGGTCCAGCTCCCGGCGGCCCAGGCGTTCGTGCAGGCGATGCTGTCGGCGGCGAGGGCGTCCAGAGTCGGGGTGGCCACCGGCGCATGGCCCACCGGCGGCACGTGGTCCGCGCGCAACGCGTCGATGGTGATGAGCACGAGGTGAGCTGCGGTGTACTCGCCGCCGGACGGGGCCTGGGAGGCGGCGACCGTGGAGGCCCGGGGCGCGTGCACCGGGATCGAGGCCTCGGCCATCGGCGGGGACGCGCCGCCCACGCCGATCGCGGCTTGCAGCGGGCCAAAGGCAGCCGCCGTCAGCGCGAGCAGGCCCGGGGCGATCCAGGCGCCGCGAGACCGCAGCATCAGCAGCGGAACGATGACTCCGCCGACGGCGTTCGCCAGCACATCCATCCAGTCGAACTGACGATCCGGACGCAGCCCCTGATTGAGCTCGTCCAGCGCCCCGACGAGCACCACCGCCGCGCACGCCCAGCCCACGGAGCGCGAGCCCGCCGGACCCGTGGCACGCCAGGCGAGCCAACCGAGCACCGGGAAGATCACGAGGTGCAGGCGTTCTTCGGGCAGGGTCCATCGGCTCGCCAGGAACCCCCAGGCGAGCGCCGTCGCCGCCAGGACGAGGAGTGAGGGGCGGTCGTCCTCGGGATCGCCGCCCGTGCGCCGCGCCACGCCGGCCATGCCGGCGATCGCCACCGCGAGGGCCAGCCAGACCAGGCTCGTCAGGAGCCCCGCGTCCCGCAGCGCCGACGCGATCCCCCGGGCTGGTCCCGCCATCGCCCAGACCAGCACCGCCGCCGCCGCGAAGACCGCCCGGTCACGCCTCATGGAGCCCCGTAGACGCCGAGAAGGCGCGGGGCCACCGACTCCCAGGTGAGGGTCCCAGCCGCCCGGGCGAGGGCGCCAGCGTCCCGTCTCCCAAAGGCCCACGCTGCGTCCACCGCCTGCTCGAGCGCCTTGGACTCTCCGGGCGGGCAGAGGAACAGCCCCGGAGTCTCGCGGCCCAGCAGCGCGGGCGCATGTCCCACGTCCGTCGCCACCACCGCGCAGCCGGCCAGCGCCGCCTCCACGCTCACTCGGCCAAGCACCTCAGTCCACGACGCCAGCACGTGCACCCGGGCCATCCCCATCAGCGCGGCGACCTCACTCGCCGACCGCTCACCCAGCCAGCGACTGCCTGAACCCGTCACCTCGCGCCGGAACCGGCGGCTGTGGAGCAGGTGCCGCCCCCGAGGGACCGAGCCCACGAACACCGCGTTGAGGTGCAGGGCCCGGGCTGCCCGCAGCACGGCGAGCGGGTTCTTGAGCGGCTCGATGCGCCCCACGCACAGGAGAAACTCGTTGAATGGCGGCGACACCTGGCAAGGCACCACGTGCGGGACCGCGGGCGGGACCACCACCCGATCGACCCTCGCGCCGCACCAGCGCTCCAGCAAGCCCGCTTCGTCCTCGTGGGCCAGCAACACTGCATCGGCAGCGCCGAGCACCGCGCGGGCCCGCTCCCGCACGTCGCCCCGCCGCCAGCGCAGGCTGGCGAACCGCTCCGGATCTCGCAGCACCCGCGCCGCTGCCCCGTCGAGTCCGCGGCGTCCGGCGCGGTGGTAGAGGTCGAGGGAGTGAAAGAGCGGGCTCACCACCACCCGCGCGCCCCGGGCGGCCGCAACCTCGGGCAGGTCCCCCCAGTCCCAGGCCCGCTGGACGTTCCACAGGTGCAGCACGTCGCCCGGCCGGAGCAGCTGCGCCGCGGCCTGGCCGTCGTCGTGCACCTGGGCGTCCCAGCCCGCGCCCCGCAACACCTGTGCGGTCTCCTCGATCTGCAGGCGATCTCCCCCGGGCGCGTCTCCAGGACGGCGCAGCAGGATGGCCCGCTTCACCGGATGCCCAGCCCGCTGCGCGCCAGCCAGCCCAGCGTCGCCCGCCGGCTCGCCCGGCGCCGACTCGCCGGCCAAGCGCGATGGCCGCGATGCACGATGGTGTGTTCGTCCAGGCGCACCACCCGCCCCCGCCGTCCGACGCGCGCGCACAGCTCCAGGTCCGTGGCGAGAAACCAATAGCGCTCGTCGAAGCCGCCGAACCTGCGCATGTCCGCGGTGCGCCCCATGAGGAAGCAGCCCATCAACCAGCCCACATCGGTGCGCCCGGTCCCGCTCGCCGGTACTTCCCGCGCCGCGCCGAACCGTTCGCGGACGAGCTGCACTGGCGTCGGACGCGTCCAGCCGTTGCTCTGGGCCGATCCGTCCTCAAAGACCAGGCTCGGTCCCACCAGCGTGATCGTCGGATCGTCGGTCAGGGCCTGCTGCGCGGCGTCGATGACCGCGCCGGCGACCTCGGTGTCCGGGTTGAGGAAGAGCACGGTCTCCCCCCGCGCGGCGCGCAGCAGCACGTTGTTCCCCCGCGAAAACGAGCTGTCCTGGGTCGCCTGGAACAGCAGGGCTCGCTCGCCGCCGGCCCCCCGCCATGCCCGCACCAGCGCGTCGGTGCCGTCGGTAGAGACGTTGTCGAAGACCAGCACCTCGTACGCTGATTCTGGTGGGAGCGCCCGCAGCGCCTCGAGGCAGCGGCCCAGCCACTCGGCGTCGTCCCGGGTGAAGATCAAGATGGAGATCATCGGGGGACGACCCAGCCCGCGAGGTACCCCGCGAGCCCCGCCCCGCACGCCGCCACGGCCAACGCGGCTTCGGCCGGGTCCGCGCGCTTGACCAGCGCGGCTCCGGGCGCGCGCACCGCCTTGCGCGCCATGCCCAGCACGATCTCCGCAGGCTCAGGCGACTCGCCAGGGGTCTTGAGCGTCGCGCGCATCCCTTCGCGGCAGTGCAGGAAGCACGCCCTCACCAGGCTCCGGTCATCGTCGCGGCGTCGGTGGCGCACCACATGGCTCGGCTCGTAGCGCAGCCGCCAGCCCGCCGCCCGCAGGCGCCGCCCCAGGTCGACGTCCTCGCCGTTGGTGCGAAAGCGCGCGTCGAACCCGGCCAGCGCGTAGAGCGCTTCTGTCCGGTACGCCGCGTTGGCGCCGACGAGCATCGGGGCGTCCCGAAGGGGCTCCGGACCCAGGTCTTGCCGCCAGAACCGATCCCGCCAGCGGTCCGCCCGGCTGGAGTCCGGGTCCAGCTCATCGAGGTTCGGCCCGCCGACGCCGGCGAGGCCGAGGTCAGCACCGAACAGCTCGCCCACCTGGGCGACGTGGCCGGTGGCTGGGGTCACGTCCGCATCCAGGAACGCGACGATCTGGAATCCGCGCTCCCGGGCCTCCCGCCACAGCTTGTTCCGACCCATGCCGAGTCCGAGGTTGCGGCCCTGGCGCAGCAGCACCACCCCGTCGGCGTCGGCAAGCAGCTCGGCTGTCCGGTCGGACGAGCCGTCGTCGAGCGCGAGCACGAGGCCCGGGGCGGGATCCAGCGCCGCGAGCGAGGCGAGCAACGCCGGAATCCGCGCCTCCTCGTTGAAACAAGGCACGGCCACTGCGATGCGGTGCGCCGCCAGGCGACGCCCGTCCGATTCGTTCAGGGGGACCACTCGTACAGCGGTAGCAGGCCGCGCACGTGCTCCGCCAGATCGGGCACGCGCGGCCAACCCTCGGACTTGGCCTGCATGCCGATCCCCTGGTCGATGATGCGGCCCATGGCATCCGCCAGGGACGAAGGATCGCCCGGGGTGAACAGCGCTCCGTTGACCCCCTCAACCACGTGTTCGAGCGCGGCTCCGTGGGCCGCCGCGATGACCGGCACGCCGCTCTGCAGGGCACGGTTCACGGTGCGGCCAAACGTCTCCCGAACCCGAGAGGGCAGGATCAGCGCCGCGGCCCCGTCCAGGAGCCCCACCAGATCCGCGTCGTCGTAGCGCCCGTGGAACGAGACGCTCGCTCCCTCGGCGAGGGCCGCGAGCTCCGCCTCGAACGCCGACTCCGGAGGAGCGGGGGGCGCGGGCGCCCCGCCATGAATGGCCAGGTGCGCTGACTCTTCATCGAGCTCGGCCAGCGCGGCGATGGCGAGGTCGGCTCCCTTGCTGCGTCGCAGGTCTCCGGCGAAGACAAAGCGCACGGCGTCAGGATCGGCTGCCAGCTCGGCGACGCGGGGCGTTCGGGGCACCGCTGGCGGCAAGACGTGCACCCGGTCCTCGGGAGCGCCGTGGCGGATGATGATGTCGGCCAGGAACCGCGACGGCGCCACGATCGCGTGGGCAGTGGCCATCGCGCCGACAAAGCCCGTGTGGCGCAGCGCATAGACCGGTGCGGCCAGCAGCCCGCGCAGCCCCCCGTAGCAAGGCCCGCAGGCCACGCCGCCCTTCGGCCCGTCGCACGGGCTCAGGTCGCCGGTGTGCAGATGACCGCGCTGACACAGCGCGAAGAAGTCGTGCATCGTCCAGACCACCTGGACGCCGGCCTTGCGTGCGATCTCGGGAACCCGGTGCGACAGGTGCTGCAGGTTGTGGATGTGCACCGCGTCGGGCTTGAGCGTGTCCAGAGCCTCGGCGAACGCCTCGAGCAGCGGCTTGTTGCTGATGCTGCCGCGCAGCCCTCCGCTCCCGTCGGTCGCCTCGCCCCACACCACCGAGGACGGGTTGTCCCGCCCGCGCGCCACCGCGTCGGCGGTCAGGCGCTCACCGGCCGCGCGATCCTCGGTGTAGACGGCGTTCAGCCGCGCCATCCGCTCGGCCTGCCCTTCGGCGAGCTTGAGCACCGTGGCGTGCACGTCATGCTCACGCAGGGCCACGGCCAGCTCGGCGACGTGGCGGTCCAGGCCCCCGCGGGGCACTCGGGGCAGATCATCGGTGACGAGTAAGACGCGCACGGGGTCCTCGTAGCGACGGGATAGTTGCGGGTTGCGGCTCCGGCCAGGGACAATGGGGCCGGACCTCTCTGAATGAACCTCGAGCCAGACCTCAGCGCGATCGTCGTGTCCTACAACAGCGGGCCAGAGCTGCGCCGTTGCCTGGACTCCGTGCGCCGCGAAGCGCAGCGGGAAGGTATCACGGCCGAGGTGCTGGTCGTCGACAACGCCTCGGTGGATGGGTGCGCCGACGATCTGTCTGGTGACGGCATCTCCGTGCTCCGAAACGCCACCAATCGCGGCTTCGGCGCGGCGGCGAATCAGGGGTTTCGGGCGGCCCGCGCGGACCGCGTGCTGCTGCTCAACCCCGACGCCAGGCTCACCGAGGGCTCGCTGGGCCACCTGATGAGGGAGCTCGACGCGTCGCCGGAGCACGCCCTCGCTGCGCCGACCCTTCGGCTCAGGGACGGCAGCCGTCAGGAGTCCCCGCGCCGCTTCTACACCCTCGCCTCGCTCCTCGCCCAGCGCACGCCGTACGCCCGCACCGACGCGGGCCGCCGCGCCAAGGCCGCCCACGTACGGCACGACGACGTGGCCGGCTCGGTGGACTGGGTGACCGGCGCGGCCATGCTGCTCGACCGGCACGCCGTCGCCGAGCAAGGCCCCTTCGATGAGCGCTTCTTCCTCTACTTCGAGGACGTCGATCTGTGCCGCCGCCTCGCCGGCTCCGGGCGCCGCGTGCGCTTTGTGCCCGACGCCATCGTCGAGCACGACCACCAGCGCGGCAGCCGCGCGGCCGTGCCCTGGAACCGGTTGCTGCGCCAGCACGTCCTCTCGGGCCTGCTCTACGCGGTGCGGTGGTCGCCTTCGTGGTGGTCGCTGCGCTCGTGGCGCTCCGCCAGCGTGCGTCTGGGCCGGGCCGGCGCTCGCTTTGCTCTGCTCTTCGCCCTCGGCGCGGTGATGGGCCTCGCCCTGCCGCTCGTCGGTCTCGCCGCTGCGCTCACCTTGCTGCTCCTCCCGTCGCGCCGGTCCCTGGTGGCCGGATCGGGGCCGGCCCTGGCACCCGGGCGCACCGCGATCGCCGCCTCCGTCGCCACTCTGGCGGCCACCGGAGCCCTGCGCCTGGCGAGCCTGCCCACCCCGGAGCCGACCGAGCTCGCGCTCTTCGCGGCTGGGGCATCTTGGGTCTTGCTGCTCTCCCAGGCGGTCTCCCGCAGCGCGCTGTCCGCTCTGCGCCGCCGGGGGCTGTTCTGGCGCACCTGCATCGTGGCCGGGCCGCCCGCCCACGCCCAGGCGCTCTCCACCGCGCTCAAGGACAACCCCGAAGAGGGGCTCTCGGTGCTGGGCTACGTGCCCCTGGACCCGCTCTGCGGCAGTGGGCCCACCCCGCGACTGCGCGACTGGGCGCATGTCCCCGAGGTCGCCGCGGACCTACGCGCCGACGTCGTCCTGCTCTGCGGGAGCCCGGACGAGCTCGCGCGCATGGCGGGCGGGGTGGTCGCGCTGCGCGAGGCATCGGTCGACTCGGCGTTTGTGTTGTCCGGCCACAGCGAGCTCCTCCAGGAGGAAGCGCCGGCGATCCTCGCGGGGCTGCCAGTGCTCTCCCTGGGGTCTGGAGCGGACGCGCGGCTCCTCGGAGGGGCGAGGTTGGCCACGGAGCGCGGCGCCGCCCTGATCGCTGCGCTGCTCACCGCTCCGCTGGTTCTCGGCCTCGCGATGCTCGGCCGCCTCGTCTTCGGGGGCTCGGCGTTCTTCGCCACCGAGCGCATCGGGCAGGACGGGCGCAGCTTCGCCATGTGGCGCCTGCGCAGCGGCCCTGACGGCGACCACGGCGGCGGCCGGCTGGGCGAGATGATGCGCCGGCTGCACCTCGACGAGCTGCCCCAGCTGTGGAACGTGCTACGCGGCGAGATGAGCCTGGTGGGTCCTCGCCCGGTGACCCCGGACGTGTACGCGAGCCTCGCGCCCTGGGAGCGCGCTCGTTTCCTCGTGCGCCCGGGGATCACCGGCATGTGGCAGCTAGACCGCCTGCGTCGCTGGCGCCTCGAGCAGATGATCGTCTCGGATCTGCTGTATCTGCTCCGCTGGTCGCCCAGCCTCGATCTGCGCATCCTCGCCCGCACCCTCCTGGGTCGCTGACCGCGCGTGGGCCGGTTTGCCACCCTGCCGCCTCAGGCGCTGCAGCTCGCGGGGTACACCCACGGAGCCCGAGCGTTTGTGGGGCCGAGCACCGTGCAGGTGGATCTGACCGATGCCTGCAACCAGAACTGCGTGGTCTGCTGGCTGCACGCCCCGGCGCTGGGCGAGCTCAATCGCGAGCGAATCAAGGCGGAGGCCTCGCTTCCGTGGGAGCTGTTCCTGGGACTGCTCGACGACCTCAAGGCGCTGGGCACCCAGGAGATCTACTTCGCTGGCGGCGGAGAGCCGCTCGTCTACAAGCGGGCCTGGGATGCGCTCGCCGAGACCGTCAAGCGCGGCTTCACCGCGTCCCTGCACACCAACTTCTCGCTGGTGGACGACGACGGGATCGACCGCCTGCTCGACATCGGCGTGCACCACGTCACGGTCAGCCTGTGGGCGGGCACGCCCGAGGCCTACGCCGCGACCCACCCCGGCACGAAGCCTTCCACCTTCGACGCGGTGACTCAGCGCCTCGCCGAACTGAACCGCCGCAAGGTCGATCGCCCCACCACAAAGCTCTATCACGTGCTCACCAGCGAGAATGTGGGCGACGTGGACGCCATGGTGGCCCTGGCCTCCGAGCTCGGCTGCGACGCCGTCGAGTTCGCGGTGGCCGACCTCGTCCCCGGACATACGGATGCGTACGGAGTGACGCCGGAGGCCGCGCTCGCTGTCTTGGAGCGCCTCCAGCCGCTGACCGAGCGCGCGGTCTGGCGCACGCCGCTGGTCTTGGGGTTGACCGAAGTGGTGACGCGGCTGCAGGCGATCGCCGGGGGTCGGCCGGCGGACTCCGATCTGGTGCACCAGATGCCGTGCTTTGCTGGATGGACCTACTCGCGCGTCATGGCGGACGGCCGGGTGATCCCGTGTCTCAAGGCCCACCGGATCCCGAGCGGGAACCTGCACGAGCGCTCCTTCTCCGACATCTGGACCGGCGCCCGGCAGGCCCGCTTCCGGATGGCGAGCCGGGCGGTGCGCAAGGAGGGCGCCTTCTTTGCGGACATCGGGAACGATCCCGGCGCCGCCTGCGGCTGCGAGCTCGGCTGCGACAACCTGCTCGACAATCGCAAGGCCGCCCAGCGCCTCGGCTCCCTCACCCGGCTCGAGCGGGCCGCGTTGCGTGGAGCGAAGCGGACGCCCGACTGGTTTGAGCGCGCACTGGGGCGAGCTGGGCCCGGGACCAGCCCGTGAGCGACATCAGCTGCCGCGCGTTCGAGTTCTTCGAGGTTCATGCCGCGGAGTACGGCTACTCCCTCGAAGAGTTGGTCGCGGAGACCGACCAGCCCCTGTCGTTCTTCCAGAATCGGAAGAACCGGGTCCCATGGGAGGTCTGGGGCCCGATGGTCGATCGATGGGAGGGGATGGTCGGGGGACCGGAAGTCAGTCGTAGCTCGGGCCCGAGCGCGATGGACATGGACTTCATCGCGCCGGTGCGCGGCTTCGCGGCCACGATCGTCTCACCCTCGGCCGTCTACCCGCCCATGATTCGGTTCCTGGGGCCGTACCTGTTTCGCAGCTTCGAGTGGCACGGTGAGGTGGTGTCGGAGACCCGGGTGTCGATGACGATCACGCTTCCCGAGCACCAGACCGTGTCCCCTGCGTGGTTCCGGATCGTGGAGGGGGCGATGCGCTCGGTGCCGATGGTCCTCGGTGCAGCCCCGGCGGAGGTTGAGCTCCGAGTCGAGGGCCAGACGGCCTACTACGACATCGTCTGCCCGCCCTCGCTGACGTTCTGGTCGAGGATCCGACGTCGGGTGCGCCGGATCGTTCGGGCCCCCGCGATGCTCCGGGAGCTCGAGGGGTTGCAGGTTGACCTGCAAGAGGCTTACGGACAGGTCGCCGCTTCGGAGCGCGAGCTGCGGCGGGCCCTGGACGGCCTCGCCGACCCCGTGGCTCTGTTGTCTGCTGGCGAGCTGCAGTGGGCGAACTCCCGGTGGCTCGCTGAGGTCGGGAACCTCGTACCCGACGAGCTGCGCGCCGATCCGGCTCCATCGGAGATCGAGATCGTCGATCCCGGCGGGCAGCGCAGGATCTACCAGGTGCCGGCACCCGTCCCGATCCATCAGCACGGCGCAGGGGCGGAGCAGCAGATGCTTCGCGAGGTCACCGCGATCCGTGAGGCCGCGGAGCGGGGCAGGGTGGCCGATCGACTGGCTGCGTTGGGGACCCTCGCGGCGTCTGTGGGCCACGAGATCAACAACCCTCTGGCCTACGCCATGAGCCACCTTCGCTTGCTCAAGGAGCAGCTCGACGAGCTCCCCGCCGAGGTCGCCGATCCAATGCGGGCCGACTTGTCGATGGTCTCGGATGGGCTCAACCGGGTGGCCGCGATCACCCACGACCTGCAGACCATCAGCCGCGAGAGCAAGGACACCGAGGTCGTCGCCATCGACGAGGTCGTCGCTGCAGCCATGCGGCTCGCGAGCAGCGAGGTGAGGGCGGTGGCCACCCATCAGCTGGTCGTGGAGCCCGACCTGCCGCCCGTGTGGGGCAACGCCGCGCGCCTCACCCAGGTCGTGCTCAACCTCGTGGTCAACGCGGCGCACGCCATGGCGGAGCGCCCCGCGGACGATCACACGCTGCGCGTGGTGGCCATGGCCCGCGGCGAGTGGCTTCTGATCAGCGTGCAGGACACGGGGCCCGGCGTCCCTCCCGAGCTGCGCCAGCGGGTCTTCGAGCCGTTCTTCACCACGAAGCAGAACGGCCAAGGAACCGGGCTGGGGTTGTCGGTGTGCCGACGGATCGTCGAAGACCACGGCGGCCGCCTGGAGTTATTCAGCGGGCGCACCGGCGGCACCCACATGACGATTCATTTGCCGGTGGGGTCCGCGCCCCAGACGGCGAACGAGCCGACCCAGGCGCAGCCCAATCGTCCGCTGCGCGTGTTGTTCGTAGACGACGAGGTCCCCTTGCTGGCGGCGACGCGACGGCTCTTGCGCCCCCACCAGGTGACGACGGTGTCCGATACGTCCGAGCTGGCCCCGCTGCTGGAACAGGAGTGGGACGCGATCGTGCTGGACGTCGCGATGCGCGGCGAGGACGGGCCGACGCTGTACGGCAGGCTGGCGCCGCATCATCAGGAGCGCGTGCTGTTCGTGACTGGAGGCGTCTTCCAGGCGAGCGCCCGGGCGCAGCTCGACGCCATCGACCGGCCGCTCATCGCCAAGCCGTTCACCAAGGAGTCTCTGATCACCGCGATCTGGTCGGTGGCGCCGCGTCCTGGTCCGTCAGGACCCGAGACTCAGTCCTCCCAGAGGAGCTCGAGCTCGTAGTCCCCGTCATCGCCGGTGGCGCAGGCCACCTGGAGGAAGAGCGTCTCGTCCTCGCGGAACTCTTCTTCGAAGAGGATGCGCTCGGTGTCCGGCCCCTCTTCATTGTCCTGCGACGTCTCGCCGGTGGTGTTGTCCTCGATGATGATCTGGAGCAGGTCCAGGTCGATGTCGTCCTCCCACGACAGGATCGCCTCGACGAATCCGCGCTGGGGGATGGTGATCTCGTAGTTGTCGAGGTCTCCCTGCCACGGCCAGTCCTCGGCGTTGTCCCAGTCGCACTCGCGGGCGCTGCCCTCGATGACGAGGCGCGAGGTCCACACCACGTCCACCTCTTCGGGGTCGTCGAACTCGTCGTTGTCGCCGTCGTCGTCCTCGATCCACGTCACCGTGGGATCGATGGGGGTGCCGGGGCCGTCGCCCGTCGGGCAGCCCAGGCCGAGGAGGGAGAACAGCACGACGACAGAGAGGGGAGATCGGATACGCATGACGGGGACTGTATCCCGGCGCGGAGCGTCCTCGCCACGGGCGATCGCGCGCCCGCCGGCCCGGTCCCGTAGGATCAGGGCCACAAGGAGTCCCCGTGGAGCGCGACCGCAGTCTCGAGATCAAAGTCGGCTTCTTCGTCCTGGTGGCCCTGGCGGGCTTCGTGACGATGATCGTGGTGCTGGGCTCCGAAGACGCGCTGTTCGAGAAGCGATACACGCTCAACGCCCGGTTCGCGGACGTGAACGGACTTCGCGTCGGGGCTGCCGTGTTCTTGGCGGGAATGGACTGTGGACTCGTCAGCGACGTGAACTTTCCGGGCACGCTGTCCGACCGCACGGTGCATGTGCGGTTGTCCCTACAGACCGACTGCCGGGAGCGCATCCGGGGCGACTCGGTCGCCAGCATCTCCAGCCAGGGTCTCCTCGGCGACAAGCTCGTCAGCATCAGCGTCGGCTCCGAGGATCGCGCGGTGCTGGCCGAAGGCTCATGGCTCGAGTCCACCGAGCCGGCCGAGTTGACCGACTTCCTCGATGACGGCAAGGAGATCCTCGCCACGGTGAAGAGCATCGTCGTGAAGATCGACACGGCGCTGGGCAGTGAAGACGGCGAGGGGGCCGGCAAGTCGGTGCTAGGGATCCTGCAGTCGGTGCGGAACATCCTCACGGAGATGGAGAGCGGCGAGGGCCTCCTCCACGCGCTGGTCTACGACAAGAAGATCACCCGGGCGCTCACGGGCACCCTGACTTCACTCGACAAGACCGCGGATGACTTCGCGGCGGTGGCGGCGGAGATCAAGGACGGCGACGGACTCGTGCATAACCTCGTCTACGAGGACGAGATCACCCCGAAGCTCATCTCGCTGGTCGAGAACCTCAACGGCACCGGGCAGCGCATCGACGCCCTGGTGACCGAGATCCAAGAGGGCGACGGCCTCATCCACGATCTCGTCTATACGGATGAGGGGCAGTCCATCCTCGCCGACCTCAAGGACGTCTCCGCCGACATCAAGGACATCGTGGAGGCCACGAAGCGAGGCGAGGGCACCATCGGTGGTCTGCTCATGGACCCGTCCATCTACGAGGACGTCAAGGTGCTGCTGGGCAAGGCGCAGCGCAACAAGATCCTCAAGGCCTATGTGCGGGACACTCTGCGCCGCAGCGAGAACGAAGAGGGCATCTCAGAAGGCGGCCTGACCGAGTGATCGCCTCGTGAACGCCTTGGCGCAAGGTCGCCCGACAGCCGGCTCGGTGCCCGGCCCCACCATGCGCCGATTGTTCGCGCCCCGGTGGCAGGGGATCCGCAACGGCTGGCTGCGCGCCGACCGCTCCCGCAAGGGCACCTACCTGCTGTTCGGCGGCATCACGCTGGCGTTCTGGGCCGGCGTCTTCGCGGTCTGCTTCTACTTCATGCGCATGTTTCACGGCGTGGAGATGTTCGGCCCGCTGCTGCTGCGCAAGGCGCTGTCGATGCTGCTGCTCTCGTTCAGCGGGCTGCTGCTGTTCAGCAACGTCATCACGGCGCTGTCGAGCTACTACCTGTCCGAAGACATGCAGCTCGTGCAGTCCCTGCCGATCTCGCCGCGGCGCGTCTTCTACTTCCGGTTCCTCGACACGCTGCTCGGTTCGAGCTGGATGATCCTCATCTTCGGCCTGCCCGTGCTCTTGGCGTACGGCGTCGTCTACGGCGGCGGGCTCGGCTACTACGCCCTGGCGTTCGGCGGACTGCTCGCCTACCTGCTGCCGCCAGCGGCGCTCGGCGTGGTGATCGCGAGCCTGCTCGTGCGGGGGTTCTCGGCGTCCCGGGTGCGCGAGCTGATGGGCCTGGTGAGCGGCATGTTCATCATCTTGCTGCTGCTCCTGGTTCGTGCCCTCAAGCCCGAGCGGCTCGTGGATCCCGAGTCGTTCAAGACCCTGGCGGAGTTCATCGCGGTGGTGCGCACGCCGGACGCGTCGTGGCTGCCGAGCACCTGGCTGAGCGAGGTCTGCGTGTGGGCGCTGGGGCAGCCGACGCCCGGGGTCGCGATCAACCTGGGGCTGCTCTTCCTGACGGGGCCGGCGATGGTGGTGGCGGCGCGGTGGATCGTGGCGCCGCTGTGGTTCGAGGCCTGGACTGCGGCCCAGGAGGCCCCCAAGAAGTCCGCGTCGCGCTCGCCGTGGGTGGGAAACCTCATCGATGCGGTGACGAAGCCTCTGCCGACGGTCTGGCGGGCGCTGCTGCGCAAGGACATGCGCATGTTCCTGCGGGAGGCGGGGCAGTGGACTCAGGGGATGATGCTGCTCGGGCTGGTGGCGATCTATCTGTACTCGGTGGCGTCGCTGCCGCTGGAGCAGATCCCCATCAAGACCACGCTGCTTCAGAACGCCATCGCGTTCCTCAACGTCGGCGTCGCCGGGGCGGTGCTGGCGGCGCTGGCGGTGCGCTTCAACTTCACGGCGATCTCCCGAGAAGGCCGGGCGTTCTGGCTGCTGCACAGCTCGCCGGTGGGCGCGACGCGCTACGTCACCAGCAAGTTCCTCATGGGGCTCGGGCCCACGCTCCTGCTGGGCCTCACCCTGGTCATCAGCACCAACGCGATGCTGCACGTGGACCCGCTGTACGGCTACGTGGCCGCCGTGACCATCACCCTGCTGTCGTTCGCGGTGACCGGCATGGCGGTGGGCCTGGGCGCGCTCTATCCCGACTTCAAGGCGGACAACGCCGCGCGGATGGCGTCCGGCCCCGGTGCGATCCTGTTCATGGTGCTCGCCCTGAGCTTCGTCGCTGCCGTGATCACGGTCGAGGCCATCCCCATCGGGATTCTGCTGGCGAAGCAGTACCAGGGGATCAGCCCGAGCGGCGGCCTCATCGCGGGGCTCGTCGGCGCGGCCGTCATCGTCGTGGTGAGCTGCGCTATCGCCACCGTCGTGCCGCTGCGCAAGGGCGCCCGGGCGCTCTGGGGAGATCTCGGCAATGTCGGAGACTGACATGACGGAGAACGCAGGCACCCCCGACCCCCCAGTCACCGTGCGCACCTTCAATCGCCAGGAGGAGCGCATGGCGGTGCTCGCCTTCCTCCAGGCCGAAGGCATCGACACCCACACGCCGGACGGGAACATGCTCTCCATCGATCCGGGGATGTTCGTCGCGGTGGGCTTCTACAAGCTGCAGGTCCCCCAATCCCAGGTCGCCACGGCGCAGGCGCTGCTCGCCGAGTGGGACGACGCCGCGCCCCTGTCTTCGCTGTTGGACACTGGCGAGTGGGCGGCCGAGGAGATCGGAGAGTCGGGCCGGGTGCTGCCTTGGGTGGTGGCGTTCGCCATCCTCGCGACCATCGTCACTTTCGTCCTGACCACTGGCTCCTAAGCCCTCGGCCCTTGACTTGATGGCGCGGATCGGCCCAGATCAACAGGCCATGCACACGCTCACGCCCCGGTCTCGCTCGCTCTTCTGTCTGCCTCTGCTCGCGGGAGCGCTGCTGTTCAGCGCCTGCGGGCCTGGCGTCGATCCCCCTGCCACGAGCATCGACTTCGGTGAGGTGTTCACGAACGCCGTGGCGGTGCAGGACAGCGTGCCCCTGCTCAATGACGGCGGGCGCAAGGAGACCGTGCAGTCCATCGGATGGGCCGTCGGCACCGCGTTTCGCCTCGCGGCCCCCCAGCTGCCGCTGGAGTTGGACAGCGGAGCCCCCTACGCGTTCGAGTTCGCGTTCCTGCCGCCCGACGGCGGCTTTCAGCAGTGGGACGACACCGCGACCCTGACCATCGAGTCCGGGAACACGACCTACCAGGTGCAGGTGTCGATGACCGGCCTGTTCTCCAACGGTGACTTCGACGGCGACGGACACGTGGACGAGAGCATCGGCTGCGAGGGCTGTGACGACTGCAACGACGCCGACGCCACTGTGTTCCCCGGGGCCGAGGAGATCTGCGACGGCCAGGACAACACCTGCGACGGGAACCTCGGTGCGCTCGAGGTGGACGCGGACGGCGACAACTTCATGCTCTGCGAGGGGGACTGCAACGACAACAACGTCGCCCAGAACCCATCCGTCGCCGAGCAGTGCGATGGCCTCGACAACGACTGCGACGGCAGCCTGTCCGCCGACGAGATCGACTCCGACAGCGACACCTACACCGGCTGCGATGGGGACTGCGAAGAGGGCGTGCCCACCGTAAACCCCGGGGTCGCGGAGATCTGCGACGGCTACGACACCGACTGCTCCAACGCGGGGGCCATCCCCGCCGACGAAGTGGACAACGACGGTGACGGCTACTTCGAGTGCAACGGGGAGTGCGACGACGCCAACCCGGCGGCGAACCCCGGCCAGACGGTCGAGCTGTGCGATGGCTTCGACACGGACTGCGACGAGGAGACGGTCGCGGACCCGGACGAGCTCGATGTGGACGGTGACGGCGTCTTCGCCTGCAACGGCGACTGCGACGACGGCCAGCCGCTGAGCTTCCCCGGCAACCCCGAGGTGTGCGACTTCATCGACAACGACTGCGACGGCGTCGTGCCGGCCAACGAGGTGGACGGCGACGGTGACGGCTCGGCGGACTGCGTGGACTGCGACGACACGGATCCCAGCATCTACCCCGGCGCCCCGGACGTGTGCGATGCCACCCTGGACAACGACTGCGACAGCGTCACCGACCCGAACGAAGTGGACGACGACGGGGACTCGTTTACCGACTGCGCGGGCGACTGCGACGACGCGGACGCCGCCATCAACCCGTCCGCGACCGAGGTGTGCGACGGGCTCGACAACGACTGCAGCGGCGCCCCGCTCGCGACCGAGACCTTCGACAGCGACGGCGACGGCGACCTCGACTGCGTCGACGCGGACTGCCCGATCTGGGTGGACGCCACCGCGACCGGGACCGCTCCGGCCGGCACCGCGGCGGACCCCTTCCCGGTCCTCGGCGACGGCATCGCCGCGTCCGAGGCGACTCTGGGCACCTGCCCCACCGTCGCGGTGCAGCCCGGCACGTACGCGGGGCCGGTCAACTTCGGCACCACAGACCTGAGGCTGGTGGCTGAGCAAGGCCCCGCGGTGACGATCATCGATGGTCAGGGCGACGGTCCGGTCGTGGTGATCGAGGGCGGCCAGACCAACGCGGCGCTGCTCCAGGGCTTCACCATCACCGGCGGAGACTCGATCTTCACCAACGCCTACACCGGGCACGGCGGCGGCGTGTACGTGTCGGGGTCGGCGCCGACCCTGGACGGGAACATCATCAGCGACAACGAAGCGGCGTTCCACGGCGGCGGGCTCTACAGCGACACCGGCGACCTCGTGCTGCTCAACAACTCATTCATGGGCAACGCCTGTGGCTTTGACGGGGGCGGCGCGTATCTGCTCGACACCGATGGGCTGATCGAGGGCAACCTCTTCCTCGACAACGAGGCCGACGACGACGCGGGCGGGCTGTTTGTGGGCGCGGTGAGCGTGTCGGTGATCCGCTGGAACGTCTTCGCCGAGAACGAGTGCACCGGCGCGAGCGACACCAACGGGAACGGCTGGGGCGGCGGTCTGCTCAACCACAGCGGCGCCGACACCGACGTGCACAACAACATCTTCGTGGGCAACATCGCTGAGAACGGCGGCGCGTTGTTCGTCTTTGACAGCGCGCCGGACGTCATCCACAACGCGATGTTCGACAACCACGCCACGACCGTCGGGGAGGCCGCGGGCATCCGCATCTTCCAGGGGCAGTTCGAGAACAACGTCATCGCCGGGGGCACCGGCTACGGCGTGCGCATGATCGGCACCGGCGTCGGCGTGAACTTCGAATACAACGACGTGTGGGACTTCACCGAGGGCCTGTTCTACGACGACCCGAACGTGGCCGGAGACGGTGACTTCACCGGCAGCGACGGCAACATCAGCGTGGCCCCGCTGTTCGTCACCGCGAGCGCGAACTTCGTGTGGGATGACGATCTGAGCCTGCAGAGCGCGAGCCTGCTCATCGACAACGGCGACCCGTCGGCGTTGGCCAACGACTGGGACGGAACGCGGGCAGACATCGGCGCCTTCGGCGGCGCGGATGGGGACTGGGGCCCGTAGCAAGCGCAGCCTGGGCGTCGCGGACGCGCAATGGGAGCCTCTCGCGAAGCGACCACCGTCTAGCACGGGGTCGGAGGCGGGTGTATGGTCCGCGCGGCGGCGGAAGGACCCATCGTGCCCGGGGAACGGCGCGGCGACGGACCTCCGCGCGCAGGACTGTTTGCGGTCCGAAGGAGCCTTCATGTCATCGCTTGGGCAAGCACTGGGATCCACGGTCGGACGTAAGTACGTCATGGCGGTTACGGGCCTCATCTGGGCTGGCTTCCTCGCCACCCACCTCATCGCCAACTTCCTGCTGCTCGCGCCGGACGGCGGAGCGGCCTTCAACCTCTACGCGCACAAGCTCGCAGAGCTCGGCCCGCTGCTCTGGGTGGCTGAGGGGTTCCTGTTGGTCGCGATGGTCGTGCACATCTACAACGCCGCGATGGTGACGTTGGCGAAGCGCGCCGCGCGCAGCCACCGCTACGCGGTCAGCGCGAACGCCGGCGGCAAGTCCCGCAAGACGCTCGCCTCGATCTCGATGGTCTACACCGGGGCCGTCATCGGCATCTTCCTGGTGGTGCACATCTGGATGTTCAAGTTCGGCGCGGACTACCAGACGGTGGTGGACGGGGTGGCCATGCGCGACCTCAAGAAGCTCGTCGTAGAGACCTACGAGAACCCAGCGAAGGCGGGGGCCTACATGGTCGTGATGGCGGTCCTGGGGCTGCACCTGCGGCACGCCATTTGGAGTGCGTTCCAGTCCATGGGGCTGAGCAGTCCGAAGTGGATGGGCGTTGTTGAAAAGGCCGGACTGGCGTTTGCCATTGCGGTCAGCGCCGGGTTCTTCATCCTCCCGCTCGCCATCTTCCTCGGAGTCGGACAGTGATCAAGCTCGAGTCTCACGAACCCGGCGGCGACATCGCGACTGCGTGGGAGCGCGCGCGCTTCACGAACACGCTCGTCAACCCATCCAACAAGCGCAAGTTCAACGTCATCGTGGTCGGCACCGGCCTCGCAGGCGCTTCGGCGGCGGCCACCCTGGCGGAGCTCGGCTACAACGTCGACAGCTTCTGCATCCAGGACAGCCCGCGGCGCGCTCACTCCATCGCGGCCCAGGGCGGCATCAACGCCGCGAAGAACTACGCCAACGATGGCGACTCCGTCTACCGGCTGTTCTACGACACGGTGAAGGGCGGCGACTACCGCTCCCGCGAGAGCAACGTGTACCGGCTCGCGCAGGTGTCCACGAGCATCATCGACCAGGCCGCGGCCCAGGGGATCCCCTTTGCTCGCGAGTACGGCGGAACGCTCGACACGCGCAGCTTCGGCGGCGCCCAGGTGTCCCGCACGTTCTACGCCCGCGGTCAGACCGGCCAGCAGCTGCTGCTCGGCGCGTATGGCTCGCTCATGCGCCAGGTGCACCAGGGCAACGTCAAGCTGCACACCCGGCGAGAGATGCTCGATCTGGTCGTCGTGGATGGCCGCGCCCGCGGCATCATCGTGCGCAACCTGATCACCGGTGAGTACGAGCGATACTCGGCCGACGCGGTGCTCCTGTGCAGCGGCGGCTACGGGCGGGTGTTCTACCTGTCCACGAACGCCGTGAACTGCAACGCGACCGCAGCCTGGCGCTGCCACAAGCGCGGCGCGCTCTTTGCCAACCCTTGCTACACGCAGATCCACCCGACCTGCATTCCGCAGGCTGGCGAGCATCAGAGCAAGCTGACGCTGATGTCGGAGTCGCTTCGCAACGACGGGCGCATCTGGGTTCCGCAGGAGCCCGGCGACAAGCGCGCCGCGAACAGCATCCCCGAGGGTGAGCGCGACTACTACCTGGAGCGTCGGTACCCCGCGTTCGGCAACCTCGTCCCTCGCGACGTGGCGTCCCGCGCGGCGAAGCAGGCGTGTGATGAGGGCCGGGGCGTCAACGTCACCGGTCGCGCCGTGTACCTCGACTTCCGCGATGCGGTGAAGCGCATGGGCGTGGAAGGGGTCAAGGAGAAGTACGGCAACCTCTTCGACATGTACGAGCGGATCACGGGCGACGACCCGTACCAGGTCCCCATGAAGATCTACCCCGCGTCGCACTACACGATGGGCGGCCTCTGGGTGGACTACAACCTGATGACCACCATCCCCGGCCTGTTCGCGCTGGGCGAGGCGAACTTCTCCGACCACGGCGCGAACCGCCTGGGCGCGAGCGCGCTGATGCAGGGTCTGGCCGACGGCTACTTCGTCATTCCGTACACCCTGGGCAACTACCTGGGGAAGGAAGGCAAGGCCATCACCTCGGTGGACACCAACCACGACTCGTTCCGCGAGGCCGAGAGCTCCGCGAGCGGTCGCATCGACAAGCTCCTGGCGAACAAGGGCAGCAAGAGCCCGCTGGACTTCCATCGCGAGGTCGGCGAGCTCATGTACGACAAGTGCGGCGTCGCGCGGAACGAGACGGGCCTCAGCTCGGCGATCCCCGAGA
>Ga0222662_1000683_pt1 | contig 24042 bp, 20 predicted proteins | sample AntAcemetagen600_FD_179821 | JGI IMG/M metagenome (GOLD analysis project Ga0222662, IMG submission 179821) | Saline water microbial communities from Ace Lake, Antarctica - #600 | ecosystem: Environmental > Aquatic > Non-marine Saline and Alkaline > Saline | place: Antarctica: Ace Lake...
CATCGCAAGAGACTAGCAAACATCTAATCCGTGAACCCGGCTTGTGATGACGCGCCTCTATGCCCAAAATGCTTCGCCAAAAAATCGTCAAAAAATCCGCTTGAACAATCTGATACTACTGTCCCTGAAAATTCTTCTCTTCGCCATGACGTGGCAGGCGGCGTCCTCAAATTGGAATACAGCGGGCCCCGGAGCTGCGGGCCAATTTAGAGGGGAGAACCGGCGACTCGAACTAACTCCCTAATTCAATATTTCAGAACTGACGAGTGACTGTCGTCGATCCTCGTTCTAAATGGTGAATTGGTTCCCTGTTCCCTGACCCGGATGGCACGGCTCTATGAGGAATATTCGATCACCGAGGCGAAAAATGAAAATTAGCATCTTCTGCTACAAATCGTTGAAGTAGACAAATCTGGCCACAGTTCCGCCGAATGGAATTTGAAGGCCCTAACTTTATAAAACCGTGACATTCTGAACTGCCCGCCATTTCCTCATTGCCCCGCGACAATAGCAAGAAGCTCCGTTGTAATTTCCGGCATCGTGGTTTGAACCATCGTCATGATCTGCGGTTGTTGATCGGCCAAAACCGTGGGCAACTTCATCATCACCGCGCGCCCAATCTCAGTAGCATAGAAATCACGAAGCGCCTCAATCTCGGAAAGGGTCATTAACTCGGCCATGACCTCATCCTGGGCCAGCATGAGCTCTAGCAATTTGCTACCAAAGGCTTCCTGGTAGAGAGCATCGATCCGCGTCAACTGATCTTCTGTGAGGGCTTTGCCGGAGTTCTTTTCGAGAGTCGGCACCATCGGCTGCCACATCTGTTCAATAATATCGGTTACACCCCTATCGGCAACGGAACGGGTTACGTATTCCCTGGCTGCCGCCAGTCGAGCATCGCGATCATCTTGTGAGAACCCCGGCATGGGAGACAAGAGACACAAAAGTAGGACAGTAGATTGTAAGGTAAGTCTCATTGGTAATTCCTTACGGCTAGCAGCCCGCTTTTTCAACTGGGACTGCTGGCAATTCGCTTTTGAACGGGGTCACGCGTGGATCGCACGGATTCAAGAAATTCGACATCACAAATTCCGACCCTTGGAATTTGAGGGTTAGATTTTCTTAAATCCGTGCCATTCTGACCTGTCCCTGAAAATTTTTCGAACTGGATTTGCATTCAGGGAATTCACCGCCGCGAAATTCAATCGTCGTAATTTTTTGCAAATTCCGCTACGTGAATGTCTTGTAGCGGAAGATGCTAAATCTTCCGCACCTGCGCCACCATCGACGGATGTCCTTAAAGCCGTGCCATTCTCGGCTGACCTTTATTTGCCTCGACGGTCCGGCTGACCTAATAAGGAGCCGTATCATTCCGGAAGAATGATCCCCTCTAGCTAGCAAGAACCTGCATAGGCAGTTTTGCCAGTCGTCAATAGCTCGTCAAAAAATAGTTGCTATTGCCAAATCACATTCGCTGCGAAAAGACCATTTCATCCAATTAACGCCATGACCGCTTCGACTCACAAGTCACGATCCAAATCTAAACGGATTTCTATCGCCCTCCTTCTTTTGCTATTGCTGCTTATTTTTCTTTTCCGGGGAGGAGACGACGAGTTTTCTTATATTGGCGAGAAAGCAAAGACCCTCGATTTTGAGCAGGCGAAGATCGTTCGCTTCGTTCAGGAGGAGGTGAAGCGCGAAGACTATCCCGGCGCGTTTCGGGGGGCTATCGGAACTTTATGGGGTGTAGCTGGAAATGAAGAGGATTCAGCTCAATTACTCAGCGCTCTGCTTTCCGCTTCCAAGATCGAAAATGAGTTGGCTCAGGAGGGTGGGCAATTCGGCGTGCGGCTGCTCGAAGATGACGAACTCATCATGATTCAGAGCATCGCGGAGTCTGCGACGGTTACGACGGTGGAGAGGGTAGACAATATTTCGATCACTTTTCTTTCTGATGAGAGCGAAGCAGCTGCTGCAAGCTACGAAGGCAAGGCAGGAGATTTCCTGCGCTCACCTTTACGGGTTTCGATTCGGGAACGCCTTGCGACTTTGCGAAATGGTGTCGGAGAAATACTTCTCGAAACACCGATCGCGCCGGGGACCCGGTTGGTGATGCGAATTTCATTTCACCTTCCAGATGGATCGTTAACCACTGTTCGGAGAGAGCTAGCTCCAGGAGGCGAGCAGAACCCGCCGATGCCAGCCGAACACGTCGTGGTGTTCGCTCCCGGCACGATCGAGGCTTCAGTTTTCAAAAAACAGACCGAGCTTTTGAATACGGAATGGGGCAAAGACTCTCCCTCGTCCCTCGTCCCGCGCCTACGCCTTAGCTTTGGCGCACTGGTATCGATCAGACCTTGCGCTCAAGGACTTGACTTCGTTTTTCGAGACGGAGGCCTTTTACGCTACCCCGCGTGTTCTGATCGGCTCCACTTTTTTGGACAAAACCACAGGCGAGCAGGTCGGCTATGCACTTGATCTGCGAAAAAACGGGATCTACGTCCCTGCGGGTGGTGAAGTGGCGAGTTCCTTCTCGATTGCAAGGGCAACCCTCGAAGCAGAGCTTGAGGCGAAGGTCATCAGCGAAGCAACTGGAATGCGGGGAAGATCGGCGATCGATGTATTTCTCACTCAGCTAGGTGACGGTTCGACCTCGAGTGCGAGCCGGTTGTCGGGATACGCGCTCACCTTGAGCGATTTCATGAAAGACACTCATCCCGGCACCAAATTAAAGCTCGCTCTAGACGAGAATGCCTATCTTTGGTTGAAGCATCTGCGAGACGGTCGGGGAGTCGGTATCGAATTGAGTGACGCACTTGTGCGGCAGCAGAAAGAGCTCAAGGATCTTCCCTGGGAATTGACCAGGGCGGGTGAAGCTGCTCCGGAACGCTTTGAGGAACTTGCCTTTGAAATGGAGGCGTTGCTTGGGTCTGCCTCCGGAAATGATCCCGAGCATGTCATTAGCTCAGTGCTGGAAGAAGGTTACGAAATCTTGAAAACTCCTTATGCTAGGCAGTTTACTTACCAGTACGACGAAGAGCAGAAGAAGCATCGGCTCGCCGGTGAATTCCAAATGCTGAGCACGAGGGAAGACGGCTCATACACCTACTATGGTGCGGAGCACTACAATAGTATGCGAAAAGTTTGGAAACACACTAGTGCAAGGTTTTCCATTTCAAGCGAGACCTTTCGCAATGGTCATGGCTACTCCCAGTGGCACACAACCAATGGATCGGAGGGAAGAAACGGCTTTGCTTTGGGTCTAAGCGCCTACCGAGAATTGAAAGAGCAGGGGCACACTGAAATCATTCCCTACCTTCAATCCAGTCAAACGGCCGAACCACTGAAAATGTAAGTGGTTGATGCGAGCCCGATGGAAATCACGATCAATCAAAAAGTTGTCACGGTCCCAGCGATGAAAGTGGGAGGCAGACCGGCAAGTGAAAAAGCCGCGGAACTGAGATGGGATGAAATTGAATTGCTCGATGACCCGAACACACCTCAGCCTGATGATGGCTTTAATCGCTTTATCGTGCTCGACGATCCTGAGTTTCCCAAATTTCTCTTCATGAAGGAGGACGAAGAATTTCAAACTTCGTTACCCGGTAAAATCAGATCTGCTTCTGATGGCTTCCCCGTCCACAAAGCAGAAGTGATCGTTGAAGAAACGAAGGCGAAAGGCCAAAGCTGGCCGACGGGAGACTTCATGCTGCCAATGATCGAGGAGCCGTTCGGGCTCTTTAAGGTGACGGTGAGTCACCCGGATTTTGAGACATGGAGCGAAGAACTTGATTTCCGTGAACGGGAAACCTTTGAGCAACTGCGGGAGATTCGCCTAACCCCACGAGCGCGTGCTGACGCCTTCACCTGGGTAGAACCAGAAACAATGGAAAAAGGGCTTTCCAAAATCGCAAATGCCCAGACCCAGCGTTTCATCCGTGAAGCTATGGAAGACAATCCTTCACTGCAAGCTCTCGTGCCTCTGGAGGGAGTAGCGCATGAGATGGGAATCGAAAACGCCTGGCTCCTATTTGACAGGGAGACCTCTCACCTCACGGCCGTCACCTCCGATGGCCTCCATGGTGCCGTGGGGATGGTAACTGACAAAATCACGGAGGCGGGACAAGGAGCTGGGCAGGGAGCAATCAGCGCCTACGCCGGATTTATCTCTTCCTGGTATGTCTACTCGGCGGGTAAACTGGACGCTCTTAATAACTCAATCGACGGAGGTAACTTTTCAGATCTCGGTCACAGACATGCAAAGGCGTTCGCGATGAACTTCCTGAAGAAAATGTTAGAAGGGCTCGACAATTACTTTGCTGAGCAAGTTGGAGCCAACAGCGATGCTTACAAAGCCGGTTTCCTCAAAGGACTCGCATTCTTTGATGCGCATCCCGAATATCGAGGGGAGTGAATCATCCGCCTTCCGATGATCCAATAGTCGGCAGGAGGACAGCGCAGATTCGCTAAATCACAATTCCCGTCACCTCGCCTTCGAAGACCATGGTGCCGTCGACGAAGCCCTGGGCTTCGAAGATGGCCATTCTCGATCTCAGCTTTGTCGCTTTCACGACCATGATGAGATCGTTGCCCGGTTCGACGCTGCCGCGAAACTTGACCTTGTTGACCCCGCCGAAGCCAAAAAACTTCTTCCCGCCGGTCTCGAACTTGAGGTGGTAGATCACGGAGCTGATCTGCGCCGCCATTTCGATCATGAGAACACCGGGCATGATCGGCCGACCGGGAATGTGACCACGGGTCCAGAATTCGTCGGGCTGCTGAGTCTTGATCCCGACGGCGAGGCCTTCTTCGAGATCGATCGAGACGAGATGATCGACCTGTTCGAACTCATCGCGCTGCGCGTTAAGCGCGAGAATCTCTTCTTTCGTCACCGCGATCTTGTCAGTTGTGATGGTTGCGGGGTCTACAATCGGTGGGGATGCCATGCTTTTTTGGTGCGAATAATTTGGTTCACGATTCCGGTGACGACCCCGAATGTCAATCCTCTTGATCACCCGGGAATTCGCCGCAGAGAAGTTGGCCCCCTTTTAAACCGCAACTTTGCTTGCCGGAACTTCGATTGGACCGCACGCTGAATCGAACAAATGGCAGCCATCTCCTCACGAATCGCATTCCTATTCTCTCTCTCGCTCGCCGCGATGGGGCTTTCCTCATTGGTCGAGGCGGCGGACCGGCCCAATGTGATCATCTTCATCACCGAAGACCAGTCCTGCCACCTTGGTTGTCTCGGAACGACGGGGTTGGAGACACCGCACATTGACCGGTTTGCCTCGGAGGGGACCAACTTCACCCGGGCATTTGCGCTCTCGCCCGTGTGTTCGCCCTCGAAAATGGCGCTCCTGACAGGAACCTATCCGCATGCGAACTCGGCGATTCGGAACGTTCAAAATTACGGCGTCGATTTTCCTCTCCCGAAAAATAGTGATCCTTCTGACCTCGGGCTCGGAGGCGTTCACGAGGATCTGCCGACCTTGATTGAGTTGCTCAACGCAAACCGTGTCTTCACCGCCGTGAGTTCAAAGTCGCATGTCCAGCCGATCCGAAAGTTCGCTTATGACTGGGGCTACCCCAATCCGTCGACTCCGGAAATCGCTTCGTCGATGCTGAAGGATGTCATGAAGCGGGCAGGGAATCGCGACTCTCCCTACTTTTTATGGTGCAACATCGCGTCGCCCCATTTGCCGTTTAAGAATGTTCTCAAGGCGAACAAGCAATGGGATCCTGAAGGCGGCCTCGTCGGTGACGGGGGAGCGAGGAACGTTGACCCCGCCGAGATCGAGGTCCCGAATTGCTACCCGGACACTCCTGCGGTGCGTCAGGACTTTGCGGATTACTATGGCAATATCGAAATCATTGATGGAATTTTCGCCGCCGTCATTGAGACCCTGAAGGAAGCCGGCACGCTCGAAAACACCCTGATCCTTTTCACCTCCGATCATGGAATCGGCCTTCACCGGGCGAAGCAGTCGATCTACTCTGCCGGCTTGCAGATTCCTTTAATCGTCCGGGCACCGGGAGCGACACATCAGGCCAAGCTAGACTGTCCGGTTTCGCACCTCGATGTCTCCCCGACCGTGCTCGACTACCTCGCAATTGAGAAACCGGAGAGCATGACAGGGCGCTCCCTTCGCCCTATTCTCAGCGGTGAAATGACGCACTTTTCGGATCGACCGACGATGCTCACGACCTATGACCGCTACTATTCAGCCCGCGCCATCACCGATGGGAAATACTACTACATCAAAAACCTGGCACAGCCAAAAGGCGGCAACCTCGAGAATCCCATCAAAGTGTTAAATACCGATCAATACGAGTCGGGCGCGCCGTGGTTCAATCGTACTTACCCGGCTACCGTCGCGGCGAAAGGAACTCAGCCTCATCAGCTATTGCGTCAAATCGTGGAGGGGAAGCTCCCCGACGAGGAACTCTACGATCTCGAAGCTGATCCCTGGATGGTGACCAACCTCATCGGAGAAGAGAAAGCAGAGGCCATCATCGCAGCATTCGAGCCGCAGCTCGACGCATGGCGCGAGAAAACCGGTGATATGCCGTCGAATCGAGTGCGCCGCAAGTGAGTCCAGCGATTCGAGTGATGCATGACAATGGGAAACAGATAAGTTGTCTTTCTGGATCGAGCCTTATTAAGGTTCACCTGCGACAACCCAGCCCCCCATGAATCGATTCAGCGCCATCCTCCTATTTGCATCCCTGCTCTCCCTCTCCGCCCGGACCGCTTCGGCAGAAACCAAACCCAACATCATTTATCTCATGCTCGATGAGTGGGGTTACTTTGAGTCCGGCCACATGGGGCACCCGGAACTGTTGACGCCGACGATCGATCAGTTCGCGGCGGAAGGAATGCGCTTCACCAATGCCTATGCGGGCGCTCCCGTCTGCGGCCCGACCCGGGCGGTTCTCCTCACCGGTTTACACTCAGGCCACACTTCGATGCGCGCCAATGACGGCTTCGCTCCGATCCGGGAAGAGGAGCCGACGCTCGCAAGTATGCTGAAAACGCAGGGCTACGCGACGGGCGGTTTCGGCAAGTGGGGCATCGGTGGGCGCGGCACTTCCGGCGTTCCGGAGAAGCATGGATTCGATACCTTCTTCGGCTACTACGACCAGGTCCATGCGCACACTTTCTATCCCCGATACCTCATTCGTAACAGCGGGGAGGTCCCTCTCGCGGGGAACGACGGCCTCAGTTTTTACGAAGGGGAAACCCACGCTCAGAACGAAATCTTCAAGGAGTCGATTCAGTTCATTCGCGAGCACAAAGATGAGCCCTTTTTCTGCTACCTGCCGTGGACACCTCCCCATGGTCTCTGGGGCATCGATGAGGACGATCCTTCCTGGCTCTTGTTCAAAGACAAGCCATGGGCAGCGGGTCAGCAAACCGATCGGGACGCGCGGGTCTACGCCGCCTACCTGCACATGGTCGACCGACAACTCGGTGAAATCCTCAGCCTCTTGCAGGAACTCGAGCTCGACGAAAACACGATCATCTTTCTCTGTGGCGACAACGGCGGGCAGGACTACTTCAAATCGGAGGAACGTCCTCATGGATTCTTCGGCCCGAACCTGAATCCCGCCAACGGCGAACGTTTCCGCGCCGGGAAAGGGTCACTCTACGAAGGAGGTCTAAAGGTCCCGTTTCTCGTTCGCTGGCCCGGCACGATCGAAAGCGGCTCAGTCAGTGATCACCTTTGTTACTACCCTGACATCATGCCGACTCTCGCCACGGTCGCGAAAGCCGACTGCCCCAAGTCAGATGGCATTTCCTTTCTACCCACCCTGACGAACGACGGAACGCAGGCGCAGCACAATTTCCTCTACTGGGAATATGTCGGTCAGACTGCGGTTCGTCAGAACAACTGGAAAGCCTACCGGGGAAAGAAAGGTGACTGGGAACTCTACGATCTTTCTCAGGAGGTCGAGGAGATGAACAATGTCGCCGCCGCTCATCCCGGAAAGCTCAACGAACTCATCGCTCTCGCCGAAGCCGCTCACGAACCGATTCGTCCCGGAGAGATCTACCACCGCGAGCTCACCGACAAGGATCATCGACAGGCCCCGCATGCGAGGAATGTGGAATACTTGAAGGCGGCTCTTGAGCAGTAATTGCCGACGAAACCCTGTTGGGTCTCGCACCTAACCCTATTCGCTTACCGCATTGCAGGCACATGGCACACTTGATTATGACGGCACAAAATGAGAAATACGACGATGCGTTGGATTCTCCCTCTTGCCTGCCTGCCCGCTCTCGTCGCGGGCTTTTCTCACTCTGCTGACTTCACTGTCGCAGATGCTGCGGAAGCACTTTCCGCTTCTCAGCGGGGAGGAAATACCCTTGTCGCTGAGGCGAACTTTAAAGGGCAAACCTTCCGGCTTTCCGACCCGGCTGAAATCCGGGGCCTCATCCTCAAGGTATCCGAAATCAAAGCAGCGAAGGACCTGACCGTGGAGGTCTTTGCTCAGGAAGACGGCAAGCCGGTGGGCGAGGCCCTTCGTGCCGCGACGGGCAATCTTCCGGCAGACCTTGAGAGTGGAGATTCCATCAGATTGAATATTCAACCACCGCTCGATCTCAAGGAGGGGGAATACGCCTTCGTCGTGCGCACTGAAACATCAGAACTCCGGTTTCTCTTGAGCAGTGGATACGAGGAAGGTCGGCTGATTCGACAAAACGAAAGCACCAAGGGCAAGTGGCTCCCCGGCAACGGCAAAACGAGCGACCTCCTTTTTCGCCTCGTCGGTTCGGAAGAAATCACGAGCGCCTCGCCGGCGGCGGCGCCAGTAGAGGCAGGTCCTCTCGTCTTGGTGAAACATGAGAACCCCGACTTCGAACCCGGCACACTGGAAGGCCTCGAACGCCAACCTAACATCATCACCGTGATGGTTGACGATCTCGGCTGGAACCAGATTGGCGTTTCCGCAGCGACCTTCGGAACGAATCCTGACATGTATGCGACACCCAATCTCGCGAGACTCGCTCAGGAAGGCCTTTGCTTCACGAATGCCTACGCCCAACCGAACTGCGCGCCGACGAGAGCGGCCATGTTATCCGGTCAGTATCCTGCTCGAATTCATAATGACGTCTATGTCGTGAACAGCCTGAACCGCTTCGGTGGAGGCGGCATTTCCAAAGAGAAGGCGCGCTTTATCGGACCGGACCAAACACAGGATGTCGCCGCCGAAGCGATCACGGTGGCGGAAGCCCTTCGTGAAAATGGCTACGCGACCGCCCACATCGGGAAGTATCATACCGGCGGTCACAGTGGTGAGGAAACTCTACCGGAGAATGTCGGATTCGACATCAACATTGGCGGCTTCACCCAGGGACATCAGCCGGTCTGCTTTGCCACGAAAACCAAGGGCGACGAATGGGAATTTAAAAACCTCGGTCGCGGGCATTTCGACCGTTTCGGAGAGCCCTACACCGAAGCCTATCTCGAGCGTTACGGTTTCCCAAAATCACTCGCCGGAACCCCAAAGCACGTCAGCGACGCCGTCTCCGATGCGATGGAAGAAACTGTCGCCACCTTCGCCGCTGGCGAGAAGCCCTTCTATCTGCAACTCCATCCCTATGCCGTTCACGGACCGGTGCGGTCCCGCCCTGATCTTCAAGAGGCTTCGAAGGGCGACCCCTTCGTCGGCTTTGTGAAAAGCGTCGATCTCATTGTCGGCCGCGTTCTCGATGCGATCGAAGACCCGAACGGCGATGGAGACAAGAGCGATAGCATCGCGATGCACACCCTCGTCCTCTTCACCTCCGACAACGGAGGAACCCACAAGGACAACCTTCCGCTTCGAGGGGTTAAAGGCATGCATACCGAAGGGGGGATTCGAGTTCCTCTCATTGCAAGATGGCCCGACCGGATTCCCGCCAACACCGTGACCGACCATCTCGTGCATTCAGTCGACTACTACCCGACCTACCTGAAGCTCGCGGGAGGAAAGTGGACCCCTTCGCCGGACGAGCATCCTCTCGATGGATTCTCTTTCGCTGATGCCCTTCTCAATCCGAATCTCGACTCCCCCCGGGAGCCTGTCTTCTATCTGTTTCCCGGCTACCTCGACCGTCGCGCCGAGCCTTGCGTCACCGTGATCGAACAGATTGACGGGGTGCAATGGAAACTGATCTACCTCTACGAAACAGACAGCTGGGAGCTCTACAACATCACAGAGGACCTTCGTGAATCGGAAAGCGTCGCGAGTGAGAATCAGGAAGTCGTCTCTCGTCTCGCCGAAAGCATGCATGCGTGGCTGACGAAGGAGCACCCGACTTGGCGTCCGAAATATCCGATCAACAAAGAAACGGGTCAGCCAGCCGGCCCACCGGTGCGATAGCCCGAGCCACTTCAATCAAAATCCATTCACTCTAACATGAGACCTTTTCTTTTTCTCCTCCTCTTAATCTCAGTGACGGCACATGCCGAACTTCCGAACATTCTCTGGATCACGAGTGAGGATAACAGCCCGATGCTTGGCTGCTACGGTGATCCTGTCGCGCGAACACCGAATATCGATCGACTCGCTGAAAAAGGAGTCCGGTATTTGAACTGCTTCTCTAATGCCGCGGTCTGTGCTCCAGCGAGGCAGACACTCATCACGGGAATGTATGCGACGAGCCTGGGCGGTCAGCACATGCGTTCCAAGGCGATCTATCCGCCGGGCGTAGAGTTCTTTCCCAAATACTTGCGGGATGCCGGCTACTACACGACCAACAACAGCAAGACGGATTACAACGGGGGCCCCGTGGACTCAAAAGCCGCGATGTCCGCCGCCTGGGATGAATCGAGCAACAAAGCGCATTGGCGAAAAGGCCCTGACGGAGCACCATTCTTTGCGGTCTTCAATTTCACCGAGTCACACGAAAGCCGGCTCTTCCCCAAGAAGTGGAAAGATCGCGAAACGAAAACCGATCCCGCCAGCGTCGTCCTCCCCGGCTTTCTCCCCGACCTGCCGGAGACCCGTCGTGACATGGCGAGATACTATGACTGCCTCGAGAGCATGGACACCCGTGTCGGCGCGGTATTGAAGGAACTGGAAGAAGATGGACTCGCCGATGAAACGATCGTCTTTTACTTTTCGGACCACGGCGGATCGATGCCGCGCGGGAAGAGTTTTGCTTACGACAGCGGAACGCACGTTCCTCTCATCGTGCACATCCCGGAGAAATGGGCGAAGCAACGGCCCGGAGATCCCGGCGCGACAACCGACCAACTCGTCAGCTTCGTCGACTTCTCCGCGACCGTCCTGAGTCTCGCCGGAATTGAAGCACCGGACTACATGCAGGGCGTCCCGTTTTTAGGAGATAGAAAAGAAGAGGAGCGAACCTACGTCCATACCTTCCGCGGCCGGCGAGGGGAGCGATACGACATTGTGCGCGGAGTCCGCAGCAAGGATTATCTCTATGTCCGGAATTACACACCCCATCTCCCCGTGATGCAATTCAACGCCTACTCCTTCGAGATTCCCGGCTACCCCGCCTGGCAGGAAGCAGTGGAACTCGGCGAAGCCACGCCAGAGCAGGCACGCTGGTTCGAACCCAAGGTAAAGGAGGAGCTGTATCGGGTTTCGGACGATCCTGACAACATACAAAACCTCGCCGACGACCTGGAGCTCGCGGAAGTTCTCGCGCAGCATCGAGCTGAAAATACGCGACATATGCTCGCGATTCGTGACAGCGCCTTCTACCCCGAAGGAGCTCTCGGCCGTGAGTTCTCCGCCTATCAAAACGACGAGTCCTATCCTCTCGAAAAACTCATCGCCCTGAATGACTCCGGAACGCTGAAGGGCTTTCTTGAGGCGATCTCAGACGACAATGCCTGCGTCCGCTACTCGGCCGCGACCGGTTGCCTCCTTTTGGGCGAGGGTGCTCGAACCGCGATTCCAAATTTGCTTCCGCTCCTCGAAGACAGCGATCCTGTCGTGCAGATTCAGGCGGCACGGACTTTGGCCGGCCTCGGTGAAACGGACGAAGCGATTCCAGTCTTGCGCAAAGCTCTCTCCTCCGGTTCCGATTACCTGGCACTGCAGGCTCTTCTTGCGATAGATGAATGCGACCTGCAAAGCGTCGATGCGTCTCTCCGCGACGATATCAGTCAGGTGAAGAGGGCGGGCTACTCCGTTCGTGTCGTTGAGAAATTGCTTGAGCCTGAGGGGAGCGAAAGTCAGTAAACCGTCCTTTCGGTGACACTTCTCCCCAAGTCTCGTTTCTTCTGCTTGCTCCCACCGCGTCGAGCCGGTATGACCTCTTTGAAGCTCGACTCTTTCCGGCCTGATGAAACGACAATTACTCCTCCTCACCTGCCTGATTCTTTCAACCGGTCATCAAACGGCTTTCGGCTGGGGGCAGGACGGCCATCGCATCACCGCTGAAATCGCGGAACGAAACCTGACCCCGGAAGCACTCGCCGGAATCCGTGAAATCCTCGGTGACGAAACGCTCGCGGAGATTTCAACCTGGGCGGACGACATTCGCTCCGACGGCACCTGGGATTTTGCAAAGCCCTGGCACTACATCTCGATCAATGACGACGAGAGCTGGGATAACTATGAACGCGTCCCCGAAGAGGAAGGGGACCTCCTTCTCATTCTCGAACGTCTCGAGTCATTCCTTCGTGATCCTGATGCGGAAACCTTCACCCTTAAAGGGAAGGCGGGACGCTCCGGCTCCAGTCTCAAGCCAATGAACGAAAAAGAGGTCACCCGCCGCGAAGTGCTCGCCTTTTACGTGCATTTCCTCGGCGATCTCCATCAGCCCCTCCATGTCGGGCGACGCGAAGATCAGGGCGGCAATCGCATTCAGGTCGAGTGGTTCGGTGAGGAGGAAACGCTTCATCGAGTCTGGGATGAAGATCTCGTCGAGTCACGCAACCTCAGCTACACCGAGTTCGCGACTTTTCTTAATCGTCTCACCGATGAAGAGAAAGAGGCCGCCTCCGCCGGATCGTATCTCGACTGGGCCAAGGAAGCGAAAACAGTTCGTGATCAGGTTTACGATTTCGGCGCGCAACGAAGCAGCTACTACCTGAATGTCGTCGAGCCACCGACGCTAAGCTACGACTACCGGGCGAAGGCGCTCCCGATCGCTCGCGATCGGCTTCAGAAAGGCGGGCTTCGTCTCGCGGCGGTGCTGAATGATATTTTTGCGGAATAAATAAAATCATGTCCTCGCCCGTCCGCCCCTGGTATTGGCCTGAGAAAGGCCAGCCGGAAAGAACCGAGCCTTTCACCTGGATTATCGAAGGCGTCATCGCTGCGTCATGGTGGCCGGATCCCTATGTCTTCGATCTTTACGAGGAACATGCAATTCGCGCGGTCGTGAACTGCTGCGAGTTCGACAACCGCCAGGATGTGCCTGCTCAGTTTACCTATCATCACATTAATGTACCCGACTACGGCGTGCCGACCGACGAGCAGATTCAGCGATTTCTCGATCTCATGGATGAACATCACGCGGCGAAAGAGCCGGTCGTGATCCACTGTGTCGCCGGCTGCGGGCGGACCGGACAGTTCATCATCGCGTGGTGTGCGAAGGCGGGATTCATTCCCAAAGGCATCGACCCGGTGGATTGGATTCGCGCCCGCCGAAAGTGCTGTCTGGAAACGGGCGAGCAAATCAAATGCGCGCGGCGGCTCACGCAGAAATTCCGGTGATTCTGACATGAAGACAGTTGTTAGTTTAGTCCTGATCGCGGTGATCAACTTTTCCTCCGCCGCGGATCCCTCCCCGCGTATCAGCCCACCAGCCGGTCGAGTTGCAATCGTCGCTGACGGGAACTCGCCTGATCCGGATGACATCGGAGCGACGGCGGTCATTTTCGGCCTCTTGAAGGGGGCAGGACTCAATGATCGCCTCGTTCACCTTTCACATTCCTGTGATCTTGATCCGTTTCAGAATCCGGGAAACCAAACCATCGATGCAGCCAACGAAAAGCGACGGCAGGATAAACTCCATCAGCTCTGTGGTGAGGGGATCTCGTTTTTTGGACCCTTCCCGAATCTCAGGAACTACTTCAACTGCCGCACTGATCAGGGAGCGGCCAGCGACGACCTCCGCCGCGCGATTGATGCGTCGTCCGCGAGCGACCCGCTCTGGATTATCGAAGCAGGGGAGCCCGATCTCATTGGGTATGCGTTGGAAAGTGCGAGGCCGTCGAAACGGCAACACGTTCATCTCGTTTCCCACCACCCCGCGAACGACAACAGCGGCGATTTCTTTACCTGGCAGGAAATCCTCGACCTCGGGGTTACGGAGCATCAAATCGGGGATCAGAATATCGGCCTGAAAACGGCGATCCCACTCTGGGACTGGGCGAAAGAACATGACACCCCGGGGATCGCCTGGATTTGGAAGCAGCTCAAATACGCCGAGCAGGATGGAGTCGTCCGCTTTCAGGCCGACCGATTCGACTGCTCCGACGCCGGCCTGATCCACTGGTGGATCACCGGAGCCAGCGCGGGTGGAAACAGGACCTCCACCCCTGCCGGAATGAGAGAGCTGCTGCTTCGCGAAAGCGATGGAAGACTCTGAGTAGCAGCTGAATTTGCGGCGCTCAGTTCACGAGATTTATTTTTCCCCCCGTCTCATCTGCGATGAGTTGAAGAACGGCGCGACCATTTCCGCTCGAATTCAGGCCGATCGTGTCCACTCTCACTCCAAGTTCCACGAGCTTCGCAAGCTCATTGAGGAAACTGTTGTTATTTGGCTCACCGTCAGAGAGAAGAATCACCTGATCCGGAATCGGGTTATACATCGTGGGGAGGGAAAGAGCCGCCGAGTAGTTCGTTCCTCTGTCGTAACTGAGTTTTTCGACCTGAGAAATCAGTCTGTCTTTAAAAAGCTGATTGGCAGGATGGAGCTTGAAAGTGCCATCGGTCCAGTGAATCCCCTGGTCGAACAGTGCGACATTGAATTTGATGTTACCGGGGAGGCCTCGAATCGCGGAAACCAGTTCGATAATCGTCGCATCGAAGCGAGTCATTGAGCCAAAAGAATCTCCCATTGAAGATGAAGCATCGACGACGAAGAGAACATTACCGACTGTCGGCGATCCGAAAAAATCAGTGGTAGTTGTTGCCGCCGCAGTGCCACTATCGAGGAATGCGGCATCAATAGATTTTGCATAAGCAACTACTTCGAAGCCATCCGGATAGCTCGCCGACTGAGTCGGGAGAGGACCACCATAAACTCCCCAGGTCGAAGCCGGCCCATGAGCGTCCCCGGCCGGAACGATCGAGTAAACAATCGTCGAGGAACTTGATGCGTTGGGATTGTTGATTGTCACCGTGATCTCAGGTGTCGAGTTGCTGAAGGCCAGGCTCGAAAGAACGATCCGCGGCACGATGAGCAGAACCGGCTGGGGTGGAGGAGCCGTGTCAGGGGTTTCCGAAGTCGGAAATACAGTGGGTCCCTCGGCAAAGGTGGGAGGCTTCTCTTCGTACTTCCAGACCCAGCCAGGCTTGTCATCATACTCCATGATCGATGCGTTCCCGGTATGAGCGGCAAACTCGACTTCGGCAAGCGATTCATCGAGATCAAAACGGGCAATGCCGTTCTGAGCATCTTTCTGAATCACGAACTGCTTTGTCGCGGCATCCCAAACTGCCGCGTAATCGGCTTGATCACCTGTCACCGATTTCGCGACGAGACGCTTGTCGATCATCGCTCCGGAAATTCCGACAAACTGCTGGCGAGCGGCGTGTGTGTGCGCACTCTTCATTCGGTCGAGGATTTCCTGAGCATCGCTGAGACCATCGAAACTGCCCCCGTTGTAGACGAATAGCTTCGCCGCCGAATTGACCGCCGTCACGTCCTGCTCAAATTTAGCAAGCTCGACGCGGCCTTTAGTCTTGCCGACAATCAACATCGAAATAGAACAAAGAACAGCGACCAGACCGATGGTGATCATGACCTCCACCATGGTGAGACCGGCGGTTGTAGTCTGACGGATTGCCTTCATAAGAAATTATGGAAATAAAATTACCATAATTTTTATAAATACGCAAGATGAACTAAACCTACTTCATCGCGGCATTTAACTGCCGGGTAAGACTTCGTCAGGAAAGTGAAAGAAAACTACCGAAACTCAATCTGGAGGCCTTCACCCCGCCACGCTTTGGCGAGTTCCTCCTGAAGTTCTTCGTAACTCCGGCCACGCATGAGATGCTTTTCCTGCAGGGCGACGAGATCTTCATCTCTCGATGCGGGGAGTTCTTTCAGAAATTCGACAAGGTGAGCAGCGTCACCTTCTCCATCGAGCTTGAGGAAGTAGTAGGCGAGGACGTTGGAGCTGCGGTAGTTGACCCCGCCGTTCCCGGCCGCGAGTTCTGCTGACCACTGGCCGCTCGTGATATTCAGAAGCGTTTCGAGATTCACCATCGTAAAATCACGGCCCTGCCCCCGCGTCACATCCTCCACGATGGCACGGTCCATGGAGCTGAGCTTAAAGCGTCCATTGTCATATTCCTGACACGAAACCACTTCAGCGATCCCTTCGGAAAGCCAGGTCGGCATGGGAGTCATGAGCCAACGCATCATGACCTGATGCGCGATCTCGTGGGTCAGAGTCGTGCTGCGCTTATTGTTATCGACGACAAAGCGGGTCCCCGTGTATTCAACCCCGAGGTTGGGGAGCGGCACCTGGATGAGACTACTCATTTCATCTCCACGCCGCCGCCACGACATCATCCCGCCGCTGCCTTCCATGCCACCGTCGGCATAATAATCGTCTTTGGTCATGTAGAGCTTCGTCGGGTAGAACCCGTTCATACTCGGACTGGGGGCGAGGCCGATTGGCATCTGATCGATGAGCTGAAAGGTTGCTTCAAAAATGCGGGCAAAATCGCGGACGACGCTGACGGAAAGTTTATCCGGGGCGTGAAACTCAAAATGGGGGGTCCGGTAAACGAAAAGCTCGCCACCTTCGTCGGCCTTCTCTTCGCGAATCGCGGCAAGTTCCTCACCCTCCAAGGTCACGATCTTCTCGACCTCCAGATCGGCAGTCACATACTGCGGCCATTCTCCCAGCGTAAGGTCCTCAAAATTCCCCAGCTCCTGCGCGGTTTTTTTTCCCTCTTCCTCGTTCTCCGAAGCGGCCATTTCCTCCTTTTCCGCCGCCCACTCTTTCGCAAAAGTCTGGTCCGCCGCTGAAAGCCGGGAGAGAGGCAAATCAAAAACGCCACGGTCGGTTTCCAGTTTTACGGAATCTCCTTCGAGCTCGAGGATCATCCCGACGATTTTCTTCCCGTCCGCGCTCGTCCACTCACGGGACTCGCCAAAGGCATCGGGCGATAAACAAAGGCAGGCCGCGACGAGGATACTGGAGAAAGACCGTTTCATTTGGCCACGAGTTTACAGAAATCCGGCCGGAAAGCAAGGAAGGGGAGGGCCAGTTCTCAGTGTTCACGCTTCTACGCGACCTCGCGGCGGAACTTTGAAACCCGGCCCGGTTTTTCCTCTCGGATTCTCCGCGAGCCAAGGGGACGCGGTCCAAAAACGAGGAAAAGGGCTGTCGCGGCGGTGAAATAAGTCAGGGCAAAGGCCCAATAAGTCGCCACTCCTCCTTCGGTTGGCGTGACTGGAAAGACGAGAATCGTGGCGTTGAACACGATTTGCATGACCAGGACGAGGAATCCGCTGCGCGTGTGGTGGTAGACGAAGGCGCACATCGCGGCAACGCCCATCTGATTAAAGAGTAGAGCAAAAAGCGGCAGCTCCGGGATGATCCCAAAATTGTAAATCGACATCGGAAGCCACCAAAGCGTCCAGGCAACGCCGACAATGAGCGCCGAGACGTAAACGCTGAATTGTTCCGAGAGCTTTCGCACCGCGTAGCTGACCCAGACAATCTCACCGATGAAAGAACTCACGAGGAGCGTCATGAGCAACTGAGGATGAGCCACTTTCTTAAACCCGGCAGCGACTTCGGAAGCCGAAAGGAAGTCGCCCGTGACGAACCCTTTCCCGAGGAGAACGAGAACGCAAACCCCGAGGGTCCAGCCGAAAGCGAAGAGGTAGAGCCACGGTGAACGCTTCCATTCCAACATCGGGCGAAGAACATCTTTCACTCCGGCCCACCCACGAACAAGAAAAATAAGCCCAAAGAGGACCGCTCCGAGCAACGCGAAACGACCAAGGCCGTAAACGCTTTGCGGAAGGACCTCACTCACCACGAGGGTGACAAAGACCGCATTAGCAACCACCAACAGGGAAAGAAAAAACCAAACTTCGTAGCGACGGATTGTGTTCATGGGATGGATAAGGGGGTGATGAGTTGCCGCTGAAAGAACCGGAAGAAGAAGCTCCTGCCTCGACCGCCAACCTTCGAGCAAAGATGAATCTCATATCTAATAGATTTATCATTATTAATAACCGGTAGTAACACCAAAAACAAGTCAATAAAATAGAATTCCGATATTTTTCAGAATTAACCACGGGCGACGGAATGAGGTGTCGGATTCCGATGCGATGCTAAAGTGCGGGCGACCGTAAAAGCAGAACCGACTGCCCCTTCCACCCGACTTTGCCCGCCCATGACTAACAACGATATTCTCCGGCGCCTGCGCCACGCCCTGAACATCAACGATGCGAAGGTGGCCGAAATCATTTCTCTGACCGGGGAGGAAACGACTCGCCCCGAAGTCACCGTTTGGCTCAAGCGAGAAGAGGACGAAGGATTCGAAGCTCTTCCCGACGTCATGCTCTGCCGCTTCTTGGATGGCCTCATCATTGAGAAGCGAGGTCCCCGCACGGACGGCTCTGTCCCCGAGCCACTGGCGTTGCTTTCAAACAATGAAGTCCTCAAGAAACTCCGCATTGCGCTCGAATTGCGCGATGAAGAAATGAATGCGGTTTTCGACAATGTCGAGTTCGTCGTCACCAAAGCCGAACTCAGTTCATTTTTTCGCAAGGAAGGGCATCGAAATTATCGCCCCTGTCCTGAGCAGGTCCTGCGGAAGTTCATCCAGGGTCTGGGGAAGACCCCGGAGTGACACCCCGGGCGACAAACTGAAACCTGACGGACACTGAGCATGGATCGAAAGGAAATCGTCGTCCTCCTGCACGGGTTGGCGAGGACAGAGAACTCCATGAAAAAAATGGAGAATGCCCTCACGCGCGCCGGCTACGAAACGGTGAATTTGGGGTATCCGTCCCGACAATTTCCGATTGAGCAACTGGCGGAACAGGTTCGCGACCAGATTGTGAGCCAAATCGGAGACGCGGAACGAGTTCATTTTGTGACCCACTCGCTGGGAGGGATTCTCGTACGCTACCTCCATGAGCGACTCGACTTTTCAATGATCGATCGGGTCGTGATGTTGTGCCCGCCGAACCAGGGCAGTGAAGTCGTGGACAGGCTCGGAGGCCTCAAGCTTTTTGAATGGTTAAACGGCCCCGCAGGGACACAACTCGGGACCTCTTCTGACGGAATTTTCTCCGACCTCGGAGCAGTCGATTTTGAATTGGGGGTCATCACCGGGGACCGCAGTATCAACTGGATCCTCTCGACGATGATCCCCGGACGAAACGATGGAAAGGTCTCCATCGAGAGCGCCCGGATCGCCGGGATGACTGACTACAAAGTCGTCCACGCGACCCACCCTTACATCATGAAAAACGAAGCGGTTATCAAGGAAGTGGTCGCATTTCTCCGCTCCGGGAAATTCTCCGGGAGCTGATCCGGCTTGGATCACGGCTGGAGCTTCTTCTGCGCCTCAAGTTTCTTCCTCTGCTCAACCCCGCGCTTCTGAATCTCGATGGAGTGGTAGTGCCTATTCACGTTGCTGAGATCCTGTACTTCATTTTCGGGCACCTCGTATTGCTCACGTAGTTTCGCGAGTTCGTCATGGAGGCGCTCGCGAACCCCGGCATAATCCGGATTCCCATACTGATTCGTGAGTTCCTGCGGGTCCGTCTCCATGTCGTAAAGTTCCCACTCACTGAGGTCGTAGAAATTCATGAGCTTGTGACGACCGTCGTAGACACCCTCGTGACGATGGACCATGTGCCAGCCCGGATACTCATAGTAGTGGTAGTAATGTGAGGATCTCCAACCGTCGGGAGATTCGCTCTTCAAGATCGGGACGAGACTGGCGCCCTGCATCTCGGGGGGACTCTCCACCCCCGCGATGTCGAGAAAGGTCTGCGCAAAGTCGAGATTGGAAACGAGGTCGGCATTTTCGCTTCCCGCCTTCACGACACCGGGCCAGCGAACGAGGAGGGGAGTGCGATAGGATTCATCGAACATGAACCGCTTATCAAACCAGCCGTGTTCCCCGAGGTAGAAACCTTGATCACTCGAGTAAATAAAGACCGTGTTCTCCGCGAGACCGGCGACCTCAAGGAACTCCTGCAACTCGCCGATGCTGTCATCAACTGACTTGATGCACCGCAGGTAGTCTTTGAGATAACGCTGATACTTCCAGCGCACGAGCTCTTTACCCTCAAGATTCGCGGCGAGAAATTCATCGTTTTTCGGCTGATAAGCGGCATCCCACTCCGCCTGCTGCACCGGGGTCATGCGGCCGTAGGCGCTTTGCACAAACTGACCGGTATCATCGAGTTCCTTGACCTTGAGGTCGCGGCCCATCGTCATCGTTTTCTCGATTGACATGTCTTGGTCCCGGGCCGCAGTGCCACGACCTGAGTAGTCATCGAAGAGCGTCGCCGGTTCCGGAATCGTGACCTCGTCGAAGGCGGTGAGATACTTCGGGGCCGGGTCCCAGGCGCGGTGCGGAGCCTTGTGCTGCACCATGAGAATAAACGGCTTCTGCGGATCGCGCTCTGTCTTGAGCCACTCCTTCGCTTTCTCCGTGATGACTTCGCTCACATAGCCCTCGACTCGATATTTCCCGTCCGCATTGATGAAGTCCGGATTATAATAGGCGCCCTGTCCCGGGAGAATATCCCAATGGTCGAATCCGGTTGGATCGCTCGCGAGATGCCATTTCCCGATCAATGCGGTCTCGTAACCCGCTTTTTGAAGGAGCTTGGGGAAGGTCACTTGCGAGCCGTCGAAGCGGGTTGCCTCATTTTGAAAGAATCCGTTCTTGTGGCTGTATTTTCCGGTCAGGATCGTGGCACGGCTTGGGCCGCAGATGGAGTTCGTGACCATGCAGCGGCGGAAGAGCATTCCCTCCCTTGCAATCGCATCGAGATGCGGCGTCGGCGCGATTTCCGCGAGCGGACCGCCATAGGCACTGATCGCCTGGGTTGCGTGGTCGTCCGAGAAAACGAAGACAATGTTGGGACGGTCCGCAGAAAAAAGAGAACCGCCGAGGAGGCAGGAAGCCAGAATCAAACAAGGTAGGGGAGTTTTCATAAAATCAGAGAAAGGACCATAACACCGATCCTTCCCCCGCCAAAAAATAGAATTCCCCCGTAGGTTTGAGCGTGAGCGAAAACAGCTCCGCATCCGATCTCCTCGCTCACGCTCAGAGCTACATTACCCAGCCAGTCCAGAATCCCCCGTAGGTTTGAGCGTGAGCGAAAACAGCTCCGCATCCGATCTCCTCGCTCACGCTCAGAGCTACCTTACCCAGCCAGTCCAGAATCCTCCGTAGGGTTGAGCGTGAGCGAAAACAACTGAAACCTACTCTTCCCAAACAAACTCATCCGTCGGAGGACGCTTAGAATCCCACGCCCGCTTCGGAAGCTGTCGTTCATTCGCGAGCGCGATGTAGGCGAGGATCCCCTCCGCGACCGCCGCGGCATAATTCTGCCGCCACTCCGGTGAGTGAATTCTTTTCGCCTCCTCCGCATTCGTGACGAAGCCGCCTTCAATCAGAATCGAGGGCACGTCCGAATATCGAAGCACCGCATAGCGGGCCCGCTTCACGCCGCGATCAAAGCTCCCCGGCATCTTTCCAAGCAGGGTGTGGTGCATGATATTGGCCAAAACGAAACTCGCCGGCTCGATTGCATTTCCCTTGTCCTTGCGGCGATCAAGGATGGGGTCGGGATCTTTTCCGGTGATGGGTAACCCTGCGGGAGGCAGGGCATAAACTTCGATGCCGGTGGCTGAGGGCTTCCATCCTGCTGAGTTAAAATGGACACTCACGAAAAGCGGCGACGGGTAGTTTTTATTCATCCGCGGACGCTCTGCGAGCTCGACAAAGGAATCGGAGAGACGGCTCTGCACGACCTTGATCCCTTTCCCCTCCAGGATCGCCCGTGCCCGCTTCACGACATCGAGCGCGTAATCTTTCTCATCGCCATAAGGACTGCGTCCACCCCGATCGTGACCGCCGTGACCGGGATCAAAGACCACCGTTTTCACCGGCTTGATCGCCCGGACCGATCCCGGACTCAGAGCCGGACCGAGGGTCGCATTGATGTCCGCGAGCGACACGAAAGGCGCACCTCCGCTCGTGACAATGGGGAAGGCAAGCCAATGACGAACCCCATCGATGATCACCTCGCGGGTTTCGGTTTTTACGGCGAGACGATGAGATTCCCCCGCAAAAGCAAACTCACGCGCGCCCTTGCGGCGATTGCCTTTCGTCATTGCAAAGGCTGCCGCAAAATCCGCGAGCGGGACGTAGGTCAGATCATTGATCTTTTTCGTCCGCCACTCCGCTGAAGCCGGCGCCGGGATCGCCAAAGCAATCACCAGCGCCAGCCAACCAGGGGGAGTAAAATAGCGTGTCAGGATGCCGGGGCGTTTCATGAAAGAGTCAGTCTGACGATCCTTCATACCACGACTCGATCCAGATGAAATTCAGGGAGCAAACAAAATACAGATCGGTGAGGGCACATTGATAACGTGACCCCGTTGGAAGGTGAGCTTACCGGATTCCTGATCGAGTGCATGCACCGCGATCGTGTTGGAATCGGCCCCTGCTGCGAGGAGCCATTTAGCGTCAGGGGAAAGATTGATGTTCCGGGGAAAGGCGCCACGAATCGGCTGCACTTGAACCACTTCCAACATACCGGTCGCCGTATCCGCTCCGTAAACACTCACGGTGTCGTGACCGCGGTTGGATGAATAGACAAACTCGCCGGAAGGATGCACGAGGATCTCCGCCGCCGAGTTAAAATTTTCTCCCGCCTTGACCTCTTCGCTCAGCGCCGGGGTCGTCGAGAGCTGCTCCGTCGTGCCACTCTCCGCATCCCAGGAGAACGTCGTCACCGAAAGCGAGAGCTCATTGAGGAGGTAGATGAATTTGCCGTCCGGCGAAAAGCGCATGTGTCGGGGACCGCCACCGGGAACCGACTCCGCGAATCCATGCTTCGTGATCGAGGGTGCCTCAGTGTCCACTTTGTAAATCACGATCCCATCCAACCCGAGATCAGGGACGAAGGCATACTTTCCATCCGGAGAAAATCCGCACCAGTGAGGATGCGGAGCCTTCTGCCGATCCGCCACCACGCCGGACCCACCCTCGTGCTCGGTGACGGTTGGATCACCGGGCATACCCGCTTCATCGAGCGGAAAGAGGGCCACGGAATTCCCACCATATTGAGCCGTGAGAAGAAATTTGCCGGAAGGGTGCACCGCAATATGCGCCCCGCCGCCGTCTCCAGTCGGAACGAAACTCATGAATTCCAACGAGCCATCATCTGCGATCTTATAAGCAGCAGCACCGCCTTCTTTCTCGACCGTGGCGACCGCGTAAAGCACACTGCCGTCCGGGTGCATCGCGAGAAATCCCGGCGAGCTGATTTCCGCAGCGCGGGTCGCATCGGTCAACTTGCCGGTTTCAGGATCAAAAGTCGCGTGATAGATTCCGTCAGCTCCCTTTCCACCCGTGCCAAAATAGACATCGAGCGGCGCGGCCTGCAGTGAGGAAACGAAAAAGAAGGTGGCGATGCCACAGGCAAGTCGGGAGAGATTGAGATTCATCGCCCGAACATCGTCAGGAGCAGGCCAACGGTCAAGAGGCGTAACTATTCAGGTCAGTTGCACCATGCCGAGTCCCATGGTTTGAGACAAGCTCTTAAGAACTGCTTCAGTTCTTCGCGCCGTCGACGAGCGATTCGCCGAGAGCACCGGGCGCGCGAAGCATCTC
>Ga0222662_1000687_pt1 | contig 23992 bp, 21 predicted proteins | sample AntAcemetagen600_FD_179821 | JGI IMG/M metagenome (GOLD analysis project Ga0222662, IMG submission 179821) | Saline water microbial communities from Ace Lake, Antarctica - #600 | ecosystem: Environmental > Aquatic > Non-marine Saline and Alkaline > Saline | place: Antarctica: Ace Lake...
CTTTCCTTGATACTTTAAAGGAAAACCAAACCCACTTTCTATTTTTGCAACTGATTTTAGTTTTACTCTCTCCCATTTAGGATCAATATTAATTTTTGGTTTCCAATTTTCTACAATTTGTTTTGCACCTGAGATAATTGATGAATATCTACCAAGCTCAGCAACAATTTGCTCTTGTTTTTCAAGTGGCGGGAGTGGTATTTTATATCGTGATAATATCTTAGAACTTAAGTTGTTTATGTTTACCCCATTTATTGACCTTCTTAAGAAATCGTTAAATTTTTGATTCTTTAATTGTTCGAAAATATATCTACTAACAACTTCGTTATTATTTTTAATCCTCACAACCCCCATAAATCCACCGAAATAATAATCCGTATCCTCTTCAATATACGCAACTTTTCCTACGTGAGTCTTGCTCCCGCTCGCAAGGCAGATAAAAATATCATTCTTACATAGTTTTTTATTTGTATTTAGATTCAAATCAGGGGAAATTATTTTTATATCTTCAAAATTAAGAGTACTATTCAATTTAATATTATTTGCTCTTAATACTTCTAATCCACCAGAATCAACTTCATCTTTCTTAGAATAAGTAACACCTCTAATTAGATTGCAAATTGAACCTAAATCAACTACTGGCCATTTTACTTTTGAATAATCAACAGGGTCTATGTATTTACCCCAATCTAAGTCATAGTCACCGTCTTCAGCTATTCGCTTCTTCTCCACGTATGATGCTTTTTCTAATTCTAGCTTTTTACCACTTCGCCATTCTCTAACTACTTCTAGAGCCTCAGGTATGTCATTTTTTTTGCTTTCTTGACGTTTTGCCCCTAACCCAAACCCATCATGTTCAATATTGTAAAACATAATCTCTGTATTTTCTTTTGCTCGGGATCTATCTAATAAGAAAATAGTAGTTTTTACGCTACTATACGGATTAAACACTCCTGCAGGCAGTGATACCACACCCCAAAGATAATCATCCTCGATAAGCATTTTACGAAGTTGCTTGTACGCTTTCGAAGCGGTAGAAACAACGCCTTCAGGAACTACAATTCCAGCACGTCCGGATAGTTTTAGATGCTCTGCAATGTAATCCGTAAACAATACTTCTGCTCGGCTAGATTGCACGCTAAATTTATCATGTGGTTTGATACCACCTTTCGGTGTCATAAATGGAGGGTTTGCTAAAATAACATCATATTTTTTACCCCACAATGATTCATTGGTTAGCGTATCATCTTCGGTAATTAGTGGGGTTTTAAAACCGTGTAAGTACAAGTTCACACGAGCAATCTTTGCCATTCCAGGATCGATGTCGACACCATGAATATTTTTTGCCAATTCTTGAACTTCATTCGGGGAAAGATTTTTGTCAGTAGTAATGTGTTTATATGCCTCCACTAAAAATCCAGCTGTTCCACAAGCAGGATCTAAGATATGCTCATCTTTAGTTGGGTTAACTGCATCAACAATAAATTCAATAATATTTCGAGGTGTTCGGAATTGCCCAGCATCACCTTGTGACCCCATAATAGATAGTAAGTACTCAAAAGCATTTCCTAAATCCTCGCTGTGGCTATAATCAAATTTATTAATTTCGTTTAAAAACATTGCAATGGTGTTTGCATCACGGAACGGTAAAAACGCATCTTTAAAAATATCCTTAAAGAGTTCTGGTAAATGTTTCGATTTTGAAAGTTCTTCAATCCCTTCTATATATAAATTGGCCCGATCTTGATTTGAAAGTTTACTATCAAATAATTTATGCCATGCATATTTCTCAAAATTCTTTATAAAGAAAGATGCCTTACCGCCAGGTAAGGTTTGAGCAGTTCTATCCTGATCATCCATAAACTTATAAATCAAAGCATTAGTGATCATTTCTATCTGACTCAGTGGGTTCGGTACTCTTCCGACAAGAATATCCCGAGCGGTATTAATTTGTTTTTTTAAATCTGTATTTAACATATATTTTATTTATTAACTCCAAGCGAATTCTGACATTTCACGATGTAAGTACTCACTGGCGTAACCTTTTACATCAACAATAGCACCATTTAACAATTGGAAATCTGAAAGCGTCATTCCAGAATACTGCTCAACCAAGGCATATTCGCCACCATCAACCCTCTCTCGAAAATTTGAATCTGAAATATAGGTCTCGAAAAAATCTTTAAGTATTTGAGTTTTTTGAGTTTGGTCTTCTGATATTTCTGGTCGTTGAATATCAATAAACTTTTGATATTCTTCATCGATTCTATTTTCTCGTGACTTGAATTGAGGTTCTCGCCCAAGAGCTTTCAAGATCATTTCAGTCAGACTAATTTTTCGTTTTACTTGAAATTCTTTTTGATATGAAGATCTTATCTTTTCTGCATTCCAGTACTCGTTTGGTTTATTGAACACTTCAGTTTTGATATATTCTTCGAGCCCTTCGATACCTTGTTCTTTCTCAATATTTTGAAGTGTTTCACTTTCTTGAATCACTTTTTCAAATTGTTGATGAGGATACAAACTACGATCAATCTTCATTCCTTCCTTTCCAATATTAATAATTGTTTCTGTGACAAGGTCATCAGAAGTTTCAGCATCAACATTATCAATCTTACTACTTGTTGTATCTACAACAGGATCCACAAGAAGTTTTTTGCTTCCATCTTTATTAATAGGAAGTGCCAACTTCTCATCATAATCAAAGTCTTTTTCAAAATACTCACAGTTCCCAAAGAAGTCCAATAGAAGAAACTTCTCTTTTTCTGATGTTTCTCCAGTTTCTTGATACTCAAAAGTGTTTTTTCTAGTTCCACGACCTTTCATCTGAATAAAATCTGCAGGTGAAAAAATAGGCCTTAATAGAGCAATATTAAGAAGATCAGGGCAATCATATCCCGTAGTCATCATTCCGACCGTTACACAAACACGAGCTTTTGATGTTTCGTAATCAGGGTGAGTGTCTTGTGCAAAACGTGATTTACCAAGAAGTCTGTTATTTGAAAAGTCTCGTGTATATTGCTGTGATTCGTACACATTACTAGTTATTTGGACAGCAAAATCACTTTTATATTTTTCAGGCCATTTTTCAGAAGCAAGAGTATTAAGAACATTAACAACTTTTGCAGCATGAGCCTGACTTACTGCAAAGACGAGTGTTTTACCAAACTCTGAAGTTAGTGGGTCTATTAGTCCATTTTTTAAAATTGTTTCGCAGAATACACGATTAGTGTCCTCATTGAAAAATGTTCTTTCAAACTGACGTGCACCAAAAACAGCATCATCAACACCTCCATCTTCATTGTCTACTTGAATAGCATATCCTTCGTCTGACAGCAGTTCTGTTGTAATTTCTGTTCTTGCATCAATCACATAAGGATTAATTAAGAAGCCATCTGTAACACCCTTTTTAAGATCGTATCTATAGGTTGGGTTTCCGTCGGAACAACCAAAAGTCATATATGTATCCCTCATGTTTCTTTGCTCCAGAGCTTTTGGGTTCTTCTCTAAAAGGTCTTTTTCATCAATACCCTTAAGGTAATCTTTAGGTGTTGCTGTAAGTCCTAATTTATAACCGAGGAAATATTCAAATACAGCTCGTGAATTTCCTCCAAGTGATCGGTGTGATTCGTCAGAAATAACCAATTCAAAATCAATAGGTTTAAAATAATCTCGATATTTATTTCCTGCAAGAAGTGTTTGAACAGTTGAGACAACAATGTGTCCTCGTTGCCAGTTGCCATCTTTAAATTTCTCTACAAAATACTCACCATCGAATAGTTGTTTGAATGCTTTTACAGCCTGATCTTCAAGTTCAATTCGATCAACAAGAAAAAGGATTCGTGTTGCATTTCCAGTTTTTAGAAATAATTTACAAATAGCTCCAGATGTAGTTGTTTTTCCAGTACCTGTTGCCATCTCTAAAAGAAAACGGTTTTTACCTTTCTTGGCTGCGTCCTGAATTGCATGTATGGCTTCGAGTTGGTAGTCACGCAAAATTCTTTTAGGTGCAAGGTATTCGTTAGTAACCACCTCATTAGATAATTCCTCAGTATTTGGTTTATAGTTTGCTCGATGAAGAAGCGATTCTTGTGTTGGATATTCTGTAATAATTTCTGGATTACCAGATTCAATATCCCAAAGATAATGAGATACTCCGTTTGAAAGAATTATAAATCGACAGTTTTCACCTTTCGCATAGTCTCGAGCCTGTTCCTTGGCAGAAAGAGGATGAATTGATTCTTTCTTAGCTTCTAAAACACACAGAGGAAAGCTTTTATCATCTAGAAGTAAATAATCAACAAAGCCATTTTTTGTATTCTCAAAATCATCTCCAAGATCAGAGATTTTTACACCTGCTTCAAGTTGAATATTCGCTCTATCTTTTTCAGTGTCCTCAAAAATCCACCCTGATTCTTCAAGGAGTTTATTTATTTTTATTCGTGCTGATGCTTCTTTGTTTTTCATATTATTTTGTCTTTATGCTCTTAAGAAATTCCTCGTACTCTTTTTCATCAATACGATAATCCTTACCGATTTTATGGGCAGTTATTTTTCCAGCTCTTATATATCGATATACCGTCATTATGTTAACTCTTAACATCTCAGATATTTCTTGCGGGGTGTAGAACTTTGTCGTCATTTGCATACTATACCATAGTTTACTTTGGTGTACATGGTGTTATACTCATAATAAGTAAATTTATTGTCTAAAAGAAGTATTTAGGAAAAGCGAATAAAGATTCAATAACATGAAACCAATTTTCACAAAAATACCACCCGCAGTAGCAGAAAAACTTGGCTATTATGTATACCTATATATTGATCCAATTAGTGATCAGATTTTTTATGTTGGAAAAGGCAAAGGCTCAAGAGCTTTTGCACACCTTGATAAAAACCTAGACGAGAAAAGATCTATTAAGCGTAGAATTCAAAAGATCAAAGATGCTGGCGAAGAACCAAGGATCGAATTACTTGCCTATTGTCTTGAGGATGAACAGACTGCTCTACATATTGAATCAGCTGCCATTGAACTTCTAGAGATAAAGAATCTAGCTAACCAAATTAAAGGTTTTCGAGGATCAAAATTTGCCAGAATGCCCCTTGATCAAGTAATTGCACACTTCAATCATAAATCTGTAGATATCAAAGAACCTGCTGTGTTGATTAGAATTAACCAACAATATAGGTACGGAATTACTGCTCAAGAATTGTATGATGCGACAAGAAGTGCGTGGAGAATAAGTGCAGATAAAAGAAAGAAGATTGAATATGCTTTTTCTATTTATGAAGGTGTCGTAAGAGAAGTTTACAAAATAAGTGGATGGTTTGAAGGTGGCTCTACATTTAATAATAGATATGAAGGTTTTGATGTAAATGGCAATGGTCGATGGGAATTTGTTGGAGTATTGGCAGAAGATAAGTTAAGAAAAAAATATATTAATCACTACGTTGGAAATAATTTTAAAATAAACAACCAAAATCCTATTTTTTATATGAATGTTGAAAAATAAAAGTCCTGCATAACAGGACTTTTATTTATAACCTTATATTCCTCCCACCCTCTTTAACTTGGCTTTAGGAAGCTTTTTCTTAACAACCTTCTGCTTTCTATCTGGCTTCTTTTCTTTTTTATCGTCGCCATAATCAGACTCGTAATCTTCATCTCGCTCGTCTTCGTTAGGATCTGGATTATTCCATGCTTTCACTGCTGTAGAAATTTCCGCAACTCGCTCGTCAGATAACTTCATGTCTTGCTGAAGATGTAAGTTGTAGACATTCTTGATGTTCTCATTGTACTGAGCATGATTATTTCGCAACCAAAACGTGATAGCAGATACTTGTCCTTCTTTTGCTTTCTTAACGAGTACCGACTCAATCATGTCGTTCACAAAAGCTCGACCCTCTTCAATTGCAGTATTTGCTTTGAGTCGAAACTCTCCATCACTCTCCATCCATCTGTAATAAGTAGATTTATCAGTACCACATTGTGATAGTGCTGCATAAATTACAGGATTGCGTTCTAGTTTCTCGACAATTTTATCTTTCAATTTCTGCTGGCGTTTTTCGATAGTTTCGGCACGCTTTTCGGCTGCTGTTTTCTTTTTCGCCATCATACTTATTTTCTGTTAATAAGCTTGGCTTTCTTTCCCGTAGCTTTTTCCCAGCGCTTGATAATAACCTCAGTATATACAGGTGATTTTTCCATGATGCGACACTTTCTACCAAGCTTTATAGAAGCCATAAGTGTTGAGCCTGATCCACCAAATGGCTCAAGTACTAAGTCGTCACGCTTCGTTAATACTTTGATATATGGAATCAAAAGCTCAAGTGGCTTCGTTCCAAATATAATGTCTTGCCCTGATGATTTCTTATCAGCCGCGATATGCTCAATGAAATCTGTTGGACAATGCTTTTTCCCTTTACCATAACTTTCCCAATGAGGAGAACCTGTTGTGGCATACAATGCATTTTCATATTCATTTTGGAATAGCTCATCTTCTTCGTCGTGGTTGAGTGTAATATCTCCCTGTGAACCAACAAGTGCAATATCAGCTTTATTGAAGAACTTAAACTTTGCACTAAACCCCTGCATCCTATTAGGAACATGCCACGTTATCGTATTTCTATATTTCCAATGCACTTCAAGAGCTGTCCAAATAGTTTTTAAGTTTTTTGGATTCTCGAAAATAATAATTGAGAAATCTTTCTTTTGCACTTTCGCAACATTTGCCATCCATAAATCAGAGAAATTATCTGGCAGGAATTCCGTTTCAAGATATCGACGGTTTTTCTTTGCACCGAAGCCAACAGTTACGCCATCTTTTTGCTTTGATTTCCCTTTTAAATAATCAAGGATGTATGGAGGGTCAGTCATAACCATATCTGCTTGAACACCTTCCATTAAGGTGATCATATTAGATTCTATTGTTGAATCACCGCACATCAAACGTGATCCATCAATTTCGTAGATATCTCCTTTCTGTACTTTAACTTCGTTAATATCCATCTTCTGTAATTCTTTCTCTAAATCAAATTCTTCTGGTGTTGGTTCAACTTCAAAAATGCTATCAATCTCTTCACTTGAAAATCCAACATCTTCAAGAAATGATTCATCAAACTCTGCAAGCAGTGATAGATCGAACGAACCAGTGTTCTTATTTAGTCGTACATTTAACTCTTTTTCTTTTTCAACATCAGGAATGGTTACATAGACAACAGGAACTTCTGTATATCCCATCTCTTTAGCAACTTCTAATCGAAAATGTCCTCCGATAAGGATGTTCTTTCGTTTTGGTGCATTGTTGCAGATAAGTGGATCAACTAATCCAAATCTTTCTATGCTTTCTTTAAGTGAGTCTTTCTGCTCATCGCTCCATTTACGTGGATTATATGTAGCAGGGTTTATAACGGACACAGCAACAGTAGTCACTGATAATGAATTATCAATCATAATTTTGTTGATATTAATTTGTAAGTTCAGCCAACGAAGACTTACGTCGTGCCCGTATATGAATTAGTTTGAAGAAAATATTTCTTCTAGTCTTGAGCGCATTATACTGGAGTGAGATAGCTGGTGGGAACTAGACAAACAATAGAGATTATTCTTTAGTTGACATATCAAAAATATATTGTAAGAACGCAAATGGAATTTTGTACTAGTTGGTAACCTACTTTCTTTATGTACACCTTAAGCTACAGTGCCAAGTGATAGTTAAATTGCTATCATTATTACCAACAACTAAATATGCAAGACCTAACCCCTTAATCACTTAAGGATATGGTCGATAAACGCGTTCAACATAAAAACCCCATCATTCAGGGCGTTGAACGCGTTATATCGGGAAACTGATATAAAGATTTTCGGATCTTCCTGGTGGTGGGATTTTTGCGTATTTGCCCACACATTAATCGCGTTCAACAAAGACCATGACAATACTTATTTCTAAAGATGGAGAAAAAGCAGAACGTATAGAAAAATCTGCTTTTGATAATGAAGATTACCTGCAGCAACACATACACGATAATCCTGAGAGTATCCCCTTGTATGAAATTAAGGAGGACATAAAGCTACTAATCATTGCTCGTGAATTCCAAACCAATAGCGGACCAATAGATGCAATTGGTGTAGATGCTCAAGGAGATTTATACATCGTTGAAACAAAACTATATAGAAACCCTGATAAGCGAACCGTGATTGCGCAATCACTCGATTACGGTGCAGCACTCTGGAAACATACGAACAACTTCTCGCATTTTATTTCGATGCTTGATAGTCATTGCCAAAAAAAGTTTGGTTGTAGTTTTGATGAAAAGATACAAGAGTTTTTCTCATATAACGAAGATGAAGTTATTTTTCTTAAAGAGAAAATGCAAGAAAATATCAACGATGGAATTTTCCAGTTCGTTATCCTTATGGACGAAATCAAAGACAGATTAAAAGACTTAATATTGTTTGTAAATCAAAATAGTCAGTTCACTGTCTACGCAGTTGAATTTTCATATTACAAACATGGCAGTCAGGAAATTATTATTCCTCGTATTTTTGGAAATGAAGTGAAGAAAGACATTGGTGTTAAAAGTTCATCACAAAGAAAACCATGGAATGAAACAACACTCATACATGATGCTAAAGAAAAACTTGATGATAAAACATACGGTGCATTTATGAAGCTCTACAATTTCTCTAAGCAACACGCTTCACAAATTAATTATGGATCTGGATCGAATGCTTCATTCTCTCCAATATATAAAGAACTGTGTTCTATGTCACTGTATACACTCACAACCGACACAAGACTTTCACTCAATTTTGAATGGATAGCGAAAGAAAATGATGTATTAGTGGAGAAATATAAAGACAAACTTACAGCAATTGGATTTGATATTGCTGATGAATATAAGAACATTCGTCCAAGTGTTATGCCTGACGTGTGGGTAGATAAAGTTGATGTATTTTGTGAGGTATTAGAAAGCTTACTTTCTGAATAAAATATGAAGCTCTCAGATAAACAGATTCAAGAGTTCAAAGATATCCTTGAGAAAAAAGAAAGGAAAGAGACTGTTTGGGGGGATAGTTGTGCCTGATCTTAAAAATGAAGCTTTCAAGTTAAATGAAAATTTTAGATCAGCGTACAGCTATTCTGATGGTGACTGGAAAAGTTTGTAGTTAATCTGTTGTAATAATCTTGTTCTTTAAATCTTGAGATACCTTGTATGCATTTGCGTGTGATAAAACACCCAAGTATGACTGTAGCGATGCATTAAGTGTTTCCTCATTAATGTCACCGGTGTTGTAGTCTCTCACCTTCTGTTCAAATTTACGTACCATACGATTCTTGGTCTTTGTACGAATGGTTCTGTGGTGCTGATGTACGACGTAACCAAGAAAATCAATTCCATTGTGTAATTTATTTACAGAAACTTTGTGTGGGTGAAGTTCTAATTCTAAGTCCTCGCTGATGAAAGTGGTAATAGGCTCTAAGATTCCCTTCAAGTATTTTTTGTTATCAGAGACGATAACAAAATCATCTGTATATCTAGCGTAATACTTAACTTTCAGTTTCTGTTTAACAAATTGGTCTAATTCATTCATATAAACATTAGCAAAAAGTTGAGAAGTTAAATTGCCAATTGGTAACCCTTTCTTATCAAATAAAGTAGAGGGTCCAGATGAAAAACTCCCAAGAATTTCTTCTAGCAACCACATCGTTTCTTTATCCTTAATCCTTCTTTTCAAAATATTAATTAAAATACTATGGTCAACACTATCAAAAAACTTCTTAATATCGCACTTCAAAACAAAGCACGGCTTGGTGTAGTTTCTGCTTACTTTTCTCACTGTTTTTGCAAGCCACAAAACTCCTTTATGTGTTCCTTTGCCAATTCTGCAAGAAAAAGAAGTGGCAATGAAAGCAGGATTAAACAAAGAATAAAGTTGGCTATAAATAGCGTGGTGAAGAACCCTATCTCTGACAGTAGCTTTATGAATATGTCTGCGTTTTGGATCATCGATATAAAAGTTTTTATACGATCCGTGTTTGTATTTATTACTCTTCAAATCTCTATGAAGCTTAAATATATTTTGTTCAAGATGATACTCAAATTGCATAACATCAACCTTCTTTGCTTTGCCACGTCGAAACTCTTTCCACGCACAGAAGAGGTTTTTGGCAGAAATTATTTCTTTATACAAATTAATAGACATATTTATGGATGATTTTGACATACCAATTTTCAAGAAGAGTTATGAGTTATATAAAACTCTCTACGAAATAAGACTAAAGGTACCTAAGCAAGATAGATACACACTTTGGCAAAAGTGCGAGAATACTTCAATTAAAATTATTGAGGGAATACTTAAAGCTACTTCTACAAATAAAGAAGAACGTCTAGCAATACTTGAGAATACAAGCAACGACCTAAATATTCTTCGTGTCTTTGTCAGATTAGCTAAAGATACGAGAGTGATTGATCAATCAAAATACGAGATAGTTCAATCTAGTATTGATGAAATAGGAAGAATGCTTGGTGGATGGATACGGTCAACAAAAGTATAAACAAAAGACGCCAAGTAAATGACGTCTTTTGTCGGTTTGAGAAGAGACTTCGGAGGACGGAAAGACACCGAGCCCCACTGCTTGTTCGCATTGTCAGTCCAGTTACTGTTGAGCTCGACCTTGTCGTCGTGGGGGCACAAGTAAGGAGCGTTACCGAAGGAGTCATCCCCGTCAGGTTTTTGTATTTGTCCGTCCGTGGCACCAGAGCTTGAGTATGATCTTTATTGGCAATAAAGTATCTTCTTGCTCTTGTATTTTATTTGGGAGCAACTTGAATAAGTATCTCCACTAGACAAATACAAGCAGTATCTTCTCAAGATAACACGCTTCTTATAACCGTAATCATAAGAACTCTGGTTATTTCCCTTGAAAAAACATGTAGACGACAGTAATCCGTAAACTACTGTTCATTAGCCGACACTATAATTTTAACAGAAAAAGAAAGGGGGTGTCCGTCGAAACAGACACCCCCTAAAAAATGGCGCGAACTCAAAGCTCAAAAAACAAAAGAGCCAAAAATTCAAACACCAAGGTTCAGGACTGCGGAGGATGGAAAGACACCGAGCCCCACTGCCTGTACGCATAGCCAGTCCAGTTACTGTGGAGCCCGACCTTGTCGTCGTGGGGGCACAAGTAAGGAGCGTAACCGAAGGAGTCACCCCCGCCAGGCGACCGTTCATCTCCACTGAGATCCATGTGAAGTTGGTCGTAGCGAACGAGACGTTTTGGGTGGGTAATGATGACTGAGCCACCTTCAACCACACCTGCCCCGAACTCATCTTGCTCCATCTTCACACGAGCACACCTACTGGAATGCCCAGCGAACTGAAGACCTAATTGTCCCCACGATACGAGAATGTCGCACCCGATAATGTCGTGAAGCGCTTCGACGGAGTCGTGCTTGTGAGCAGTCTCCCGATGATATTTGCTCTCCATTTTATCCTTGATGTAGTTGAAGAAGGTCGGATGGACTTTCTTCACTTCATCAAGGATGGCGACCATCGCTTTTTCGTAGTTCTCGCCCAGAGCGGGAGAGTAGACGAAAGCAAAGGGTCCTTCCATGCCTTCAGGCTTTTTCTTGCCGACGAACGCTTTGTGTGCGAACTCCAGCGCCTTTTTTCCGTTCAGATTGAAACGGGACGCAAGGTCCTCAATCTGTTCGTCAATCGGGCGATAGCCTTCAGGATAGGATTCCTTGAACTCAGGGGGATACCCAAAGGACGAGGGAACAATTTCGTCCAGGTAGCGTTTGTTGTACGCTTCCTTAACTGCGTTTGCGACTGCATCAGCGACATCACTGTCGCTTCGGATGAGCTTCAGGTGTTCAGGGGTAACACCCCTGTCCTCAAGTTCTTTCAGACTGGCACCAACGGCACCAAAGGTCTCACTCCAGAGACCATTATTTTTTGAGTTGTCTTTCATTTTTGACTTTCTCCTATTTGTTTTTTGCTCTTGTTTTTCAACTTTGAGCTATTTTTACCGTTTAACGCTACGGTGTTGACAACGGTCCATACAAGACGAACATGCTAGATACCAATTATTTGATATCCAAAATGCTCGTCTTGTATTAGTCCTAAACCTTATTGTTTTGGAAAGAGCAATGTGAATATAATACCATATTATATGCTTTTAAGCAAGTATTTACTCTTTTAGACTATTTATAGTACTTTCAAAATACTCTTGACTCTCATGTTTCAATGGCTTTAATGACACTATTTGTATTGTCACGTCTTCGTCATAAATTTCCATGTAATAACGATAGTTATTATTCATAAAGATATGATCGCTTAATTTGTCGTTAAGATGAACAATTTGTCTATTTATCATCTCAATATCTTCTGTAGTATCGTTAATATACTTTTCTCCCAGAAACAATAAGTCTTTTTCTAGTGTTTCAGAAATTTCTTTTAGTATTTCAATGAAATTTAAAAGATACCGATAATTCTTTATAAAATCTCTATTTTTTATCAGATGAACTAAATTTCCAAATACCATCATTTGTTCAATTTGCTCTTTGTATTCTTTAATAAAAGGTAAATCTTTGTCACAGTAATATAGACTTTCTCCAGTAATTAGATTTGTGCATAATTTAGCTGAAAATAGTTTTTTGCACCTTTCTTCAACAACAAACTCCCCATTATCTACATACTCTTGCAACAACTTTTTATTCTTATTTTTCGCCTTAATCCAAGCTTCAATAATTTCTGTATGAGGTGTCTTTGTATCTGATTTGTTGCATGTAGCATAATCACCACTATTACAAAGTGGAACATAGTCAGAGAAGAATATTCCTCTTGTAACTTCGTCTTTAACTGCTTCTCTAAAATGATGTTTCAAGTCTTTAATTTCAGATAGTTTTTCTTTTAATTCTTCATCATCTTTATATTCAATTTCTAATTTGTCAGCAAGTTTTTTGATAAATACTTTAATTGGAACTCCAGCAAAATAACTACTAATTAGAATCCTTAAGAAAAATTGCTCATCATTAAATACTTCTTTTTCATACTTCCAAGATATTGAATTCATAACTAAATCTGTTAGTTTTTCAATCTCTGTATCAGTTAGAGTTTTTTTATCTTTTAAAATTTTAGAAAGATTTTCCTCATCATTTAGATAATCGTGTTCAGTTTTAGCTTCTGGGTATAAGGCAAGAGCATCATTCTGTATTTTCTTAGGAAGTGAATCAAAAGTCATTTTGTATAAAACTGACTTGTAATCAAGACCTGTGTTTTGAAGTAGCTCTTTGAGTATTTTGTCCTGATCTTGTTCACTCATTTTTTCTTTTAATAATCTCTCGTACTCTTTTGGATCTTTAAATATGAAAAGCATTAAAATCTTCTCAACATCTTTGATATCTATCACAGCATTCAGATAAACTGTTTGCATGTCCATACCAAGATATTTTAAATTTTTCCAAATATTTAAATATTTGTTGTACTCTCGTACCTCGTAATTATTCTTTGGTGCCCATCCTTCATCTAGGGCATAGAGATCTGAATCAGTCAGGATAGGTTTTCCTGTTTTCATTTCATGAATATCATTATGAATACGCATCAAGATTCTGTCCCTGGGAGTTAAATCACTTCTTTCCAACATTTTTGATAAGTTTTTCATACTATTATTTCTTAATTTTTAATCTCTGCTCTAGAAATTCAATACGATCTTTTAGTTCAATATTCACAATATTTTTTGATAATGACATCGCCATTTTAGAAATGGCAGTTGCTTTTTTTAAGGAAATCTTTCGTTCAGATAATTGAAGTAAAGTATTTGAAAGAATTTCATTAATCTCATCTAAAGTTAATATTTTTTTGTCGTTATCATTTTTCATAAAGTTTAATTATTTTCTATTATTTCAAACCAAGCCCTGACCTCTTGAGCTTTTCCATTTTTAGTCACATTCTTATATAAAGCCATTACAACATTTGGAGTTAAATCTCTCGCCCAGCAGTGAATTGACGGAATTAGACCTTCTTTTTCAATTTTTTTATTCCAGTCTGTTAAAGTTCCTAAGTCTTTAATTGCAAATCTTTTTGCAAACTCTGTTTGGGTTTTTATATTTAAAAGTTCAATAACTATTTCATTATTGATCCCCATTTTTTCGAGAACAGCTCTGGGTTGTCCTTTTAAAAAAGATGGTAAAGATTTCCAAAGAACATACGAATCAAATTCTTGTTTTCGGTATACTCCACCTCTTATTTGTTTCTTTGGTTCTTCATCTAGGCTCATGTTTCAGAAATTAATACCCTTTTCTCTTTAGTTAGTTTTTCCATTCTTTGTAGACAAATTTCAACATATTCAGGATCTATTTCTATTCCAATACACTTTCTACCTAAATGATGTGATGCAATGGCAGTACTACCTCCACCCAAAAAGCCATCGTAAATAACGTCACCAATTTTTGTGACGTTTGGAATTATTTTTCGTATTAAACCAACTGGTTTTTGGGTAGGGTGACTTTTCGATTTACTTGGCTTTGGATGAAATAAAACACTTTTTGCTTTTGATCTTTCTCTTTTATGTTTTCCATGCCATCCATATGCAATAACCTCAAACTGAGATAAGTAATCTTTCATCCCAACCACTGGCTGATTTTTAATCCAAACAAGCATTTGGCTGAAATACACGTCTGCTAATTTCATACCTGTTCGAAGAGCAAAAAACATAGTGTCAGAATTAAATATATGAAAAGTATTATATTCATCAAGATGAGGGATGACTGACTCAATCCATTTCTCTGTGAATTCTGCATATTCTTGTTCAGATTGAGTGTGATCTCCTAAAATTTCTTTTGGGTTTTTAACTCCAAGCTTTGAAACCTCCTGTTTATTCTTTACATAATTAACACCATATGGAGGATCAACTATTACTGCTCGGATTTTATTATCGCCAACCACCCTTGAAACAAAATTAGAATCCAAACAATCGCCACAGGCAATAATGTGATTTGCAACTTGATAAATTTCTCCGTTCTTCACACTCATACTTTCTTTGCTTTAAGGTTTGTGAATTTCTCCCAACGATCAATTATGATAGTTGCGAAAATTAAATCTTTTTCTACCCCAAACCACTTTCGTTGTAATTGCTCACAAGCAATCAAATCACTTCCACTACCTGCAAATCCTGAAAATATAATATGTCCTGGTGCAGAACATCTTTTAAATGGTTTCTCGTTTAAACTCACAGGTTTTTGTGTTGGATGTTTATAGTCCTGTGTTCCATCACGTCTCACAATCCATAAATCAATCATTTCTAAGATTTCATCGTGTAGTTGATTACCACTACTGACTTCTTGATTCAATACTTCGTTAGCATTCTTAAATTGATTATTTAGATATGGAGTTCCAACTGTTCCATATACACAAGGCTCATATACTTTGTTGAAGGCAACTTTGGGAGTTGGATTTTGATTATTCTTAATCCACATACAAACTCTTCTATTTTTGACTCCATTATTTTCAAAGAGACCTTGAATCAATCCAATATTCGTAGAATCGCACCAATAAAATAAATGTGTATTTGGTTTAGAAAATTGCTGAGCCACAGAAATACTGTCATTTATAAATTCTCTATACTCCTTGGCTTTCTTTGAATCATCTTTACTTGAATAACTACCTCCATATTTATTGTTCTTCCCAAGACCTTTGGAATAATCAAGTCCGATATTATACGGTGGATCACAACATATGATGTCTGCCGTCTCTTTACTCATCAGCCTTTTAACTGATTTTTCATCAGTCGAACTTCCAACAAGTAATCTATGTTCTCCAAGTTGCCAAATTTCCCCTGTCTTAACACGAGGTGTCGTTATTTCTTCAAGTGCTTTATCAAGATCAAAGTCATCGTCTACTACTTCAACATCGTCAAAGATATTTTGAAGTTCTTCATCTCCAAAACCAACATCAAGAAGCAAGTCTAAGTCCATGTCTTGAAGTAATTCCATATCCCAAGATCCTTGATTTTTATTCAATCTCAAATTTAATTCTTTTTCTTCATCAATTGATAGTTCTCGGTCGGGAACCATTACATCAACTTCTCCCACCTTTTTCTCTTTGTATATTTTCAATCTTTGATGACCTCCAATCAGAAAGTTTTCTCTTGATCCAATATTTACAACCAATGGAACTACTCGACCAAATTCGCTGATAGAATTTTCAATATCTTCTTTTTCCTTAGGTGTCATTTTACGAGGATTGTATTCGGATGGTTTTAAATCAGTAATATTTCGTTTTTGAAGTTCCCAAGAAATTGTTTTATTTTTAGTTGTTGTGTTCATGTTACTTTAATAATTCTTTAAGTTTGTTGGTAATATCAACTCTTGTGCCGTTATGAGCAATTCTTTCTAGGTGCAGTCCTTTTTGTAGAATCTCCGCCTTTGTTTTTTGTGAAAGTTCTTCCCATCTTTCTCTAAAAACATAAATGGCATTACCGTAAAAAGCAGATTCAAAAACATATAGGTTTTTCTTCGTAAAACCAAAGACAATATATCCGCTATATCCATGTGTACCTCTTGCGGTAAAGTCTGGATGAAGACCATTAACATCTCGGAGTCTTTGATCTATTACAGGTCTTTTTCTTTTGCTCTTAATCTGATCAAAAAGAGGTTTTAGTAGTTTTTTCTGTTCTTTCCATGGTCGTTTGCCTGGTGGTAAAATTTCCCAGTTTAAGACAACGGTGTTTTTAATAACGGGAACATTTTTTTCATCAAGAATGTCGCAAGAACCAAATAACTCCAACAACAAATTAATTTGATGTTTGACACTGGCTTCTTCTTTTGAAGAAAAGGTTACAGAGGGTGTCGCTATATAAACTTGTGAGCCGTCTTTCTTTGAAATAGTCAATTGAGTTGAAGGTGGGGCTATAAAATCTTTTCGCCAAACTTCTCTTGGAATACTGACGATACTTGAAACTTCTCGAGTCTGCCCTCGATCAGCCCATTCCCGTCGTGTCCACTCCACATCGTAGTAGGTTGTAACCTTGGACTTACTTTTATCAGGAATAGATTTTCCTTCAGAGTTAAATCGGCTCACAGATCCTTTAACAGGAGGGAGTAGAGTTTCACCAATCTCAAGTTGGTCGGTAAAACCTATGTCTAGTAATTTCTTCTTATCCTTACTGACATCTATAATGATGGCAGGAACAAGTTTCTTACCTTTAAGACTTTGTGGTAAATTACTTTCAAGCTTATGGATTCTTTTTTTATTAATCTTCATGCTACTTTAAATTAATTGTTAATGTAATTGTTTGTGCTAATGAGAAGGAGTTTTTAGCAAAACTAACTCACAGCTAATATTATTTTAGCACACAGATAATATACTTTGCAAATCTCTCTGAAAAGATTATAATAACTGTATGAAAAATGGAGAAACAAAATCAAAGTTTATAGGGAGAAAAATTAAAGAAGCAAGAAAAATTAGCGGGAAATCCCAAGAAAAATTAGCAAAAGAAGTTGGCTTTGAATCGGCAGTAGCAATATCACTTATTGAAAGTGGTGAGAGAAATATTACTGTAGAGGTTTTGGGTAAAATCGCTGAATCTTTACAAAAAGATATTAAATATTTTTTTGAAGAAGGAGAGGTTCCAGTAAAATTAGAGGTTGCCTTAAGGTCACAGAAGAATTTAGATAAAGATGATCAAAATGCCATCCTTCGATTCATTGAATTAGCTCAAAAGAAAAATGGACGAGGAAAATGATATACAAAATGAAACCAACCATCTAGATAATGATTTTGAATATCATAAGTCTATTCAAGATCCTGTACAAAAACCTAGAAAAAGGAAGCTAGAGACATGGCTAAGAAGATTATTAAAGAGCTAGAGATAAAAGAAGCTCCTATTAACTTGAGAGAGATAATATCTCATGTTCAGAAAGAATTTGATTTGCAAATTATTCCAGATAAATTAAGCGATAATATCTCTGGAATTATATTGAAAATTACCGAATTAGAGGAAGAGAGTTTTGTTATTGGTTTTAATACTAACGATCCGTGGTGCCGAAGACGATTTACAATTGGTCATGAAATTGGGCATTTATTTTTTAATACTATGTGCAACAAAAACGATGGTGATAATTCTGCAAAAGAAACAGAATGTGAATGTTTTTCCGCAGAACTATTGATGCCAAAATCTATTCTCAAAAAAGATTTTGCTAAAACTCCTGATATTCCTGAATTATCAAAGAAATATCTAGTTAGTGCACAGGCGATGGGTATTAAGATAGTTGATGATGGATTGTTACGATAGGAGTATATTATATACAATAGATATATAATTTAGTCAACCTGTGTGAAATGCCAAATATGACTTAATTTCTATATTTAACGTTTTGCGAAGTACCCTTTAAAACAAGGGCTTTTATTATGATTTGAGAAATAGAGAACCTCCTAAAATTTGGCATTCTTTGGCATTTCAAATTACAATAAAGTAGCTAAAATATAGTGACCCACGAACCTATTTTAGATGTCAAAATGTAGTCGAATATAGCCTTACGGAGCTTGATGGTGTGGGTACTTAACCCACGTCGCCCGCATTGACAGCTAGCTGTGAAAACTATACACAAAACACACCTTTATATAAGGGTGTGTTTTGTGTATAGTTTTCACATGAACCACACTATCCCATTCACAAAACTATCTAAAGGAGATACCGACAAGGCTGGAGGGAAAGGTGCATCTTTGGGTGAAATGACACAGGCTGGTATTCCTGTGCCTTCTGGGTATGTTGTCTCTGCACAAACCTTCGAATACTTTCTTAAAGAAACAGATTTAATACAAGAAATAGATGCAATTTTAGATACAGTTGATCACAACACTATACATACAGTAGAAGATGCTTCTGCAAAAATTCAGGCACTTATTTTAAATGCACAAATACCAGAAGATATAAAAATAGAAATTGATTCTTCTTTTAATACACTTGATACAAAATTTGTCGCGGTGCGTTCGTCAGCAACTGCAGAGGATGGATTAGACCACGCATGGGCAGGACAACTAGATTCATATCTTAATGTTAAAAAAAACTCTGTGGTGGAACATGTACAAAAGTGTTGGGCATCACTTTTTACTCCAAGGGCAATATTTTATAGATTTGAAAAAGAACTACACACCACACATATTTCAGTTGCTGTTGTTGTTCAAAAAATGGTGAACTCTGATATTTCAGGGATCGCATTCTCTGTACATCCTGTTACAGAAAATCAAAATCAACTTATTATCGAAGCGGGGTTTGGTTTAGGTGAAGCTATTGTTTCAGGACAAATCACCCCCGATTCATATGTTGTTGAAAAAAAATGTGAAGCAACTAAAAATACAAATATATTAGACATTAATATCAATACACAAAACAAAGCTTTGTACCGAAAAGAAGGTGGAGGAAATGTCTGGAAAGAATTCACAGAAGCCGAAGGTTCAAAACGTGTTCTTTCAGAAGAGCAAATTAAAGAACTTTCAAACTTGATTATTAAGATTGAAGATCATTATAATCTTCCACAGGATATCGAGTGGGCGATGGAAGGCGGAGAGTTTTTTGTGGTGCAGAGTCGACCGATTACGACGTTGGGTGTGGAGGAAGATGCTATTGACCACAAAAAAGAGGTAATTAAAAAAGAGGACTGGTATCATTTAGGGAAATGGGACGGTGCAACTCTCGGAGCTGAAGTCTGGTTTCCGTATACGCAGATCACTAAAACTTTTATTGATGGAGACTTGAATGGCGGACTTGTCTATTTAAATGGTGATTTCTTTCTCTCGAGAAAAGATACAGAAATATATATTAAGGAAACATATAATCATGCAAAGAAGCATGATATTGACTATTTTAATAATTTAAAGAATATAATCGTTGAATATGCTGATAAATTAATTGAATATTCAGCTAAAGAAAAAGATATTATTGCCTTTCTAAAAAAACTCCAGGAATTCCTTGGATACTGGATGCCACTTAATAATATGGCAATTGGACTTGAAAAATACGTAAATGAAGTTGATTCCAATAATTTTGAATTGGCGACAGGGTCAACTTGTGAAAAATCTTGGACATTGCAACAGGTAGATGAAATGAGAGAAATTAAGTCTAAAATTGAAGGAAAGGTTTCATATAAAGATTTGACTGTTGATGAAAAAAAGACTGTTGATGATCATGTAAAAAAATATCAATGGAAAGGATCACATTTGTTTAGTGTGCATAATTTCAGCATGGAAGAATTGTTTGAGCAGATGCAGGACGGCGATTCTAATCAACAAGATAGGCTTCTTGAAAATCTTAACCTTGAAGTGCAGATGCTGGACATATTAGCTTTCGTTCGCTTTAGATGTGCTGAGGCGGCAAGTATGGCTGTATTTACTATGTATCCTATCTTTAAGAACGTAGCAGAGAAAAACAGTCTTACATATCAAGAACTACTCGAACACACTATTAACGAAATCGATACAGAAGATTTTAATAAAACACGTGCTCAAAATCGTATTGTAAACAAGGGCTTTATCTATGATGGTAATATTACAATCCTGAACGATCAAGAGATTGAGGAGTACAAGAGTATCTTACTTGCAAAAGAGGATGTTTCTGAAGTCCTTGAATTAAAAGGTCTTACTGCTCAAAAAGGAAAAGCTAGAGGTGTTGTTAAAATTATTAATAACAAAAATGATGTAGATGGATTTGAAGACGGAATGGTCTTAGTGTCTTATGAGACAACTCCTGATTTTGCTCAGATAATGAAAAAATCATCAGCCATTGTAACTAATTTTGGAGGCCTTACTTCTCATGCTGCTATTGTTGCTCGTGAGTTTAAAGTTCCGTGCATAGTTGGAACAAAACTGGCAACAGAAATTCTCAAAGATGGTGATGAAGTTGAGGTAGATGCAGATAATGGAATAGTAAGGATTTTAAACTCAAAACCTAAGCCAGAAAATTTTGTGAGAATGTTTGCTGGGAAATCTTTTGTGTATCTTTTAACAGATATATTTTTAACTTACTATAATTCTTTGGGAGTGCTATCTATTCAAGATAATAGTTCTTGGATGTCATTTCTTCCTAAAAAAACAGAAGAGGAAACTTTGGAAGAAGGAAAAGTGCTGTACGAATCTAAAGAAAGGTATCAAAAGTACAAAGAACAATTTGAAGATTATATTAAAAATTCATCACAATCTATTGAATTAATCTTAGAAAAAGATTCTGTATCTAAAAACGATTTGGAGCAATTCTTACTATTGGTCTCAGAACATTTTCAACATTATTCAAAAACAGAGTTTTTTTATACAGACAAAATAGATATAAAAAAGATGATACCGTCTATTAAAGAGTTTGATGAGCTTAAGCTAAATGGACGATCTCATCTAAATAAAATAATTTTTGAAGGGGACGGATACTTAAGAACACTAATTAAAAAACTTGAGAAACAGACTGAGGTTTCTGAAAGTAATTTACTTGCATATTCAAAAGATGAGTTAATTAAACTTATTGAAGATGGAGAAAGGGTTGAACTTGTGGCTTTAGAAAATAGAAAGACATTTTTTGCATCAAAAGATTTACTTTTATTTGGAAATGAATCTAAGAACTTAGTTGATGAATTTTTATCTTCATATAGAGAAGAATCAAATATTATTAAAGGTACCGTTGCTTATAATGGTAAGGTGACTGCTAAAGCACGAGTATTACTTCCAGACTTTGAGAAGTTTGATGAAATTAAAAAAGCAGTTGAAGAAATGGAACAGGGTGAAATATTAGTTGCAGAAACAACTTCTCCTGAAATTATTCAAGCATGCAAAAAAGCGTCAGCGATTATTACAAACCAAGGTGGAATGTTGTCTCATGCCGCAATCGTTGCCAGAGAACTTAAGATTCCTTGTATTATTGGAACCGACAGAGACGTAACAAGGAACATTAAGACAGGGGATGAATTAGAAGTAGATGCTGATAACGGGATTATTAAAGTAATAAAATAAATTATGGAAAAAGCTCCAACCAATAACGAAAGTAACGATCGAGATGACAGCGTTCACTTTACACGGCACAGCAAGTCTACTTATGGAACATATTCAAAAATTAATGCTTCAGAAAATCCAACAGGACCAGTAGACGTGGAAGATCAAGTTACTCCAGACTTGCCACCAGCTGGTGTTGATTTGGCAAATGAAAAGGCGGTAGAGTTATTGTCTCAATTTAATCCTGAAACAGATGCACTATTCTTTGTTTCAAGCAGTGAAGCCCGGGCACTAGAGACAGCGGCTATCTATAAAGGAATCGCCGAAGGTTCTAATTTTGAAATTGTATCACCTGAGAATGTTAGAGGTGATTTAGCTGAAAAGATTGGAGAGGGTGATATACGAGTTGTTGAAAATTTATCTTTGAACATTGAAAACACGTTAGTAAGTAGTGTATTTAATCCAGAAACACATTTAGGTGAAATTAATTGGGATGCTGTAGATAAGGAGACAAAAGATAAGTGGCAAGAAGCACGAGAGGTAATTAACGGAAATGACTTCGGTTCATGGGGAGCTAACTTTTTACATAATTCTGCTGAAGTAGCAAAAATATTTCCTGAAATAAAAGCAACAAAAGAATTGTATGAAACACAATTTAATAATTTAGTGCGACTTACAAAATTTGGTATGAAAAAAGCTGCCGAAGCTAATCATGAAAAGAATATTAAAATACTAGCTTTTGGGCATGAGAATTATATGGGGTATGCACTGCAAGAACATTTGGGTGAAGGATCTATTGGAAATTGCGAAACTGTTAGTATCGATTTTGATAATGAAAATCAGTTGCAGATGGAACGTCTATAGGAAATACAATATCTAAATCTCTGTAAAAGAATCATAGTAAAATTCTATGAATGAGAATGATTTATTTCTTTGTTAATCTAATCTCCCTACCCTCCAAAACCAACCCACTCTCCAAATTATTCAAAAACTCTCTCTTCTCATCTGCTTCACCTTCTTTCAAAATAAATTTTACATAATTTCGCACATCAACATCTTCAACTTTCACATCGGTATTGTTTCCCAATAATGTTTGTTGAAATTTCTTGAATCTCTTTACTTCATTTTGTATTTTAGTTTTTACACCACTCTTATTTAAGTCCATGTTATCAACTAACTTTTGAAGTTGTTTGATAAGTTCTATTTCGTTGATGTATTGGTTCTTGCAATTCTTATCCTTAGCTTTGGTACAACCGTAATAAACATGTCGGTTGTGGGTGCCGTCTTTTAATTTCTTAAATTTCTCTGTTGCAGATACTCCAGAACCACAAAGTCCACATTTCATTATCTTAGTGAACGCAAATTCAATGTTTTCTTTTCGCACAAGCTGTGACTGTTTTGTTTGTTGTTGTACTAAATCAAAAAGTTCTTTAGTGATAATTGGTTTATGCTTTCCCTGATACCAATTCCCAGACTTTCTTGGATACTCAAATACTCCGTAATAAAAAGTGTTTCCGAGGAGTCTATATATGTTTCCTAAAGATAAATGCTTCTTTCCAAGTGCTGTTCTAAAGTTTAAATCAAAACGAAGCCAATGATATATTTTTCTTCCTGACCATTTATCATAGGCAACCTTTTCAAACATTTGCTTAATAACTTCTACACGTTCAGGATCTAGATAACACTCGTTTTTTCTATCCATTGTCTTTTCTTTGAGAAAGCCGGTGGGAGGAACAGTGGGCCAGAGACCTAATTCACATCTTGCACGTAGTCCTCGTTTCACATTAATACCTCGATTATCATTTTCTAATTTTGCCTGTGAACATAGAATCATTAATAGAAATTTCTCATTTGGTGAATCAGAAAATGTTTGTCCATAGGTTCTGATTGAAAGTAATTTCTTTTGATCCATTAAATCGACCAGTGAACCAAGATCACCTGCATTTCTCGAAAGTCTGTCAGGCGCCCATGTGATAATTGCATTGAACTGTTCGTTTCTAATATCTTCAATAA
>Ga0222662_1000688_pt1 | contig 23904 bp, 13 predicted proteins | sample AntAcemetagen600_FD_179821 | JGI IMG/M metagenome (GOLD analysis project Ga0222662, IMG submission 179821) | Saline water microbial communities from Ace Lake, Antarctica - #600 | ecosystem: Environmental > Aquatic > Non-marine Saline and Alkaline > Saline | place: Antarctica: Ace Lake...
CAGCGCTTCGGGCTGGTCTCAGTCTTACGCCTATCGGGGAATTCTCGTTTGTGATCGCGGGGATGGGCATCTCGGCCGGGGTACTCAACAGTGATTTTCAGATCGCGGCCGTCGGAATATCCTTCGTTACCTCCTTGTTGTCTCCGCAATTGATCAAACAATCGGACCGCATCGCGGGGATCATCCGACCCTCGAGGATCAAGCCTCTCGGCAGGGCGCTCGCACTTTATCGGGAGATGTGGGCCAATCTGGATAATCACCGAAAGAGGAACCTGCTCGCGCGATTTGTAACGCCGCGCTTACTTCAAATCGGAAGGGAGGTGCTTCTCGTTACTGGAATTCTTATCTTTGCTCGTCCGGGATATTCAGTTGCGAGCAGATGGATCCAAGATGATTTTCCCGCCGCAGCAGGGCTTGTTCAAATCTACTGGCTTCTGATATTTCTCATTTGTCTATTTCCGCTCGTCGCACTTCTTCGGAACGGCAATGCGCTGGCGATGATCGTCAGTGAATATTTCGTCGGGAGCCAACCGAGCCGCAAGGCTCTTCGGCATAGCTTTACCTATCTCCTTCGCACCATCGGCATCGCCCTCGCAGGCATTTGGTTTTTCAACTTCATCCCCACCGCATGGATTGACCGGTACGTCCTCGTCGGTTTGCTCATTCTTACCGTTATTGGCGCAATCTTGAGTTGGCGCTTCCTGGTCGGGGGATACAATCACGTTGAGATTACCCTGTCGAAATCGATTGCCGGGGGAACTAGCGCTGATGCTCCGTTGCGGAACCTGCAGGAATCCTCTTCGGAATGGAAACTAACCCTGGTGGAGTTTCTGCTCCCCGATAGCTCCCAATTTGCTGGCAAATCGGTGGCGGAAATTGGTCTGCGGTATCGAACGGACGCAAGTGTCATCGGGATCGAGCGTCAGGGATATCAACTATCCTCCATTGGCCCCAATACTCACATCTTCCCCGGCGACTTGATTTACCTCCTCGGCGAGACGGAATCCCTCGAGAAAGCCCGCGAACTTCTCTCGGAGGCGAAGGTGACCCGTAGCACAACAACCAACCTTGCCGCCGCGGTGCTCGATCAGATCATTGTTCCGGCTGATTCCCCATGGGTGGGGTCAAATCTTGGATCTCTTCAATGGTCTCGATTGCACGGGGTCCAGGTTGTGGGCGTTCGACGGGACGAAGTTCCCCACCTCTCACCCGATGCGGAGTGGGTTGTGCGGGCGGGCGACATCCTTCTTTTGGCCGGGACCCAGCCGGCGATCAATGCGTTGCGCGCTTCCTAATCAGGTTTTTGCCATGGGTCGGAAGGTTCAACTTTCTCAACGCAACGGGTAGAAACGGCTCTCGCCTCCCCTTTCCTGTAAGCCCCATTAGTTTGGTCTACACCTCTGCGAGGATGACTCGAATGCCTTCGCTTTCGAACTGTCGGATTAAATCAGGATCCGCTTTTGTATCGGTGACCAAGACGTCGATTCGGGTGACGGGAGCAAAAATAAAAGGGCTTTTCTTCCCCAATTTGGACGAATCACAGACCACACACACCTGCTCTGCCAGGGGGAACAGACGCTCCTTTAAAACCGCTTGCCCTGGATTGACTTCGGAGGCTCCGATCTCGTGGTGCAAGCCGTCCACCCCAACGAACAACCATCTAATAACGAAGCGCTTGAGGGCATCCTCTGCCATGGCTCCCACGTACGATCTAGAGCGTGCCTCATAATTGCCTCCGGTGCAGATCAAATCACAATTGGAGCGGCCTCCGAGAGAGACGATTACGTGGTGCGCATTTGTTAAAACCGTGACGGGTATATCCGGAAAATGATCAGCCATCATCAAAACCGTCGAACTCGCGTCAAGAAACACCGTGTCTTGTGCCTGAATCAACTGCACCGCAACCTTCGCTATCTGCGCCTTCTCATACCGCTGGACCGCCTCTCTTGCCGGCAATGGCAAATCATGGCGCGTATCCGACCTACGTGCCGCGCCACCATGAGTTCGAAATAGCCGCTTCTCATTCTCTAACTGCTCGAGGTCTTTGCGAATCGTCTCGTTCGTCACGCCAAACTGCTTGGCCAAGCCCTTGCTTCTCAGCGGACTTTCCACTTCCAGTTTCTCTAAAATCTTTTTTTGACGCTGCGAGGGACTCATTTTTTGAAGATTACCAGAGGAAGAATCGGTGGCTGAAATTGGAAAATCCAACATAATTACTTGGGTTTCTGGACAAAGTCCAATTTTGGACCCGAGAACAAGGAGAAAGTTGGGATTATGCAGGGTAAAATTCTTATAAACGCTTGCGAAACGCAAGTATGAATATCCTTAAGTCATTGCTGTATAATTACTTGCATTCCTATTAATTCTACTCATATTCTTATCAAATCTAATTTATTTAGATAACGATTTCGAACCCCTACCCCAAAGTCCCCATGAATGTTTACCTCGCCGAATGCATTGGCACTGCGCTTCTAGTCTTACTCGGGAATGGCGTTGTCGCTACTGTCGCACTCAACAAATCAAAAGGTCAAAATGGCGGCTGGATAGTCGTCACGCTTGGATGGGGTTTAGCCGTAACCTTTGCAGCTTATACTGTGGGTCGTATCTCGGGCGCCCACAACAATCCAGCAGTAACCCTCTCACTGGCCTCAATCGGATCCTTTCCCTGGAACCAAGTATTCGGCTACATCGTCGCGCAAATGTTTGGAGCGATGATCGGTTCGACAATTGTGTATCTGACTTACCTTGCACACTGGGAGGAAACCGAAGATCCAGGAAGCAAACTAGCCTGCTTTGCTACCACCCCCGCCATCCGCAAAACGGTCCCGGCCTTCATCACGGAATTCATCGGCACCGCCGTCCTCATTTTCGGTGTGCTCGCGATCGGGAAAATCGCTCTCGGCGCGACAAGCGATGAATCCGCATGGACCGCTGCTGTGACCACCTACTTCGGTCCGTTACTCGTCGGGATGCTAGTCCTGTCGATCGGCCTTTCGCTTGGTGGACCCACCGGCTACGCAATCAATCCGGCCCGTGACCTCGGACCACGAATCATGCACGCCCTGCTCCCTATTAAAGGGAAAGGCGATTCGGCCTGGTCGTATGCCTGGCTCCCAGTCGTCGCTCCGATCCTCGGTGGGATCGCCGGTGCGCAACTCTTCAACCTTTTACATCTCTAATCCCAAAACCCCAAAAGAAAGCATATCCTCATGGCTAAAGAAAAATACATCCTCGCATTTGACCAAGGAACTACGAGCTCCCGCGCGGTCGTGATCGACCACTCGGGCACTATCAAGGCCGTCGCCCAAAAGGAATTTCAACAAATCTACCCCAAGCCCGGCTGGGTAGAACACGACCCCATGGAAATCTGGTCGAGTCAAAGCTCTACCGCCAACGAGGCGCTCTCCCGGGCTAATCTAAAGACCGACGACATTGCCGCGGTCGGTATCACCAACCAGCGCGAGACCACCATCATTTGGGACAAGGAAACCGGGAGACCCGTCTACAACGCTATCGTCTGGCAGGACCGGCGCACCTCGGACTACTGCCGGCAGCTAAAGAAAGACGGCATTGAGGAAATGGTTACCAAAAAGACCGGTCTGCGACTCGATCCATACTTTGCCGGAACCAAAGTGCGTTGGATTCTCGAAAACGTGGATGGCGTCAAACAGCGAGCCAAAGATGGAAAACTGCTTTTCGGCACGGTCGATTCCTGGCTGCTCTGGCAACTAACGGGGCAAAAAGTGCATGCCACTGATTTAACCAATGCGAGCCGCACTCTTTTTTATAATATTGAGACTGACGACTGGGACGACGATCTACTCAAACTCTTCGGGGTGCCCAAATGTATGCTGCCGGAGATAAAATCCTGCTCCGAAATCTATGGTCATGTCGATGGAAACCTCTACCCGGCGAATGCGCCCATCTCCGGAATCGCGGGCGACCAGCATGCCGCCCTCTTCGGGCAGGCCTGCTTCACTCCCGGAATGGCTAAAAACACCTACGGCACAGGTTGCTTCCTCCTTATGAATACGGGCGCAGAATTCGTGCGCTCGAAAAACAATCTGCTGACCACCGTGGCTTGGCGAATTGGCAACAAAACGGAATACGCACTCGAAGGCTCGGTCTTTATCGGTGGAGCCGTTGTTCAATGGGTGCGCGATGAGTTACAGCTCGTGCGCTCCGCGCAAGAGCTCGACTGGTTAGCCAGCACGGTCAAAGACTCGAATGGACTGTTCCTCGTGCCAGCCTTTGCGGGGCTTGGCGCCCCCCATTGGGATCCCTACGCCCGCGGTGCTGCCGTTGGAATGACGCGCGGCACGAACCGGGCCCACTTCTGCCGTGCGGCTTTAGAATCAATCGCCTTTCAAAGCGCAGACCTGATCACCTGCATGGAGAAGGACAGCGGTCTCAGCCTAAAGGAACTTCGTGTCGACGGGGGTGCCTCGAACAGTAAGCCGCTGCTCCAATTTCAAGCCGATCTACTCAATGAAGACGTCCTCCGCCCCAAATGTGTCGAAACCACGGCGATAGGCGCCGCCAATCTAGCGGGACTGGCCGTTGGATTTTGGGATACTCAGAAGGAAATCGGTAAGAACTGGACCAAGGACCTCACCTTCAAACCGGAACGCGATGTCGAGGAAATGGCAAAGCTGCGCAAAGGCTGGGACAAAGCAATCGGTCGAGCAAAAGCATGGGAAGACCCCATCGATGAATAATTCAGTATCATTTATTTAACTACACAACAGGATCACCAAACCCAAAATCTATTATGAAACGCACACAATCTCTCAAACGCATTCAATCCAAAGACACACCATTTGATGTCGTCGTCATCGGCGGTGGCGCGTCGGGCCTCGGGGCCGCAGTCGACGCAGTTGCCCGCGGGCATAGCGTCGCACTCTTTGAACAGGCTGATTTCGCCAAGGGCACTTCCAGCCGCTCGACGAAACTAGTCCATGGTGGCGTCCGCTACCTCCAGCAGGGCAATATTTCTCTTGTGCTTGAAGCACTGCGCGAGCGGGGCCGTCTCTCGAAAAATGCACCCCACCTCGTTCACTCGCAGGCTTTCGTCATCCCCAACTACTCCTGGTGGCAAGGCCCATTCTACGGCATCGGGATGAAGGTTTATGATCAACTCGCAGGGAAGCTGGGGCTCTCCCCTTCCCGTCACCTGAGTAAAAGTGAGACCCTGGAAAGGATTCCCACCATCGAGCCGGAAAGTCTGGTTGGCGGTGTAGTCTACCACGACGGCCAGTTCGACGACTCCCGACTCGCGGTCAATCTCGCGCAAACTGCGGATGAACTCGGTGCATCTATGGTCAATTACGCGAAGTGCGTCGGTCTGGTCAAAGAAAACGACGCCATCAGCGGCGTAAAAATCCATGATTTGGAAAGCGATGAATCCTTCACAGTAAAAGCAAAGACCGTCATCAATGCGACCGGTGTGTTTGTCGATCTCGTCCGCCAGATGGATGAGCCGAAAGCCAAGGGGATTATTGCCGTCAGCCAAGGCATCCACATCGTTTTGCCAAAGAGTTTCCTGCCCGGCAATGCGGCTATCATGATCCCGAAGACTGCAGACGGCCGCGTCCTCTTTGCCGTTCCATGGCACGATCATGTCGTCGTCGGCACCACCGATACCCCACTGGACTCTCACAGCTTGGAACCACGAGCCCTGCAGGAAGAGCGGGACTTCGTGATGACTCACGCTTGTAAATATTTGAGCAAAGATCCGACTCCAGAAGACGTGCTGAGTGTTTATGCAGGTCTGCGCCCACTCGTCAAAGCTGGCGACGGATCGGATACTGCGGCGCTCTCACGCGACCACAGCATCATTATCAGTGGCAGCGGATTGATCACCTTGACTGGAGGCAAATGGACGACCTACCGCAAGATGGCTGAAGACGTCATCGATCAAGCCGAAACACTCGCAGGACTCGATCACAGGCGCTGCCAGACCGAGGACATGCAAATCCACGGTTGGACAAAATCGGAAATCAAGGCCAGCAACTTGGAGCCATACGGTGCGGATGCATTGGAAATTGAGGAATTAATCAATGAAGACGCCGCGCTCGGAGAACGCGTGCATCCCGACCTAACGATGCAGAAGGCCGAAGTCGTCTGGCATGCCCGTGAAGAAATGGCGCGGACGGTAGAGGATGTCTTAGCGAGGCGGACGCGCTCACTTCTGCTCAATGCCGCAGCATCCATCGAAGCCGCTCCTGAAGTGGCCCACATCCTGGCTGAAGAGCTCGGTCGCGATGCCGCATGGCAGAGCCAACAAGTCAGCGAATACACAAGCCTCGCCAAAGGCTATGTCTTCACCGATCCCTCCAGCACTGGCAGCAGGTGATTTAAATATTCGAGAAAAAAGTTGAAGGATGAGGGAAAAGATAAAGGACACCCAAAGGCGGCGACCTTCTCGGTCCATGTTTCCGCGTCAAGAAATTACGCAGCAAACGGCCCGAGACAAGCTCGGGCCCCTACGGGTGGGATCTTGTCTTTTTCCTCCCTATGTAGGGTCCGGCGCTCGTCGCCGCGCCGCCCCTATCTTATCCAAAGAACGAGATAGCGAACGCTAAACACTAAATTTCCAACCTTGAACAAAAAATCAACGGTCCTTCGACATTTTAAGTTAAATGTTCGATGTTCACCATCTCTATCCCACCCGCCGGAGAAGGGATGCGTCGCCCAGTTCGCCAGTTTGGCGCGATGACACTGGGGTGGATGTGAACTCAGAAATCACTGGGTGCGCGACCACCGTATGCGAGAGAACGATACCAGATCCAAAAAATTCAACCTCAACTGCGCCTTATTCGGTCTGCGGGTCTGCCTGTACCACATACCTGTATCATAAATTTCAACAGCGGTGTAATAATATTTACGAATGCCTCTTTTTTGCCACCTGTTGATTAATACATATTGACTATTTCGGCTTGTCTGAATATTTACATTTCTTTGACAAAAAACTTGGCGACTAAAATCTCGTTCTACCTGTTACTTGCTGCTTCATTTACCCCATTTACAAGCGTCGTTGCCCAAACGCAGGTAGTATTTGTCAATCAAACGGGCTTACCCGACGACGCGGTATTCGTCACCATGCAGGGCGCAGCCAATTTTTCCGGTGTTACAGACGGGGGCGGTGGAGGCCTCAGCCAAAACACCTCATACAGCCTGCAACAACTATACGGCACGGTGAGTGGCGCGACGAGCGGCGGGCCGACGGGGACGATGATTCCCACCTTGTCAGCCACGACATTTAATACTGGTGCCCTAATGCAGATTACGCTCGGACAAAAAATCGGTTCTTCCAATCCAAGTAACTCAATCGTGAGCGGTCGCGTTGAGCCCTTTATCGATGGATCGAGCTTCAGCAACAATTTTGATAGCTCCTACGTTTCGAGCTACAGTTTGCCTACCTCTTACGCCATAAAGCAGCGCGACGGCGGCACACTCGTCCCACTAATAAAGCAGGCCAATCAGATATCAACCGATGGCACTGCTGGGTTCTCGGCTTTGACCGCAAACACTTCAATCACGCCAAACAGTGCACGCAATGCGGCCAATTATAGCGTACTGGACTCAAACAATAACTCCGTCGGTACGATGACAGGAATAGCCAGTATATTAGCACCTCAAAACACTACTGGATACCATAACTGGACAGGACCCAACACAGGCAATCGCAGCACAAGCGGGCTAATCCCCTATATGCAAACGCAAGGATCTGTAACCGTCGCTAGCTATACGGTTCCACTATCTGCGCCGCTTAACCCCGGTAATGTTATCGGATTCGGAGGCAGTTCAGGCACTTCACCTTTTGGCGTTAATGATCCAGACGGTCGCTTTCTCAAAGCACAGGATTACAACCTATCGGCACAGTTTACCGCTGACATGAATCCAGGAGGCGCAAACGCAGACCTGACCGCGCAGGGCATCACTGCAGGGACAGAGGGAGTCATTTTCACAGGCAGTGGCGGTGACTATTCTAATGGTGACACAGGCACATTCAATGTTTACATCACGAACGCTGAGCTCGAAAACATTACAGGCATTTATGGTGCAAACCCAGAGTATGTAATCCTCTGGGATGACCCATCCCTCCCGAGTGGCAACTTGGCAGTAACCACTGGAAACACCAACAGCCTGACAGATCGCATCGTAGGTGACCTTCTAACAGGCATCAACATGGGTTGGACAGATAGCCAAACCACTATCGACACACACGCTACCGCAACAAACACCACAGACAAACTTGTAGGAACAATCTTTGCCGGAAATACGGACATGATATCGGAGTTAACTACGGGTCAGTTTATTTACCTTCTTGATGTTCAGCAGCAAGAAGGCACGGTAACAGAAAGCACAGTCCCCCTCTGGTTCGGCGAATATATCGAAACGAATTCATTGTTTTACAATACCTATGGCAGCGCATTGGGAGAACATACCGATGCTTACACACTCTCATATTCTGACCGATTGGCAGGCTCTCTCAGCCCTGACATTTTCTTCACGCCAGCAGACGGCACCGTCGCTCTTGGAGACCTCTACATTGAGGTCACATTAGGCGAAGGCGGCTACACCTTCACCGCTGTGCCCGAGCCCTCGCAATCGGCACTCATACTAAGCGTAGGCGCACTCGTCCTGTGCTGGGTGCGCCGAAGGTATGTCCCGCGGACATAGGTAACAGTCTATTCCAAGATATCGGTGACACTTAGGAACACTTTCTGTCTTCGATCAAATTTTTGGACTGCGTCAGCTCACCGATTTTCGCGGATCATAACCGCTGGCGCTATTGGAAATCCCTCTGCAAAAAAGGAGATTATGTATCCGCATTAAATATACATAGAGAAGCCGTTTCCATCACAAAACCGCTGGGAATCCGTCCTTATCTCGACCGTTTAAGCAACAACCTATCATTGACCAGTTCTTTGCAGAGTTCGAAGAGCCTAAATTTTCCTTCCGCCGACACGCTCCTGACAAGGCGTCGAATAGAAGTGCTCCGCGACATCGTCAAGGGCATGCCGAACAAAGAGGCCGCCGAATCTCTCTATATCTCAAGCCGCACAGTGGAGATTCACGTCGTTGGGGCCATGTAACGCTTGAATTGCCGCAGTCGCATTGAAGCCATCCGCAGGTCCAGTGACGAAGGGTATCTTGATCGATAAACAGAGAAAAGCGAGATGACGTCCAGGTTTAGAGCGGGTGAGTATGAAGGACTGCAAATTTATGCCGTGTATTTTAGCATGAGATCTGCTTGGTTAATCGCATGACTGATTTGCATGCTCTTTTCGTCAACCTACCGGTTTTGACCTTCGATGATGGTGATATCGTGCTTGGTGAAGGCAAAAAGGCCCCGGGTATGTATTTTTTAAAATCCGGAAAGGTCTCGTTCTATCGAGGTTCGGAGCTGGTTTCAGAACAAGCTGAGGTCGGCACGGCGGTTGGAGATGTTGCGGTACTGTTGGAATGTCCGTCGCTAGCCACTGCGCGTGCGGTGGGTGCGACCTGTTTTTATTTTGTGGAGGATGCGGAAGCCTTTTTGCTAACACAGCCTGCGATCGCTGTTCATGTGTCGCGCGGACTTGCTAAAAAATTACACTTCATTGGTGCCTACTTAACCGATGTAAAGCAACAATATGCAGGAACGGGCAACCACTTGAGTATGGTGAACGATGTGCTCGATTCTTTTATAAATTCGAAGAAACACTAACTTCGAATTCTATCCGAGAATACTCTGGAGCATTTTCCACTAATTCAATGGCAGACGTTGGAGCGGATGTAGCAATTGGGCTTGCTCGGCATCGTCAGCAGAGAGCCATATGGCTCTATTCGCATCGGTATCGATAACCGTAAAGCAAGGGACTCGACCTGTTTGTTTGCCGCTATTGAATACCCATGTGTCGTTAATTTGATCGATCCATGAGCCGTCTACGTAGAACGGTGCATTGTGAATGTGACCACCAAGCACCATATCCGGTGCGAAGCGCTCGATCCAGACAGGGAGAGAGTTATCACCAAAATCGCGTCGTCCGTCCCATGCTATGTGCGAGCCTTTAGGGGGAGAATGATAAACCCATATCCAGCGCTTGCCCTTGGCTTTGGCTTTTTGAACGTGGAGTTGCGCCTCGACCGCAGCCCATTGCTCTTCGCTCTCCCACCATGGCAATATACTGAAGTAGTGATCGCTTTCTATAAAACCCTCTCCATCGGTAAAATATTTCAAGCCGTGCTTCTCTTGCATCCATTCAGCGCTTCGCGGTTTATCCTCACCCGCATAGATGATGTCGTGATTTCCGGATGACACAATAAGTGGAGTTTGCTTGTCGAGTTGCGCAAGGTATTTTCGGATTACCACAATTTGCGCTTCCAGTGGGACCATTGAGGAGATTTCCAGAAGGTCACCGGCAACTACCACCAAATCGAAGCGATTGGCCGTCTCATTCAGCCAGTCCCATTGTGGCAGGGAATAATGTAGATCAGCGACGAGTAGCAGTTTCATTTTTGGAGTTAATGCGTCGGTAATCTTGTTCGTGGGCAGTCTAAGGAGGTATCAATGTCTTGGTAACTCTCCCGAAAGAACACACTTTTAAATGGTATAGGTTTGTTTGTTCAGTGGAGTCAATGCCATTAGGGTAAACTTCTGAACGCCTGTGCCCGCGTCCAAGCCCAAATTGATCGGGGTCGATACTCCTTTCCTGGTTGCCCACACGGTGATCGAACACCCGGAACACTTGGATTCCCTGCGCCACCGCGGAAATTTGCTCACGAAAAATTGCCTGTTCGCCCTCTGTCCAACCGTGCTCGATGAGTTCGTGCATGTCATCACGGATCCACGTCGTTTCGAGAACCCATTGGAAATGACAGAAGCTTTGGAAGTCGCCGAGGTCTAGCTCACCAGTGCGGAAACTGTCTGCCTCTTTTCGGGCGACAGGTGCACTCGCCTTCATCTGCGATGGCTAAACAGTCACCGCATGGGACGGAAACAAATCAACGACACCCGCATCGCGTCGATTTATCACCAAAACGGGGTCCAAATTCTGCTCACAAGCAATGCCCGGGACTACTCGGTTTTCGATTGCTTCAAAATCCTCCATCTTTCCGACCCATCAGGAGCGAAGCAGATATGATCTTTCCGTATGCATGGGTTGCGACTGCCAAGTATTAAATATCAGGTAGCGCTTTAGCTGAATTCTGTGCAGAGCCAATATTCTGCTCCGCATTCTAGAGAGGTTTTCAAGGTCGATTCCTTACGCCTAGGGCTCAACTTTTACATCGTGGCTGCCTGCTTATATTTATGAGGTGTTGTATAGAACCATGCCCATAATCTGCTGCATTTCGTGTTAACCCTTGCTCTAGTCTACCCTCATTCTAAGATTCCAAAATTGTGAGTTCCTCAATTTCCATGAACCCATCGAATGAGGGTGATAGCTACCCTACTTGGATTCGTCGAAAACGCCTTCAACGGTTCTGGATTACGTGGCTCCGCACCCTTCCCGCTCTCTTTTTTGGGTTCGCATTTATCTGCGCCATTGCATGGATCATCCCTCTTTCTTTTCCCGCGATCCTCATCGCATCGAGTGGAATCTTTCTCTTTTCACTGGCTTTTGCCTTCCTGGCTTTCTTTCGATCTCTTCCCCGGAACACTGTTTTACGGGATATTGACCAGCATCTTGAGATCGATGATCTTACCATTACCGTGGGGGATGATTCGCTCGAAAAGGGTTGGCGCAGATTGCTCGGTTTCCGGCTGCAGCCACACCTGACTTCCGTTAAGACCCGGAGGATCTGGCCCCTGAATTCGACCCCTCTACAAAAAATCTGGATTGGTGCCTGCCTCCTCATGGGGGCCAACGTCTTTTTGACCGCTGCAGCAGTTCGTCCCGAGCCGACCATCAAAATCGTGGTCGCTGCGGAGAACACCGTCTCATTCGAAGAGATGCTCGACGACTGGGAAGAGGTTGCCTCGGAAGTTCCCTCTGAAGAGTTTCAGGCCATGCTCGAAGAGATCGAAAATTTGAGGGAGGAAACAGATCCGGCCCAGCAGACGACCGCCGAGCGCATGGAGCTTCTGAGTAAAATCGAGGCCATCGTCGAGAAACACCGCCGCTCCCAATCCGAAGCCTCCATTTCAGAACACGCCGATGATCTCGCGGCCCTGCTCGAGTCGGTCGAGGGAATGAGCGGAGCGGCCGCGGCTCTTCGACGGGGAGACTTCTCTGAAGCAGGGCAGTCACTCGAAGAAATGGCCGCATCCTTGATGAATAGCGAGGAGCTGCCACCGGGTACCACTTCTGAATCCCTTCAACGGCGGGCCGAAGAGCTGTCGCGTGTCGCCGCCGAAAAGGGAAACACCAAGCTTTCCAAATCGTTGAAGGAGCTGTCCGAAGCCGCAAAAAACCAGGACGCTGCAGGCTGGTGTGAGTCAGCCGGAGCCCTCGGTGATAGCATGACCCAGGAGGGCGCACGATCGCTGGCCGACAGCCTAATGCAGGCCCAGCTCGATCAACTCGAAGCCCAGAAACTCGCTCTTTCTCAGGGAACGTCCAACAAGCCACCCACCCTTTCCGCTCTCATGCAGGGCCTCAGCCCAGGCGCTGCAGGACTGCAAGTCGGCACAGGGCCCGGCGGCGAACCCTTCGGCGCTCCCACCCAACCCAATGGCGAACTCGAAACCCTCGCCCTCTCCGGATCTCCTGGTCAGGGAGATTCCACCATCGAGACGATCCGCAGCAATGAAGCGCCGACCGAAGCCACCCGCGTCGGAGGCCAGGCCACTTTTGAGGAGTACCAAGCCCTCTCCACCCAAGCGATCCACGATGAATCCCTCCCCCTCGTTCACCGCGAGACCATCCGCCGCTATTTTGAACGCATCCGGCCACAAACCACGGAAAACTAAAACCAGACGACTTAATAAACAATCCAATGGAAAATCCTTCCTCTACCCACACCGTCGAAGCCGACGCTATTCGCTTCCGCGAGCGATTTCAGCTCCTGCGAGCCGAGATCCACAAGTTTCTCATTGGTCAGGATGAGGTCGTCGACTTTACCCTGATCGCCATGATCGCCGGTGGGCACGTTCTCCTCGAAGGTGTGCCCGGATTGGGAAAAACTGCCTTGGTTCGTACCATTTCACAAGCCCTGCACCTCAACTTCCAGCGCATTCAATTCACCCCGGATCTCATGCCGACTGACCTCGTCGGAACGAAGATCCTGGTTGAAGACCATTCGGGCCATTCTTCCTTCGAATTTTCCCCCGGACCCATCTTTTGCAACCTACTCCTCGGTGACGAAATCAACCGTGCGACCCCCAAGACCCAGTCGGCGCTACTCGAGGCCATGCAGGAAAAATCCGTGACGATCGCAGGCGAAACCCGACCGCTCACCCGCCCGTTTTTCGTCCTAGCGACCCAGAATCCTCTCGAAATGGAGGGAACCTACCCGCTTCCCGAGGCTCAGCTCGACCGCTTCTTCTTCAAACTAGTGGTCCCCTATCCCGGCGAGGAAGATTTCGCCAAAATTCTTGCCGCCACTACCGAAAGGCAAGAGACCAAGATTGAGCAGGTCTTTGGCGCCGAGGAGTTACTCGAAATGGAAAGTTTCGCCCGGTCGATTCCCATCGCCGAGGATCTTCGCAAGGAAGTCGTCAGCCTCATCATGTCGACCCACCCCGAAACGAAGAAAGCTACTGACGAGGTTCGCCAGTATGTCCAATACGGGGCGAGTCCCCGCGCCGGTCAGGCCTGTATCCTGGCCGCGAAGATCCAAGCCCTCCTCAACGAGCGGCTCCACGTTTCTCTCGAGGACATCCTCACCGTCGCCCCCGCCGTTCTCCGGCACCGCATGATTCTTAATTTCGAAGCTCAGGCGGATGGGATGACGAGCGACTCGATCATCGAAAGCCTTATCCAGAACTGCCGCCAGACCCGTCAGAAGAATTCCTAATCGTTCGCTCCGAATCGTTCTCCACTTCTTTCTGAACCGTCGCCGCGATGCCGATACAAGACGTCAACGAGCTGTTTGACGCCGATTTCCGGAAACAACTGGAAACGTTGCGCCTGCTTTCCCGTCGTTTGGTCAACGGGCGCCAACGGGCCGAGCGGCGCAGCTCCAAGCGGGGATCCAGCATCGAGTTCGCCGAATATCGCCGCTTTACCCCAGGCGACGACTGGCGCAGTATCGATTGGAACGTTTACGCCCGATGGAAACAACTCGTCCTGAAGCTATTCGTGGAAGAGGAGGATCTTCATGTTCACTTGCTACTCGATTGCACGCTCTCGATGGACTGGGGCACCCCTTGCAAGTTTGACGTCGCCCGGCAATTGGTCGCCGGGTTGTCCTATCTCGCTCTGGCAAATCTAGACCGGGCCGGAATCGTTCCACTCGGCAATCCCGATTACCCAACTTGGCGCCCATCCCGAGGACGAGCCCGATTCCTCACACTCCTCCGCCACCTAGCGCAATGCGGGGTCAATGAGAACAGCCACTGCCTGAGTGATGCCGTTCGCAGCTGGACCGAGACGAGACCACGGCGCGGCTTGTGCATCTTCATATCCGACCTTTGGGGGCAGGACGAGAAGGATGCCCTCCGCGCCCTTGATCAATTGCGTCACTCCCGTCAGGAAATCGCCGTTCTCCAGATCGTTCATCCGGATGAGCTATCAATTGAAGGGAGGGGCGACTTCGAACTCATCGACAAGGAAACGGGGCGTGCCCAGAAAGTCCTCGTCGACTCGGCAGTCCGTCGGGCGTTTGAAGAGAAGGTCAAATCCTACGAAAAAGCCATTTCCACCTATTGCCGCCGTCACGGCATTGCCTTTCTCCAAACCGAGTGCACCACCTCGCCTGAGGATACGATCAAGGCAGCCTTGCTATCCGGGGGATTCGTCCGATGAGTTTCCTCTGGCCCTACGCCTGGTTCTTCTCGCTTTTGGCAATTCCGATCGTCTTGCTTTACTTGATACGGGCGCTACCCCGCCGCCGCCCGGTTAGCACCCTCCTCTTTTGGGAGCAAATCCAACCGCAACTACGGTCGTCGCCTCTCTGGCGCAAGCTGCGCAAGATCCTCTCGCTTCTTTTCCAGCTCTTATTCCTCTTTCTGCTCATCTTCCTCCTAGCCCGACCTCTCCTGCCCTGGCAGAACAAAGAGTCGGCAACCGTTGTCTACGTCATAGATACCAGCGCATCCATGGCGGCCAGCGCGGGAGACCAGAGTTCGCTCGATGCGGCCCGGCAAGTATTGAAAGACCGGATCGTGAATCTTCGCGCAACCGACGAAGTGCTGATCATTGCCGCTGGGAAATCTCCTCAAGTCATCCAACGATGGACTTCCAACCGCCGTCTCCTGCTGGAGAGAATCGGTACGATTGCGCCCTCCGAGAGTGAAGGCGACCTCACCGCCGCACTCGACTTGGCCACGAACCTCGCAGAGCAACGGGAGCAAGGTCGCGTCGTTCTCATCAGCGACGGGGTCATCTCCGAAAAGCTGACCAGCACGACGACCGTTCCTGTTGAGGTTATTTCCATCGATCATCCAACCCGCTCAAACCGCGGCTTGGCTGAATTCTCCGCCCGTCGCTCCCGACTCGATCCGCAAACGATCCTAATCCGCGCTCGTCTAGTTCAATCGAATCCTACCAATCCAGACGAGGATGAAGCCAAACTGGAGTTGCGGGTGAACGGCCAACTAACCGACGTTCTGCCACTGCAGTTTGGCGAGGAACCTCAAATCGAAAAGACCTGGCGCATTCCCATGGAAGGAGCCGCCCGGATCGAAGCCAATCTATCGAGTGAGGCATCCGACGCTTTTCCATCCGATGACACGGCGTCCCTGACCATCGAGGCCGTTGAGACTCTCGCTGTTCGGCTCGTTTCACCACCCAATCCGTTTCTCGAGGCAATCCTCTCCTCCCTGACCCTCGTCGATGCCGCGAGGATCTTGCCCGAGAATCTTCCTGCCGAACCCGGAGACGAACTCTACCTATTTTATCGCTCAGCACCCCCGGAAGACTTCAACCCGCGGGCGATGGTTCTCATCCAACCGGAAGGGATCGGGGTTTGGGGCGAGACTCTTCCCGGCTCCTCCGAAGAGAGCCTCGTCACTGATTGGGTGGAAGAAAGCGACCTTCTCCGTCACGTCGATCTCGATCAAGTTGTCTTTCCCAAGTTTAACCGGTACGCACTCCCACCCTCAGCCGAAACCCTCGCCTGGAGTTTCGCCGATCCGGTCGTCTTCGGCGATTGGGAGGGCGAAAACCGCTGGCTCGCCACTGCCTTTGGTCTCGAGGAGTCAGATCTGGTTTACCGAACCGTTTTTCCCATTCTCATCGGCAACATCGTCGGCTCTCTTTCACGCACCTCCGAGGCAGCATCAGCAGCCCTCCCCGGGGAAACGGAATCCCGCCTCCAAGCCTATCCGGATCGCTACACTCTGCAAAGCGACGAAACCGACACCGCGCCCGACATCGGCTTCTTCTCGTCCCTTCCACTGCGCAACTGGCTGCTGATCCTCGCCCTGGGTTGGACACTTCTGGAATGGCGACTCTATCACCGGAGGATTACGGAATGAGTATTTCTATCCTCTACCCGTGGGCGTTCGCACTCCTACCCCTCGCGATTCTTTTTTGGCTCTGGCAACGGAAATCCCTCTCCGATCAATCCCGATCCAGACGAAAGACTTCGACCACGGTTCGGATCACTCTCTTCACACTCCTGGTTCTCGCCCTTGCCGATCCACGGCTCCTGTTGGAGCGAAATCAATCTCATGTCGTGTTTGTTGCTGATGCCAGTGACAGCCTTAGTGCGGAGGCCCTGAAGAGAATTCCCGACTTCCAGGATTTTCCCGGAGACATCCCCCGCTCGCTCGTTCTCTTTGCCGGTAAATCCGAGGTCGTCGAGTTCCAGGACGACGGAACCGCCCCGCTGCCCGGCCCAATCGACCCGAGCCGCAGTCGTATCGCGGATGCACTCCGTTTTGCCGAGGCGACGATTCCTTCGGGTATGGCCCCGACCCTGGTTCTTCTCAGCGATGGGCAAAGCACTGGCGAGGATCTTTCCGAAATCGGTAATGAACTCGCCGCGCGAGGGGTGCGCGTTCATACCATCCCCGTCGAGCAAGCCGACCTCCCTGAGATTCTCGTTCGCTCCATCAACGCCCCCCGGGAAGCAAATCCTCAAGAACCCTTCCCGGTGGAAGTTGAAGTCGTATCCAATCGCGAAGGGGTCGCCGTTCTTGAAATCTTCCGCAACGGAGCCTTGAGCGCCGAACGGGAAATCCAGCTCACCCCCGGCCGCAACCGATTCACCTTCACCGAGAGAGCCAGCGAAGAGGGTATCGTCGCTATCACCGCCTCCATTCGGGCCCCGGAGGGCGCCGATACCTTCATCGACAACAACCGTCTCTCGGCTCACGTGCGGACGGGTGACGAGGCGCGCATTCTCCTCATATCCGACAAGCCGGAAACCCTTCGTTTCCTCTCCAGAGCCCTGCGACAGGAAGGCTTCAAACTGGACATCCGCCCTCCGACCGGAATCCCCGAGACGATGGCAGGGTTGGAACCATTCGGGCTAGTCGTTTTCGACAACATTCCGGCTACTGACCCTTCCATCTCCCAGATGTCACTGATCCGCGAATACGTGCGAGACTTTGGCGGTGGCTTCCTGATGATCGGCGGTGAAAACTCCTTCGGCCTCGGTGGTTATTTCGATACCCCGGTCGACGAGATTCTTCCCGTGCAGTCTGACTTTGAGAAAGACAAAGAAACCCCTTCTCTTGCGGTAGCCCTCGTCATCGACCGAAGCGGGAGCATGGGCGGAGAGAAGATCGAGATGGTAAAGACCGCTTCGGAGGCCACGATCAATCTTCTCTCCCCTCGCGACTATGGCGGCGTAGTCGCCTTCGATTCGCAAGCCTTCTGGGTAAGCGATCTTCAAAGCGCTGCCAGCGCTCACTCCATCATCCAGAAGATCCGCCAGCTATCGGCCAGCGGCGGCACTAACATTTCCCCGGGGCTCGAGCTCGCACACCGCGCTCTTTCCTCCAACCCGGCGAAACTCAAGCACGTCATCCTCCTTACCGACGGGCAATCCATGCCCGGGCCCTTCTACGAACAAACCTCCCGCATGGCCCGCGAGGGGATCACCGTCAGTGCGGTCGCCGTTGGCAGCGGCGCCGACCGAACCCTTCTCGAACAGATCGCCCAATGGGGAAACGGTCGCTTCCACTTTACCGCCGATCCGCGAAAGGTGGTCCAGATCTTCGCCCGCGAGACGGTCACAGCCTCCCGCTCGGCAATTCAGGAACTTCCCTTCCTCCCTGTGCCCACCCGCTCCGCAGAGTTTCTCGAGGGAATTGATTTCGATTTTGCCCCCTTCCTCCTTGGCTTTGTCTCGACAAAACCCAAAGCGACCGCCGACCTGTGGCTCGCAACGGAAACGGGTGAACCGCTTCTTGCCACGTGGCGCTACGGATTGGGCAAGTCCGGTGCCTTCACCTCCGACGCTCGCAACCGGTGGGCGATCGACTGGTTGCGTTGGCCCTCCTTCGGAAAGTTCTGGGCGGGCGTCTTCCGACACTTGGAACGGGAAAAGGACCTTGGATCCGTTTCCTCGCAAATCGAGCAACGTGGGGATCGTCTCACCCTCACCGCGGAGGCCGTCGGACGCTCCGGAGAAATCCTGCCCGACGCCAACGCCTCTCTCAAACTGCTCCTTCCGTCGGGAGAGAGTCAGGACATCCCTTTAAAGATGATCGCTCCCGGGACCCTCGCTATTGATTGGCCCGCCGAGCCCGGAACCCACTTTGTGCGCCTCCTTCTCGAACAGGATGGAGAAACCATCGCCAACCGAACTATCCTCTACGATGTCGGTTACTCCGACGAATACAGCCTGCAACCCGCCGATAGGGACTCCCTAGTTCAACTCGCCGAAGCCACCGGTGGTAAGGTGGATCCATCCCCGGAAGACCTATCCATTGATGATCGGTCCGTACGGGTTGAGAACGATCTCTGGCCGTGGCTCGTGATGGCCGCCCTCTTTCTTTTCCTCTTTGACGTCGCCCTCAAACGAATTCCAAACCGAAATTTATGAAGATCACGCCAACCGGTATCATCGTCCTGCTCACACTCCTCCCAACCTTGGTTCAGAGCGCCCCCAATGAGGTTCCCGCCTCTGTTTCCCGTTACGAGCAAGTTCTCCTGCGACGCCCCGAACCGGGGCCAGCCTTTGAGAGAGTGGTCGAATATTTTCGGACCGGCCCCGGAACCGAAGCCCTCGAAGAGCGCTGGTCAACCGGATTTACATCCGCCACGAATCCCGCGCAAAAAGCCGGATGGGCTACGCTCGCCGGTATTTTAGCCCAACAGCAGGGGGATACTGAATCCGCAACCGTCTGGTTCGAAAAGGCACTCGCTGCAGACCCGGAGCAGATCAAAACGCGGATCGCGCTCGGTGAACTTTTAGCCAACTCCGGTCAATTTTCCGAAGCGATTGCCATCCTCAGGGAAGGCCTGAAACCCGATGAAATCGCAAGTCCCGACCAAAGCGAGCTCTACCGACAACTCGCCCTGACTCAGGAGCGCAATTTTCAGACCGAAGAAGCCATCGTGACCTGGAAAATCCTCGCCGACCAACCCGACGCCGACTCCTTTACCCTTGAAGAAGCCGCCGAAGCCCTGGCCCGCAATCAGGACTTCGAATCCGCGCAGAAGATTTTCCAACAGCTCGCCAAACTCTCTGAAAACGATCCTTACCAGCGAATTCGGTTTCAGATCCGCCTGGCCCGGCTAAAGGAAGCCGATGGCAACTACGACGACGCACTCGAAATCTACCGCGAAGCCATGCCGCGCACCAGCGGCACCAGTTGGCTACAGAAAGAACTTCGCAGCCGAGTCGAACAGCTTTTCCGCAAACAGGAAGACCTCCCCGGTCTCGCCGACTACTACGAATCCCAATTGGAAAAACGAGGTCCCGACAGCGAAACCGCCCTCCTTCTCGCTCAGGTCCTCGACGAGCTCGGTCGCGACGAGGAAGGAACTGAATGGGTCCTCAAAGCCGCCCAATGGTCCCCCTCCCGTACCGACCTCAGTCTCCTTCTCGCTGAGCGGTATCTCGCCGCAGAAGATCTCGCCAAAGCAATCGAGGTCCTGAGTCCCCTCGCCACCGCCGAGCCCGGAAATAAACTTGTCGCCGAGCGGCTGGGAACCGCCTACTGGGTACGCTTTCAAAGCATAGAGGCAGTAGAAGACAGCGCCCTCGCCCTCGCTCAATGGAAACGCATCGCTCCCGCTGACACCGCCACCGCGAGTGAGGTCACACATCTCGCCGAGATCCTGAGACGATACGAATTGGCCGCAGAATCTCTCGCCGCCTATGAGCGCGCCGCCACCCTCGACCCCGACTCCGTCGATATTCGCGAACAGTGGGCCGATTGGCTCTTCGTCCTTGATCAACCCGATGAGGCATGGGGAGTGCTCACCGGAATCGTCGCTGCGGAAGACCAGAAGACGGCTGCCCGCTACCTGCGACTCGCCCAACTACGCAAAAGATACGGGGACCGTCCTGCCTCTTTGGAGGCCATCGAAAAAGGTCTGATGATCGAGTCCGGTTCTTACGACCTCCTTTCTCTCCAATGGTCCGTCCTCGCCGAAGAGGAACGTTGGGCCGATGCGGCGACTCTCTACCCCGCTCTCTCCGCCTCCGCACCCAACGATTACTTTCGCAGATCGGTGGACCAACGCCACATCCAGGCACTCGCAGCCTCCGAGCAAATGGAGTCCACCCGAGATCAGCTCAAAGAGGGCCTTGGGAACGAGACTCTTTCGGCCAACGACATTGGGCTCCTCCTCCAGATCGCCATGGCCACCCGTGATGGGGAAACGTCTCGGCTCACCATCAAAGAGATCAAACAACGATTCCCGGAGACGGTCCCTCTCTACGAAATTTTACTCTCCTACTATTCTGAACAAGGGGAATACGAGGAGTCTATCGCGACACTGGAGGCACTCAACACCTTTGCACCCAAACGAGCCGACGAATGGCTTCAACGCAAAGCGGTCCTTCAGTTGGACGAGCGCCGCTACGAAGAGGCCTCTGCCACAGCGAAAGAGCGCGTAGCCCTCAACCCCGCCAAAATCGAAGCCCAGCTCTTCCTCGCCGAAATCTATCAGAACGAGGGCCGCATGGAGGAGGCCATAGAGACGCTCGAAACCGGGATAAGCCTTTCCGAAGATCCCTCCCCCATCCGCCAGAGATTGATCGACTACCTCCTGGCCTTTGGAAAGACCGAGGAAGCCTATGAGCAAGCGTGGAAACTATTCGAGGAGGCCGACACACTGCAGGCACGCTTGGCCACGGTTCCTCAGATCTCCAACCTCGCCCTCCAACAAGGAGAACTCGATGAATTGATCCGCAACTTCGAGCGCAAACGGATGTCAGAAGAAGATGGATACCGTTACGCCCTCTTTCTCGCTTCCATCTATGAAACCGCAGGTGACTTTGCTGCTGCCCGCGAGAACCTGATCGAGGCTCTAGCCGCCCGCCCCCAGGATGTGGTCCTCATTCAGCAGATCATACAGCTCGCCAAGAAGGAAAACGACCAGGAAGACACCATTCGGTTCTCCCGGGAACTCGCGACGATCGAGCCCAGTCCCGAGAACATGTTTACCCACCTCGAAACTCTTTTGCAGGGCAACCAATCCGATGCCGCACTGGAGTGGCTCTCGTCGAATCAGGAAGTCTTCCTCCGCAATATTGACGCCCTCAGGACCATGGTGACCGGTCAATCCGAAACGGCTGACGAGGTCCTTCGATTATTTGGCCGATCCCTGCGCCAAAAGGATGGCGATGCCGAAGCGCAACTGGCACTGGGCGAGATGCTTCTCTCCACCGGAGACTTTGAAGGGGCTGAAGAAGCTTTCTGGAGAATCCTTCTCGTGGAAGAACCGCCAGCGCAACAGGCACCTCCCAGCCTCAGCGCCACCAGCGCAAATCCTTATGCCCGGTATTCTCAAAGTATCCTCAACAATCGACTCAACTACTCTCGTCGAGCACGCCAGCAGGCAACGCAGTTGATTCTAGCCGAAGGGAATCGCAATCGCGGAAGAGTCACCTATTCGCAAAACATGATTCCCGGTTTCGAGCAGATCCAGGATACCGCTCTCATTTACCTCGCTGCCCTGGCCGTTCGCGATCAACGGGCCGACGCGTTCCTCGCTCAGCTCGAAGAGCTTCTGGGTCGTCGCCCCGACCCGACCCGCGAGAAGATGATCGCATACTCGCTTCTCGATGAACAGGAGCTAGCACGGAATGCTGCCGAGGCCTTGCTTTCATCCAACAGCTTGAATCGATCCACTCTCGAGGAGGTGCAAAGCATCTTTCTCCGTAACACATTCTCCCGCGCAGTAAGAGGTGATTCCGAAGCGATAGATCGTGGACTGGAGATGATTGATCTCCTCCAGGCCAAGTGGACCGAAATCGATCCTCGGCAAGCCGAAAGCTTCGATTTCTTTCGGCTTAACATTCTAAGCTATGGAGGACGTGCCGAGGAAGCCAAAGCCCTGGCTGCTGAGCTGCTCAAAGACCTGGATCCACAGAATCCACAAGACTTCCAGATGGCATTCATGGCCATTAGCTTTGCGGGAGAGTATGAACGCTTCACCGAATTGCTTCAGAAGTATCTATCGAATTCCAAGCTGCAAAGCACCTATGGCGCTCAAAGCCAGTACATGATTTTCGGATTAATCTACGCCCCCCTTCAGCGCCAAATTCCGAAAGGAGCCGAACCGATTGAACTCAAGGAGGGAGTCGAAATCACCCTGGAAAATCTTCGCATTTATTGGGAGGAGAGATCCATCCCCAAAGCCATGGTAGGATCCCAGCCCAACTTTGGAGGCCGGAATGATCCTTTCAGCTACCCGGGTGATAATCGCTGGGTCAGCAACTATGAAAGTCACAACCTCCAGCGGTTGGCCAGCTCATTGGTCACCTCCCCTGAGATTTCAACTCGATTTGAAGAGGGCCTGACGGAAATTTCTGGGGAATCCGAGGGCGATCAGAAAATTTCTCCTCTTATGACCCTCGCGATTTGGAATCAGCTGCAAGGCGAACCTGAGAAAACCGCCCGGATTGCCATCGAGCTTACAAAAGAGTTTCCTCAATATCCCGACCTTCGCATGCCCGCAGCACGAGCCCTCATTGCCAACGAAGACTACCAAGAGGCTTTGGATTTGATCAAGCAAGCCACAGCCCAAACATTTGCGGAACGGCAGGCACGCACCATGATCGAGTTGAAAGCGCTCGTCGGATTCGACCGCAAGGAAGAAGCCGAGGCCATCGCTAAAGAATTTTTCGCCCGATCCTCACGCGTCGATTACCAACTGCGAAATCAACTCCAGCAAATGGGCTTCGACCAGTCGGTGTATCAACCAACACCCAAACTCAACAGTAGTAAAAACTCTGTCGCCTCCTCCTTGCGCTCGAGCGATTGGAACCAGATCAATGCCGTTCTAAACCAGATGCAGGAGCTCAGCCGGGAAGGAAAAAAGGACGAGGCCAAACGCATAGCCGAGATGATTCTTTCGCACGATCCCAGCAGCTCCCAACGCAACAATGAATCTTACCTGCGCGACCGGGCGCTGAATACCTACGTCAACGACGACGGCGTCTCCGAAATTGAATCATCCCTCAAACAACAGCTCGAAGCCGCTCCCAATTCAGCCTTCCTCCACTACCGACTCGCTGAACTGGCCTTGAAGGCAAAGTCGCGGAACAAAACATCCTTCCCCTACGAAACTCACGTCGAAAAGGTCCTCACCCTCCGTTCCAACGACACGAGCTTGCTCACCCTCCTCGCCAACCTTCTCTCCAGTGCCCAGGAATACCAAGTTGCTGCCGACCTGTACAATC
>Ga0222662_1000689_pt1 | contig 23868 bp, 22 predicted proteins | sample AntAcemetagen600_FD_179821 | JGI IMG/M metagenome (GOLD analysis project Ga0222662, IMG submission 179821) | Saline water microbial communities from Ace Lake, Antarctica - #600 | ecosystem: Environmental > Aquatic > Non-marine Saline and Alkaline > Saline | place: Antarctica: Ace Lake...
AAACTCTGCGCCTCCGCGCCTCTGCGGGAGACTTCATCGTGGGGTGCTTGTTGGCCTGCGGTTCCGCGCGGGGCAAGCTATTTTCAAGTCTTCCAAAATCACAAAACATGACGCGCGGCAGTATAGCGCGGCATGGCCTCAATCGATTCATACCCCGCACAGTTAATTAGACCCGATTCAGAGCAAATCGAATAATAGGGCTCGATCTGCTTTACGGTCTGTTTTTAATTCAAGGACTCGCATGCCTTCGCTCGGCAAGCAGGTAACTTGATCTATAAAGGCATCCCAACGATCGATCAAAAGATGATCGACACCATGTGCATCACAGAGTTTCGCAATGTCGACTATCTGTGGCGTGGCAAAGAATTCCTCAAACGGAGGGTCCATTTTGGAGACGGGCAAATGCTCGAAGATGCCACCGCCATTGTTGTTGATCAGAACCACAGTTAGGCCACCCTTCAACTGGTTAGCTGCGAGCAGGCCATTGCTATCATGCAAGAATGCCAAGTCTCCCGTCAGCAAGACGGCGGGTCGCGCACGATGCGCCATGCCGAGTGCCGTACTGAGTGTTCCGTCGATCCCATTGGCGCCTCGATTACAGAAAATGGAATGCGCCCGACTACCTGCCGACCAAAAATACTCCGCATAGCGCACACTCATACTGCTCGCCAAAAAGACTGGGGTGCCGACGGGTAAATGCCCTGAGAGTAGCCAGGCGACTTTGCCCTCGAATAGGGTATCGAGGGGCCGCATCCTTTGATCGATCGCGTCGACAGTGAGCCGTTCGATAGACGACCACTGGGCAGCCCATTCCGGATCAACACGCTGGTGCTGCAAATGCCCAGCCAGCTCATGCGCACCCCCATGTAATGGCGTCGCGATACGATGCAAAGGATCAGTGTTAATAGGGCGTGATGTTAAGAGGAAGGAAACTGCATCAAGCGAACCGACCCATGCGCGCAGCACCTTGCTGGTAGGCAGGCTACCGATTTGGAGGATCGCGGTGGCTTCTAGTTTGCTGGCCTGCGACTCATCACGGAGAAAGGCATCGTAGCGCGTAATCAATAATGGATTCTCACCGGCGTGATTGCGTAGAGGATTGAGCACGTCGGCCAAGACTGGCCAGCCAAGTTTATCGGAGATCATGGCGACCGCATCGGTAAAGGCTTCGTCACCGCAGCGAGGGTTCTCGGTGCCCACCACGATGATGCCTTTGGTATGACTGCTGAGGCGCTCTAAAGCGACCATGTCGATTCCAACACCCGCCGGAACCGCCTCGCAAGGACGCGCCGTGACGGTTGCAGCAGTTTCGAGCATCGCTGCATCGATGACTGGCTTCGGGGATTCGGTCGCAGGTGCGAGTGGATCCCGAAAAGGGAAATTCAAATGGACGGGCCCCGCATTTGAGCCCAGCGAAATATTGACTGCATGCACAAGTGTTTGCCGCAGGTAAGCGAGCATCGAAGGCGTCGCCTCTGGCAAGGCCAAGTCGGCAAAGTGCCGCACATAGTCGCCATAGAGCTTGAGCTGGTCGATGGTTTGCCCTGAGGAGCAATCACGCAGCTCAGGCGGGCGATCCGCAGTGAGTAAGAGCAGCGGCGTGCCACTCATCGATGCTTCGACCACAGCTGGCCAATAGTTGGCCGCAGCCGATCCCGATGTGCAGACCAGTGCGACAGGGCACCGCGTGCGTTTGGCCAAGCCAAGCGCGTAGAAAGCTGCAGAGCGTTCGTCGAGAACCGTGAGTGCCTCCATTCGTGGATTTCTAGCCGCCGCTACAGTCAAGGGAGTCGAACGAGAGCCGGGCGAAGTCACGACGGTTTCGACCCCGAGGCGGGCCAGCACTTCGATCGTCAGCGCACCCCAACACGAATTCACATTCGAGCGAGCAATGATATCGAAAGGTTCTGTTTCAGGCAGTGACATATCATATGAAAGGTGTCACGCATTGGCGGGAATTCAATACTGGAAAGTAATGCGTCGAACAACTCAGATAAACTTAGAGCCTGGGCTCGAAGGCTATCCGAAAAACAACCAAATCGTTACCGATTCGGCTACAAATTAATGCGCGGCTTCTTTGGTCGCTGCTTCGCCTTCAACCGCGGGAGCTGCCTCAGTTGCCTCAGTGACTAGTGGAGCGACTTCTGGGATAGGCCCGAGGTCTTCTTTCAACTCAGCCGCTTGCCAAGGAGTCGAGCGACCTGCGTAGAGGTTGCTGTATTCTGCAATCGTTTCTTCGGTCACGTCTGATGCACTATTGCCCCACTCTTGGCGAATGTAAGTAATGACACCGGCGATGTCTTTGTCGCTCAGAGCGAGACCACTCGAACCGAAGGCAGGCATGTTGCCGTTGTAGGTATTGCCTTTAACTACGATCGGCCCGTTGAGGCCACTGATCAAAATACGTGCCGTCACTTGCGGATGCCCAGTGACCCAATCGGAACCAGCGAGCGGCGGATAGACTCCAGGCACGCCCAGACCCTCAGCTTGGTGGCACTGCGCACATTGGTTGCGGTAGACCTTAGCACCACGATCAAAGAGAGCAATTTCGACAGGCTTCGGAGCCCCCGCATTTGGATCAAAATCGGGAGAATAAGCATCCCAACGGTAGCCGCCGGAGTGCTCAACGAGATAGACACCACCCCAAAAACAAAGGGCGGCGAAAACGAACATTAGGAAAATCGGAACGGGCGAAAAACCTTCGTGCGGCTCTTCCTTTTCACGCATGAGCTGCGCATGCACATCCTGCATGTCGCCATCTTGCATCGCCGCGTGCTCGAGAGATTCGCGGCTCTCGGAACTTGGCTCCGGGGTTTTTTCTTCTTCGCTCATTATTCTAGAATAGGTGCCTCGGGCAGGCTGTAATTAATCTTCAAGCTCAACAGATACTCGACCAATGCTTTAGCACGTCGTGTCGGCACGACCTCATAACCGGCATCGGGGCCATACTCGGAATCCACAGCAAACTGGAGCGCATCAGCTGAAGGTGCGCCATCGATCTCACGCGTCTCATAAAGAAAGGCGTATGGAGGCATGGTTGAACCCTCTGAAGTAATCTGTGGATTGTAGAGGTGTAAGTGGTGCCAGTCCGCATTCAATGGACGGCCGCCAATATGTGCAAGATCAGGCCCTGTGCGCATGGTGCCGAGCAACACGCGGTCTTGCAAGATGTAGTCGCGCGGCACTGTCTGGCGGGGACCCCAACCACGATCGATGTCCGCACCGAAATCGGCACGGCGCACTTGCTGGCTGTGACAATAGATGCAGCCCATGGATATGTAGACATCTTTACCCTGCTGCGCAAAGCCGACTGGTTGGGCCGGATAAAGCGGGTCGCCTTCAACCATGACCAAAACAGTCTCGTCAGCGTCAGACGGCACCAACGTTTCCGTGGTCTGTGTCAGGCTACCGAGCTGGATATGACTACTGAGGATCAGGCCGACGAAGGAAAATGCCAGCGCGAAGAAAATACCGCAGAAAAGGAGTGGTAAGTTTTTCATTAAGCTGCGCCTCCTTCCTTCGAATCATCGAGGAGTGTAGGGCCCTGCTTGGCGCGAACCGCACCAGCCGCAAAGAGCATCCAGAAAAAGTTAATGGCAAAGGCAATGTGCCCGACCGTGAGAAAGAGACCTGAGACGGAACGGGCCTTGAGCCAAGGTATTGTGTTTTGAACAGTATCGATGAAGGGGATCTCCGCATTGTTCATTTCCAGCCCTTGAATCCAGCCCCCGACTTGAAGCGCGACGACCATAATGGTGATCCCGAGCGCGCAGGCCCAGAAGTGCAGTTTGATTAATGTAGCCGAAGGCCACTCACGCTTGAGCAAGCGAGGCATCATGTAGTAGACGCCACCAAACATGATCATCGTGAAGAAGGCGTAAACACCATGGTGGGCGTGGCCGACCGTAAAGTGAGTAAAGTGCGTGACCTCATTGACGGTGCGCAGTGCCATCGTAGAACCGATGATACTAACCAGCGTGTAGGAGATCGCACCAAAGACGATAAAGCGTAGTGTCGGGCTACGCCAGACTTCCTTGTGTAAACCAACAACCGACATGTGGTGGTTGATCCCCACCACAATCACCGGAATGACCATCATGATTGATGCGACGATACCTGCGGAAATGAGCCAAACGGGGACGGGACCGCCAATCAGGTGGTGCACGCCCGCCCAGTTATAGAAAATGGCTAATGCCCAGAAACCGAGGACGGAAAGATAGTAAGAATAGATCGGACGACCGAGCACCTTGGGGATCAGATAATAGGCCGTGGCCAAAGCCATGGGAGTGAGCCAGAGGCCAAGCACATTATGCGCAAACCACCAATTAGTGACTGACTGGACAACGCCGCGCGCGGGGAACCAAATAATCATGATCTGGGCAACGACATAGAGCCATGGGAACCAGAAGAGCGCGGCGAGAATATACCACTGCGAAACATAGACGTGGTCTCCTTTGCGGAAACGAAATGCCATCACGCCCCAAACACCGATCAAAGCGTAAGAGATCGCGAGGAGCGGAGTCGCGTAGTGTGGGATCTCAAGCCACTCAACTGAGGTAAGGTCGCCCATGAGAATGCCGACAATACCGACCGTCAGGCCGATATTCCAAAAGACACCCGCAATGAGGAGAATGCCCTTATGGTTGATTGGTGCGCGGCAGAGGCGCGCCATGATCCAAAGGCCGACGGCAAAGATGATGTTATTCCCCCACCCGAGTGCCATGGCATTGAGGTGAGCAGAACGCACTCGCCCAAAAGTCAAAAACTCATAGGCACCAGCAAAGTCTGGATCGTGAGATTTGAAAGCAGTGAGCAAGGCAAAGACTGTGCCGATCATCAGCCAAGTGATCGCGGAGATAACAAAAAATAATGCAGCCGAACGAATCGACGCATCGATCACGCTCAGCTCCGCCCTCACCGCTTCGTTCGCGGATGAGTATGGGCTTTGGTTTTGAGTGTTGGACTGAGGCGCGCTCATGTAGTGATCTGTAGAATAAAGAGACTAAAAGGAATGAAACAAGGCTTTGATCGTGGTAGAATGTTTTCTAATTTCTAATTTCACGCTTCCTTATGGTGTTTCTTTTTGGATGGGAAGGAATCCGAGACTTCACCTTCGGGCTCTTCTTCGGTGAAAATGGTTTTAGCTTGAGAATCGAAATTTTTGAGTTGGCCTTTTTTCGCACTCCAGTAGAGCGCGCTGATGGCAACTGTGAAAAAGACGACTCCGAGAAAAATTAGCGGAATGAGGTCGGTATAGCTTTCAGCGTCCATACCGGAGACTACTCGACTTCAGGTGCTGCCTCCTCAATAGCAACCTCGGCTACTGGTGCTGCAGCTTGCTCAATTGGAGCCTCGGCTTCAGCAGCATCTGTGACCTCTTCGGCGATGGGTGTGAACAAGGCAACGCCGCGATCATACGCAGCGACGGTAAACTCCATGGCATCCTCGATGGGGATACGCACCGTGCCGGATTCGGCATTGATGACTTCGAAGTTAGATATTTTTTGGATCCCCGCGGCGCGAGACTCATCGGCCTTCGCTTGGCGGTCGGCTGCTGTCTGCGCGTTAACTGGCTCCGGACGATTCGGGAGATAAGCGAGAAAGAGGATGAGGACAAAAATCAGGATCGCGCCCAGACTTCCGAGAAATGTAAGCAACGAGTTGCTCTTGGATACTTGAGTTTCAGACATCGTGATTACTCTGTGTAGTTAAGAGATGTAAGGATGTTCGGATCGCGAACAGGGATCGGCTCAGCCTTCTTCATGCTCCGGCACATGGCAAAAATGCAGATGCCACCGATACCAACGAGAGCCGCGATATCGTAAGGTGTGACGGAGAACTGGCGAACGACATAGCCGGGACCATGATCTGGTGCGACGAGCTTGCCAGGAATGATATTCCAATAGAGGTCGAGCAGGTGGAAAGCGAGAATCCAGACAGAAACCGCAACCGTGCGCCAGACGACGACCTTGGTCTTATACCAAAGCAGCAAGAGGAACGGCGTAAGGAAGTGGCCGAAGATCAAGCCCATGCTGACCCACCACCAGCTGTTGGTCGTGCCGTCGAAATTTTGCTCACGCAGATTATACCAGAAGGTTTCTTCCGGAATATTGGCGCTGTAGATGAGGAAATACTGTGAGAAGCTGATATATGCCCAAAAGACGGTGAACGCTAGCATCATACAAGCGACATCGTAGCGGTGCGCTTGCTTCAAGATACCCTTAAGGTAGCCCTTGGTCGCGAGAATCACCGTAAGGATGATGATCGATGCAAGCGCGGCGCGCATACAGGCCGCGAAAAACCAGACACCATACATAGTCGAGAACCAGTGGTATTCAAGGGACTTGAACCAGTCGATGGAACCCATCGTCATTGCGATAGCACAGAGGAAGAGACCCAAGGAAGAGAGAACACGGGCTTTATGCGTGTTGTTGATGTCGCCAGTCTTGTCGGTATCGAACGACCACTTGCGAAGCATGGCAGAGACACCGATGAAGACGGCAAAGATAGCAAACACACGAATGGTGAAGAACTCGATGTTGAGGAAAGGTGACTTCCATGCGTAGAGCGGGTCGTCGGCCACGGTGCCGTGACCTGGCAATTCGTTGGTGCCGTCCATCCACTTCCAGAGTAGGCCGGGATTATCGTGGAGAAATGGAATCGCAAGGAGCGGAAGAAACAAGAGAAGCAGGTAAGGGAACGCTGCCATAAAGTGCTCGCACTGGCGGCGGATGATCGTCGGCCAGCGGGCATGGAAGGCATACCAGATCTGCACGAGAAAGAGCATACCGATAGCGATCGAGAGCCAGAAGCCGAGAGCGATGAGCCAGCTCATGATAGGACGCACGTCGCCGTCGTCCCAACCCTGCTTGAAACCGAATAATGCGATAGCGATGCCGACGATGCCGACCACGAGGGCGATCAGCCCAACGTTGCTACCTTTGGAGTTAGTTGTATCCGAACTCATAGTATTAAAATCCCAACTCTGTGCGTTGTGCGGCAGTCAACTCTTCGGCATTCGCATTTTGCGAAACTTGAAGAGCTCGAACGTAGAGGACGATTGCCCAGCCCTCTTCGGGTGAAATACGATCACTTAAGGGAAGCATCAGCCCCTTGCCGTTCATGATGACGTCGTAAATATGGCCATCCTCGACATCGCGGAGGCGATCGTCGTGGTAATTGGCTGCGAGCACGCCGTAAGGTTTCGTTACGCCATTGCCATCACCTGCAGCACCGTGGCAAGCCATGCAGAAGATGTCATACTTCTCCCTGCCCTGCTCGATTAGCTCGTAGGTGACTTCAACGGGAAGCTTTTGGACCAGAGAACCGTCGGCATTCTTGCCTTGGTGGAAAACGGTGTCGCCGAGACGCTCATCCTCAAAGTCTTCGGAGAAAACCTCGAGTTGATTTAAATAGTTACCGCGAGCGACGCTGCCAGCGGGCACTGGACGGTCGTTACGACCATCGGCGAAAAACTCGTTTTCGGCCTGAGGCTTATAACGTGCCTGGCGATCCATATCGGGAAAGACCTCCAGGGGCGGCTTCTTGCTGATACCACCGCGGAAACCGAGAATCGATACCGCTGCGACGATCGCAAAAACATAAATGGCTAAAAAGATACGCATGATGATGTCCTAGGCTGAGACTTCCTCAATGTCAGTTCCGCCGATCTCCTCGAGGAAACGACGTGTCGCGTCAGTGTCGTATTGACTGTCGCGCGCTTCGATGGCGATGACGAGACGGTCTCCGGAAACTTCCAAAAACTGTTCGCTATTAAAAAGTGGGCTGTAGTGCTGTGGAAGCATGTTGGTAAGAAACATCCCGCCGAGCGTGCCGAAGGCAGACAGTAGGATGGTCAGCTCATACATGATTGGGAATGGGAAAACTGGGCTGAAAAACGGCTGTCCGCGAATGATGAGTGGATAGTTGTGAGCGTTCATCCACCAGACCATGAGTAGCCCCACGATAAAACCAGTGATGCCACCGCAAAAAGTAAAGACCGGCACCTTGGAACGTGGCTGCCCCTGAGCAGCGGGCATACCGTGCACAGGGAAGGACGAGTAGGTATCCCACTTTTTATAACCGGCATCCCTCACCTTCTCCGCCGCGTGGAAGAAAGAAGGTGTATCGGGAAACGAAGCAATGATTCCGTATTTTTCAGACATTAGTGATGGTCTCCATTCTCGTGGCCGTGATGACCGTGTGGATCAGCCTGTGGCATGACGAATTTAACTTCCGCAATCGGCATGAGTGGGAGGAAGCGTAGGAAGAGAAGAAATAGGACGCTAAAGAGGCCGAAGGTGCCAAAGAAGGTAAGGATGTCGACCATGGTCGGCGAGTAGTAACCCCAACTGGAAGGCAGGAAGTCGTTGGCGAGTGAGGTCACAGTGATCACGAAACGTTCGAACCACATACCGACATTAATGAAGATCGACATGATCCAAACAAGGGCGGTGTTTGCGCGCACTTTTTTAAACCAGAAGAGTTGCGGTGTGAACACGTTACAACTGAACATCATGATGTAGGCCCACCAGTATTGACCGAAGGCCCGATTGATGAAGGCGAAGCTCTCGTAAGGATTGGCACCATACCAAGCGATAAAGAACTCCATGATGTAGGCGTAACCGACGATCGAACCTGTGCCCAAGCAGATCTTACACATGTTATCGATGTGACGCTGTGTAATCAGATCGTGCAAACCATAGAGCGCACGGAGCGGCAGCATGAGTGTCAGCACCATCCCGAAACCTGAGAAAATCGCACCGGCCACGAAGTATGGTGGGAAGATCGTAGTGTGCCAACCAGGCAGCACCGCGAGGGCGAAGTCGAAGGAGACGATCGTGTGAACGGAAAGAACGAGCGGCGTGGAGATACCTGCAAGAACGAGGTAAGCCATTTCGTAGTTACGCCAGTGGTTACCTGCGTTCCGCCAGCCCATCGCAAAGATTGCGTAAAAGTTTTTGCGGAAGACATCCATGCCCTTAGCCAGAGCGCCCGCACCTTCGTAGGCACCCTTATTGAGGCGTTGCACTGCACGGTCGCGAAGCACACCAAGGTCGGGAATCATCCCCATATACCAGAAGAGCACGGAGACAGTTCCGTAGGTCGAGACAGCGAACACGTCCCACTCCAGCGGCGAGCGAAACTGCGGCCAAATCGCGTTGGAATTGGGGATCGGGAATAGCCACCAAGCGAACCAAACACGACCGACGTGGAAGAGCGGGAAGATACCCGCACAAACCACTGCGAAAATAGTCATCGCTTCCGCCGCGCGGTTGATCGACGTCCGCCAGCCTTGTTTAAGCAAACAGAGGACGGCAGAGATCAGGGTTCCGGCGTGGCCGATACCAATCCAGAAAACGAAGTTAACAATCGCCCAGCCCCAATTGATAGGATTGGCGAGACCCCAGACACCGACACCGGAGCTGACGAGCCAGAGCAAGCCGAGGCCGGTAAAGGATGCCGTCATCAGCGCAACCGCCATACAAATCCACCACCATGTGGGGGTCTTTGTCTCGACGATGCGGCAGATCTTATCAGTGACCCAATTAAAGTCACGGTCGTTCGTGACGAGGGGCTGTTCATGGAGCTCAGCAGGTTGCACTTTGGCCAACAAAGCGGCCTGAGTAGCATCTATTGAACTATCTTGAGTAGTCGTAGCCATTTGAATCGGTTCGCAAGTGTTAGAAATTAGTGAGCGGCGGGTGCGGCTTCATGATTAGAAGAATGGTCGTCGTGGCCGGGAGCTTCGTGTGCAGCTCCGTGATCGTCGCCACTGCTTTGACTACCGTAGCGCTCTTTGTATTCAGCGTAGGCGTAAGGCTTCTTGTAGGCGTCGGGCATCTCAGGGTTCGGATTACGCAGACGCGCCAAGTAAGTGGTGCGGGGGCGTGCATTAAGGTAACCGAGAACAGAATAGTTACGATCGCTCGCCTTCATCTTGGACACTTCAGACTCGGCGTCGGAAATGTCGCCAAAGGTGATGGCATCGGTCGGGCAAACTTGTTGGCAAGCCGTCTTGATTGCGCCGTCGATGACCTTGATATTGCCAGTCGCACCAGCGATGCGCTTTTGGTCGATCTTAGCGGCTTCGATACGCTGCGTGCAGTAGGTGCACTTCTCCATCACACCACGCATACGCACGGTGACATTTGGATTCTTTTGCAACTTACCGATTTCAGGCTCATCGACGGGGCCGAGTGGGCCCTTGTAGAATTCACCGATCTGGCGCTTGTTCCAATCGAAGAAATTAAATCGGCGTACCTTATACGGGCAGTTATTCGCGCAGTAGCGAGTGCCGACACAGCGGTTGTAAGCCATCGTGTTGAGGCCTTGGTTGTCGTGCACGGTCGCATTGACGGGGCAGACTTGCTCACAGGGTGCATTCTCACAGTGCTGGCACATCATGCCCATGAAAGAGACCTGAACGTCCTCGGGGACTTCGGTCTGATCGTATTTCTCCGAAGAGAAGTAACGGTCGATCCGCATCCAGTGCATTTCGCGACCGCGCAGGACTTGGTCTTTACCGACGATAGGAATGTTGTTTTCGCTTTGGCAGGCGACGACACAAGCGGTGCAACCTGTGCAGCTGTTAAGATCAATGGCCATGCCCCACTGCTGCACGTCAGGGAATTTCGCACGGGCTTCTTCGCCCTTCCAGACTTTGACGTTGGGCGCGGGATCGGCGAAGCTCGGATGCTCGTAAGCTGAGTTGCCGCGATAATTGTTAACGGACTTCTCTTGAAGCGTTTTGTCGTCGTCCTTGCCGTAGTTGGCTGGTGCGTGCGACTCGACCCCCATCTTATTGGCGAAATCAGGGTGCTTCTTATAGTAGTCGGCGTTGCCCTCGCGGATAATTGCGCGACCTTCCATCGACCAGTGCTCCTGGGTGTTGGCGAGATTGTAGTGCTCGGAAGTGAGCTGGAGCACAGCGCTGGAAGCGATCCCGAGGCCATTGGACTCGCGGACGGAGTAAGCATTGAAACCAACGCCTTGACCGACGCGACCGACGACTTCGCGCCCCATGCCAAGTGGCAAGAGGACTGTGTAATTGGCCATACCGGGGACCACGTGGATAGGCCCCTTGACGATGCGGCCATTGATCGAGAGCTCGGCAACGACGCCTTGCTCTTTTCCGCGCTTAAATTCTGCCTTATTATTTTGGAGTGTGCCCTTCGCGCCCTTGAAGAACTCGCTGTCCTGATTCATGGGCTTCTTGCTTGGGAAGATCTGGATGCCCTGCTCCTCTTCCAATTCCTTGGCGAGGCGTGGGCTGATCATGATCGCGTTGTCCCAAGTCAGCTTGGTCATCGGATCGGGGCACTCCATCATCCAACCGTTGTTGGCGTAGCGTCCGTCGCCGGAATGGGAGCTGGCAGCGAAACGAACTTCGAGCTGCGAAGCACTCAGTTCAGGTGCTTCCAGTTCAGAGGCATCGATCGCGGCAGCATAGTCGCCGGAGGCAGTCTCGCTCGCCTTATAAGCAGAGCCTTCGAGAAGACCGTCGCTAAGAAATTTGTTAAAGTCACTACCACCCTGCTCCTTGAAAGTCGCGTCGACGATCGAATACGCATCGGTGGTTTGAGCAGCAGCCAGGCGCGCGAGCACTTCCAACTCGTTGAAAGTTGGGAACAGAGGCTCGATCATCGGTTGCACCGGCACCAGCGTGCCATCGAAGGTGCGGCCATCGCCCCAGCTTTCGAGATAGTGCGATGCAGCGATTACGAGCTTTGCCGCCTGAGCGGTCTCGTTCTTTTCGGTGCCGAAGTAGATGCTCTCGTCGGCTTTGGCTTGTGCGGCTGCCCAGTCGAGATCGACAGGTGCGTTGTAAACGGGGTTTCCACCGAGGATCACGAGTGTCTTGACATCGCCCTCGTTGAGACGAGCAACGGCGTCGGCGATACCGGCTTCAGCGTCGGCCACTTCTAGATAGTTGATCGGTGCGGAGAGCGCTTCGTTGATCGCAATGACGATGGCATGCACCGACTTCGAAAGGTGTTCACCCGCGACCACGATGGCGTGGCCTTTATTGGCTGCGAGATCGGCGGCACACTCCTTGACCCACTTGGCGTCGACATCGAGCGATGCGGCAGCCGTCTTAGCTGCTGCCGGGAGACTGACACCCAAGGCGGCGGCAATCTGCGCAATGAACGCGCCCATTTGGCTACTACTAAGGCGGAGACGGTGATCGGCCATCGAGCCGGTCGAAGTCAAAGAACTTTCGACCGAATAGAGACGGCTCATCTTGGTCGCATCTTTCGAGTCTTTGACCTTTCGGGTCTTAACGAAGTCGCGAGCCAGACCGATCGAAGCATCGGCATTGAGAAGGAAATCGGCGTCGAGTGCCAGCACACGCTTGGCTTTGCTGAAATCGGGAATCGAACGCAGTGTTTTTCCGAATACAGCCTTGGCTGCTCGCTCGGAAGTGCTTTGGTCGATTGCAGTGTATTCTGCCCATGTCGCGGCAGGGAAAGTTTCCTTAATCTGGGCGACGAGTTTTGCGCGGCTAGGCGAGGTGCTCGGCTCAGCCAGAAAAACGAGGCCTTGACCACGATCACCACCCTCGGCGGCATGTGCCTTGTTGATCGCTGCTAGACGATCGCGCACTGCAGTCTCACTGATGCTGCTCTTGGTCGCACGATCCGGATCGTAGAGATCGAGAATGCTAGCCTGCGTGTAGACCGAAGTCGCACCACCGTATGGCTTGTAGCTAGGGTTGCCCTCGACCTTGGTCGGGCGACCCGCATGGGTCTCCACGATGACGGGCACATTGTCACGCACACCGGGCTGCGAGGTGGTGTAGTAAACGGGCACACCAGGAATGACGCTCTCCGGAGCTTTAGAATACGCTAGAATAGTCTGCTCTGGACGACGGCAACCAGCCATACCGAGACCAGCTAGGCCGAACGATGCGGCCATGACCTTCATGAAATGACGGCGGTTAACACCTTCCATTTCGGAGGCACCGGCGGGGAACTCGCGCTCGACCCAATCCTTAAAGGCTGGGGTTTCAGCGAGATCGTCGAGACTCTTCCAATAGCGGGGACCTGAAAATTCAGAATTTTTCATTACTTCTATAAAAATCGATTAACGGTGGCAGCCAGAACAGCTTTGCGGCGGATTGACTTTCCAGTCGTGTACGAAAGCGATGGCTTCTGCCTCAAATTCTTCGGTTTCGGGACGTTCCCAACCGAGATTATAAACCTCCTCGGGTGGGCGGATATACTCTTCCGGGTTGCGGTGACACTCTAAACAAAAGGCCATACTGAGAGGTTTGGTATGCTCAACCACATCCATCTCATCGACACGACCATGACACTCTACACAACTGATGCCGCGATTTACGTGCACCGCGTGGTTGAAGTAAACGTAGTCAGGCGTCTTATGGACGCGCACCCAAGGGATCGGCTCGCCCGATTCGTAGCTATCGCGCACGGGTGCCAGCATCGGGTCGTCCTTACGCACCATACTGTGACAAGTCATGCAGACTTGAGTGGCCGGCACATTGGAGTGCTCGGAGCGATCCACGAAAGTGTGGCAGTAACGGCAATCAATCTCCAACTGCCCCGCGTGGAGCGCGTGACTGAAAGCAACAGGTTGCGTCGGCGCATAGCCTACACGTGTATACTTTGGAGTTGCATAATAAGTCACGCCCAAGACGACCGCCGTGACAGTCATAGAAAGTGCTACTACTACTTTGATTGGGATCGTGTTGACCCACTTAGGAAATACATTCGCCATTGCTTATAGTCAGTAAAATTTGGTGAAGCTCTAAGCTGCCGAAAGACCTAAGCCTTACGCGCAACCGCCCCCTTGGCAGTGCGAACCCGCGCCATCGCACTAGGTTGAGCGCCCTGAGAGGCTGAGGACGCCTGACCTTTGCTGGTCATACGTGCAGTCGACGAAACAGCAAAGACGGCAGCCACTGCCAGTCCTGCTCGTTTGAAAAATCCTTTTCTGTTAATATTCTTTTCGCTATCCATGCCTATTAAAATGCACTGTTAAAAGTGCCGCTAAATCGCATGGCAACCGTTTTTTCCGATTCCTACCAAAACAATGGAACATATATTCTTAACAATTCTAGATAATGAGTGTCAGTCTCAAGAAGATTGGGGCTCAATTCCCTCTCAGCCCGCTTAGAATAGAGGATTAGCGAAATCACTTATCCTAATAAGCCCGGAATTTGCTAGAACTCGCTATAAAAGTAAACGACATGAAATAAGCTAAATGCATAGCGACCATTAGTCGGGCTGCTGACCACTCAATGATCATGGCTGAGCTTCTGGATATCTCCGCAAAGCACGTGCCGTCACCCAAAAACTCGAAACCAACATAATCACCACCGCAAGGATCGGATGCAGAAACCCTGCGGCGGCAAGCGCCATCCCTACGACATTGTAAGCGGCCGCATAAATCAGATTGCCCCTCAGTCGCTCGTGGATGCCTCTGGCCAGAACGATCGCCTGCGGGAGCACTTGGATACGGTCGCCCGTCAATTGCCCCATCGCGACGGATCGCGCCAGCCCGGTGCCAGAGTGCATCGCGATCGAACCGCTGGCCTTCGTCATGGCTGCCGCATCATTGATCCCATCCCCGACAAACAAGGGCGACTGGCCTGCCTCCATCGCCTCACTCACACGCCTGACTTTATCCGATGAACTCAAGCCCGGCTCAATCGTCACGCGCTCAGGTAGGGTCAACTCGGGCAAAGGGTCCCCCGTCAGGATGTGCGCCTGAATCTGCAAAGCTTCCAATCGCTGCCAGACCCCATCCACGCCCTCGCGGAGCCTTTCCTGCAAAACCAAACACGCGGCAGCCTGACCATCGACGAAGACGAAGACCCGCCTCCCCTTCGGTTCATGTAGCTGGCTCACGACCACTTCGATCTCGGCCTCAGCGCTCGCCAAACTCGCCTCACCCACTTGGACGAGATGGGCGGCCTCACTCAAGTGCAAGCGATACTCGATCCCCTGCCCCGCAAGCACTCGCAGATCATGCACCTCGACCGCTTCGTCGACCCCTTCAGCTTTCAAATACTGCGCCAAAGCACGCGCCACCGGATGCTCTAGCCGAGCCTCCGCCGCTAAGACCGAAGCCAACAAATCGGCGCGCCCAAGAGGCATGCCCACAGCCACCCAGAGCTCAGTGACCCGCAGTTCCGATTCGCTCAAGGTGCCCGTCTTATCAAAAAACACCTTACGCGTCCGCGCCAGAATATCGATCAAAGCCCCATCTCGACTCACTAATCCGAGCTGAGCCAAGCGAAAGAGCCCCTGCGAGATCGCCACCGGAGTGGCCAAGCCCAAGGCACAAGGGCAGGCCACCAGCAGCACCGCCATGCTATTGAGCACCGCATCCATCCAAGTGCCCATAAAGCCCCAAAAGATCGCCGTGCCCAAACTCACTCCCACCACAATCGGTAGAAAGAATCCGATCAACTCATTGGCTTGCGTCTGTAGCTCCGAAGGCCGCCCGTCCGCCGCTTCGACCGCTTGTAAAATCTCATCCAGCTCACGCGCCCCCGCAGACTTCTCCACCTCCACTTCAAAACGGCTATCCACCGCCCAAGTGCCCGCACGCACGCGATCGCCGACACGTCGCACCACTGGCAACGGCTCCCCCGTCAATCCAGTTTCTTGCACATAGCCCACGCCTCTTTTGATCACCCCGTCCAGAGTAAAGGCCGCTCCCGGCTCTACGCGGACACGCCTCCCCAGTGCAATTTCCGCAATCGACCTTTCGTCCCACTCGCCCGAATCGGACTGCACCAGCGCCCGATCAAAGCGCTCCCGAAGGCGCGCACTCTCCAACTTCATCTTCGCTTGCGAGCGCTCACCCAGCATCCGCCCGAAGGTGTAGATCGCGATCACGATGGCCACGACCTCGTAGAAGACATCGCCCTCTCCCGTCACTGAGCCGACCACCGAACCGAAAAAAGCCCCCAGCAAACTAACCGTAAAAAGACCTTCAATCGAAAGCCGCCGCCCGCGCAGCATACCAAAAGTCGAAGCAAAGAGCGGCCCGCCCAAGAAGGCCATCACCGCCACCGACGATAGAATTAGCCCCCCATGCAAAATCCAATAAGCGACCGAAGCATACGGAGGCGGCGTCATATTCAACGCCAACGAAAACATCATCCCCTGCCCCGCAAACACCCCCGCGATCGCGATCCGGAGCCACGCCCGTGAAAGCTTCAAATCCAGATCATCACAATCGTCCTCCCCGCGGCAAACAATCGCAGGTTTAGACGGCGCAGGCTGAGCATCCAAAGACATCAAACAAGCTAAGCGAGTGGCCTCGGATTGACCAGCGCTGGAGACTTTTTTATGAAACGCTCGTCGTGAAAGTAGAGACCCATAGTCGCCTCACTTAGCTCGGCCATCACCTCCTGATTCAAACCCCACCGATTACGACGCGCCCGTTCTTTCAAACGCGAATGCACCTCATCGAATATACCTCGTATCATCATTGTAGCCACAGAATCAAAGGGACATCATAGTGCATGCGCGGCAACTAGAATTTGAGAAACTAAGCTCGCGTTTGCACCGAGCTCGGCGCGCAACCCATGATCTTTCGAAAGACGCGTGAAAAATGAAGCGGATCCTCAAAACCAACCTGCACCCCGACCGCGCCGACCTGCAGTTGCCCATCGCGCAACAAGAGCCAGGCCGCACTCATCTTACGATGCAGGAGCACCTGGTAGGGAGACTCTCCATGATATTTTTTAAAAATGCGACACAGATACTCGCCCGTATAGCCAGATCGTTCTGCCAAATTAGAAAGTGAATGCAGATTTTTGTACTCACGCAGCAAGATATCCATCGCCAAATCATAGACGACTCGCGAACCCGTTTTCTTACCACGGACAGTTCCTTGATGGCGTGTCAATAGGGCGAGCAAAACTGCCTCCAACCCATCGACCACTTGAGCGGTTTGCGCATCGCCGCGCGCTCCTTCTCCCACGATTCGATCTAAAATCCCAACCAGTGAAGTGACTTCCCCGAGCTGGATAACCTTCCCCGGGCGAAGCTCAGCTTGATCCCAATTTTCTGGAAAACTCGTGCCACCACAGACAAAGAAATACTTCCGAAAAGGATGCTCTGCCTCATTACCAAAATGCTGTGCGACCCCCGGCCCGTGCGTGAAAACGGAACCATGACTGAGGTGCCGCATCTGCTTCCCTTCACGAAAGAACCCATGCCCCCCCACGACGACCTCTAATGTCCAAAAGGGGAAATCATTTCGTTCAATAAAGTAATCTGGGGCACACTCCTCGTAGCCCGCCATAAAGATACGACCCACCGCATCCGATGGACGAGAAAAGTTTGCATATCTCGCCTTTTTGACCTGTGGCGACAATTCCAATGGGAAATTCTTCATTTTATAGACACATCATAAATACCGTTCAATAATATCCATACCATGTCAGAAATACCTCTATCCAAAAAGATCAAATTCTGCTATTTTCGACTATTCTGCAATAGAACACCCCTGATTAGTTCCATCTGAGGACTGCACAGGCTCACAACACGACTACTACCCGATGAATACCGATTCCAAACCTGCCATTATCCCGAAGCAATTTCTGCTCACCTTCATTCTGACCACTTGCTGTTTTTCGCTCTGGGGTTTTGCCAATGATTTCACCAACCCCTTGGTCAAGGTATTTGAGCAAGTCTTCATCATTACGACAGGTCAGTCGTCATGGCTACAGTTCGCCTTCTATACTGGCTATTTCTGCATGGCGATTCCGGCAGTGATGTTCATTCGTAAATTCTCCTACAAGGCTGCGATTATGCTCGGCCTCGGACTTTACGCAACGGGCGCACTGATCACGATTCCAGCGAGTTTGACCGCACAGTTTGCATTCTTCTGCCTCGCGTCCTACGTCATCACTTACGGCCTCGCATTTCTGGAAACTGCATGTAACCCCTACATTTTGGCCATGGGGCCGCCCGAGACGGCCACACAGCGTTTGAATCTGGCTCAATCCTTCAATCCGATTGGTTCAATTATCGGTATGAGTGTGGCCTCCTTAGTCTTAGCACCCAATTTGGTGGTCACTGACATTAGCAATGAGATCAAAAATGAGAATCCTGCCTACACTCAATATTTGATTACAGACACGACAGCACTTCCAGAAGGCGCAGTCCTCGCCAAAGATGCCGGATCCGTCACCCTCAAAGATGGTGCAGTGGTTGCAGTCTACGCAGACGGCATTCCAGATTTTGAAAGTGAGTCTGGCGCCTTAGGCGGTGCGCTCCCTAATGTAATGAAGGGAATCCGCTCGGCTGAGCCTGATCAATTCAACGAAATCCAACAAACTGACCTCGGATATGTGCGGGGGCCCTATATGGTGATCGCCGGTGTGGTGTCAGTTTTCTTTCTGATTTTCGCTTTCAGCAAAATGCCCTCCTTCAAAGAGGATGAGGCAGAAGCCCCCTTCTTTGAAATCGCCAAGAGATTGTTGACCCGCGCCCGCTTCGTCGAAGGTGTTCTCGCTCAGCTCTTCTACGTCGGCGCTCAAATCATGTGCTGGACCTTCGTTATCCACTACGGAATGGAGCAAGTCGGCCTGAGCCTTTCCGAAGCACAGAACTACAATATCGTCGCAATGGTCATTTTCATCTGCAGTCGGTTTATTTGCACATTCTTACTTCGCTACTTCCGCCCGAGTCTCATGCTGCTGACTTTTGCCATAGCAGGCTTCTGTTGCACACTTGGAGCCATCTACCTGCCCGGGCAAACAGGCCTCATCTCACTCGTTCTAGTTTCAGCCTGTATGTCACTCATGTTCCCAACCATCTACGGGATCGCACTGAATGGCCTGAAAATCGAAGAAGCCAAATTAGGTTCCGCATTCCTAATCATGTCGATCGTCGGTGGTGCCGTGCTGACTAAGCTTCAAGGAGGCGTCATTACAGATTACGGCGTGCGCATCTCGTTCTGGTTGCCAGCAGGTTGCTTCGTCATGATCGCACTCTATGGCCTTCGTTGCTTCCTCTCGCACGATAAAAGTCACCTGTCTACTTAAGTTTTAATCTTTCATCTCAAAAAAGTATATCATGAACAAGCACCCCTTCACCTTCCCGAAGATCGGCATTCGCCCCACAATCGATGGACGCCTTGGCGGCGTCCGCGAGTCACTCGATGACATCACGATGGGCATGGCTAAACGTGTTGCGAAACTCTTCTCCGATCAGTTACGTAATCTCGACGGCAGCCCCGTCGAATGCGTGATCGCCGACACTAACATCGGTGGCGTCCGTGAAGCGGCTGCATGTGAAGAAAAGTTCCAGCGCGAAGGCGTGGGGCTCAGTCTCACCGTAACGCCTTGCTGGTGCTATGGCTCCGAGACGATGGACATGGATCCACATCGCCCGAAAGCGATTTGGGGCTTTAATGGCACTGAACGCCCCGGCGCGGTTTACCTCGCAGCCGCACTAGCAGGCCATACACAAAAAGGCATTCCAGCCTTCGGCATCTATGGTAAAGACGTGCAAGAAGCTGGCGACGAGACCATGCCAAAGGATGTCGTCGACAAACTGCTTAACTTCGCGCGAGCCGGACTCGCCGTCGCCTACATGCGCGGCAAAGCCTACCTCTCGATGGGTGGCACCTCCATGGGCATCGCCGGTTCTGTCGTCGATTCGTCCTTCTGGGAGCGTAGCCTCGGCATGCGCGTCGAAGCAATCGACATGACAGAATTTGTCGGTCGCATGAGCAAGGGCACTTACGATCAAGCAGAATTTGAAAAAGCGCTCGCATGGGTCAAAGATCACTGCCCCGAAGGTGCCGACTACAACAGCGATGCCACCAAGCGCAGCCGCGAACAACTCGACAGCGAATGGACCGACTCGGTGAAGATGGCACTCATCGCCCGCGACCTCATGGTCGGCAATGACAAGCTGGCCGAAGCAGGCTACGGCGAACAAGCCCAAGGCCACTACGCCATCGCCGCCGGTTTCCAAGGCCAGCGCCAGTGGACCGATCACTTCCCCAATGGCGACTTCATGGAAGCCATGCTCAATACTTCCTTCGACTGGAACGGCAAACGCCCGCCCTACATCGTGGCGACCGAAAACGACGCGCTCAACGGCGCGGGCATGCTCTTCGGCCAACTATTGACTAACAGCGCACAGATCTTTGCCGACCTCCGCACTTACTGGAGCCCCGATGCCGTCGCACGCGTCTCCGACGGCTACAAGCTCGAAGGTGCCGCCGCTGATGGCATCCTCCACCTAATTAACTCCGGCCCCGCCGCACTCGATGGCACCGGCGATCAGAAAGATGCCGACGGCAAGCCTACGATGAAACCCTTCTGGGAGATCACCGACGAAGAAGTCGATGCTAGCCTAAAGAACACCACTTGGCACCCATCCATCACCGAATATTTCCCCGGTGGCGGCATGAGCACACGCTTCAAAACAAAGGGCCGCATGAAGGCGACTATGATCCGCCTCAACCTCGCGTCCGGCCTCGGCCCTTGCTTGCAGGTCGCAGAAGGCTGGACAGTGGAACTGCCTGAAAACGTGCACGACGCATTAGACGAACGCACCAACCCCACTTGGCCGACCACATGGTTCGCACCCCGCCTCACAGGCGAAGGTGCTTTCCGCTCGACCTACGAAGTCATGAACAATTGGGGCGCCAATCACTGTGTAATGACCGCCGGCCACGTCGGCGACCTTTACATCACGCTGGCATCCATGCTCCGCATCCCCGTCTACATGCACAACGTCGAAGAGGAACGCATCTTCCGCCCCAGCGCATGGCGCGCATTTGGCACCGCCGACCTCGAAGGCGCTGACTTCAGAGCTTGCCAGTCTTTCGGCCCCCTCTACACCTAAGCACTTCCTCCAAGCGCCCGTGGTGCCTAGCAGCAAGGGCGCTTTTTCTTAGGATCCCGAACCCATCCATCATCATGCTAAAAGGCATCTCTCCTCTCATCTCTCCCGAACTGCTCGCCGCATTGGCCACGATGGGCCACGGCGACGAAATCATCCTAGCCGACGCCCACTTCCCCGGAGACTCGTTCAACGATTACGTCATCCGCGCCGACGGCCTACGCATCCCCGATCTCTTGGAAGCGATCCTTCCCTTGTTCGAACTCGATGCATACGTGAGCGCCCCACTCGCCATGATGGCTCCCGTCGAAGGCGACACGCTCGACCCACAGGTCGAAGCCGACTACCGCACCGCAATCAATAAGCATGCACCGAAAGCACCAGCCATTGAGCGCATTGATCGCTTTGCATTCTATGACCGCGCTGAAGGCGCATTCGCCGTCGTCATGACGGGTGAGACCGCCAAATACGGCAACATTTTACTGAAAAAGGGCGTCACACCGATTCAGCATTAGAAAACTGGCTCTTGATCTCACTCAAAGGGCACCTCCGGAAACCTATAATTGATTGAATGAGTTCAAGATTGTGAAGAAATGCAGGAGAGGGTTCACCCCTCGACCCGTGTAGATACGCAGGCTCGGAGGTCGAGGGATCAACCCTCTCCTACAAAAAATGAATTGATCGGAGGCTCGTGGAGGTTTCCAGAGGTGCCCAAAAGTGAAACCTTGTCCTTGAAGCTCTCGAATCCGCTCAATCCTTGGCACCATATTCGGATGATACATTTGATAGCCCGCATCTGTGGTGTCGGCCACAGAGAGTAAGCCCTCCTTCATCCTAGAAAGATGAGTTAATGGCCGCAAAAATGCGCAAAAGACGCAAAACCAAATAGATGTAGGTTTTGAGACCTCGCCCTCGATTCATTTCATTCTAAAAACGGCAGTTCAAGTAGCTTCAATTCTCTAAACCGTTAATGGACGTTAATTAAGTAGCCCGCCAAATTGGCGATAGAGTGAAAATAGAGCAGATGGTTGCGGTGATTTATAAAGCCTTATTTCTCATTTAGTTCTGAGATCATATTAACGTGCATTAACGTTTATTAACGGTTCAACTCATCTGTTTAAATTCATGCAAAACCATAAAGTGTCACTTCACCGTTTGTTAATTTTATTTTGATCGATAACGCGCACTAAAGAGCAAGCCACCGCAGTTGGTTTGTCGATCCACGAGCAAAAAGTTCACATTCTCGATCGCACCTTCGCTATCGGGCAGCTCGCGCGCAGGGATACCGGTCGCGATACCGAAAAAGCCGTAGAGTAACTTAAGCCAAATTCTTGCACGTAGTCGACGCCAGCCTCGCGCGGGGAGGCAAAAATCAGAGAGTAACCAATCGCAATCCGGCAGCGCGCGGGTTGCGAGGAAGTCAATCAAGCGCACGACTTCGGCATGCTCAAAGTTATCAAAAAAGAACAGCGTGACAATCAGATCAAAGGACGCCTCTGGCAGCCCCGTTTCCAGCAAGGGTTGTACGACAAACTCAATCCGCTCCGTGCCTAAGTCTGCCTGACGCAAGCGCGCCTGCGCCCGCGCCACCATCCCCGCGCTCGGCTCGACCACCGTGATGGCTGCCTCTGGGAACTGCCTCACAAACGACAGTAAAAACGAACCATCCCCCTCCCCCACAATCAAGACTCGACGCGGCGACGACACCCCCGCCAAGCGCACCAACTGCCCCGTCCGCGCCCGCTGCAAAGCGCCGCCCATCGTGCATCTTTCGAGGCACTGGTAAAAGGGAGCGAGGCGGGAGTAGGACATGGGAGTCGGAGGTTCAGAGAGTCAGGGGGCAGGCGTCAGAAGCCTCGCTCTTATAGATGCAGAATATTTCTTCATGCCAATATCTCCAGATCGGGCTGCATGACCTGCTGCACTCGGTTGATTTCAGCATAACGATAAATTGGATCCATCACATTACGGTCTCTACGGATTAGATCCTTTAGCGCTTCCAGGCAAACATCTAGACCCAACTGCTTTCAACCTGCCCCCGAATGGACTCTCAAAGCTGCTGCACCAGAACCGCTGCAATGGTCAGGCCTGAGCCTGCAAAGAGCAGGAGATAACTCGCCCGCATCCAGAGAAACTTCGGGCGAATGAGATCGTGGCTGATATGGTAGATGTCGCGCACCAGCGCACTGGTTAAACCTTCCGGTTTCTGCATGAGCGTCTGCATCCGCTCCATGTATTCGCTCTCAGTGAATCGGCTGATCCCCGAAAAGTGCATCAACTGGCACTCGCACTCGTTCACCGCGCGGTAACGCTTCGGCAGGAGGCTCATCAACGCGCAGCCCGCACTCGACAAGGAGAATACCAAAAAGACGCACATCGCCACCCGCAACATATGCTGGCTCAGCGTGGCCACCGACAGCGGAATCAAAAACGCATAGATCGCCAGCACCACCTGCGCGCGCCGATCCGCCAGTGCAATAAATTGGATGTGCTTGTTCAACACCGCCGTCAACACGCCCGTCCGCCGCAAAGCTAGCCACCGTGGATCTCCCGCTTCCTCCGTATACATAAGCTAAACCATACAGAAGCGCGCGCCCTTGTCAGCACCTTATCCAGACATCAATCTTCGCCCCCTGTCTCCCCGCCCCCTGTCTCCCGCCCCCTGTTTCCCGCCCCCTGTCTCCTGCTCCCGATTCCCCGCACCTGTAGTCACGCCCGTTCTATCACAGAGACGCCATTATCATCCAGAAATCAATCTTCGTCATCTGCCTGCTGCTCTCCTGCTCCCTGTCATCTGCCCCGAATGACACAAAGTTAAGGAGTGAATCAAAATACGTCTTAATCATAATCTCAAGGCGTTGTGATCGAGTTGATTGAGAACTCGAAAAGGGGATTAGGATTAAGAAGGCGGTTTTATATACTGCCGCGCATCAAGATTTGTGAAAACATAATGAGTGAAGCAGCTCTTAAAGTGTGCGTATTGGCCAAGCCGTTTCGAGCATCAGATTGCCGTAAGTGCTCC
>Ga0222662_1000693_pt1 | contig 23818 bp, 24 predicted proteins | sample AntAcemetagen600_FD_179821 | JGI IMG/M metagenome (GOLD analysis project Ga0222662, IMG submission 179821) | Saline water microbial communities from Ace Lake, Antarctica - #600 | ecosystem: Environmental > Aquatic > Non-marine Saline and Alkaline > Saline | place: Antarctica: Ace Lake...
GCACAATACTTTGCCAGAATAAGAGGGTATATCTCTACGGTAAAGAAAAATCACCAAAATGTACTCCATAGTTTAGCTACCGCTTTTCAAAATGCTCCCTTCATTCCTGTTTTGGGTGAATAGTTACATTAATTCAAAATCTAAAACTTCAGTTTGTAGACATCGTCAAGCATATCGTTATTACTAAAGTCCACTTCTAAATCTTTGACAATCCCTGAACCTACTCCATATACCCAACCGTGTAGATGAAGTGCTTGTCCGTTGTTCCAAGCATTTTGAACAATGGCAGTTTTAGCCAAATCGTGAACCTGCTCCCGAACGTTCAATTCAACAAATCGGTTGAATTTAGCCTCTTCATCCTCCATCAATTCGAGTTCATCTTGATGAAACCTGTAAACATCCTTGATGTGTCTAATCCAGTTATCGATAATCCCGTAAGAACTGTTTGTCATGGCAGCTTTTACCCCACCACAGCCGTAATGGCCACAGACAATTATATGGCTCACTTTGAGTACGTTAACGGCATAATCTAGCACGCTTAGCATATTCAAATCGGAAGGGATAACCATGTTTGCAATGTTCCTATGAACGAATACTTCACCTGGTTGTGCACCTATTATTTCGTTTGCAGGAACACGACTATCTGCGCATCCAATCCAAAGTACGGGTGGTTGCTGTCCGTTTGCCAGTTTTTTGAAGAACTCAGGGTCTTCTCCCAGCTTGGTTTTTACCCATTGACGATTGTTGTCAATAAGCTGTTTATAAAATGCTTTTTCTTTCATGTTAACAAGTTTATCGTTTTTGAACTGTTAATTATTTGATTACGCTGGCCACCATTTTCATGGATATCGAATCGTAACTGGATTTCTCCTTCGTTAGACCTACAATTTCTATTTGATCGTTCTTATGCTTTTGTGAGTTTTTGAAATTATCAATGATTTCTACCACATCTGGGTGTATGAATATACTCCGCGTTGCATCAATACGAATTGACTTTCCTGCTTCCACTTTCTCCAATAGTTGAAGCACAGCTCCTTTGTTTAGAAACGTAACATGCTCAGATAGTTCAATCACCAACACTTCACCCTCTTCTCTACTCTTAAGGAAATAAGATGTCTTCAGGTTCTCAAAAAGAATATGGAAGACTCCAACAGCCATACCTAAACAAATTCCAACGAGTAAATCGGTAAATACAATTCCTAAAACGGTGACTATGAATGGAACGAATTGAATTCTTCCTGCCTGATACATTTGTTTGAACAACGCTGGTTTTGCCAATTTGTATCCTACCACCAAAAGAATGGCGGCTAAACTCGCTAATGGAATCATGTTCAGAATTGCAGGTGCAAGCATCACACTCACTAGAATCAACACTCCATGAAAAATGGCGGATACTTTGGTCTTACCTCCAGATTGAAGGTTGGCGGAGCTCCTTACAATTACCTGAGTGACTGGTAATCCACCAATAAAGCCTGAAATGGTATTTCCAACTCCTTGTGCGAATAGCTCTCTGTTTGCTGGTGTTACTCGTTTTTGTGGATCCAACTTGTCTGTAGCTTCAACACAAAGTAAGGTTTCTAGACTGGCTACAATAGCCATGGTAAGCGCCACCATCCAAACTTGAGGGTTTGTAATAGCGCTAAAATCAGGGAAGGTGAATTGGTTCAGAAAGCCTACAAAACCATCAGGCACGGGTAAGTTTACCGTGTGTTCACCTACAATTTGTAATGTAGCTGAGCCAGCAAAAACTAAGTTCAAGCCAATACCAACCGCAACCGCCACAATTGGTCCTTGCACTATCTGAAACAACTTAATCTGCTTCATGAATTTCTGTTCCCAAAGAATCAAAATCAGCAGCGATACTACAGCCACTACCGTTGCTCCGGTGCTAACAAAATCTTTTATGTGCAAGAGCTCTGTGAAAGTGTTATATCCATCCGCTTGAAAGAAGTCTAAATCGCCTTCGTAATCTTTATCGTAACCGAATGCGTGAGGAATTTGCTTCAGAAAAATGATAATTCCAATGGCGGCAAGCATTCCTTTTATAACTGCCGATGGGAAGTAATATCCAATAATCCCAGCTTTTAGGACGCCAAGTATTATCTGGATTACCCCGGTCAGAACAACTGCCATAAGGAAGACCTCAAATGAGCCAAGGTCTTGGATGGCTGTAAGTACTATCACAGCCAATCCTGCAGCTGGACCACTTACTCCTAACTGTGAGCCACTTAACAGCCCCACCACTATACCACCGACCATTCCGGCTATGATACCTGAGAAAAGTGGAGCTCCCGATGCTAATGCAATTCCTAAACAAAGAGGAACTGCTACAAAAAAGACCACGATACCAGCGGGAATATCGGAGCCCATATTTTTCAAATATGTTTTCATAATAAATCGTGTTGACCTTTCGACAGTTTGTCTGTTCGAATTCGGTCGATTAAAAAATTGAATTTGAGGATGTGCTAGGACTGCTGCATCAAGAAAAGATGCAGGCATAAATCAACACGAGTAATCGGGTGGTGGAGATGGAACATCATCCACATGCGACTGATAGAAATTTACGTTTTGGAAAAAAGCCAAGCTTTGGGTAAGGGAAACTGAATATCTATGATCCAAGAAGTCGAACTCCTCTAATTCTTTCTTCTTATTCTCTTCTTTTTCAGATTCTTTGTTCTCTTCCTCGTTCTCTACTAATTCAGCAACCAAGAAGTCGAGATCAGAAAGAAAACCAAATTCAACAACCACTTTCTCCATAGTTGGAGTTAGTAGCGTTAGACACATCAAAAGAATTACGAGTTTTTGCAAGGCTGGCTTTGTTCTACTGCGAAAATACTTAATCACAATTTATGAACGTCATAAGCTTCGTTAATGTTTGCGCAGCCAATTACATAGGCCCCATAGGAGTTTTAATTGCTCTTCTACCATCACATTTACGTGCTTGATGGGAACTAGTGCATGAAGTTACGACCAAGCCAAAAATGAAAATGGCGACCATAGCAAATGATATGTTTTTGAATCGATTCATGGTGTTTAAACGGTACAAACACCTGGTTATTATGCCAACATGTTACAGGTATGAGATACAGACAGGGCGCTACGAATAGCATCACTATCTGCTAAACGAAGTATTTCTCTATTTCATCTTTGCGTTTAACCTTTACATCACAAGGGCGATTATACTTCAGATAGCTGCTTCAGTATGTCTTGCGCAGCTGTAGCAATTACGGTTCCTGGTCCGAAGATAAAGGCTACTCCATTTTCAAAAAGGAAGTCGTAATCCTGACGGGGGATAACACCGCCTGCTACAACCATAATATCTTCTCGGCCATAGTTCTTCAGTTCTTGAATTACAGCGGGCACGAGCGTTTTATGTCCACCAGCAAGTGAACTTACACCCACAATGTGAACGTCATTTTCAACGGCTTGCTTTGCTACTTCTTTTGGAGTTTGAAAAAGAGGACCGATATCTACATCAAAACCAATGTCTGCAAATGAGGTGGCAATCACTTTTGCCCCTCTGTCATGACCATCTTGTCCCATTTTGGCAACCAGAATCCGAGGTCGTCTTCCCTCCTCCTCGGCAAACGCATCTGCCGCATCTTGCGCGGCTATGAACTCCTGGTTGTTTTTCACCTCTCCCGAATATACACCTGAAATGGAACGGATTACAGCTTTGTATCGGCCGAACTCCTTTTCCATCGCATCGGATATTTCTCCTAAAGTTGCACGTTTCCGTGCAGCATCCACCGCTAACTCTAGCAGATTTCCCTCCTTGGTTTTGGCGCACTCTGTAATTGCTTCCAATACGGCTTGAACAGCCTTTTCATCACGCTTCGCTTTTACTTCAGACAGGCGCTTTAGCTGCCCCTCACGTACGGCATTGTTGTCTACTTCGCGAACATCCATTTGCTGCTCCTCATCCAATCTAAACTCATTGACTCCAACAATCACCTCTTCTCCACTATCAATTCGTGCTTGTTTGCGAGCCGCTACTTCCTCAATTCTCATTTTGGGCAAACCAGTCTCAATGGCTTTTGCCATCCCTCCAAGTTCTTCTACTTCTTCAATCAGTTTCCACGCCTTCTCGCAAAGATCATTCGTCAACTTCTCTACATAATAAGAACCGCCCCAAGCATCTATGCTTTTGCAGATGTCGGTTTCATTCTGAATAAAAAGCTGCGTATTTCGTGCAATCCGAGCTGAGTAATCTGTTGGCAAAGCAATGGCCTCATCCAACGAATTGGTGTGCAGACTTTGGGTTCCACCAAAGACGGCAGCCATCGCTTCCATGTTGGTTCTCGCTACGTTATTGTACGGGTCCTGCTCCGTTAAACTCCAACCAGAAGTTTGACAATGGGTTCTCAATGCCATACTCTTGGCCAATTTCGGGTCGAATTGCTTAACCAACTTTGCCCAAAGTATTCGGCCTGCACGCAACTTAGCTATCTCCATAAAGAAGTTCATACCGATGCCCCAGAAAAAGCTCAGTCTAGGAGCAAAATCATCGATTTTCAATCCTGCCGCTATTCCCGTTCGGATGTACTCCAAACCATCTGCAAGTGTGTAAGCCAACTCAATATCGGCTGTTGCTCCAGCCTCAAGCATGTGATAGCCAGAAATACTTATGCTGTTAAACTTGGGCATCTTCTCGGCCGTGTACCGAAAGATGTCGCTGATGATATGCATGCTTGGCAATGGCGGATAGATATACGTATTCCGTACCATGAATTCCTTCAGAATATCATTCTGAATTGTCCCTATCAATTGCTCTGGCTTCACGCCTTGCTCTTCTGCCGCTACGATGTAAAATGCCATGATTGGTAAAACCGCTCCATTCATGGTCATGGAAACAGACATCTTATCCAATGGAATTTCATTGAAGAGGATTTTCATATCCTCAACGGTATCAATGGCTACACCTGCCTTACCTACATCACCAACCACTTTTTCGTGGTCACTATCATAACCACGATGCGTAGCAAGGTCGAATGCTACGGAAAGCCCTTTCTGTCCTGCTTCAAGGTTTCTGCGATAAAAAGCGTTGCTTTCCTCTGCTGTTGAAAAACCAGCATACTGCCGGATTGTCCAAGGTCTGCTAACGTACATGGAGCCGTATGGTCCGCGCAAGAATGGTGGTAAACCTGAAACGAAATCGATGTGTTCGAGGTCTTCAATTTCAGCTTTGTAATTGTCGGCTGTTACCTGAATTCCTTCTGGACTATCAAAAGACTCGCCCATCTCGGTTGTTTCGAGCTCTGAGGTTCTTAGATAGAATTCGGTGTCTTTAAAATCTGGTTTCATTGCTTTTCTTTCGTTTTCACAGCGACAAAGATGGAAGACACGTCATTCTTAACTTGTTTCAGAATCTGAATAATAGACCCTGAAACAAGTTCAGAATGACGAACCTATGACTTAAACCCTTTCAGAAAGTCTCCCATGTTTCTCCATTTCCCTCTGTGTAATTAATCCTCCTCTTCCACTTTATCGTTCGACTCTTCAAAAGGCGATGGGAATTTATTTGTCCCGACTAATACACGCGCCAAGCTTTCTACTTCATCGTAATATGCTTGATCCGACTTAGAGAATTCATCTTCTAAGAAATCGTTGGCTGCACAAACCGAATAGCCACCCTTTTCTTCTATTTCCAAGAAGAAATCCCACGCCTTTTTTCCTATAATATCTGTTAGATGCTCTACATAATAACTTCCAGCAGCAGGATCTATTACTTGATGCAAGCGTGCTTCTTCTTTCATCAAATGCTGGGTATTGATGGCCATTCTATCCGCCAATTCTGGTTCGTCTTGTCTGAATGGGTTGATAGTTAAACTATCTACTGAGCCAAATACTGCACTCATTGCCATCGCGTTTTCGCGCAGTAGGTTTATAGGTGTATCCATGCTACTCAAATGGCGTTCGCCTGTTTGAGCATGCACCCACGTATTCCATCTTTTGGTTGAAGCACCATGTTGCTGCATAACGCGCGCCCACAAAAAGCGCATTAATCTAAATTTTGCAACCTCAGGTATAAAAGAGCCCCCAACCGCTAAACTGAAACCAATATTATCAGACACCTGTTCGAGTGAAATACCGTTCTCACGTAATCCGTTTAACAACTCATTTCCCCAAGCTAAGGTGGTACCCAATTGCTGAGAAATGTTGGCGCCTTTCATATAAAACTGCTGGCAATCCAAACCAATTGCTCCAAACGCATGGCGATTGTTATCCTTAATTAAAGCAGTTGCTAAATCGGCATTGATGTTTTCAAACCAAAACCCACCCATTAGATCTTCGGCTGCGTAGCCGTTTTTCTCAGTCCAATCGAAATAATCGGCTTGAAAACGTAATGGATTGTAGGCGTTGGTGAAAGAAAGTGCAATTGCATCTACGATTATACCATCAAACAAGGCATCAAATTCATCTCGTGCGAAATCGTGTCCGTTTAAATCAATTGTAATAGCAGACGCGCCCAAGGATAACTTGTGCAGTATCTCTAATCTAGTGTCTTCCACGTTTTCTACGCGTACATCAGTACAAATCAGCCAATCGTTATTATGCTGGTCAAACCGTAACGGACGAATGCTTTGCCCGTACATCGGTAGCTTCTCGGTTTCGGCACGGAAGTACGCTGGTTTAGCCTGAAAGCCATCGCTTGCCAACCATTGATTGAGTTGGTCAATGTCCGCTCCTTTCAGCTCTTTCTCTGTAAGCTTTTTCCAATCTGGCAGCTTGGGCACTTCAAATTCTTCGAATAGTTGTGACATGGTTCAAATGTAAGAATTGAGATGTCAGATGAGAGATTTCAGACATCAGATATCAGATATGACATTCCTCGCCCCATCGGAGTGACAGAACCTATATAGCTATCTCCTCTGTCATGCTGACGTTAGCAAGCATCGCCAAACTCAATGCTCCTATGTGCCAGATAGCGCGCGTTTGCAACGCCTGCTACGTATTGGCTTGGTTGGTTACGGAGATGTCAGATGAGAGATTTCAGATATCAGATATGACACTCCTCGCCCCCTCGGACTGACAGAGCCTATATAGCTATCTCCTCTGTCATGCTGACGTTAGGAAGCATCTGAATACTCAATTACTGGCCACGGAACTTTATCATACCCATCAAAGAAGCATTCGCTATTTAAAGGAGCCATTGTTAGGACACCCGCTTATTGAACAGGCTCAGCGGTGAAATAAACAATTGATGCTGGCGGTGAAACATTAGCAGCTGGATGCTAAACATTAGCATCCGGCATTAAAGCATTAGCATCTGGCACTAAAGCATTAGCATCTGGCACTAAAGCATTGGCATCTGGCACTAAAGCATTAGCATCTGGCACTAAAGCATTGGCATCTGGCACTAAAGCATTGGCATCTGGCGCTAAAGCATTGGCATCTGGCAGGGAAACAATTGCATCTGACAGTAAACATTAGAGTCTGGCAGCAAAGCATTAGCATCTGGCACTAAAGCATTAGCATCTGGCGCTAAAGCATTGGCATCTGACACTAAAGCATTAGCATCTGGCACTAAAGCATTGGCATCTGGCGCTAAAGCATTGGCATGTGGCAGGGAAACAATTGCATCTGACAGTAAACATTAGAGTCTAGCAGCAAAGCATTGAAAAAGAGAGGACTCAGATAGCGCATTTGCAACGCCTGCTACGTATTGGCTTGTTGGTTAGGGGCACGCGTTGTAAACGCGCACCAGCGGGATGGAGTATGACGAGAAGCCAATTTCCGACACCACCACAGAACCAACCTCTATAGCAGTCGGCAACTGGGAGATAATTACCATTCAAGGAAAACGCAGGTATTTGGTGACTGGTCTTATTACCGGAAAGAGCTATCGTTTCCGTGCTGCAGCACAAAACAGTGCGGGCATAGGTTCTTATAGTGGCGAAGCGCAAAGCGTGGCGCGCTAATGGGCTGAGGGTTGGTTATAGATGCTGAAACAAGTTCAGCATGACTCACTGAACAAATTCATGCTTTTCTCTTACAACTCCATAACTTTGATGATATTAACTGGGCAAACCTTGACGGCTTTGTCGGTGACTTCTCGGCACCATTAAAACTCAGGTTACGGAACGAGAGAAAGAAGTACTTAGGTCTACTTTTTGGTGATTGTGGAAACGCGAATCGCTTTTCTTTCCCTTGGCTCTTGCTATCTGCTCTTCTTCCGGAAGTTGTGTGAATTCTAAACACTCCGAAGTACAGCAGCCTCCGTTCGCTTCATTGCATTTATCGCACTGAATAAATAGAAGATGACAAGTCTTGTTTTTGCAGTTCACGTGTTCATCACAAGGCTCCCCGCATTGATGACAATTTGCGATTACATCTTCTGAAATTCTCTCTCCTAACCTGTCGTCAAACACAAAATTCTTCCCAATAAATTTGTTCTCGATGCTTTCATCTCTTTCAAGTTGTCTCGCATAATCTACTATGCCGCCATTGAGCTGGTTTACATCCTTAAATCCATAGTGTTTAAAATAGGCTGAAGCCTTTTCGCATCTAATTCCGCCAGTACAATAGAGTAGAATTTTCTCATCCTCTTTGCCTTTAAGTTCTTCTAGAACTTCAGGTAATTCTTCTCTAAATGTTTCAGAATTGGGACAGATGGCTCCTTCGAAACGCCCAATCTCACTTTCGTAGTGATTCCTCATGTCCACCACTATAGCACCCCTATCAATTGCCTCATTCCAAGCTTTGGCATCCATGTGAGTTCCCACGTTTGAGATATCATATTCGCCATAATCCAACCCGTCTGCAACGATTTGGTTTCTTGTTTTAAGTATGAGTTTAAAAAAAGACTTTCCATCATCCTCAATGGCAATCTTTTGATGCATATCGGCTAATTCCTCCCTGCTGTGCAACACTTTGATGAATTCCGTCCAATTGTGCACTGGAACAGAAATTTGAGCATTAATGCCTTCTTTGGCTATGTAGACTCTTCCAAAAACCCCAAGATTGCTCCAATCTTGGTACAAATCATTCCTCATAACCTCAGGTTCAACGATATCTACGTAGCGATAGAAAGAAGTAGTTCTTCTTTCAAAATCTTCAGCGTGAAGTGCAGCTATTGCATCCTCATGACCTAGACGGTTTATAAGCTTCTTCTTTCCAGCGTTAGGATCCATTATAATTGAATTTAAAAGACAAAGTTAGGGCTAGCTTTTTTATTTACATGATTAGAAACAAACGAAGAAGATATAAACGTTGATTCATCTTCGAAAACAGACTGAAGAGTTATTACTTCATAATAGAAACACGCTGTACTGACTCCGTTTCGTCAGCCTTTACCTTCACGATGTAGTGTACTGAGTTTAGCGTACTCATATGCAGCAAAACAACTTCAGATTGTTGTCTGGTACTAATGCTCTGATTAAGGCACGACCTCCCACTTAAATCATACACGTCAATATCCAATTGTTTAACGATATTGCTCATGCTGATGGTAACCAACGAATCAGGTATAAGGTTTTGGTAAATAGCCGATTACCTTTCGGGCAATGAAATACACCGTTCAAAACGCTCCATTTCCAATCAAACAACTCAATTGGTTGTATGGTTTTTTAGTGGGCGGATTGATGTTCCTTACCTTTTCATTGATACGTCTCACCCAACGGGTAAAATACATTGGCAAGGAGAATTTGAACTCAAGCCCTAACCATATTTATGCTTTTTGGCATGAGAATCTGCCACTACATTTTACCACCAATCTGCAAATGAAAAAGCCGCAGATATGGCTTCAGCACCCCATGTTATTTATGAAACCAATACACGTAATGGTGAAAATGATGGGGCTGACCGAAATGGCATACGGCAGTAGCGGCAACAGTGGCAAAGAAGCTTTGGAGCGCGTAAACGCTCAACTTAGAAACGGCTACAGCACCATGATTAACCCAGATGGACCAGCTGGCCCCATCAAGAAACTCAAAGTTGGTGTGCTTATAATGGCCAAGGAAACGGGCGTTCCCATCATTCCCATTACCATGGATGCATCTCCCAAATGGGTTATGAATACATGGGATAAAAAGAAGCAGCCTCTCCCCTTTTCCAAGATTAGAATTGAATATCATGAACCTATTTATATTCGAGGAGATTTTGATGAATCGGATATTCAAAATCTTGAAAAGATTCTATCTAAACCATGAACGTAGATAAAGCCATTAAAACATGGTTGCAAAGACTTGATGCTGTAACCAAGCACGTAGAAGATGAATTTGCCTCTTTAACGCACGAGCAGCTAAATTGGAAACTCTCTTTTTCTGAATGGAGTATTGCCGAAGTATTGGAGCATTTGAACTTGGTGAACGCTTCTTATGAGAAAGTGCTGTCAGATGCTGCATCTGGAAAATCAGACATGGGATTTACAGGTAAGATTGGCTTTATCGTCACCTTTTTAGGAGACATGATTTACAAGTCTGTAGAACCGACACGAGCTTCACGCACCAAGACTTTCCCTGTTTGGGAACCTGTTAAAAGTGATGTTCCAAAAGATGTGATTACTGACTTTAAGAAGCTGCAGGAAGCCATAAAGAAGCTTATTTCCGACAACAAGTCTTTACTCGAAAAAGATGTGGTAATCCCCTCTCCTGCAAATCGTTATATCGTTTATAAACTAAGAAAGGCGGTAGAGATTATTGTATCTCATGAAGAGAGACATTTAAAGCAAGCCCTAGGCGTAAAAATATTGCTTCCGTAATCTGGGAATATGACATCACAAAAAAAGCCCCTCGAACATATTGAGGGGCTTTTCCTTACGCAGAAAGTTGGTGCTTACTCCGCGGCATCAGCCACATCATCTTCTTCATCCATCAGGTACTCAAACAAACCACCGAAGTCTCCGTAAAACTGCTCATAAACAATTTTACCTTCTTCGTTAAAATCATAAGACGTGTAGCTCTTCATTTCTCCAGACCGGGCTTCGGTAGAATCAGTAGCGCTCCGTGTAACTTTCCATGTACCGTAGTACCGTACTGAACCATCAACCAGTTTTGTGTCAGCATTTACTCCAGGCAATAATGTCAACTCAGTTAGAAGCTCTACATCAAACTGGCTATAAAAACGCTCATCTCTAGCCTTTTGATCTTCTAGGGCTACCGAGTCTGGAGCACCGAATGCAGTTGGTGTAATAACTATATCTGATGCGTAGTAATCGTAATAATCAAGGGTTTCGTTGTGCATGCCTTTAATTACCGCAACAACGGTTTTTGAGTTTTTTCAAACGCTTCATCAGCAGAATTGTCAACAGGAGGCTGACAGCCTACAAATACAAGGGCAACACATGCTGCGGCATAGGTCAATTTCATAAGTATGGTTTTAATTGGTTAGTGGGTGAATTTAGAACTAAGCTTTGAGTAGCAGGTTACTCTCTCATTTCTCTTTTACAATTGAACCTCCAACCTTATCACCATCCGTTTTAGAAATGATAAAATTCTTTAGAAAAATCAGACAACGGTTGTAGAGTGAAAACAAATTCACTCAACATCTCATCTATGCTGTTGGAGAAATTGTTATTGTGGTTATCGGAATATTGATTGCGTTGAGCAGTAACAATTGGAGTCAAAACTGAATAAAAAACAAGACCGTAATATGAAATCATAGTACGCTGCGGACCCCTCCTTTTTCCCGAAGAACATCTGACTGAATAAGCCTAGCATCAGTTAGTCTTATCACGTTCTGCTTACATCAACTAAGTCCTGAGTTTTCATAACCGTTACATACCCTGCCAAAAACAAACAGCCGCACCGTTACGCCTCGTTTGCATCATGTTTTCTTTTATGAAGCTAAAACTCGCGGTTTAAGCCAAATAGCAACACTGTAAAACAATAAGACACCCCATAATATCCCGAATCAAACAAGGTATTTGATGAGTTTTTGTACTTAGACAGGTCGCTGGTCGACTATTAATACGGATTGGGCGACATTATGTCGTGCTTTGTCACTTGTTATTTATTCAACCAATCATACATTATGAAAAAAAACAAACTATTATTGGTAACAACTTTTGCGATATTCCTGCTTTCAACAGCAGGCTTTGGTCAAACACTTCAATTAGGAACACTTTCCTCTTTTGAAGCTTATACCGGAACTGGAGCCGTTTCAATGGCAGCTGCAGCAACCTTCACAGGTGATGTTGGCTCAAACGTTGGAGCAATAAGCGGTTTTGTACCGCCAGCTTTTACGGGTACGGTACACAGCGCTGATGCTGTAACAGCCCAGTGCAGAATCGATTTACTTAGATTGTATATAGATCTTAATAATCTTCCTGTCACACATGATAACACACATGCCCCTGCTTTTGGAGGCGAAACTATTACCCCTGGTGTTTATACGTTAGGTGGCGCTGGATCCATAGGAGGAGTTCTTACTCTTGATGGAAACAACGATCCTGATGCTGTCTTTGTAATTAAATTTAACGGAGCAATGACAGTGGGAGCTGGCGCACAAGTTATTTTAACCAATGGCGCACAAGCAAGTAACGTTTTCTGGATTGCAGAAGGAGCTATTTCTGCAGGAGCTGGAAGTGTTTTAAAAGGAACTTTATTATCACGTTTTGGAGCTGTTGGCCTTGGTGCAATTTGTAACTTAGAAGGAAGAATGCTTAGCATGGTAGGGGCAATAACTATTGGTGCTGGTAGTACAGCAATTGCACCAGCAGGTGTTAGTACTATTCAAATACCCTGTAACAACAGTACGCCTGCCGATGAGGTTGATGTGCTAGGAAGCCTAGAAAACTTTACTCTTTTTACAAGTGCTGGAGCTGTAGGTAATACAGGTACATCTGGTGTATTTGGTAATGTTGGTACAAATGCCGGTGCTATTACTGGCTATGCTTTAGCGGCCCATGTTGGAGATGCATATATTTCAAATGCTGTTACTGCAACTGCCAAATCGGACTTAAATTACGCTTATGCTCAGCTTATGGCAATTCCTAATACCACAACTACACACCCGCCAGCCTTTGGCCTTGGAGAAACGCTATCTGCAGGAGTTTATTCTATAGCAGGAGCAGGGTCTTTAGGAGGAACCATTACGTTAGACGGTAACTATGATTCTGATGCAATCTTCATATTTAAGTTTGCAGGTGCATTTACAGTAGGGGCACAATCAAAAATAATTTTAATCAATGGAGCAAGACGCGCCAATATTTTCTGGATTGGCGGAGCTGGCGTTGCAACAGGCGCAATTTCTATAGCAGCTGGTAGTCATCTTAAAGGAACATTCATTTCTCATGCTGGAGCTTGTAACCTTGGAGCAGGTGCAATTTTAGATGGCCGATTGCTATCTACCGCTGGAGCAGTTAATACTAATGTAAGTATTGCCTATTTGCTGGCAGATGATTGCTCTTGTGATTCTGAAGGTACGACTACTGCATTTGAATGGATTAAAAAAGTAATAATAGGCAACATCAATAATAGATCTAACAATGATTACGGATATGGTGACTATACACACCTGATTACAGGGCTGTATCCTGGACAAGAGGAGAGGATCAGATTGAGACCTCGTTTTGGTAATAATGGTACAGAAGAAAAGTTCTGGCGTGTATGGGTAGATTGGAATAATGATGGTGATTTTGATGATGCAGGGGAGTTAGAAGTGGAGAAATCTTCAACTGGAAACGTTAATGGAAAAATATCAGTACCGTTAAGTGCATCATTAGGAGATAAAAAGATGCGAGTAAGTATGAAGCAGGGGTCTTATGCAGGTCCGTGTGAGACCTTTGTAAACGGAGAAGTTGAAGATTATACACTATCAGTATCTCCTCCTCCCCCTCCCAGAAATCCTCGTTTGGCTGATCCTGGTAACAGCTCGGTTGCAAAATCTCTTAATGTATCGGTATACCCTAATCCGTCTAACGGAGTGTTTAATCTAAGCTTCACTAATTTAGATGCAAAGACGAACATCTTCTTATTTGATATGACTGGTAGGTTAATAGAACAAAAAACTATTACTTCTACCGAATCCTCTCAAAATGTAGTGGTAGGTAATGATGTATTATCATCTGGCGCGTATATTCTAAGAGTTATTTCTGGAGAGAAAACCATCACTAAAAAGATGATTGTAGAATAACGTTTAAACTATGCTGCGTCTCATCTAGCAACACCTAGTAGGTTTCTTTGTATGAAGCGCCCGTCTCTGATGAGGAGGGCGCTTTTGTTTTTCTATAATGGGATAACTAACTAGGAGCGGGGTGTATTCTGGGTTAGGTAAACCCTACTTTTCGCAGCTGTAAAAGGTTGGAGCAATTTTCAATAAATAACTAATTAGAAAAATATAAATCATGAAAACAGTTGGAATTATTGGTGGCTCAGGCTTTATTGGAAGCCACACCACAAAAAAGTTTTTGCAAGAAGGATTTAAAGTTCGGGTGTCGGCAACAGACATATCTAAAACGGATAAATACAATCATTTAAAAGAACTACCCAATGCAGAACATTTAGAGATTTTCCCGCTAAACGTTGAAAACAAAAAGCAGTTAAAAGAGTTTGTTGCTGGCTGCAATATAGTCGTACACGGAGGCACTCCTTTTCAGTTAGATGTAAAAGACCCAAAAACGGAATTGTTTGATCCAACAATAAAAGGAACGGAAAACTTTATTGAGGTAGTTAATGAAACATCAACGGTTGAAAAAGTAGTTTTTATTGCATCTGTTGCTGGATACAACACAGATTACCCAATGCCAGCAGGGGGGAAAACGCCTGACGATACGTTTGATGAGAATGACACACCTTTTACAAGCGAAGAAAGTCATCCTTATGCCCAAGCCAAATTTATTGCAAACCAAACGGTAGAAAGATTTATAAAGGAGCACCCAGAAGCCAATTTTGAAATCACAACTGTTTCACCAACCGGAGTAATGGGTAAATCTTTATCCAATAGAGAAGATTCAACTTCTTCGGGTCTGCAGTTTTTATTTAAAAACAAAATTGCTCCCAACCCATTTATTCAAATGTTTTACGACAACGATATTGAACTTGCATTAGTTGATGTGAAAGACATAGCAGATGGAATTTACAGCGCTAGCACTAAGAAAGGTTTACACGGAAAAAAATATTTGTTGACCAGCGAAAGTTGGAAAGTCTCTGATATTACCAGAATGCTGAATAATGAAAAGCCAAATGGTAGTGCGCGTATGATTTACAAAAACGATGCTGCTAGGCAAGATTTAGGAATTGAATTTAGTCCAGCCATCGTTCCGCTGACTGAGTTTAATACATAGAGAAAACAAAACCAACGTGGTGTAATGCAACAGGCGGTTTAGCGTTTAACCAAACAAGTGCTAAAGCGAAAATTAAGTACTACATAACCTGCCAGCCCGCATAAGCTTTTCAACTCCCATTTAATAAAGGTCTAACGGGTTTTCAAAATTTTGTTAGGAAACTGCTGGTACACTCCACAATGGCCTTTGACAGTGCACTCCATTCAGTCGGTTGGAGCAAAGAGTTTAGCCTGATTTTTTATCGAAGCGCAGGAACTTAACCCTACTTTTCGAAGATGTAAAACGTTGCGCTCACTACGACCAACCACGAACCAATGATAAAACTCTTTAGAAAAGTCAGACAAAGAATGCTGTCTGAAAACAAAGTTTCGAAGTACCTGCTTTATGCCGTTGGCGAGATTGTGTTGGTGTTGATAGGTATACTAACCACTTTACAAGAGAAGGATTGGAACCAGCAAAGGACAACCGTTATGCCTGAAACAGTAAAAATCGCTACCTAATGACAGGACTTAACATTGTAATGGTTATATCCATCATCCTATTTGCCCGGCTAGGTGTGAGATTGGTGAGTGGTTATGTTAAGATGAAAAAAGAAGAGCGTGAATCCGACAAAGAAGACAAAAGGAAATGATAAAATTATTTAGAAAAGTCCGTCAGCAAATGCTAACCGAGAATAAATTCAGTAAGTACCTACTTTATGCCGTTGGCGAGATATTTCTTGTGGTTATTGGTATTCTCATTGCCCTCAATATTAACAATTGGAACACAGACCAGCAGTTGAGAAAAGAAGAGGTGAAATATCTACAGAAATTGAAGGTTGATTTACAGGCAGACCTTCAGAACTTAGATGCTTTCATCATTGCCCGAAACGAAAAGGTATCCTCTGCGCTCGCTTTATTGGAAATGCCCATGCCGGATAACGAAGAGGCCGAATTCAAACTCGACAATTTGATAAACAGTCTTTTCCACTGGAAAGAATACGCTCCAAGAACCAATACTTTACAAGAGCTCACAAGTTCCGCTAAACTGAGTATTCTTCAGAATGATTCCATCAAAACGCTTTTGCTTGATATTGAAGCGAAGAACCTTTTAGAATCTACTGGTAACGAACACATGAAACGTGAGTTTCACAAATACCTCTACGACCGTCATACCGTTTTAAGAGAACTCAGTCCAACAATGGATACAAGAGCTACTACAATTGCAATGAGACCAGTGCGCAATACGCTGATTACACCTGAGCAGTTGTTAATTCTCAATAAGCAATCGGAAGCTTTTTTAACGGATTTAACCGTAAGAAACGGGTTGAAATTGGCCGCTTTAAACAATGCTCATTTGGCCGGGATGTATAAAATATTGATACTAGAAACAGAACGACTTATTGGGTTTATAGATGAAGACCTCAAAGAGAAATAAATGATCAAATTATTTAGAAAAGTCCGTCAGCGACTGTTAGCTGAGAGTAAGTTTACTCAGTATTTAATCTATGCCTTTGGCGAGATTGTGCTGGTTGTAATTGGGATATTGATTGCCCTGTCTTTGAACAACTGGAACGGAGACCAAAAAGCCCAAAACGATATTCATAACTACTACGAGCGCATCCATCTCGAACTGGAAATTGAGATTAAAAGCATCCAAAGCTTTACCGCCCAAGAGGAATACCTGAGGTGGATGAATGAAAGAACATTGAAGATTCTTAACTCCAAAAATCATGATTCCATACCTGCATTAAGAGAAACACTGGGTGCATTGGGTACTGCTTGGACCTACACGGCTAATTTTCCTATTACCAAAGAGTTCATAAGTCAGGGCTACCTATCTAAGATTAAGAGTGATAGTACCAAAGCTGCTTTTAAGGATTTCGTCTTTCTTAGTAAGATGATAGATATGAGCAACAAAAACGTCACTGCACAGTACCATGACCAAATAGAGACCTTCATCCACAAACACATAAATTATTGGGAGGTTGCCTTGCCAAGGTATAAGTCCAATCTAGTGGAAGGAGGACCGCCCACCGATTTCGAATCCCTATTCACCAATCTGGAACTCTGGAATATTGTGACTTTAAAATTAGAAACGCTGAATTTGAATGTCTATGGTCAAAAGAAGGTGATTGAGAGATTGAAAAACCTCGACAAACAGATTCTGAGTGAACTTGAGAATAACTAGAGCCCAGGCCAATGATTAAATTATTTAGAAAAGTCCGACAGCAAATGCTAGCCGAGAATAAATTCAGCAAGTATCTGCTTTATGCCGTTGGCGAGATTGTGCTGGTGGTTATTGGGATTCTGATTGCCCTCAACATTAACAATGACAACGACCAGAGGAAACAGAGAACCAGAGAATTGCATTATCTCAAGAATGTGAATTCCGATTTGCAGATAAACGTAAAAGAGCTTAATAGTTTCATAGTTGTACGAACGGGTTACATGGAATCGGCCAAAACGATTTTGAACCAATTTCATCCCGACTCTGGAATGTCCTTTTCTGAGTACAATCAACTCTCATTGCCACTATACAACTGGGAGAAATTCTATCAGAACGACAACACCTATCAAGAGCTACTAAACTCTGGAAACCTTGCGCTGGTGAGCAACGATTCCATAAAGAACATGCTGCAAAACTTGGCGCTTCTGTTCAAGAAACTGAAGAGCGAAGAAGACCATTACCGCTTTGATGCAGAAAAGACCTTTTACGAGCCTCAGTATAAATTTGTTGACCTCAATGTTCTGGTTGAAAATTTCATGTACCACGTTTCTGATGGTCAGTCTGGAAGTAATATTGAACCTACCAAAGCCGAATTGAAACAGATTTACAGCAGCATATCCCTCAAGAATGGATTCACCCTTTCAATCTTGGAATACGACAAAATGAATGGTCAGATGCAAGAGATGATTGAGTTGTCTGAAACGCTGATTTCCTCAATAGAAAAGGAATTGACAACGAATTAACTGCTTGACCATAAAACGATGATAAAGTTCTTCCGTAAAATCCGCCAGCAAATGCTAGCCGAAAGCAAGTTTACCCAGTATTTAATCTATGCCGTTGGCGAGATTGTGTTGGTGGTTATAGGGATATTGATTGCCCTGCAAGTGAGTAATTGGAACCACGAAAGGCAACTTGATAAACTACAGGTAAAGTATCTGAAAGAGATTTCAAATAACCTCAAAGCTGATGCTACTGATATCCGATTCAACATAAAATTTAATGAGAAGAGACTTCGGGCAAACCATATTGTGCTGGATTTTTTGAATGGAGATGCGCCCTATTCTGATACGCTTGACATTCATTTTGGAAACTTAATCTATACCACCCGTTCGGTTGTGGATTTTAGCGCTTTCGAGGCATTAAAATCTCATGGGATAGAGATAATAACCAATGACAGTCTAAGACGAAGGATTACCAATCTCTATTCCTTCCAATATTATAACGTCATCGATTTTGAGATACAAGACGACCATGCCATGCAATACAAAGTGGTGGTGCCTGCTGTGCAAAAAAGGGTAAAATTAAGACTCTTAACAGGTGATGATGCAACCGGAGGTCATCATCTAGGTAGTCCTATTGACCTGCCCTCACTCAGGAATGATGATGAATTCAAGAATGCCTTGGTTCTCAACATCGAGTTAAGGGAATACATGTTGAATACTTACGGGGAATTGGGGAACAATGTAAAAGAATGTCAGGAAGCGATAACCACTGAATTAGAACGACTAGAAGACTGAGCATGATAAAATTCTTCCGTAAAATCCGACAGCAAATGCTAGCCGAAAGCAAGTTTGCCCAGTATTTAATCTATGCCCTTGGCGAGATTGTATTGGTGGTTATTGGGATATTGATTGCGCTATCCATCAATAATTGGAATGGACAGAGGAAAGATAGAAACGCAGAACAGCAAGTTCTGAGCCTGATATTATCTGACCTAATAGCTAATGAAGAAATTCTAGCAACAGCTGAAACGAAAATCGACAAACAGATTGACCAAACTATTCGCATTCTTGAACTGATGCACACCAACCCTGCCGATTCGTTAATGGGCAATGCGAAAAGGCTACTGCACCATGGCACTGAAGTAGAAGATATACAGTTGAACCTAGCGGGGATTCAAAGCGCTATCAACAATAGAATAGAACTGGTGACCAACGATTCTATTAAACGGTCATTAATCAGCTATCCCGTATACGTTAATGGATACAAGGAACAAGAGCACCTTATGAAGGCCATAACAACTGAACGAATTCGACCAAAGATAAAAAGTCACATTCTTCTGGAAAACGTTAACAATGAATCAACCAAGTTTCCAAGTGATTACAGAGGAATGCTCTCAGACAGGTCTTTGGCTAATGATTTCACCGATCGTAAATGGGAGTCTGGTGAGTGGAAATCGGATTTACTTGACCTAAGAAGCCACGGACAAAATCTTATTCGACTTATTGAACAAGAGTTAAATTCCAACCAATGATAAAATTCTTCCGTAAAATCCGACAGCAAATGCTAGCCGAAAACAAGTTTACCCAGTATTTAATCTATGCCCTTGGCGAGATTGTGCTAGTGGTAGTTGGAATATTGATTGCCCTGTCTTTGAACAACTGGAATGCAGACCGAAAAACCGGTATACAGGAGCACGCCTTGCTAAAAGAAATGCAAAGCAACTTGCAGAAAGACCTGCAGGATTGTCGAGGGAACATCGCCATGCAGCAACGCTATCTCAATTCGAACAAGACCGTCTTAAACCAATTGAATTCACGTGCTCCATTTCACGATTCTCTTAGAGTCCATTATGCCAGCATATGGGGAGCCACCACATTAACCACCAATACTTCAGCCTACGACAACCTGAAGAGCCTTGGGGTAAACCTGATTAGTAACGATAGTTTACGAAGAGTAATTACACAGTTATATTCTGACCGTTACATCTACTTGGTAGGACTTGAAACTGGCTTTGACCAAGGAATCTCAATGTCTCAAGTATTGCCACAAATAGTTTCTAAAGTGGTAATAGACACCTTAATGCAATCTGGGTATCCCTTAGATCTTTCGGCACTCACAGATGACGATACCTTTAAAGGTGTGCTGCGGATAAACATAGCCACACGCGAGTTTATGATTAGCGTCTATCAGAGTATTGATTACGACATCGTCCGTCTTAACGTGCTCATAGATGAAGAATTAACTAAGATGCCATGATCAAATTCTTCCGTAAAATCCGTCAGCAAATGCTAGCTGAAAGCAAGTTTACTCAGTATTTAATCTATGCCGTTGGCGAGATTGTGCTAGTGGTAGTTGGAATAATGATTGCCCTCTCTATCAACAATGCTAGCGAAGTTGATAAACTGAGGCAGAAGGAAATAACGCTGTTAACAGAAATGCAGCAAAACCTGACCATAGACCTGCTTGACCTAGAGTACAACGCTAAAGGGAACGCTTTGCGTATACGCGCCAATGAGATGGTTCTGAGTGCTCTTAAGAACAGAACACCAATGAATGATTCTCTCAAGTTCTTTTACGCGGGCGTCTTTGGTAACTTTCAGTTTAGTGAAAACACAGGCGCTTGGGCAACGCTTCAGTCGGTTGGATTGGATTTAATCTCAAATGATTCGTTAAGAAACGCCATTTCGCATCTCTATACAGTAAGATATGAATACCTCGAAAACTTGGAGAAAGGAGTGGATGACAATTATCAATGGAATGTCATGTATCCGCAGGTATTAGAGCAAATTAACATGGATGAATTGTGGGTATCAGCCACACCAGTAAATCATGAAGCATTGATGGACGATAGGAAGTTTCAGGAAACGCTGAAGATGAACCTCTTCATCAGAAACATGATGCAGAGCATGTACACGGATATTAATGATGAGGTATCCGTTGTTCGGGATCAAATAGAAAACCACATTAAAACACTGAAATAATCTTGATGAGAAACACAGTCCTACTTTGTGTTGCCACGCTACTTACGCATGTTTCAGTAGCACAATCAACTATGCCAATAACCACAAAGTCTGATGAGGCGCGGCAGAGCTTTCTTAGTGCTAGAGAAAAGCTTTCTTCAGTATGGATAACTGGAGGAATTGAAGAATTGGAACTTGCATTGAAGCAAGACTCTACCCTTGCCATAGCCCACGTATATCAAGGCGTTTCTAATTTCTTCTTAGGAAAGAACAGCGCAAATTCATTGGCCAACGCCCACAAGTATGCACGAAACGCTTCGGAAGGAGAACAATGGATGATTGAAGGATGGATTCAGTTCTTTAGCGGAAACCGAGATAGCGCTGCCTATGCCTTTGAGCAAGTAATTCGCCTGCATCCAGATGAGGATTATGCGAGTCACATACTTGGCGATGTATACCGTATGCAACACCGCTATAAAGATGCCTTTGCTATTATGAAACCACTGGCAATTAAGGCCAAACCATATACCTATGCGTTAAATCATATTGCTTACACGTACAAGGATGTGGGCCAAATGGACAGTGCATTTGTGTACATGCAGCGTTTTATTGATGCCAATCCGGGCAATGCCAATGCCTATCACTCCATGGCAGAAATGCACGTGGCTGCTGGCAATGTTCCGTTGGCCATGCTCAATTTTCAAAAGGCTTTTTTAGCCGACCCTAATTTTGCAGCAGCCCTGTTAGACCTTGGCAATCTGCTGGCACAAAACGGAGAGACCGTTCTTGCCCAAAAAGCCTACGATAAAGCCAAGGAAAAAGGTTTGCCATTGTATGGCGATGGATTCTTTGAAGACGTTGAGAAGAGTATCACAAAACTGAAAGCATCTAAATGATAAAATTCTTCCGTAAAATCCGTCAGTAAATGCTAGCCGAAAACAAATGACAACTGCAATAATCATAACGCTTTGCTCACTATTATTGGTGGCCTATATTTTCGCTTTAACATCGGCCAAGACTAAGATTCCATCGGTTTTGTTACTCCTGATTTTGGGATGGGGGTTAAAACAGACAGCCAAGCTTTTAGAAATAAACATACCAAGTCTTGACCCTATTCTTCCTGTACTAGCAACAATTGGTCTTGTATTAATTGTGCTTGAGGGTTCCTTAGAATTAAAACTCAACCGAAGTAAATTAGGGTTGGTTGCCAAATCGTTTTTTGGAGCGCTTTTTCCAATCCTCATCATCACGTTTGGTATATCCTATGCGTTTCATCACTTTGGCGGTTATGAACTCAGAAACTGCATTATTAACGCCATTCCGTTTGCCGTTATCAGCAGCGCAATTGCCATTCCATCGGTAGTAAACCTAAAATCTGAAGACAAGGAGTTTGTCATTTACGAGAGTAGCCTCTCCGATATTTTAGGCGTTCTCATTTTCAATTTTATCGCCTTTAACGAAGTTTACGACCAGTACACTTTTGCCAATTTCGGTTTGCAAATTCTACTCATCCTAATCATCTCTTTCGTAGCAACGATAGGCCTTTCAATGCTGCTGGCTAGAATCAATCATCATGTGAAATTTGTGCCTATAATCCTGATTGTGGTTTTGCTATACACAGTGCTCAAAATCTATCATTTGCCAGGGCTTATTTTCATTCTACTCTTTGGTTTGTTTGTAGGCCATCTTGATAAACTCACAAAATTTAAGTGGATTGAAAAACTCGTAACCTACAATCCAGAAAAGGAAGTTGAAATGTTTACCGTGCTTACCATAGAAGGCACTTTCCTTATCCGATCGTTGTTCTTTTTGGTGTTTGGCTACCTGCTAGAAACCTCTGAACTATTTGATGCCACAACCGCAATTTGGGCGGTGGCAATGGTTCTGTTTTTTCTGGTTGTCAGAGTTGTTCAATTACTGGTTTCACAATTACCAATTAGGCCTTTACTCTTTATTGCTCCCAGAGGTCTGATAACCATTCTTCTGTTTCTGTATATCACTCCAGAGGCAAGTATCGCTATCGTCAATAAATCACTTATTATCCAAGTAATTGTACTTACCGTACTGGTTATGACTTTCGGTATGATGTTCAGCGAAAGTGGAGATGAGGTGGAAGAAAAACTCATCGAGGAGGACCTGATTAAGGAGGATTTGAGCGTTGACCCTGTTTCTCCAAAAGGTTAAAGAACCACTATTTCAGCAGGATATTCGATTAGTTGCCGTCATGGGTCCAGTAGTATCAGTCCTAGAAATGTCAGTGGAGTAATTACGAAATAAAGTAATGCTGATATGTAGGTATATCGATGGTACCTAGATATTTTTCTGTCTTTGAAGTTTAGGTATGCTATTATTCCCATGACAATTGGCGCTAGCAAAACCAAGTAGATTGTTCCAAGTGATGCCATACCTGACCAAACCCACAGTAAACTCGTTAGCAGCAAAATTAAGAGCCCACCGTAAGTAGCAAATATTAGAAATAGCTCAACAAAAGGGAAATTATCAACGCCCTCACTGCTCATTTTCCAGAGCAGCATTAGATAAGCCGACACCCCAAGCAATGGAACAATTAGGTGTATGAAAACGGCTATTGCAACCTCAGTCCATGTCATTTATAAAGAATCCGTAACTATTCAGCCAAAATAAAATTCGTAAAAGACTTGGATCTTAAAAAGGATTGTCGGATCTTGTGGCTGTTATCGAC